>Ga0114923_10000469_pt1 | contig 32364 bp, 28 predicted proteins | sample SumtaG_FD_89578 | JGI IMG/M metagenome (GOLD analysis project Ga0114923, IMG submission 89578) | Deep subsurface microbial communities from Indian Ocean to uncover new lineages of life (NeLLi) - Sumatra_00157 metaG | ecosystem: Environmental > Aquatic > Marine > Oceanic > Sediment | place: near... | reverse complement strand
GTGGCCCCGGTGCAGCTCCTGGACCACAACCAGGAACCCCAGGACAGGGTTTCAGTAGTGTCCCAACTATCGCTCAACTTCCAGGGAATGCCCCCGGATGACCACAATAAATCATTGACCCCCTAGGCAAGGATACAATAATGAATATCAAGAATGATGACCCAGACGTAAAACTGAGTACCACATCCCCGTCAGATGATGGCCATGCGCATACCCAAGATGATGTGGACCCGCAATCTACAGAAAACAACGTACTCGATAGCGCAGAGAAGTTAGATTCTCGGCTCGATGCAATCTTTAACAATAATATAGCAGATGATCAGGAAGAGTCTGAACAGGATGAAGACGACGAAGAGGTTGTTGACACCGATCAGGAAGAAACGGACAACTCAGATACCGAAGAGGACAACGAGGATGTTTCCCAAGAGGAAGAAACCGAGGAGACCGATGAGGAAGATGAGGGAGCCGAAGCCGACCCGGTAGATGTCAAGGATACCAAGAAGCGCTCAAACAAGAAATTGTCACGCGACGAACGGATCCAACAACTGAATAAAAAGCTACGAAAGACCCAACGGGAAAATCGAGCTAATAAATCCGACCGCGAATACATGGACGGATATCGTCAACAGATGGCAGAAGTACAAATGCCAGCTACAACGATGCAAGCGTGGATGGACAAGGCTATTGCAATAGCCCGCAACGGAAATGCTGCAGAGGATCTGTACCACATGGCTATCGTTGCCGGGTATGTTCCGAAGAAACCTGTTTTGAATCAAAAGTTAGTCGACTCAGTAACTGCTGGGCGTATGACTGAAGATGAAGCGTGGGAGTTTCAACGATCACTCGCGCCAGACGTACCAGTAGCCACACCGCAACCTGCGGCACGGCCAGTACAACCAGCTACAGCACCTGCTGCGGTTCCCGTTGTGCCAACCAGTGGTTTTGGTGGCCACGAAATGAGTTCAGATGAGGCCATCGCCGAATGCGCGGACATCAACGCCGAACTTGAGGCAGCAAATCCTGACATCTGGGACGACAAATTATGTCGTGCCATTGAAAAACGGATGAAGGTCAAAGGTAAAGGCCAATCACCGTCATTATGGCCAGCAATTGTTGAAGAATGTGCAGAGATAGAGATGGAGTTACGCCGAGCACGCAACGTGCAAAAGAAGACCCCGAAACAAAAACCTCGTCCACGAGGCTCTTTAAGTTCAGTTGGTTCCACCCGCAGACGTTCGTCTACGACGAAAAAGGGTACCGGACCAATCAAGACCAAAGAGGATCTGGACAACCGTCTCGAGCGCATATTCAAGGCGGGTTAACCATCTACTTGGAGTAAGACATGGCAGACATCATCACCGAAGGCCAATTGGCTGAAATCGTTTGGTCTATTTATGAGTTCATTGACAACCCGGATAATCCGCTCGTCATTGATAAATCAGCACTGGTCTGGTTACTGTTTATGGAAAAAATCCGTAAAGATCAGGTACCAGTTTCTACCGACAGCAATTCAAGCGGCCACGCTGTGATTCAATACCGTCAAAACGGTGGACTGAAAACACAGTACTGGAGTGGACGTCAAAAACTGTTGTTCAACGAAAGCGAAATCGACTTCGACTTGTCGTATGATTTCACTCAAAACCACGTGGGTATGGAAATTGTCCATCAGCAACTCAAAAATGCTGGGTTCCACATTGTGCCAAACGCAGCACGCAGTGAAGGCTTTGCCACCACTGTCAGTAAAGCACAACGCATCAAGATCCAAAATCTCCTGACTCAGAAGATTGCGGATATGAAGGACCAGTTTGACATCGACCGTGACCATGACTGGTTGGTTGACGGCAGTGCTGATCCTCAAGACCCTGCTGGTTTGGATGCATTGTTACCACTCGATCCCACAGCTGGAATCGTTGGTGGGCGCTCACGCGCAAACCCACTGCTTCAACATCACGTGATCTTGAACTCTTCAACGGGTGCTGCTGGCACTCTGCGGACTGATCTGAATACCATGGTACGTCAAGCGATGACTCGCACACGTATGTTCAATGGTAAGATCGATTTCATGATGGCTGGCTCTAAATGGCTTGATGGCTACACTGCTTTCGCTACTGCGAATCAGCTGCGCACCAATGCGCCTGCAAGTGGCATTGGTAAGATTGATATCGGTATCCCGGATACTGACATCTTCTTTGATGGCATCCCAGTCATTTTTAACCCAACCATGGACTTCATCGCTGATGAACTTGGTGACGACACCTGGAAACGTCGTTGCTACGGTATCAACAGCAAGACGTTCCAAGTCGGTGTGCCTGATGGCGAATGGAAAGAAGAAACTTCTCCCATGGACCCAGCAGACGAGCGCGTTACGCGTTTCTCTAATGACGGCCGCATGAGCTTGCAGCTTAACAATCCAAACGGTAACTTCGTAAACACCGTCGCAGCTTAGTACATTTCCCTTGCCGGGTGTACGCCCTCCCCTCCGGGGGAGGTTTTTTCGGCAAGATCATTTATTCTGGCAAGGAACCTTGTATGTTTAAAATCGAAAAAGTTCGTCTCATGATCCCCGGACGCGTTTCGCGTCAGCCCCTGTTGTTCCGGTATGAAATACCGTTGTACAAATTTAGGTGGAAAAAGGCTGTCGCCAATATGGACGAAGGGTTCAAACTTGAGAAGGCGCCAAAAGCTTTTGGTGAACAACGTTTTGGGTACCCGAGCAGTGCAGATGAAGAACTGCTGCGACTCGAAGGTATGTTTGGTGAAGACGATTTCATGAAGGTATATCCTGGCGACACCTTCCGCCGTGAATTTGAATTATGTGTCGAGATGGATGGGGTAAAGGGTTTCAAACCGAAGTCGAATAACCATACCCAGTTCACGAACGATGATGATTCAGCTGAACTCGAGATTGAGAAGATCAGCTGCATTGACCACAACCTCGCAAAAAGTCTCGTGGGAGACATGATCGATACCATGGAGAAACTCGCTGCAGCAGATCCAGATATTCTCATGCGTCATGGCGACATCAGCATGTCAGTAGTGATGCAGATACGCCAAGAAGCCGAAGAGTTTTGTAAGGCAGCCGCCGCTAGCTAGGAGATGGTATGGCACTTCCCGTTGAATTAACGCTCGATGAAGCACGTCAAGAAGTGCTTCTTGGTATTGGCGTTTCTAACAAACTGAGTGAAGTGCCAAACTTACTTCCACAAATTGACTCCCAAATCCGACGTGCTCAGACGCTCATTTACAATGATGTCGATTGGGTGCCGTTAGATTTATCAATACAGATCCCGATCACTGAAGGCCAAGACGTATACGATTGGCCAGATGACGCAGCACCTGGAAAAGTTGATCGTGTCATTGCTGCGCGTACCGACACTGATCCGATTCGAGTCCATACGTTAACGCCAGGGATTATCCCTGAGATGCGTAATTTTGTCAGCAGTAACGGCAACCCAACGCGGTATACGTACCAAGATCGTGTCATTAAGATATTCCCCATTCCAGACGAGAAATGGGGTTTTCTCCAATTAGATTATATCCAACGCATCGAACCCCTCGTCAATGCTGATGATCGGTTGTCGATTGATTCCACTGCGGTTGTTCTCAAAGTGATCATTTTACAGAAGATTCAGCAACGCCAAGCTGGTGTCCCTGAACTAACCCTCGACCTCGCAAAATATATCAAACAATTACAACGGAATAACGGCACCAAAGAACCATTCGATATGCGCATGCGTCGCCCCGTGGTGAGTGCGGGCCGATTAGGTATCGGCCGCAATGCGGCGTACACAGAAAATTGGGTACCGTGGATCCACTAGATGCCCAACTTCAACTCCCCTAAATTTTTATATCATCCAGCGTTTGTGACTGCTGAGCATGTCGCCAGTACCGTTCTTTCTGGGACGGGGATCGACACCATTCTGGAACTCTTTGTCTCCTGCGAATTATCAAATACCATCATACAAGCACGTAGCGATATTAGGTCGACCTTTCAGATCACGGGGGAGAAAGCACTCAATTTCAAACCAGGAGCGTTAATTATCTCTGGGTTATTTTTGTACGTGGTTTCACCCGATGGGTTGCTGGTCAAATTGAATTGGTATAACGATATCGAGTTTACACGCATCACCGATGAGAAGATCCAACCAGATTGGATCGTGTCATACCTCAACTTCATCGTGTACGGGTCTGGACAAAAGATCGTGGTGCGCAATGCGGATACGATGGCTATTGTGAGTGAAAGGCTCATGCCGTTCACCGCGACATTTGCCACAAATGACACCCTTAACACCGATACGTTTATTATGTTGTCCACGGACAGCAATAGATTCCAACGTTGCACGATTAGTGCCACTGGGGTGATCTCAGCTGTGCGTGAAGGCGTGCTCCCGAATTCGATTGACACTCGTGGGGCATTCTTTCTAGGTGATAAATTGTACATTACGAATCGTGAGCGGAATCGTACACAGGTATTCACGATTCAATCTATTGGTGGTCTCGACACGGTGGCACTCGATTCTGATGTATTCAGTGAACTCGACGTCAACGATATTTTCCACATCATCAACGACCCAGATAGTGATATCTCGTTCCTCTGTACTACCGGAAATGAAGACGGCAGTATCAACAATATTCCACTCCCACGTCGTACTGGGCTTGGACTCGAATGGGGACTGTTTTTATCCCATAGCACCGCACCCGTGATTAGCCAAGAGCCCTACTCTGACGTAGTCGAACCACCACCACTCGCACCACCGCAAGATTTCGTGAACTCGTGGGATATGTCAGCGTATACAACGCCACTGAATAACAGCTATCTTTTTCCACGTCAAATTATTACCGACAGTGTTGGCAGCGTAGATCTCACCGTGACAAACCCAGAATCTGATGGCGTATCTATTTCTCGTGTGGTTCGCATTGAGCACAGTTGTGCAGCACCTGACGGTCTCGGTGGCATGTATTTTGTCGAAAGATTCGTTTCACTTGGTGGTGATGTGAATGAACGAGTTAAACTGGTATCAGCAGCAGCGATAGATTTCAATGCCGATGGTGCGTACTCTCTGGGTGGGTGGATCAATCCTTCATTCACCCCGCGGTTTGCTGGATCTCCCCAGCAACAACGCTCGTATCGCAGGGGTCGAGTACCGTTGACGGCCTGCGTGTATATGTAGAAGTAGATAAAATAGCCGCCACGGACAACAGAGCGATGATACATTTCCATTCACAGTTTGGCACCACTGGCGCAAATCAACTCAGTTACCTTATCCCCGGAGACGCGCATGCATGGCATATGGTTCGTGTCCAACAAAATGCGACGACCATGGAAATATGGGTCGATGGTGTTCTTGCAGCATCGTCATCCCCAGTGGGGGCAAGTGGTATTAATATATCCAACGGAACTGCTTTTTTCCTTGGTGGTGATTTTACGGAACCAACGACACCGATTGATTGGATGGGTGGGTTTGGTCAGTTATGGACGCGGTATGATCGCACACTCGACGCTGCTGAGAATCTCCTGTGGTATACCACGGCATCAAATTTTGACTTCATGACGCTGCGCACGTTGACTGACGACGGCGCGTTCGGCGAAGAGATGTCGAACAGTACTATCGCCAACTGGACGTGGGGTGCAGATCGCAAGACCGTGACCATTATCACCTCGACGAATACGAACAATCTATTTGCTACTCCGATTTCACGAACGAGTGCCCCAGTGGAAGCACAGTTTCGTATAGACAGTTCATCGGTTGATTGGCAGTTTGGTTTGTCAGCAGTGATCGGTGCAGCGTCTAGCGCTCTTGGTCAAGTCGCTGATGCGTGGGGCATGGTTGGTACTAATAGACAAATACTCAATAGCGGGGTGCTGTCTGGTCCTACGGGCGCTGCATTTGTAAATGGTACGGTGGGAACACTTAGGTGGACGCCTACTCCGACGGGATTTAATCTCGTGTGGCTGGTAGACAATGTCATACAGCATACACAGACTATAGTGCATAATTGGGACAACGAACTTGACCTACGATTTGCCGTCGGAAACCGGCAGGGCGCTGTTACTGGTACCATGAAAATTCTCACTAACGCATCCGAATTTGCCTTCCCAATCGGTGTTGGTTTCACCCCTCTGGATATGATCTAATGCCACGTAGAACAACAATTGGACTCGGACCCTTTACCGGGATCGACCGCACACGCAAAGGATCAGCTGCTGATAAAGACAGCTTGTTCGATGCGTTGAATTGTGATCTGTTACCCGGTGGTAGTGTCAAGGCCCGTGATGCCCTTGTGAAGTTTAAAGAAGTGGATTCCCGCTCCGTTGGTTTATTTGCGGCTGGCGGGTCGCTGCGCACCTTGGTGCCAGCAGGTCATGGTGTCGAGCTGCTGGCACCGCCAGATATCACCTATGACCCGATTGGTAACTCGGTGAGTGCACCGCTGCCTCTGGATGAGATTGTAGCCCTGAGAGCCATCGAAACTTTTGGTGCTGATGAAATCATTGGCCCCTTCCCGTACGTAATTATCGAAACGAAGTCTGGCCAGTTTCGCCACCACTTCGTCAACAACCGCCCGCTGGTTGGTGGTGGACCTGTGAAAACAAATGTGGCTACTGGCTTTGAATCCGGGGCAACACTGGTGAAAACACAGGGAAAATTGTGGTGCCCAGATCGTACCCAAGGTGTGCTCCATTTCAGTTCAACGTTGCAGGGGCCTACGGTGTAGCGCGAGGAGCAAGCGCCGGCGGATGCAGGGTTTATCTCTGTACTTGAACACGCACGTGGAGATACACAGATCCGTGGCGTGGCGTATTTCAATGATAACCTCACGGTGTTTTTCAAAAACAGCGTTCAATTTTGGGTAGTGGACCCTGACCCGGCGCTGATTGCTTTCCGTACTGCATATACAGGCCCAGGAACCGACCAATTTGAGAGTGTGGCTAATGTCATCAGTGATCTCTATTACTTCTCAGAGGGCGGCTTTCGCTCTCTGACCACCCAGACGGTGACAGGTGAGCAGCGTGAGCCAGATTTGGGAACACGCGTTGCCGAACTCACCAAAGAATTTGAGACCATCGGGTCAGATAACACCATCGCTTTTTGGTCAGAAGCACGACGTCAGTACCTGTGTTTCTTCCGCCAACCTGAAAAAGGCATGACAACGGTGTTTGCCTATACGATGTCACTGGTCTTGGGGACTGCCGGATGGACACGCTGGGAGCTTCCCATTGTAGTCGATTACGTGGCCGAACTCGACGGTCAGCTCTATGTACGTGCCGAAGACATTGTCTATATTTTTAAGGCTGAAGTCGAAAAGGATTGCATCAGCCAAGCGGGCGGGACTGATATTGTTGCAAAATGCCAAACCCAATTCTCGCACCAGAGCACCAGGCAACAGATAAAAATTTGGCAGTATGTGCACCTCGACCAAGAGGGCATTGCGTCGATGAAGTATCTCACCAACCCGAATAACCGGGATATAGCTGTCCAAGGTGCGCAGAACTTTGAAGGTTCGACAGACGCATACCGGCGTTTGCCTATCGCAAATCAGTCAACATCATTAGCCATTGACTTTGAAACGAATAAACGATGGCGATTAGAACAGATAACATTAGAGTATGACATCTTGACGGGAGCTGGATAATGGCTGCATCTGGGTATCCACCACCATATAAACGACTCAGTAATTTTGCACAGGACTCAGCTGAAGGGCTGGAGTCCCCGAGCCCGTCTGGAGTCGATGCAGAATTCAACAGCATCACGGTGACTGTCAATCAACTGCGCGAGTTCCTCATCGATTTCATGACCCCTGACCGCAAACTCCGTTTGGAGAACGCGCTGCGGGAAATGGATCTACTTGAACAGGCCGAATATACTATTGACGGGACCAATCAAACCACCGAAACATTTGCCGACATGGGCATTGATGACATCGATGCGACCACCGATCAGATTCGCATGCTCACGGGTGCTGACTTTGAAACGATGACCCGCATCGCTCCCTCTGAGCTCACGGTTACTGATACAGATGTCACCTATCCATCTCAGACTATCGGTACCAAAGTACTGATCGAAACCTATACCGGCGGTGCCGGTGTCTTGGTTCAGCTTGCTGACATTGATACCAGTGATGGCGCAGATGGTTCGACACTCGTTGGCTGGGGTGATGAAAATAATCGCGCCACCAATCCAGCACTGCCAGTTCCGACGGCCGTATTTAACCAACAGACAGCCACTGACATTCTATACGCCAATGTGATCGCGATTGCCGAGGCCTTATTCCCAGTTATTCAATTTGTGCATGCTGATGGAAGTGTTCGACTGACTGGTAACTGGCTCGTCAATGATCGCACGGGTGTGGCCACAGAAACAGCAGCGACTGGCCAAATTAGCTTTAGTAATCAACCAAACGCAAATGATACCGTTATACTAAACGATGGAACTAATGTTGTTACATTTGAATTCGATGTTGATGTCACCATTGGTGCCGCCACTATCGATACGATAAATAGTTTGAAGACAGCAATTGATGCTTCAATCATCAACTTCACCACGGTGACGAATGATACGGGGGCACCAACAGCTTTAATCACCTTCGCGAATAATACCCCAGGAACAGCTGGCAATAAAGTCATTGCTGGTCTTGACACAGCCACGGTACAAACCCCAACGGGTATGAGTGGTGGTACCGATCTTGCCACTATCGACCCGTTGACTGAATACTTCCGCCTGCGGAATATACCACCATCTTTACGCGACGGTGATGTCGTGGTGCATGAGCAGCTGCAAGCCCTCCTACAAACTATCAATGACCAGCTTGCCATTTTCTTCCGTACTGATGGGTCAAGCACCATGTCGGACGACGCAGATATAGGCGGCAACAAACTGATCAATGTCGCCCCAGGCGTTGATACGACAGATGGTGTTAATAAAAAACAAATGGACGTTGCTGACACAGCCCTTGATAATGAAAAAATCGATCTGCGTGGTTCAAAAACTGGTGGTGCTGACGAGACACAAGGTAAGTTTAAAATCACAGGACCACTTAGTTTGGAAGCACTTGCTGATGGAACAGCAATTGCAGATGCTGAACAAGTTACGGACCCAGACGCGGTCACCGTCCAGACGATGTATAAAGTTCCGCAGGGTAATGGCCCGGCACACCTCGTGAATTTACTGCAGGTTCAAAATATTGTCGCGGCTTCTACCTCCCGGGTCTACGGCAATGGTGAATTAGGCGACGTTGCGATTAGTAACCAAACCGAAGCTGACGCCATCTTCACTGGTCCGGGGCTCTATAATTTTAATTCACTTATCATCGACGGACCCATCACACTGCCCTACGCGTGTAATATCCGTTCGCTTGGTGTCATCACCATTAATGTGGCTATCCTCATCGGCAGCCCCGTGTGGTTCTTCACGACCGACATTGCCACACGTACCGATACGGCACCAATGTCTCGTTCCTATATTGATTATGGACTCGCAGAGGCTGCAGGCTTCCGCTTCCCTGTGCATCATGAAGTTGGTGGTGCCATCACTACGAGTGGGTTTACCAATGCAACGACAGATACCCTAGGTGGTAGTGCTGTAGGCTTGACGGGAGACGGCGCTAACACCCATCGCTTCGACAGTGAACGCCTCGCAGCAGCTCGCACGATCCTCACCCTCAGCCCATTCGTTGGTCAAGCAGGCCAAGGTGGTAAGATAGCTGACGGTGATTTGGTTGGTGGCAACTCTGGTGGTGGTGGTCTGATGATGACTGCTTTTGGTAACATGGATTTCACCGGCGCCACATTCACCGCTGACGGTGTGAGTGATCCTGCTGCTTTTAACTACGGTGGTTCATCAGGTGGGTGTCTGATGTTTATCTGTCGTGGAACCCTCACAGCTGGTACCTATAACGCTACAGGCTCAGATGCTAAACTAGCAAGTGGTGTGAATGATCACTTCGGCGGCGGCGGCGGATACATTGCTTTCGTGGCAACCACTTTATCCGGGACACAAACTACTGACGTTACCGGGGGTGCCAACGCTGGCATTGCAGGTACTGGGGGAGTGGGCCTTGCAGAATCCATCACGACACTCACTGCCGCACAGATCGATGGGTTGGAGGTCTAATGGCTATTCAACAAGCACGTCCAATCTCATCGACCGAGCAGAGCTTTGTCCAAGATCAGCAAGCCCAACAAGCAACACGCCAGGGTAATCTCGATCTCATCAATACTTTTTTCGCCTCACCAGAACGCCGACAAGAAATCAGTGCCCGCATCGACCCCGTGTTTGATCGTGCGCGACAGGATCTTGGTGACCAGTTTTCACAGCGGGCACGCCAAGAAGGATTTGCACGAGCACGCTCCGGGAATGTTGGTGGTAGTTTTGAAGCAGAACAGTTGGGTGGTCTCAATCGTGCAGTTGGTCGTGCGGGAACCGATCTCTCTGCACAAGAAAGTGCAGCGCGTTTTGGTCTCGAACAACAATTAGGTGGTCAACAGCAACAAGAGATTCTCCAACAGTTTCTTCAAGATCCGTTTCGTGCCCAAGCATTCGCAGCACAATTAGAGGGTCTGGGGCAGCAGTCACAGGGTGCGCAGGTGCTCGACCAATTGACGCAACAGCAACAACAAATTCAACAGTTCGGCAACGATGAACTCAGCCGTGCCCTTGGTCAATTCCTGAACATAGGTGGTCAGGCCTTCCGAGCGGATCAAATCAACCAAGCACAATTTGCACCACTCCAGGAAGTGGTCTAATGGTTGAGCCCCTCATTGCTGCTGGTGTTGCCACGTCTGCCACGTCTGCCGTTGCCGGTTTAATTGGTGGAAGTAAACGCGACCGCGCACGCCGTCGTGCTATCGGTAATATTATTCGGGTACAAAATGCGTTCCTTGATGAGCAACAAGCATTTGGTGAAGATCTGGCAGAGCAGTTGCGAGGTCTCGGCCTCGAATCTGATCAAGTGACTATGGACTTTTTACAGCGCCGGAATGAGGGGTCTCGAACTGCTGCAGGGGACCAGGCTCGTTTCTTAGCTGAAGGCGAAGCCACTCAATCCCTCGCCGAACTCCAAGCTTCTATTCCGGGACTTGAAGGTCGTGCAGGCATTCCGCCAAGTCCGGGGGGTGCCTTTGATCGTGCCCTGCAATCACAGGCCATACAAACTGGTACGGCACAGCAACAGAATCTCGATATTTTCGGTGGTCAGGCACAACAACAAGGTCTTGCTGGGTTCGATGTCGAAAACCGATTTAATCGCGCCCTGGGTCTCACAGAACTCGGTGCACGTGGTCAAGATATTACGGACCTCGCGCAACTTGGCAGTGCCGAACGCAGTCTTGCAAACCAACGAGAAATGATTGCATTGAATGCAGCACTTGGCCGTGCCGACCAAGCTGGGGGTGCACTCTCAACTATTGGGGCACTCGGTAACGTCATCGGTAGTGGCCTGACAGCAGCAGGAGCCTTCCAACAACCCGCCGGAGCAGCAGGAGACATGAACTTTGGAGCCCCAGCGGCAGCGGCAGCAGCAGGAGCCCCCATATTTAACCCTGGAGCTGGATCAGCAGCTGGGGTTCTTAACGCCCTCAGTCTCCAGTAAGGTAAGGTATCGCATGGCTCGATTAGATTTTGAATCCCTTTTAGCTCCTGGTGGTGTAGTGTCACAAGGTGCACAGCTCGCGGAAACTATTTTCTCAACCAAACTGCAGCGTGCACAAATTGAAGAACGCCGTCGAAAACAGGCTGATCTGGAAGCTACCCAAAAACAAAAAGAAGCCGCGGCACGTCAAGCCGACGCGGATAAGCGTCGTCTCCAGGAAAACCGTATTCGCACAGATGCACTCCAATTCGCAGATGAACCCGTTCGGGATTCGATCACGGAAATGATACCCATACGTGTCTTCGGACAGGAGACAGGAAAGTTTGAAGAAAAAACGCGACATTTTCAACGCGAACCAAACCAACGTGAACGCATTGGTCGTCGCAATAAATTCCTGAAAGCTAACGATCTCCTTCCACGGGAAGGCGCGGAAGACTTCGTCAAAATTGAACCCCGTGCCGGCGACACTCCTATCCCAACAGACCAAAACATTATCGATCTCTTAGGGTCATTTCGACCAGAGCGTCGACCCCCAGCTGGACCTCCCCAGGGGCCAGCGCCAGTACCTGGACCTGCAGATGTATTCCAACCACGGATCAATCCCTCAGTGCTTCAAGGACCTGCTGCGGCAGTTGGCCCACCTCCACCAGAGCAGCCAATTCGTACACAGGTTCAACGCCAACAGGCGCGTGGCCAAATTCGCCAATCGCTCAATGAGTTTTTTCCTAACGAAGCTGTGGGTGTACGTCCAGGTGAGGGAGCGTTTAATCAGAAACGCATCGCTCAGGGTATGGATGTTGCCAGTGCACCGATGTTGCAAGCAGCAGCAGAGCGCAATGACGGATCACTGAACATGGTACAAAAAGAACTCGACAAGTTATCTGATGCAGTTGAGAAGGCGGCAGCTATCGATCCGGTCAAAGCACGCGCATTGGCCGCTGAGGGTATTGATCAGCTCATGCAAGCTGTGAACACCGGCGAGATGTCTGATGGGACCGGAAACACCGAAGAAGATCTTGCAGCGCTTCCTACTGGTTTAGAGGCTGAAATCTTTGATGTGATTCAAAAAGGTGGCCCTCGTGATCTTGGGCGTTTTGCTGAACAGAAAATCCTTGAGATGACAGCTGACCTCCAAGGAACTGGCGACCGAGAAATGGTTGCGAAACTTGAAGGGCTCCGTGCGACTATCCTCCAATTCACCAAAGCGACCCCAGGGTTGGATAGACCACAGGTGGCCGCGCGTTTCCAGTCACTTTTACTGGAACAATTGCCCGAAGCGCGTAAGTTGGTAGATGCTCGAATCGCAAACTTTGGGAACTAACGGTGGTATTAGAAAATATTTTTAAAGAGCTGGAAGCTATTGGCGACGACGACGAGAAGAAACCGAAGCCCATACCAGAACCGGTCATTCCTGACTCGGATGTAGGGCCACCCCCTCCACCAACACCACGCGGTGCACACCTCTCAAATTTTGACAAACTTCTCCGTGCTGGTGATGTGCGCAATGTGGTTACCGGTGTAGACATTGCTGATATCGAAACCACCGTGAGCCCGGAGGCATTTACTGAAGCATTGCAGGCTGCCCGTTTTGGTATTCCGGAACGCCAAGATCCAGCAGGGTTGTTTGAAGAGGGACCAGCTCGGGCAGAAACCGACCCACTCAACCTGAAACGCCTCGAAGATTTTCGCACAAAGATCCGCCCTGCACGTAAATTCTTTCTGGACGCTGCTATCGAGATGGCGCAAAAAAGCGAGCGAGAAACGGGTGTGCCATTTCCCGCTGACACTCTGAGTGACTTAGCCGATATACTCGGGCGCGAACATGGCCTCCCACCAGAGCGAGACGTCAGCGAAGAATCGCTTCGTTTATTCCGCGAAAGAAATGTCACTCGTACCCAACAATTTAGTCGCGGTGCTTTTGGTTTCGCTGAGGATCTTGGAACCCTCGGGGCAGCCATCAATCCATTTGTGACCGCCGAGGAAGTTGCCTTTGCAGGTGAACAAATACGTGAAGCCATTCCGGTTACCGATCCGACCGGGCGTTTCACTGCTGCTGCTGGTCGTGTTATTGCTGAACTCCCTCTGTTCTTTGCTGGTGGTGCTGCGGCACGTGGCGCCAAATTTATCGCTGAATTGTCTGTCAATTCACCACGCCTCGCCAATGTGTTAACGACCACCATCGCAGCACTCCCAACGTCAGCGACACGAACCGCAGCTGATATTACGCGTGCCATTTCGGTTGATAAACTCGAAGGTGAGGAACTGCAGAATCGAATTGTGTCGTCTATCCTCGATGGTGTTATCGAAGTGGGCATCAGTGCTGGCTTCACCTCAATCGGTGCTGGTGGTTTAGATGACGTCTTTGCACGCAATCCAGCAGCGAAAGAGGCACTCAAGCGCGGTATTGGGTTTGCCGTTGCACAGCGGACGAAACAAAATCTTTCTGACATACCAGTGCAAATGGTGTCTGAAGGTTTAGAAGAAATTACCCAAGAAGGCTTGCAATTTATTAAAACCGAGATGGTCGAAAATGGGTCAACCTTTGAGGATGCCTTTCGGAAACTCCTCACCGATCCAGCTGCCCAGGAACAAATGGCCATTGCGTTTGCATTAAGCAGTGCAGTGACTGGTGGTGTCCAGAGCGTCACCGCTTCGGCACGTGCACGTGCTGATGTTCGAGCTGGCCAAAGTAATCTCCATCGGGATCCAGACGTACAACGTGCCTTTACCGAAGATGCTTTGGATATACAGCAGCAAGGAATTGCACCACTTGATCCGCAACAAGTTGAGGCGCCACCATCGGGTGTAGTTTCCCAAACAGTCGACACCTCAACGGGGGTGGTGGAAGCAGACCCAGCAACGGTCCAACAATTTGAACAACAAGCGCAAGCTCTGCAAACTCGTAACGATGCGCCACCAGTGGCACCCGAAGTAGCGACTGGTCCCCCTGTCTCCACCCCTCCAGTACAAACGCCGCGTCTCCAAGTCGTTGATTCGATCGCGGCGGATCCGGAAGCGCAGGTTCAAATGCAACGCGGTGTCGCACAACTTGTCGTCAGTGAACCTGGCACATCTGTTAATATTCAGTCTTCTGATCCAAGCACACCCCGGACTGTTCTGACGAAACTACCAGATAATAAAATCGAACTTGACAACGGAACAGAAACAGTCGTGCTGGACCAGCAAGTATTACAGCAACGTGTTGAGCAGCCGGCCGAAGTAGCAGCTCCGACACCAGCGCAACAAGTGGCTGGCGGCACTTCAAGCATACAAGCAGGTCGCCAAGCGGACGTAGCGACCAATGAGATACAAGCAACGCAACAACGCCTCGATACTGCTGAGGGTGCGACCCCCCTGTCGACGATGAGCCAGACAGAACAGGGCCAGCGCGGTATCGAGAAGCAAGCAAGCACAGATGTACAAAGTGCTGGTAAATTCAGTATTGAGACTCCTCCAAGCACGGTGCAAACTAATGAAGACGCCAGTGCACCCATCAGTGGTCCCCGTACACAGGGCGCGGAAGTACTCTACGAAGCACCAGCTCGCATTGCTGTCTCACCTCTCGTGGAAGGAGACGCTGGGCATGTGGATCTCGAGGGTAAAAAACTGTTCAATATTGTATTCGATGTGGCAAAGGTGTCCGGTGTTACCAAGTTCGTGCAGCGAAAACTTACGGGTGTAACGCTTGGATATTATTCTGCTCGGACGTCAAGTATCGTGATTAAGTTCCAAAACAACCTTGATATTACGGCACATGAAATCGGCCACAGTCTTGACGACCGGTATGGTTTAGTAGGTGACTGGGTCACGGATGTGACGAGCCCCTTTGATACCGAGCTTTCTCAATTCTGGCCGTACGGCAGCCAACCACCGGAAGGCCATCCGAATCCCCGTATATATGAGCGCGCTGAAGGCGTTGCTGAATATCTACGTGCATGGATAATGGACCCAGAAGCGACTGAAGCCGCCGCTCCCTTGTTTGCGAAACAAATGTTATCCGCTTTACCCCCAGACGTCATGAACGGTTTGCGTACCTTTAGTAACGAGGTGCGCTCGCTCGCTGGGCGGCAAGCGGAACAAATAACCATGTCGAATATCAACGGTTTGATGGATGATACTGCGGCGGCCCAGTCTCAATCAATCTCAGACGACTTGCTTCAGCGGGGTATGTTAGAACGTGGTTGGGATTCATTTATCACAGCACTTGTCAACGATGGTCATCTAGCCCTGCGTGCATATATGTGGGCTCTAGATAAAAAAGGTTTGAAAACATCCGGACAGATTGGTGGCATCACGCCGAGCCAAGACTACGGCGTACTCGTCCAGGCACTGCGTGGGAACATGGGTAAGTACGAAAACATGTCGTCGATTGGGTTTGTTAGTAACGATGACGATGCTGTAATCGATCCAATCACAGGTGAACACATGAACGTCGACTGGTTATTGCAACCAGCAGAGACTACCAGCGAGAAAAGTATCGTCGATGATCTCAATTCTGCCGCTGCATTTATGGTGAGTGGGCGTGTCACTGAACGTGTTGACCAAATGCGTGTGCAAACGGAAGAAAGCATCGAAGCAGTAGGGCAAGAGGCGTTGCTTGAAATTAATGTACGCACAGAAGAAGCCAAGACAGAGATAACACAACTGGAAGCTGCTACGGATAAAGAAATACGTAAGATACAACGATCAGTTGCTGGCCGCGCCGAAACAGTGATGCGTAACGCACGTGAAAAGGACGACCCGAGGGCATTGAAGGTCGCAGAGAAGAAAACGAAACAGATGTTCACGCAAGCGAAGCGTGAGACTACAGCAGCTCGGAAGCGTGGTAACGCTGCCACAACCAAGGCCGAAAAGCAAACGACCAAAGATATTAAAGCTATCGAAACGCGCGCGACAAACCAAGTAGTTGCACTTCAAGTACAGAGTGAAATCGATATCAAGAATACAAAATTCACTGGGGCATCTGCTGGTATTTTTGCTTCTGATCTCGAAGTGGCTCAACGTACCGTCAAGGAGATTTTAGCTGGTGACCCGGCTAAACGCGATCGCATTTTAGAATTGGCACGACGCTATCGAGCTTTGGCTGACGAAGGATTAAAATATATGGTTGCTAAAGGGCGTATTTCTGACGAGGCATACGCACATATCCGTGCACGGAACGAACAGTATGTGGCCATGCAACGTATTAGCATCGAGGGGGTGGATTCGGTACAAAAAACATACGGCACCGGTGGTGCAGATATTTCTAAACGAGCATCTCCGATTAAAGCATTTACTGGTAGTACCAAACTCATAGAGAATCCATACGTAAATCTCTTGCGTATCCTTGAGAAAGAATATTTAGAGGCGGATAAAAATGAAACCTTCCGTGTATTCCTCGATGCCTTTGTTGGCGGCCGCACTATGTACGACGGCACGCCGGATGATTTCGCGAGCGTTGCCCGGCAGGCGGACGAGACTGAATTCAATGCTGACGCGAGTGGATTTGTAAAAGTATTTCGTAATGGGCAAGTAGAATTTTGGCAGCTTGCCCCTCAAATTATCACGAGTTTAAATTCAATGTTGCCGACTCAAAATCCTACGGGTGCGATGAAAGCGCTCCAGCTTTTCCTCTCTACCCCCGGGCGCCTCACCCAGAAAACAACGGTCTTATGGCCAACGTTCATAATTAAACAGTTCATAGGAGACCCCGTTCGGCAACGAATTATCTCAAACACACGCGGAAGGGAAGGGGATGTGAGCCCCAGTACACCAGCGGGGGAAATAACGAAGGAAGAACGCGAGCGCATGTTCGATATATCTGGTGCGTCTCAGGCAGGGCATTATTTCCAGAGCGAAACACGCCACCGTCAAATACTTGTCGATGCCATAAAAAAGGTTCAAAAAGGAGACGGTACCTCGAAGGGTATTATTCTGAGCCCCAAGGATCTCTTCACGGGATGGAAGCGTTTGGCAGCGAGTAGCGAAAAACGAACACGCCAATCTGAATTTGATAGCTCGACTAATTATGCCATCAACACGCTTGGATATTCTGGGCGCGATGCCTATCTCTACGCGATGACACAATCTCGCGCCTTGGGTGATTATGCGCAAACGGGGAACATGGTACGTTTTCTCAATCACTGGGCGTACATACCCTTTTTAAACTCAGCTATCCAATCGACCGTGCGCGACATTAAAAGTTTCAAAGATAATCCGATCAGATCCACCGTCGGTTTGACCTTCCGTATTGTTCTCCCCAGTATGCTCATGCTCTTATGGAATGCACAGGATGAGGAATGGGAACGTGAGTATCGGGAGCTTCCACAGTGGAGACGTACCTTATTCTGGAATGCTAAATACGGTGATGGTGTCGATGACTGGGTAGTCCTACCAAAACCGTGGGCTATCGGTGCACTGGGTTCTATGGCCGAACTAGCTGTCGATGCGGCACGCGGAAACGATCAGGCATTCGACGGGTACATTAGCGAACTTGCCAGAGCAGGATTCCCCACCGACGTATCTATATTAGCCGGACCGTTCAAAGCTGGCATCGAAGTTTCTGCTAACCATAATTATTTTCGCGACAAAGATATCATCCCGTCATCGGATAGAAAAATTGACGTGAGCCTCCGCACTGGTACTAAAAATGCGAGTCCGATAGGACGACTATTACAAACACTGACAATGGACCAAGCAGATGCACGTTTCATCGATCATATTTTGGCTGGCTCATTTGGACCCATGGGTCGTCAACTCGTAGTGTCATCAAAAGATATCAACCGCTTTGTTTCTGGTGAAGCTGAGGGTGATATGTTATTGATCGACCTCGTCAATCAAATGACTGGACTGCGTCGTCGTGGTCCTGTCTACGACAGTGTGACGCTGAATAAAGTACGCAAGGAGATGGAAAGGCGAGGCCTTGGTAATAGTGGACCAGTGCGCTCCATGATGGATCTGGCTGCACAATACTACGACGCCCCCACGCAAGAAGAACGCGACATTATTCAAAGCCAAGTGCTCGACTATGCTGGGTTTATGAAAAAAGAGGTCATCGATAACCCAGGTGTGATCGCATTCTATGAACAGCGCAGAGAGTTAGGTATTATTGAACGCGAGCTCACAAAACAAGGTATGGAGCTCCAAGACTTAATTGAGAAGCAACGGCTTGATGGTTTAAATCGTGAGATCAATCAGGTAATAAAAGCGTTAAAAGAAAGCATCCAGAACCGAGCACCCAAAGAACAAATCGATTCGCTCAAGGAACTGGTGCACCAGGGCTTTGTTATTGCTTCGACATTCGGAGAGACTGCAGAAAATCTTCGACAGGAATAAACAGACTCCGCTCTGTAAGAAAGAACTGAATCATGCACCGGCACTCACGAATATCGTGGTTGTCTCCGGTGATATTAAACATTGCATGGCGCGGCTTTTCTTTGTGGCCTTTAGCCCACGTGGATGATGGGGACACCAAGAGCTGAAATCCATGCTGGTCGCACCGCTCATGCATCACTCGCAATGTGTATGAGTTAAAAATATACCACGCCATCAAACCTTGGTGTGGGTTGCAGTAGGCAATTGGTGATGCACATTCGAATAATATGGTGGGGGTTGGGTGTGAACTGGTGATAAATTCCATGACAGTATCGACAGTTTTTTCTTTATAGCACACACGACCATACTGATTCGACCATGCGTGTATACGCCAGAGGTCACAGTCTATCGCAATGATGTGTTCATCGGTTTCAACTTCTATCAGTTCGTTTTCCACGTCGTTTCACCACTTTCATAACATTCTCGTGTTCCGTGCGGATAAGCATACGCACGACGGTGGAGCGGCTCTCGCCAGATTGCTCGGCAAGCTCGGTTAATAATTTGTCCGCCTCTTTTAAATAGAGGACGTTCCCTTGTCCTGGTGTAGGCATTATTGTATTCCCATCTGTGCCCGGAACCCGGACGTCGGCTGCGTGCACGAACCGCTGGTGCCGGCATGACGGACTCTGAATTTATCCATTATGCGGTCCCGACAAATCTTTTTGAAGGGGCACCATGTGCAGTTTGCATCACTAAATGATCTGATGGCATACTTGAACAGATCCTTACTGTCCAATAATTCGTTCGCCGCCAGGGTATCTTCAAAGTAATTCAAGAGTTCCTCGTCGTTCAAATCCCAATCAACCCAGTGATCCCAGTCTGCTTTTTGTGAATCCACGTATAAAATTGCTAGTCGTTTTGCTCCCGTGTTTGCCGCGTACGTATGGACTTGCCGAATGTGTTCGAGTTTTGCTACGTCACCTGGTGGTCGTGTCGCTGTCTTCAAGTCAATGATATATTTTAAATCGCTACTCGTAAAATCGATGTGTCCAGGACAGATGCCATCAACCTCCAGCTCCGCCATCCAATACACCCCCTCGTCGAGTGGGAATTCTTTTTGGATGCGCCGGGCTGCACGTGATGCAACTGCGTGTGCTATTTTCAAAGTTTTGGTGGTGTCGTTGCTAAAGAGTCCTGATGCAATGTCGAGTTCTTCGTCCGTATATTTATGTTCCAGAGCATAGTCCGGTGATAAGGGGACGCCGTGATCGACGTCCCCGTTTTCATCCAGCTTCGGAAAGGCGCAACCCATTCCCTTTTGAAGGACCCAGTGTGAGACCGTGCCGTGTGCAGCATAGGCATTGGTGCGAAAAGCATTCGCTTCGACCGCGTCAATGATTTCCTGTTCTGCATTTCCCTCGGCCTCTTGGCGCTCAAGAGCTGCACGATAGGTGCACCCCATATGATAACCAAAGGAACTGGATCGCTTCCATTTACGCATAGCCCGGTCTACTTACGAACCGTGGCTGCGCGATTGAGCATTTCGACAGAATTGTCGTCGTCGATATTTTCACCCGACAACCACCCCGTCACCATCTCCATGGATTCCTCATCAGCACTGAGGTCACCGAGGTAGGCTTGAAACGCCGCGGTTTCTTCTTCGCTGTCTTCACGACTGATCAATTCAACGGAATGAATGGACCAGTCAAACGTCGTGGTGCTCTTTTCCTCAGTGGACGCCACCAAGGTGGCCGCCGCCGTTGGGATTGAGTTAGTGGATTTTTCTACAATCTTCACAAAGTTTTTGTAGGTTTCATCCATGGTGTCATAATGCGCTGGGAGTTGGATGACGGCGAGGGAGCTGTCCTCTTCCCCATCACCAGCCGTGTCAAGCCCTGGAATCCACACAAGGATTTCAATCATGGGTTTAACGTGGCCGATGCCTTCGCCATCTTCATCGATGTCGTAGATGGTCTTACGCTTTTCTTTCGCGGTCCATTTGTATTTGCTACATGCTTTACGCATCAACAAAAACAAATCGTTCGCCCCTTTATCTGGGATAGAGATGTCCCAGATTGGTTTGTCGTCTGGACCTTTGTCTTCGTAATCAAGTGGCCATGCGACAATGGTGGTGCGATGCCCAAGATAACGACACGGCACTTTCTTGGACTTGATAACGTCATCGAGGGCGTCATACAGTCCTGGATTACTTTCTTCGTAGGACGCATGTGGTGCAAAAGTGCCACCACTATTCCCACCGGTGAGGACGATGGTTGGGAAAATAAACCCCTCAAAATCTGACTCGAGTGGGTCATCACCATGAAGAATGAGCGAGCTCACCTCGTCTACCCCTGTCGCCAGTGCAAATGGATTGACGACAGCTACTTCCTTGCCGGTGCTTTTCTTGGCTATCGCCTTCGCCTCTGGCGTCACCTTCACCTTCACCTTTGCTTTCGCTCTTGGCTTGGGCTTGGGTTTTTCTTCCGCTGGTGGTTCCACAAACGGTTCCTCCTCAGTGGTTTCCTTGATGACCTCCACTTCTTTGACGTCTTCTTCTGGTTCAGGTTTGGTGGCACGGGCGGTGCCACCTCTGTTTAGTTTTCCGAATGCCATGTTGTTTCTCCTTCTGGTTTCCGGGTTATTGAGAATGAGCTACGCTACGTACGCGCCCACAGTTTTTGCATTTGAGTATATGAACGACGCATGCAGGTTTGCCATGTTTGAGGTGACCCCCATTCTTACCTATGTCAGTGGCGTCCAACAGTATTTGGAGGTCACTTTTGAAAATAGTTTTGTCTATGATTTCTTCGTCATGGGTAAACAAGCACATAGCTATCTCGCTACAACGTCGTTAACATATTCGTACGTCACCCCTGGTACATCTTTCCCATCGCGAATGGCACGCATAATTGCAGGCTCATTAGGATCCATGTAGATCACGGGCAACAAAATCCTGTCAATCATGCGAATGACAAGTTTCTTACGAGTTTTTACAACGCCTTCGTCCGGAGCAGTCTCGACGTTCATGTCTAACACGACGTCGTCCTCGTCTTCTCCAGCTTCAAAGGCGGCTTCATCAGCCACGACACGCTCAGCAGCAACGCGGGCTTTCTCTGCGTCCAAGTCACGTTGGTATTCCGTGAGCCCAGTCTTAATTTCGTCAACCACTTGCGTCAGCACATTGGTCTGCTCGTTGATCGCGTCGTTGATCTTTTTAGTTAAGTCGCGGATGGGTTTGGTGAGTTTGGTGCGGCCCTTATCCAGGGACTTAAACAGGGTGTTGGCATCCACCATGACACCGCGTGCCAGCTCACAGCTATCGACATCCGTCACCTCCTCCAATGCCTCGTAGCGATCACAGATGGCATTGATCTCAGCAAGCTGATCAGGACTCATCGCGGTAAACTTCATGGCGGGGACGGTGATGACACCGTCGATAACTGCTAATGCTTTACTCATTTGTATCCATCCCCTGTGGTCGATCATCGTGTTTGTTAATGGCGTCGATGATGCAGTATTTGCACACGTCGTCGTTATTGTCATCCATCACCACACCAGCGATACGGATACACTTGTTTTTATCCTGAGCAGTGGAGTCAGTAACGATACCAGGGCCTATCTCAGTATCATCTATTATATTTGTTGCATCAAGGTGCGAATGACATATGTCACAAAATCGTTTGATCATACTATATTCCTTGCCGGGGTTCACCCAAAATGCCTCTGCACCCACATAGATGCAAAGGCTCCTTAAAAAAGTGCCAAGCTTGATGACAGGAATCGAACCTGCGACTCTTATCGGGTTTCCCCTCACGCTCTAACCAGCTGAGACTTACACCAAGCTTGGCACCCAAGATGCCCCACTCGAAATCGAGTGAGGCGTATAGAGCGGGTTAATTGAAAACACAAGCGGGTAGGAATCCGTGTTTCTTAGTGTGCTCTACCCACAATACCACACGCTCCGTCGAGGTGTGGCAATGTGGCTGTTTTAATCGCGTCGAACGAGTCTACCGATTGCTCGGGCTTCAGACCACTTTTGGGAGTCGCGTCCCATTCGGTGCCGTGGGGAGGAATTGAACCTTCTACCTCCTGCTAATCGCCTGGTCCGGTCCGGCCAGTGTCCACCTTTACACTGCATTTTTACACGTGATATTGTGCAGTTTTACGGTCTTGTCAGTTTGCAGGTGCTCTACAATGCATATCAGAAGTTGCAACTTCCTATCATTCCGATGAGCTACCACGGCTTGTCACCTCAAGACCCCCGGCACAAATGTGACGAGGGTATGAGAGCATTCTCTTTTCGTTTGGGCTCCATGAAGTTACCTGCAGGGAATCATGACCGCGACTAGGGCTGTTATGCATCGACCTCCACCTCAAAACCCACGCTGTTTTAAGGCGTGGGTAGGGAGGATCGAACCAGATCCCGTGCAGTGATTCCTGAGTGATCAGTACAGGATTATGTTATCGTGGGCTTCTGATCAGGGTATACTGCTTAAGGCGGTAGCGTCAAGTATTCTTTTTACTTCTTGCCATTCAGCGAGATGCGAGTCGAAGGCTTGGCCACTCTGGACCACTTCGAACACACGCTTTTGGACGAAATTGCATACGAGATTGTAATGATAACACGTTTCCGTAGAGCCCCGGCGATTCGTGCGTCCCATAAATTGGTCAAAATTATTGGGGTTATAATTGCAGTCAAATAATATACTCAACCACGCACGTTGCAGATTGAGGGAGACGGACGCGGCCTGGACCTGACACACGATGTATTGAATCTCGCCGTCTTGAAAAGCCTTTTCCGTAATTCGTCTTTCGGCGGCCGGAGTTTTCCCAGATATTGTACCATAAGTTACGTTAAGACCGTCCAGAAATGCCTCAATTGACTCCACGGTATCCGTGTATTGTGCTCCCAGCACCGCAGGCACGTCCTCACAGCCATCATTGCGTTGTGCAGCGAACCACGCCAGCTTTTTATTAATGTCGGCTTTATTCAAGTAATGCAGCACCTTCGACGCGTGTGGAATTTTCGCATTCTCAGGATCGGTCTTTTTGAGTTCGTGGTAAATATCCATCGCCGCACTGGCGACTAATACATCAGGCTTACACCACGCTTCTGGGGTAATAATCACGTTTTCAACAATCTGCTCAGGAATGTTTATACACGCCTGCACGGATGGGGAATCTTTTTTGAGCGACACGGTATAGTGTGACATGAACAAGGAGAAATTTTCGAGCGCCTCTTCGACTGGCTTGGTGAATTTAAGCACATCTCGGCTTTTCGGTTTGCCGTCTTTTCCTGGTGGTAGCGGGATGTTTTCGTGATGGAGACATTCAAAGTAACGCCCAGCCGCGTAACGGTCTGAGAAAGCCGACGCGCCTGGGATAGCAAGGTCAAGCATTCCGAGGGCTCGTTCAATACCTGAATGGAGAAGGGTTCCGGTGAGGCCAATTCCACAATCGAACCGGGAGCGAATTGCATGGCACGCTGCACTGCGAGTAAGTCGGCTGGCGCGCTTTTCGCTACCACGAGTCTTGGCTTTCGCACCACCAAGCTTATGTATTTCGTCAAAGATGACAAATCCTCCGCTGCTTGGGATAGCTGTGACATTATGCGCTGAATCGATACTGATGATTTCGACTTCATCGAAGTCCTCCTTCAATTGGGGTTCGTATTCTTTCCATGTGCCAATCGCATTGAGCGGGCACAGGATATAGAGACGGTTGAATGCTTTTTGTTCATACGCGTCAGCAAGTGCCAACAGGGTTTTGCCAAGTCCAGTACCAAAGGCGACCAAGCCCCCTGCTTTGGTTAAATTCTCGATACCGTCTATTTGGTAGGCATCTAAGGGGATACCCATAATCTCAGTTTGTCGCAGTTTTGTATACCATCCATCTTCACAATTAATGGAATTGCACCACCCATGTAAACGCCCCGGAGGGACATCAAAATATTCTTCTATGAGTCTTTCGAGGGAAATTAAATCCCAATCGTCATCTTCACCACGCACACGATTGCCACGCAGTAGTGACGCATACGCAGCAACCGCAGCACACAAAGGCCTATCAGCATTGTGTGCATTTTGCCGGGGCGCGCCTTCAAGCCCAGGAATGTCCCCGATTTCATAACGAATGCGTGGGAGTTTTTTGACTTTAATTTTCGGCATCGACACGCCTCTTTTTGAATTTCAATTGGATCCGGTTTATTTTCGGTTGTTGCCGGTTGAGGTATTGATACGTGTACCGTTCTTGGTGGTGGTCAGCGTACGTGTATGGGGGTTCATCATGTACACGCATAAAGTGTCGCCATGCGTCTAAGTTATCTGCCATAATAAATCCTCGTTTCCGTTTTCTAAATCTTGCCACCACGACTCTTCGCGTTCTGGTCCTTCGTAGAGTGAATTGTGTACAGCCATTTCAGCAGGGTTAATGACGAAAGCCCAATCAAACCCCAGATTGTTACCAGGACCGCAGACATCGATAATATCTTTACGAGCACGGAGCACAGCATCCCGATTACGAGGCACCACAAGACTAATACTGTCGTGCACAGTAAGCTGGTAAGGATAACCTCGGTCAGAAAGCTCCCACTGAGCTTTAACAATCGCATTGCGCGAACACCCTTGGACAACGTTCTCCAAGAAGATGGCACCGTACATGTGGCGATAGCCAAATTTTGCATGTGTCCCTGAGAGTCCCCAACGGTGCATGATGTATCGACTTTTGAGGTCTCGCCAAGCAAGTGTTGGGCACCATGGACCCAGTTTCGCTCGAACTGACCGGCCAAGTAATGTGTTATCTGGTTGGAGTTCAAGCCGACTTCGAAGGGGAGCTTTTCTCTTTTTATAGCAACGATCCAGAGTGCGTTGGATGTCAGTCGCACCAGCAACTTGTGTTGCGGTATCGTTAAGCCAGTTTGCGAGCTGTCCAAATTCAGGGTGAAGACGACGAAAATTTTCTCGGATGTTATATGAAGCAATGCTGATTGGATCCGGAATATGTTCTGCGGCTGTATAGGTGTTAAACCATTTATCATTGGGCATGCGCCAACGCTGTTGCTTGCAAAGTTCATCAACCATTTCAATGGAGAGTTTTTCATTACGCATCACCTCGATTAAAAATTCTTTCGCCCACCTGCGTGAACCCATTTCAAAACCTAACCCCAACACGGCTGATTTATCCGCGTCTCGTTGGGGATCACCCCGTCCATATTTGTTTTCTGAGTACGAATGACCAAACGACATGTAGGGATCAGCGAGAATATCTTCTTCATATAAGGCTTCAACATGTTTGCAGCCAGACAGCCACCCATTGATGCGATATTCCGCATTCGCAGCGTCGCAGGTGACAAAGACGTACTCATCTGGCAATGAATAAATTTGTCGTATGAGCTTCGCTATTTCTTTTTGGCGTTTCGGCAAGTTGTGGAGGTTGACCCCTTTGCCGGTACTGGGAGATGAGAAGCGCCCAGTACCAGCGCGAAAATAGCCGAGCTCAACATCAACCTCTTCGACGCCTGCGAGTTTGCGAGCGTTGCGCATATGTGTAAGTACTTTGTTGGTTGCTGAAGAAGCCGTGAGGGCTCCTTTCGCATCGGGGTGTTTAATGAACTTAGCAGGATTAATCTTTTTGAGGGAAATCGTCTCTGTATCGAAATCCAAGTGCTCAGAGAGATACGCCTTGAGGGCCTGCGGTTTGACAGACTTAATTTGACCCGCGTCCCACCCGAAGCAGTCTTTTGCACCAGCTCCAAGGAATCCAAAAACATCTGCTGCATGATCGACGGCTTGCTGTTGGAATCCAGATACTGCTGTAGAAATTCGAGATGGGTCGACTTCGAGGTGCATTTCTCGTTGGTTCTGCGTGAATCGTTGGCACCAGAGTTCAGCATCGGGGATCCTTTTTATTATGTGTTGGTGAATTTCTCGGCAGGCGGCGACGTCGCCAATGACATACTGAAACAATTCTTTCTGCGTGTATTCCCCTTTGAGATCAATATCAAGCTTAACATGCTTGAGACCAAGAACCTCGGAGAGGTTCTTGAGTCCATACCCGCCGGGTTGATTCGGCCAAGCCCACATCGACAGTTCCATCGAACAATCGACATGTTGTGGATGAACCTGCTCCAACTTGTGTCGCGACACACGTACATCGAAGGCCACATTGTGCGCCACAACGCATACGTCGTCTCGTTCGTGTGCTTCAGTGAGTTGATAAAGGAAGTCGTCGAAGTCAGGTTCGAGTTCTGCATTTCCGATCCATGCTTTGGTCCCAGCATATTCGACTTCTCCTATAACGGCGTTGATGTCTTCGTCATCCCACGCCCATGCGACTGCCTGTATATCTGCCTGTTCCAAGTACGTGCGCAGTGGCATTTTGCTCAGAGATATTTGGGTCGTGAGCGTGGTTTCGTAGTCAATGTAAAAATAATGCATGTGCGGGTGCGTCCGGTGCGTGAACAATTCTATTGAAAATAATACAGGCAAAGTAAGGTGGTCTCCCACGCTGACATATTTTATATTGCAATATGCGGTATAGTCAATATCTTTTCTAGTGCCCCGGAGAACACATGGCAAAACGCACAGACTGGCGCCGATTAACTGGCCTTAAAATTACACGAAAAAGCGAAGCTGAATCTTTTTACGAAAAACACCGCAAACGTGGCTGGCCAAATTTCGACGATCTGAGCGATGAGAACATCAGCATGTTTCGCTATATAGAAAATGCAAAAGACGGCGAATCCCTCCCCGAGCTGGAACAGCGTGTCGAAAACGAACGTGCATCGGGTGAACGACAATCCAATCCCTTGCGTCCTGTTTATGGACGTAAATTTTTGCGTGGCATCGATCGTGAAGACACCTTTGACCATGCGTGCGCGGCTGCAGAAGCGTGGGTCCAGGTTGGTGATGTTGAAATCGAGGGTCATGAACTGGAAGTGTCTCAAGCCCAACAAGACGTGATACTCCGCGTGGCAGAACTGGTGCCACTGTGGTCAGGGATTCCCCTGAACCACGCCAGCGACTCAGCTGAATTTATTTGGTCACGGGTGACCTGTGCCTTTGGCGCGTCACATGTGAGTTGGCGTGATGAGATCATTGAAACCATGCTGCAGGTGTATCCCAATTGCCCATATGCTCTTGATGGCTTCAGCAATGAAATGATTCAAAAAGCCCACACCAGCTGTGGCTGGCCAGTGCATCTCACCCATCTGACGTGGAAAGACCTGGTGAACACCGTCGACCATACCGACGAGGCCTTTCTCGAACCGTGGATGAAATTCGTCGCCTTGGTCCATGTGCTCAAACATGTGCGTGTCGCCCAAGCCAATAACATGGTGGTGGTGCTCTACCACAGCCGTGCCGTGCGCTTAGAAATCAGTACCGCATCAAACGTCATTGCCCATGTTGATAAAACCGCGCAGGATATTATGCACGCGCTCGGGTGCCCCACCAAATCAGGTAAAAAGTTCCATCCGTTGTCCGTTGCCGTGAAATGGGTGCTCAAACACCTGACCCTTGAACACTATCTCAAGCGACAACCCCTCGATACCATCAAACCCAACTACATCTGGGGGCCGTGGACCCATTACGAGCCTATTCCAAGCGCTGACGGCTTCTTTCAGCATGGTTTGCGTCTCGATGGTATTAAACGGGCGCAGCATGGCAGCGTGCTGCCCTATCCGGGCACTGACGACGAGATCATGCGCTATGAATGGAATGTGATCGACCCGGAATCAAGTAAAAATATCGCCGCCAGGCGTGAGGTCGAGCGATCGACCCCCAGACATTACGAAGCCGCATGGCCCTCAGACATTCTCACCGATGCCTTCCCCAATCTCGAATTCGCCGAGCCCTTGCTCGATAGCGTGATTGTGTGCGGGCTGCTACGCCGAGAGATCCCGGCTCTTCGAGTGGAATTCCCTCTCCTCGGATTTATGCCAACCATTCCCACACAGGATGAGTCAACGGACCAAGGCAAGACGGCATGTATGTCGGTAGTAGCCCGCGCACTGACCCCTGGGCTCTCCACCACCCCGGTGGTTGATTCAACGAGTGCCCCGGATCAACGTGCGATGGCGGACGCCTTCCGCCGCTATGACACCATGATGATTGACGAATTCCGGATACCACAATCGCGCTCGTCGTTTGTGAATAAAGAAAATTTGGTCATGCTGTGTAATGGCGAAGCCATCCCGTCAGGTCTCGCGTTCGAAAATGGGGGTGAAGTCAAACTCCGGCAACCCATCGCATTTGAAGCCAAGGCCCTGGACGCCCACCCTGATATCTACAACCGCATGGTCTCGTTTTACCTGGACCAACTCACCGATGACATGCGTGCGCGCACCCATGTGATTGATGACATTGAAAGCGGTGTGATGCCGATGCAAATGCGACTTGGCGCCTGGGCGTTGATTGAAGAGTGTGATTTATTAAGCCAATTTAACGGCATGTCACACGCATCCAAACGCAAGGGATTGCGTTTCCGCTGTCACCGCTCCATGGCTATTTTATGTCACGCGATCAAACATGGTGAAAAATTGAGTGTGGCTGGCGTGGAAGTGGACCAACAAACCACTGCTATGCATGATAAAGCCAATTGGCACCTCCACGAAGCGGCAGAAACCGGTATCTTATCGGCGATGCGACAAAACAATAACACCGTGCTCCACGTAACCACCTTCTTTGATGGGATAGATGATGACCGCATGTACGCACTTGAAGATATCCTGTCAGAAACGGGAAATAAAGATCACACGGGCATCTGGTTTAGTCCTGACGCTCTCATACGAGGAATTCTCAAAGTTAATGGACGGGAAAACGTCGCCTATGGACGAGCTATTTCGGAAATCACGGGAGCTCAGTGCCGTGGCACGAATCGCTCGATTCTCCTCGCCGTGAACCAATCGATCAAACAGCTGACGAGCGAGTGTGACGACATCCTGTTGAGACAGACCGAGACCAGCAAATGCTGGACCCTCCACCGGATTCGTGCCAAACAGCGCATCAAGCTACAACTCAAGAGTCAGGATGCACATATGGCAGAAGGATTTGTTGACTTGGACGACGATTGACTATATTCAGAGACGTGAACTATGCGATCAGTGCGTGATTGTATGTGAAACGGGCAAAAACGAAAAACGCTGGCTACTGCCAGCGTTTTTTATATAAATGGGCAAGGAGTTCATTATGGCTAACAAGATCAAAAAATCGGGTACCATGGGCACAGGTGGCAAAAATCGTATTGTCCGCCCATCTGACATCCCATCTACACCCATGCCCAACAGTCGCGTCCCGGCACCTGGTGCCAATAGCGTCGTTCGCATTAGCAAATAATGCCGCGCATCCCACGTGGTAAAAAGATGGGGAAAGCTTCGAAGAAGGCCTCGCAAGTGCGTGCCATCTTCGCCAACGCGAAACCCAAGACTCGAAAGAAACTCGCTTCAGAGATCCGCACCGGAAAAGTCAAAGTGCGGAAGGGTAAATAATTAAGCCTGCATCGAAACGTTTGGTTTTATAGCTTTACTCTCAGACGCCAAATATTTCTCTGCTGCGCGTCTCAATCGCACTACAGGTATTATCACATCATCTGGGGCGTTTGAAGCTCGAAGGTATGACATTAGTACTCTCGTTTCCACTAGCGTCATTTGTGCTAACTCTTTAGTCGTTAAATCACTCACAATAAATCCTCTCGTAAAAGTAGCCATTCGGCGACGATTCTATCCAGGGCTTTGCCTTGGCCATCGCCCATCTCATCAGCAACACGCTTGATGATCTGCAGGGTTGGTGGAGCCACGCGGCTCGATTGTTTCTGCCGAAGCAGTGCTTTAGGTTTCTTTGCTGGCATCGTCTTCTTCTTTAGCTGGTAGGTGCTCTTTCATGAATGCGATTATGGGGGCAAAAGAATCGAGATATTCATGCGCCTCCTTTCGTATGGCTGAGATATCGCACCCTATGTCTTTTGCTTTTTCCATCGTATCAGAGGGGAGTACTTCGCTGTCGAGCTGACCTTTTATGTTTGCAACAGCTCCTTCCATTACGTCGCCTGCTTCCCCGTCGTATATTTTCATAAACATCATGATCACGAGTTGAAACTGAAGCGCGTCCCGCATCTCTACTTTTATGGTTCTACTCACCCTAATTCCTCCAATTCACCCATCAAATCCAAATCTGGGTCCATGATGTAGTCATGCAGCTGGTCAATGGTGGGATATGTAGTGTCGTGTTGCTTCCCAACCGTATCTAAGACGTGTGCACGCACAAATTCCATGCAAATAGCATAGCGGTAGGCACGGATGCAGACATCACGCTCTTGGCCCTGCTGCATCCCCTGGTGGGTGCACAACCCATGGAGGACGGACTGCATGGTCGCGTCAACGCGAGCTTGTACTGCCTCTCGCGCTAGTCTTTCATCCCGTTCAGGCATGGAGAATCCGAGGCAAATGTGATTTTGCTGTTCCCCAACTCTCATTGCTTCGTGCTCTATGTCTTCTGGATTGACCATGTGTTATCTGCCTTTCTATGTCTGCGCCATGCAATCCAGCCGAGTGTACGAATGTACAGCCACGCGAATCGCGCCGCAGGCCAGTTGCATTTGCGTTGTTTGATTTTCCCTGCGCGTGTGACGAAGGTCCACGGGAGGATATCGGTGGGATGTCTGAGAAAATAAAAGTGCAGATAATCGCATTCGCGACGTGTGAGCTCAAACGTTTCCCCCGTTATCATATCGACTACCGTCGGATCAGCGTACACACCATCATGCAAAATACCTTTGTCCACGTGTGGACCATTGCGCTTCATGACGATATTAATAATGCTGAGGGTGCTGTTGCCATCTGACACCAAGCCACGCTTCAAATCTTTGTAACAGCGACGCCCACGAATGATAAAGAACACACGCGTGTCTTGGAGCAAGACGTAGTCTTCCCCTTCATTCCCCATCAATCCAACAGGAATGGTACCGTTTATCTGATCTTCAGGGAGTGTTGTCATCGTTTTCCTCTGGTGGCTCTCTCAAAATGTCGCACAACAGCTCTATATCAATTTTCGTTAACTTGGCATCTACAGCATGCGACCAGTATTTAAGCTTGTTGATATTCACCTTTTCTATCTCGGCCAGCTGCGTTTTAAGATCATGATGCTTTATCATCAACGCACCATGTTCAGCACAGACCAGACCGAACTTTTCCATTCGTTCTGTGTGTGTAGCGGTTAACTCAGCTAGCTGCTTTTCGAGTTCAGCAATGCGCTCGTCTTTTTGCTCGTTGGTTATGTCTCCAAATAAACTCATCCATGTTCCCTATCTTTATGACTGCGCGTGTTTTTCATTAACGCTAAGGTGGTAAGTTTATGGGTACGTGTTTCCAATGGGGTAGGGCTCATGTCAATCGTTTCTTCCAACACCGCGATACGCTTTTGCTTTTTGATGATCACGGCATTCAAATATTTGGTGTCTTTGGCATGGTTGTGGGTGGTGATGATGAGAATG
>Ga0114923_10000467_pt1 | contig 32469 bp, 28 predicted proteins | sample SumtaG_FD_89578 | JGI IMG/M metagenome (GOLD analysis project Ga0114923, IMG submission 89578) | Deep subsurface microbial communities from Indian Ocean to uncover new lineages of life (NeLLi) - Sumatra_00157 metaG | ecosystem: Environmental > Aquatic > Marine > Oceanic > Sediment | place: near... | reverse complement strand
TGATGATATCAAACATTGTAGCACCAGTTGATGTGATGATTTCATCTACCTTAGATACATTATTTGGGTCAGCACCGCAGTTTGCCCACTCCTTTACTTTATCATCAGTCCATTCTGAATACTGGATTGTATCACCAAATTCATCAGACATGTCAATCTGATCCCAGCTTGCACTGATAGCAGGATTATCAAATGGTGGAACTCCTGTAATGTCAGCATTGCCTGATAGTGTTTGTTGTCTAGAAATTTTACTAAAGAGCCTTGCAGGTATGCAATCTGATCATCCCACTGTGGTCTAAAAATAAACTGATCAACACCACTTGCATACTTTGAGTGACCTGTTGGTAATGAGCCGTGAGTTTGTGAGCCCCAAGCTGCCACTTGTGTTGCAGTGGCAGCAGCTATTCCTACATCAGTTGAGCCAATGTTTACCTCAAGGGATTGCGTAATTGTTGGAAGAGATGCATCATCATCCAAGTCATTGGTTCTGCCTCCAGCTGAAAACAGCGCAATCTCTATTGCATTGACACCTGATGTCTCAAAACCGCATTCAAAATAATCTAAAACACCACCAGCAGATACAGAGCCACCAAGCTTGTCAAGCATCTGGTTCCATCTGTTATACCCTGTATCCTCTACTAATCCATACTCATAGTGGTTAACTGTAAATCTTGGAAAGCCATTACCAGTCCCTGATACTTGGTTATACCCTATAGAATGGCCAGTTAATACTGGCTGTCCTGAATTTGTATTTTCATTGTAACTTACTCCGATTTCTCGTGCAACTCTAAATGCGTCTGAAAACCAAAATCTTCCTGCAAAATTAATTCTCTGTGTATGATATTCTGTGCCAATTAGATTTAGCTCAAGTAATGTCCCTTCTGTTTTAGTTTGTGATGGAACTACTAGTGGATTAAACTCAAAGAATCTGTCATATGTGTTTCCTGCCAAGTCTTCTGCTTGTACGCGAAACCTGTCGTACTGATCAATGACAGTTGGTGTGCCTTGGGTTGTAATGAAATTTCCAAACGCCCCTGAAAGTTTTAGGACACACTCATTTACTTGTCCTGAACCTGTATCAGTAAATGAAATCCCCAAGACATCTTCTGTAATATCTGATGTTGTGATGTAATCATCAGACTCATCAAACCAAGTAACAAAGAAATTTTTGATATTTCCAATGTTTGCCATTACGTTCCAAGTCCTTGTGGATCGCCACTGAATCGTAATGTGATAACTGCTCCTGCTTTTTGCTTGTATTCGCCTTCTCTAATTATACGGGTCTGAGCTAAAACGTATCCAAAAGTTGCAGATGGTGTGATATTAAACTGCGGCATATCATTCATTCTCAATCCAAAAATTCCTTTTGGAAATAGAGTCTGCTCAGTCTTGTCTTCTTGGAGCCATGTTACAAGATGAGCCAAATCTCCAATGAGGGACGAGGTCTGCCTTAGCTGCCCTGTTACTTGAACATCTATTCCCTGCAATCCCATATCTTGGACTTCGTTGATTTGACCTGCAACCCTTGGATTCTCTGGAGTAGAATTTCTATAATTTATCTCTGTATTGAATACATAACTGCCAGTTGCAATTACGGGCTGTGAGTTAAACAATATGATATTTTCTGAAAGGGCAGCAGCCTCTGTTGCACCTTCTGCAACAGTAGCTCTCCATATTGCTGTATTCTCACCAGCCAAAATTATCCAAATCTCCCTGATACTGTTCTTCGCCTAGGACTTCCTTGGGAATCAGTTACACCTCCTGCAGCATTCTGACTTGTGTAGATTTCTTGACTGGAACGATAAGGAGAGGACTGGATTATTCCAGTTGCGCCACTAGAGAATTCAAAGAAATTTCCATTAACTTGTGATGCGCCCCCTCTGAGTCCCTCCATTGTTGTAACTCTAATTTCCTGATAGCCATGACGAATCTCTTCTTGTAATGTACGCTCATAGAAATTCATGGTCTCAAGTCTTGAAATTCTTTTAAATCTCCTGTCAAGCCATCTTCCTGGCTGCATTAGCTGATCTAGTACAAATAAAATAGTTTCATAAACTAGTAATGCAATCATTGCATAAATTCCACCCTTGGCAGCAGCGCCACCATACTTGCCTAACTTTTTGGTAAATGCACCGATTATGAATGCGCCAGGATTAGTTGCTGCTTGTCTAATATTTGCAAACTGCTCAGATGTAAAATTCTGAAGCTTGCCAACAGGACCTTTCTTGAACTCTTGTAGTAATAGTCTGTCTTTTTTTGCTTCTAGTTTTTCCTTGATTGCTTCGGGGTCTTTTGGTACAACTCCTTTTTTGATTCTGTTTTGAATTTCCTTGATCTCTTTTTCTAGTTCTTGGATTTCTTTATCTGTCTGCTCTTCATCTGTTCTAATTTCTCGCCCACTTTCTTTTTTGCCTCTTTGCTCATCAGCTCTTGCAATCTCTGAGCTGAGATTATCTACAAATGCCTTGTCTTCTGCATCAACATCAATTTTTATTCTGATGTGAATGGAATCCTCTCTGTCAGCCAAACAGATTCGTCTCCCGTAGATAGTCTTGGAGTTCCTGTGTTAGTTTTTTCTTAAATGGTGGATATCCTTTTTTGAGTCCTTCTCGAAAAATATGGCGCGCCTCTATTCCTGAAACCCAGTGTCCCTTTGAGAATCGCCTAATCCCTGAAACTATTCCTATCGCGCCTTTTTCTAAAAATGCGAGTGCCTTTTTTCTTTTTGGCTTTATTTCGTGGTCTTTTGTTCCCTCCTCAAAAAATAAATCAAGTGGCTCTTTGTTTTTTCCCTTAAAATCAACCCATATCCACAATTCCTTTCCATCAAACTCTAACTGTATTCCATCAATGTATCGCTGTGGCATCGATTTGTGAATTGCCTCATCTCTGATTGCCTTGAGTAGTGTATGCTCTGCAATCTCTACAATTTTGTGATTAGTAAATTCCTGAATTCTAAAGGGCAAAGACTGCATCCTCAAAGCAGACAGGTATAGAGTGTCAGCCATGAGTTACGCCACTATTACGATATCGTCTGTGATTCTAAATCGTACTCTAAAAATTAGACCACCCTCTACTGGCTTTACAATATTCCAGTCAGGTAATACTGCATTTACTGTAATTGTAACATCTGCTTCTGTTGATTCTCTTGGCTCTGCAAGAATTGTAAATTGTGTAGTTGTAAGGTCGCCATTTGCATCAAGTTCAGTTAATGCATTAAATGATGAGATTTCAGGAGTAGTTAATAGTAGAGTTGCATCAAAGAAATGATCACCTTTTCCATAGAAATACTGAACTCCTCCATCGGTAGTTGGCTCTCTTGCTTCTGGTCTACCCAGATGAAAGTCAAGCTCCTGGAGCATAATGTATCTATTATTACCAACATCTAGCTTTAGATTCTGTGCGTTTACTAGCTCTGCGATTTCACCGATGTTTGCCACAATGAAAGGCTATTTTTTGGAATAAGGGTATTTTTATCCTCCAATTATGTTTGTATTTTTTACTGCCTTTGAATCAGTAATATCTACAATGTATGCAAGAGTATTAGAACCAGCTTGAAGGCGAGTAAAATCTCCTGGAAGTCCAGTTTGCTCTCTAGTATATACATAAGTTCTGGCACCTACAGGTTGATTAGTTATGATTACACTCATAACAATATTAGCCTGACCATTACCAGCACCATATCCAGCAGAAGTAATCACTGCACCATTAATGTCATCTTCTCTAATTCTAAAAGTACCTCCATCATTATTACGATCCATAGGAGTAAATCGTCTAATGAATGCCTTGTTAATTGGTTCGGTAGCAGTTATTATTGTAGAAGCATAAACCTGTTCAGGGTTAGATGTATCAGCAGAACCACCCCCACCTGAAATATCAGCATATCCAAGTTGATTTACAGGATCTACTCCAGCTACTGTTCCTGTAAGATTTGGTATCTTGTTGGCAAATGTTGTAGTGTTAACTGCTGATACCATTAGTAAACATACTCTGCAATTGCTATTGGGATGTTCTTGGCACTTCCTTCTGCTACTGAGGATTGAATCGTTGCTTTGACATCTACTCCATGTCCTATAATTGAGATTTTGAGAATTTCATCATTTACATTGTCATTGTCTGTTGGCCACTCCCATTGCTTTATCTGTCTAGCGTTTGTAGTGTCTGCTTCTTCAACTATCCTTATGGTAGTAATCTGAGTAATGTTTGTCATATCCAAAGATGCATCAATGTCGTTGTCTTGTGCAGTAAAAGTCAAATCTGTAATATCTTCTAGATTAGTATCATTTGTTTTAACAAAAGTCACTTGAGATAATGATTTTGTTGGCAAGTCAATGCCTCCAAATGAGATAAAGGAATTTCCGTGATGTCCCATGATTCAATCTAAATCTAATTTATAGTGAAATTTCTGATTAAAGGTATTTCTTTTAAAAAAATCTATTTTGCAGTTGCATGAGTGATTAATGATACTTTAACACCACGAGCAGTTCCACCAGTATCCAAAGTATCAATGGATAATTGGAGTCGTCTGCCCTTCTCCCAAGTAGCTACTGAAATTACTGGAGGAGTAACAGCAGTAGTGCTTGTAAATTCTGTTGCATCAATTGTTGGTTTTGTACTAAATATAGTAGTGAATGTATCTGTATTGGGAGCTGTATCTTCTTTGAGAACATCAACTGTAAAGGTGCTAGTTGTTCCAGCAGTAGTTAGTCCTACAACCACATCTTCAATTAACATATCATATGGAGCAGGCTCTGTTGTAAACTTTACACCTGTCGTTGGGGTTGTAGTCTCATCAGTGAGTGGCCAACCCCATGTCTCTCTGTTTCCAAAAAAGGTTCCAGTTCCCTTTGGTACAAATCTTACATCTACATCAAAATCACCACCTGTTGCCTGTAATTGAACTGGATTTGTAGTAGCAGCATTGACTAGGGTTAACTCATTTACAGCGTCTGTTGTAGTTGTAAAAATTATTAGTTCATTTCCATTGGTGTCGTTGATTTCCAAAGGACCAGATATGGTACCAGTTAGTGTTAGGTTAGTAATACCGAGAATTGCCTCACTATTCATGTTTAATGTTGCACCTGCACCTATCTGGTCACCGTTTGCTGAGTTAAATGAAAGATAATCTTTAGGTGCACCATTCTTTATTACATTAAAGAACATTTCACCATCTTCATCTGAATTAGTTGGGTCTTGAATTACACTTCTAATTTGTCCGTATGTGCGTCTTGTACCAGCTAAACTATCATCAATAAAATCAAGTTGACCAACTATTTGTGCATCTGCTGGTGTGGTGTGATTTGCTTCAAGTTCAAGAACTTGTGTTGCATTAGTTGCATGAAATGCTGCACTTGCTGCAGCAATTGTTGCCACACTTACAGAATTAACTTGATAATCAAAATCATCAGCAGTTGGCACATATAATGTAATTCCACCTGCATCACCTTCAATCTTTTGTGCATCTGTTGCACCATCAAATCCAATACTTCTATTTGCATCTAATTGAATTTGTACACCACTTAAATCAAATATTGATGTGTTAAAACGTAATACTTCAGCATTGTTAATTGTCCATATATGAAATCTACCACTTTGCACATTATATTTTAAATCATTAGAATCATCAAAAATACCAGATGCCCCTGCACTTACAGCAGTTCCAGATGAAATTAAAGTTACATTTCCAACTTGCTCTAAAGTATTATTATGAAGTTGAATACGTGTTGATTGGAATCCATATTCAACTACACCATTTATGTAAATATCAACAGCATCACCAGTTGGAACATTGATGTTAATTCCACCAGTATCTGACCAAATATTATTTACTGCTACACCGAGTGAACTTCCAAGTGCATCAAAGCCAATAGCATCAACATCTGTCATTCCAAAGTTATCATAATCTACATCTTGTAGTATAGGAGTTTGAGAGCCACCACTTTGAGTTCCCCCCTGCAAAAATGCATAAAATGTACCAAATGCAAATTTTAGTAAAATAAATGTCTCAGCTAATGCAGTTAAATTAATTCCTGCTTCAACCACAGCTGCATTTACAGTTCCAACAGGAAGTGTTAGAGTATGACCACCAGTACCGTCTTGAACAATAAAAAGATCAATGTATTCTGTTGTACTTGGAACAGTTCCAGAAAATGTCAGCGTTGTATCTTGTGTTAGTGTGAATTGTTGCGAATGTCTGTCAGTTACACTAAAGCTGATATCCTGAGTTACAGTAGCATTTCCTCCTACATTTTCTGGAAAGTTAATCGGAAAAGAAATTCCTTCTAAATCTATAGTTGTAGTATTTCTTAATATTGAGAGATGATTGTTTCCTGAATCCATGAATAGTTTTCCTATATTATCAAAACCAGTTGATGCAGGTGTTCCAATTGATGTAAATTGTATGAAAGCATTGTCTATTGTTAGATTTTTGCCTGTAAAATTAGCAGAAGTTTCGTTAAATGTATACTGAGTATCACCTTGTATTTTTATCTGGACATTATTTCCAGTAGTTGTATTGATATGAAAATCAGTATCCACAAATGCAATATGAGGAATACCTACTCCTGGAGAAGTACCAGTAGCAAATACCAAAGATTGAATGTTTGACATTCTTGCTGAATCATCAATTGTAATTATACTATTTTTAATTAATTTTCCAGTAGTCTCGTCAAATCTTGCAATGGCTTCATCAGTTGCACCTACTGGACCAAAAACATCCCCACTTGGAGCCAATAGATTTGTAACAGTACCAGCAGAATCTCTAAAAAATAAGGTGGTAACTGCTGCTAGATCTTCAACGTACAGTCTTCCAAAATCAGATGCAGGATTTGCTGGAGTAGTTATTTCACCAATATCAATGTAACCCAATGCACCACTTGGATTAATTGTAAGATTATTTCCAGCAGAAAAGATTGCACCAGTTGCATCAAATAGATATTCAGTTGTTCCCTGAATTTTATATCTAAATTTATTTCCAGTTAAAATATTCCATTCAAAGTCTGTTGTACCAGCACCAGAATCGCCATACTGGAAATAAGCTGTACCTGCTGTTTGAAATACACCTGATGCAGTTGGGATTAAAGCTCGAATTGCAGATAGATTTGCTAGATCATCTAGTGTAATTATACTATTTTTAATTAATTTTCCAGTAGTCTCGTCAAATCTTGCAAGGGCTTCATCAGTTGCACCTGCGGGTCCCACTACATCACCTGTTCCACCAGTAGCTGCAATTGTAATATCATCTGCATTGTTTGTGATTGTAATATTAGAGCCTTGAAGTAATGTTTTAAAATTTAAAGTAACACCTGTCTTATCACGAAATACTAAACCTGTTCCTGTTCCTACATTAGCACCAGTATTTACTTCTCCACCAGCAGCTCCTGCACCTAAATCTACATCTGCACCATTAATTCTTGCAAAGACTTGATTAGATGATGTGTTGAGCCAAATATCTCCATCAGCTTGTGTTGTTGGATTGCCAGCTATTCCACCAACATTAAGACCTGAAGTTCCAGCTAGTAATCCCAAAAAGTCTTGTCTAGCTCCTGCGGTGTATACATTTGTAACAGTAGTAGTAACAACATCTGTTCCAGTATCAAAAGTTAGTGAACCTACCCCTGTATCTGTAATAGTTATTCTATTTGCAGTTCCATTAAGGGTTTGAGCAGCATTTGTATCGCCATTAATTGATGTAATTCCAGTACCACCGCCAGCACCTAAATCTATATCTACACCATTGATTCGTCCAAATATTTGATTAGATGATGTGTTTAACCAAATATCACCATTCACCTGCGTTGTTGGATTGCCAGCTATTCCACCAACATTAAGACCTGAAGTTCCAGCTAGTAATCCCAAAAAGTCTTGTCTTACTCCAGCTGTGTATGCATTTGTAGTGTTTAGATAAGCAATGTCTCCAGTATCAGATAATGCAGTAGTAGATAATAGCTGACCTCCTCCAGCAGCATTTGTATGGTCATGCGGTGCATTAACTAGATCATTTCCTAAAAGGTCAAGGGTTCCATCTGATCCAATATCTAATACTTCTACCTCAGTAGTAGATGATACAGGAGTAGTAAAGAATTGAATCTTTGAAGGTGTGCTTGTACCAGACCATAGTCCTGCTGCTGTAATATCTATGAATCCACCAAATTGAAAACTTGTACCATCATGTCCTCTAGCAGAAAAACTAGTAAGAAGGTCATTATCTTGAACAGGACTAGGAGAAGCCTGTGTTCCTCTTGCTCTAGCACCATCAAAAATACCAGTTTTGAAAGGATCACCAGTATTATCAAATACGACAGCATTGACACGAGCTGCATTATTAACACGAGTTACTGTGATGTCATTTCCTGTCCATAGATTTGTTCCAGTAAATGTTTGAGTTCCTGACAGAGTAGGAATATCTGATCCAGTATCAAAAGTTAGTGAACCTGCCCCTGTATCTGTAATAGTTATTCTATTTGCAGTTCCATTAAGGGTTTGAGCAGCATTTGTATCGCCATTAATTGATGTAATGCCTCCAACTTCTAAATCTATAGTTGTATTATTTCTTAATATTGAGAGATGATTGTTTCCTGAATCCATGAATAGTTTTCCTACAGCATCACTACCTGTTGTTGTAGGTTGTGAAATTGATGTAAATTGTATGAAAGCATTATCTATTGTTAGATTTTTGCCTGTAAAATCAGCAGAAGTTGAATCAAATTTATACTGAGTAACACCATTTATCAACATCTGTATGTTATTTCCAGTAATTGTATTGAGGTGAAAGTCGTTATTTACTAATGCAATATGAGTTGTAGCTGTTCCTGGACCACTAGTATGTGTAGTAAATACCGCAGATCGAATGTTATCTAAATTTGCTAAATCATCAATGGTAATTATACTATCTTGAATTAATTTTCCTGTAGTCTCGTCAAATCTTGCAATGGCTTCATTAGTTGCATCTGCTGGTCCCACTACATCACCTGTTCCACCAGGTTGATAAGTTGGTGCAACACCAACTCCATTTGAAGTCAGTACAGTATTGGCAGCCCCAGTATTTACAGTCTGCATTGTTTCATCAATGTTTGAGATTGTGTTTAGTGCTGCATCAATTGTTTTGGTAGTTAGTGTTTGCAAAAGATTCTCAAAAACAAAAGTATCATTTGCACCCAACACTGGCAATGTAACTGAGCGGTCTGCGGTAATTGCTGATGCTATAAACTGATAAGTAGCAGTCGTAGCTGGATTTTGAATGTTAAATTGGTTATCAGCAAATGTCTGTTTAAAGTTACCAAAAGTATTTGCCTTATCAATTGTTACTACATCTGTTCCTACAGTAAATGTTACAGTATTAACATTTGGAGTAAGAATTATTTTACTAGTTTCTCCTTCTAATGATTTGAATGGTAAATCCACACCAGATTTAGTTTGTACAAGTCCTTCTCCACCTCCTGAATTACTAGCTGTATTTGCCTCTCCACCTGTAGAAGGTAAACTTCCTAAAGTAACTCTCTTGTTTTGAGTAATCACATTTCCATCTTCTGAATCTAGAATAACTAGTTCATCTGCATTAATTGGAGTGGCTTTTAGTGGTCTATCACTCCACGGCTGATCAACTGACATTGGTTGAAAATGATTTTTACCAATTAAGGTATTTTGTCAGATTATCCATAACTCATTTCTGTTGAATCATCTTCATATATCATCTTACCACTTGCCTCATACTGCATGGTTCCAAGGAAAGCAGAAGTAGTTGGTCCAGTAAGATTTCCACGCAGATAGTATTTTACTAGTTGTTCTGTTTCTGATACCTTTTCGACATTTGTGATATTTACTGAAATGGATTCTGTTAGAACATCAATTGGTGATTCGGTATTTTGGTTTGATTGTAAAAATACAACTGTCCCCAGTTCTCCGTTTGCTTGGGGTAAAAATATCTGCGATAGTGAATTTAAAGTAGTTGGTGTAATATCTGCTTTTCTTAGATACATCATACAGGAGAATCTCCCACTAAATGCACCTCTATAATAAACTGGAATTGCAGTAGTAGAGATAGCGTCAGTTGTGATGTATGGCAAGTTGCGCCATCCTTGAATTGTTTGAATATTTTCTACTTCGGTGTAAAGGTAGTTTTGTGTAGGAAGAGAGTCTCCATTTGATAATATACTACTAAATGCCAAGATTGCTTTATATCCCAAAAACACATCATCTTCTCCTCCAACTAGTCGAGTCAGAGTAAATTGTAGAGTTCGAACCAGCATTGGATCATCAGGGAAAAACGTATCGTCTTTGGTCCATCCTATGGTGGTACTAAAAAATTCTCCAGTATCAGTTGATGGTGAGTATATAGTTTTTAGAATTCTTGAGACCTCGCCTGTCATTTGATCCATCAAGTCAACCCAGACAGAGAACACATCTTGGGCGCCATCTATTACCTGCAAGAAACAAGTTACCTCAAAGGTGTCAGACTGCTCAAAGAACTTTGGATGCTCTATAACATTTTCATTTCCAAGCTGATTTATCTTTTGAACTGTAACTGCCTTTGCAAAAAAGTTTCCAGGAATTTGTTGCCTGTCAAAGAACTGGACTACTTCTGTCATGTCACCTACTATAACATTTGATAGCTCACCAGTTAATGACCAGTTGTTAAAGAGTTGTTGCTGTAGAATCTGAGATTCAGAATTTGCAGTAGTCATGCTTGCCTCATTTGATGCAGGACCTGTACCGTCGAAATTTATTGCAGAGACACGATATACAGCATTGTCTCTGGCAGTTAATGTACTATCAATAAATGACACATTTGCATTTCCAGTGTCAGCTACTAGAGTAGCAAAACCTGCATCATTGAGATCTCTTTCTATAAAGTATCCTGAAATTCCAAAACCACCATTATCACTTGGAGTAGTCCAAAGTAATGCAGCAGCAGTAGTGTTTGTAGCTTCTGCTGATAAATTAGTTGGAGCGCCTGGAACTGCCATTATACATTACTCGTACTATTATTGGTAAACCCAGTAATTCCAGAAGTTGCTCCAAAAGTTTCAGCTCCTGATAACCCACTAGGATTCTTTCTGCCATATGTCTCCATGATATAATCCTGAATGGCTAATTTTGTTACTCGGACTAGCTCCATCATTTCTGTTTTCATTGGGTTTTGAAACTGGTTGAAATACGATGCTGCTAGTTGCGAGGATAAGGATGTTAATTCTGGATCATCATCACTTCCAGTTACGGGTACTGTTGCGTGTAGTCTTAATTGGTTTACAACATAGTTATCAGCTGAATTTCTATTGGTGTTTATTTTTTCATTGGAATCATTATTGCTTCGGGCAATGTTAAGATAGTCTTTAGTCTCATTTAGATCAGAGAATACTTGGTTGGGAGTGGACACGAAATAATTTACGCTTTTAAATTAAAGGTATTTTTAAATCGTTTTTGAGGTAATTTAGCTTGTTACTTTGGATTCTTTTGTTTGTGGTTTTCTAAAGTAAAACTGTATAATATCAGTCCATTTTGCAGTAAGTACACCAAAAATAAAAGCACCTGTAATTACCCATTCTGCGTTTTCTTTAATAATAACAACAAATGCCTCTGCATCAAATGTCATTTGCAATATTACCATTAGGACTGTAGCAGTAACACTCAAGGCGATAATGTTTCTAGTAGTAAGTTTTTCCAGTATTGTTACTAAATTATCAGCCACGCAAAATCATGCTTTATCAGAATTTAGGTATTTTTGTATATTTTATGGCTCCCAAAGTAATAAGATTTATTGAATTACTGTAGCCAAATCATCTACTACAAGGGTGCTACCCCCTGCCTCTCGTAATACCTGAATCCTTATCTTATCACCTGTAATTGCAGTTACAGGTACGATTAGTGATGTGGTTAGTGTGGCACCTCCTATGGATAATCTTGTTTCTATCTGATCAACCATTGGGCCACTGTTCTTTACTGCTCTGAATCTAAAGATTTGGTCACCACCTGAAGATGTGGCACTAATTGATGAGATTAAAGATCCTGAGAATGGCTCTAATCCCCTATACTCCATCTCGCCTGTAAGCTCATCTGTTAATCTCCATAGTTCATTATCACTTCCTTCATTTGCAGCATCACCTACTGTACCTAATGTTAAATCACCAAAAGTAGAACCAGGTGTAAATGAGGTTGCATTAGCATTGACAAAAGAACTAGCTTTTGGCTTGCTGTTAATTACACCTGTTACAGTATTTACCAAAACATTTAGTGCGTTTTGATCAAGGGAGGCATCAGTTACTATGCCTGTAGATTCATCAGTTACAAATATTGTATTAATTACAAGTGTGTCGGCAGTAATACTTTCTACCAAATATCCTCCGTCATAATCTATTGTCTCATCAACTAGAATAGGGGTGCCGTTTGAGAATCCATGTGCAGTTACAGTTAGTGTAGTTTTATTTGCTACCCATGTTCCTGACTCATCACCTACAAAGGCTACTGCAATATCAAAGGTATTGGTAGTTACATTAAAGATTGTAAATGTGCCATTGTAACTTGTAGTACCTGCAATTGTAACAGATGTGCCATCTACTAAACCATGTGCAGTATCAGTTACGGTAGTTCCTGATGCACCATTATCAGCAGTTGAATCTACAGTTCCAACTGTTGCAGTGTTTGCAGCAAAAGTCTCAATTGCCTTTACCTGTGTAAAATTACCTACAGCATCATTTCCTACAAATGTTCTTGCGATAACAAAATCATTAGCACCAGGAGTACCAACTATTGCAAATCTTCCGTTATAGTTTATAGATTCACTTATCTCTAGTGACTGTCCTGCTACTAATCCATGTGAAGCACTTGTTACTTCAGTGTTACCACCTGAAACTGCAAATGCTGTGATTGCACCTGTTTCCTCTGTTCCTAGTTTGAAATAATCACCACCCCCAGCAGGTCCGCTATCTGAAATTACTACACTATTTGATAGTGGAGTTGCAGGATTGATATTAAAAACACTAGAGCTTGGTATTACTGGAGTTGAAATACTAATGAATGTCGATAATTGAGCTGTATCCTCCAGATTATTAATTGTAAAAATATCCACACTTGGAAAAGCTGGTTGGTACAATGCACCAATGACATTAACTACTGCATTATTCAGTGTAAGTCCACTAGCAAAGGGGACCATGTTTAGAAATAGTTGAGGATTGAAAATGTTTGTTAATGTACCAAGATTACCAAATAGACCTACTGAAATATCTGTGAAAAATGCAATGGATATGTTAGGTGCAACTGAGCTTGTACCTGTAAGATCAAATGCTGTGTTAGCAAATGGTCCACCATCTAGGAGATCTACATTTCTTAGTTGTAAACTGGCCATCGTCTCACCAGTTAATGTACTAAGTAACGTATTTCCACCTCCAGTTATTGTAATATTATTAACTGAAGCAAAGTCTGCATGAATTAGAATATTAGCATCAGGAGGAAGTACCCGACCAACATCTGAGGCAACTGGTATGTTTAGGAAATATCCAGTATTATTATCCAAAGTTCGTAGTGTATCACCTGAACCATTTGTGGTAAATGTTAACCCTGTTACATCAAAGGTATTTGGATTAAACACAGTAAAGTCATCATCGTCTACGTTAGTTACAATTAACACTTGAGAGAATGGATGTATTGCAATCCCAAACGGAAGATCACCTACAGCTATCGTCTCAACTACTGCAACATCTGTACCATTAATTACTGATATGGTATCAGCTCCACTGTTTGTAGCATAAACCATACTGCTTTGAGAATTGGCAGTAATTCCAAATGGTGAAGTACCAACAGTTAATGAGCTGATAAATGCGTCAGTTGAACCATTAATTATTGAGACAGTTCCACCTGAATGTGTAACATAAACCCTGTTTAGAGTTTCATCTACTGCAACCTTTAATGGATTAGCTGGAATGCTTGTAGTAATTGTAGAAAGTACAGTGAGATAGGTTCCAGAACCAGAGTCAACATCAATTACAGAAATACTACTACCACCATGATTAGCAACATAGGCTTTTTGGGAAACTCTGTTTATTCCAATACCTTGTGGTTCATCTCCTACAGTAATATCAAGACCAATTTGCAATAAAGTTAAAGTGTCAAATACTCGAACATCATCATCATTAAAGTTAGCAACAAGTGCTATGCTTGCTGCTGAATGAACTGCTACATCTTGAGGGTTTATACCAGTACCTAAAGGAGAACCAATAATGGTATTATCACTACCATCAATAACATCTAGAGTATCTGAACCTGTACCAGAAACAAAAATCCTATTTAGTGCAGTATCTATATCAACACCTGTTGGAAACGCACTGATGGAAATTTCTTAGTGAAATTATTAAATTCGTCATAAACTCTAAGTTTTGCAGCATCAAACAAAGATACGTAGTAATTACCATTTATCTCATTTATCGCAAGTTCGCCTGGTTCTGAACCAACACCTGTTAAAATATTATCGGGGTTTGCTACATTTGTAGGACTGACACTAATTATCGTGGTGTTTGTAGTGGTTATGGAACCAACTATGACACTATCAGAAGCTGTGTTTAGTGTGATAGCCCTAGATCCAGTGATTCCCGTAATTTTTTGTATTATTATATTATCCCTTCCATCAAGAACTGATGTGAGATTAGCTGTTTGGGAAGAAATGAAAACTAAATCAAATTTTTCATTTACCACTACACCGATGGGACCAGAATCTACATCAATAATAACAGGGGATATGGTAAGGTCATTTTCAAATATGTTTAATTTGTCAGTTCCAAAAAGTCCAACATAGATTTTACCTGTAGTTTTGTTTACATCTATTCCTTCAGGTTGTGAACCTCCAGGGAATGTAAAAGAGTCAGGCAGTAATGTATTTGTAACTAAATCAAAGGATTCTAGAAGGTTATCAGTAAAATCAACAACATAACCAGTATTTTCATTTGTATTCAAAGCCAGTTCTGTAGGACCAGTTCCAACTAGGTTAATTGTTGCAATTAGTGGATAAGTAGGAGTAACACCGCCAGCATCAAAGACTTTGATTTCACCTGTATTAGTTATTGAAACATAGAGATGAAATTTAGTTCCAGTTCTAAGAACTTGAATGCCGAAAGGTTGATCACCAGCTTCTAAAGATATTGTATCTGTTACAGCAAAGGTTGTACCATCAAGAACTGAAATTGATTCACCAGTTTGATTTGTAACAAAAAATAAATTATTAATTTCATCAACTGCGACCATCTGCGGACCAGTCCCAACTGTTGTATCTTGTATTTTCTGGTTTGTATTACCATTAGTGAATGTAACGTTAGTACCTAGAAAATTGGCTTCACAAATTATATTTGTTTCAGAGTTTACAGCTACTCCCCTACTAGAAGAACCGCCAGTTGCAATAGTTGCTGAATTTTTGATTAGAAATGCAGGAGTCTTGTCTATGGTGTGTACTCCGTCATAAGCTGGAACTGTACCATTTGTGAGACTTGCTGTCTGTCCATTAGTGTATGATATAGGTTGTGTAAAGAAAAATCGTGCATCCCCTAGTCCGTTATCATCTACATGTGTGTATATTGCAGGTGTAGCATCAGGGAATTGTGATATGTCATTTACATGTACAACACTTAATGCACTGTCAATTGGTGCCCATTTTACACTATCAAAGTTTTCTCCAGCAGTTACGGCAGTAGTATTTCTGAAATTTGTTTCATTAGATCTTACTTGGTCACCTACATTATACGTTAAGAGAGTGCTATACTCATTAATGGTACTTTGTAATCTTGATATGTCTCTTTCATTGTGTCGTGTAAATGTAGAACTACCAAATTCTTGAGCCAAAACTACAGAGTCATTGGCAGGAGTTCCGTTAGCAAACAGGTCTGCAAAATTTATCACTTCCCATTTTGTAGAATCAAATGGTTCAGCAACTGTAATTGCTGTTATGTTCTTGTATAAAATACCACTTTCAAATACCAAGTCATTTAAGATATAAGTCTGGGATGCTGAATAATTTGCAACATTGAGAATGCTAGCAGACGTTGTGACTAATGTCCATTTTGCAGGATCAAATGCTTCTGGAGATGTAACTGCTGTATTATTGATGTAAAGATCTCCTAAGTGTGTTACAAAATCATTTACTTTGTATGTAGCACTTGCACTGTAAACTGGAGCTGCACCTTGTATTCTTGCAAGATCTTCTACTAGAACCCCTTCTGATTCATTATTGGATTTACTGACATGTCCTATATCTCCCCTTATTGGAACAGCAGCAGGAGTTAAGTTATCACGAATCTCTTTTGGTGTTCTGTCTGGAAGTGATATGTTAAATCACATCCTCATAATCTACTTTGCCTTTGTCCCCACCAAAAACATACGCAGAACTTCCTCTGTTACCGCCATTTTCATATGCTTCATCAGCAAATGTTGGAACACCACCTCCTGATGAGCTCGTAAAATCTTGTGGAGGATAATTTGTGTTAGTTACAATACTAGTATTTCTTCCTTGTGGAGAAAAAGAGCGTACCATTATTTTTTCCTCCAAAAGAAAAGTTTGGATATTAGACGTTTAATCCAAGATACTTTTGCTGGTTTTTCAATTACTGGTTTCTTGATTGATTTTCTTGTTGGTTTCTTGATTGATTTCTTAACTGCTGGTTTTTCTATAACTGCATCTATAACTGCATCAAGAACTGGAGGTGTAGAATCTTCAATGAATACATCAGGTACAACTGGTATCTCAGCTATTGGAGTTTCAATTGGTATTGGAGTTTCAACAATTTTTGGAACATCATCAATTTTTGGTGGTGAAGGAGGATCCTGTGGAGGATTGTTTGTGTTGGCTGTTATACTTCTACCTGAACGCTGAGGCTTGTGCGAATAAATCAAGTGTCATGCTCCAAACTGGACTAGATGTGCCCTAAAAAAACTCGTAGCAGTTGTTATGCTTTGATTTGCTCGTAGATTTATGTTATCACCTGTTTCTATATCAATTTCAAATCGATAATATCCATCAGTAATAATGCTGTTAGCATTATCTGCATTAAGAGTTCCTTTTGCAGTTCCATTGTTAAATATAGTAACAATAGCAGGTGAAGCACCAAAAGTAAAAGCAAAATATAATCTTAAAATTCCACCACCTCCAGGCTTTACCAGATCAGAAATGATTGGAATATCAGAAGATAAAATATCAGTATTCATAGCAGGATCTACATTTAGTGTAGCAGCTCTTGGATAGATAGATGATGTCAACATAAAAAATTATGATTTTAGATTAAAGGTATGACGAATTTAAGAATCATTTAATAATTTTTTAATTTTTACTTTTTCTAGTACTAGTTTTCTTTTCTTTTGTGTATGATTTTGGTTCAGTGTTTGATTCAGTTGGTGTTTCAGGTTCTTTTTGTTTTAGTGTTTCTGGTTTTTTCATTGTAACAACTCCTTCAGATTTTATTTCTTGAACCGCATTATAGTTGGCCCCACATTTTATTCCACGAGATAATCCTACTGCATGGTTGATTAGATTTTTTGCTTGCTGAAACGTATCAGCAGTAGCTGAACCACCACACTTGAGACATTTAGCTTGTGTCATATTCAATGTTGAACAGAAAGAATAAAGGTATTAAACATCGTATGAGGTGATTTTGAATGCCCCAACATCACTATGGGCCTCTTGTACATCTATTCGTATTACCAAATCGCTTTGATAAAGGCCACCAACAGAAAGATCAAAATTTTCAATTGTAAGATCTTCCCGTAAACCAACGACTTCTGCGATATCTCTTTTCGTAATAATTACAGTTCCTGCTTCAATCTGTGGTGTCTCCCAGACTGCTCTGAGTCCAAGTGATTGTGCTAGTCCTGAATTATTAATTACATCTGTATCATCAGTTGGTCCTAACTCAAATCTGTTAAAGAACGGATAGAAACCACCAGTGGATGCAGTCTTTACAGTTAGTGCTGCATCTGATGGATTCATAAACATTGTATCTGCACGATTCCTTTGTGTTCCTGGGAATCTTGAACGAATAACTTCAACTAGTGCTTCTAGTTCTTCTTGAACTGGAGTTGCATTTGCAAGTGCAGCTTTGGTAGCTGTTGGAACTACGGTACTATCAACTAAAACATCAATGATCTTTTTACCAACCATAAAGTAAAACTCGTTACCAGCGTTCTTCAGCGATTGCTCAACGGATAAGAAATTATTGTCTTTTACATCATTTCTATTCACAGAGATAGTTCCACGGAAAGAATTGTTTGTACCACTTGTATCAAGTTCTACTGTGGTCACTTTTCCGCCAATTGCTGGAGGAATTCCGCCTGCTTCAGTATAGATGTCTAATCCTTTTTGGCTACTAGGATCACCACCAACTGTGTCGGTATATTTTGTAAGTGGGACGTTAACTTTTGGACTATCCATATCTATGAGTCTGGCATATTGTTTCCAGTCGCTCCAAGGTTCTGCTCCCTCTAGTATCTCATCTGCAATCTTTAATGCAGATAGTGAGTTTGGAACAGAGACAGTTTCTTTGAGTTCCTTTCCTGCAATTCTCATGTTACCTCTGGCCTCATCACCTATTCTGATTCCATAGCGATGCTTCCAAATTGTTGGTAAGTTTGGATTTAGTTTTCCTTCCTCAAATCCGTTAGGATTAGCCCTATCAAAGAATACTGAAAGTGGTGTTTCTCTGATTGGTCTGAATATATCAAATGGCTTTCCTGCTCTTTGCTGTGCTTCTGCACTAGCCAAGAGTGCTTCTTGGACATGAGCCATTTCTTTTAATTGTAAAATAGATTGCCTGTTGTGTTTTGGTCTAGAGGTTGCCATCTAAGTAAACAACCCCTCTCTTTGAACATCAACTGCGATTATGTCAGTACCTGAAGCGATTACTTGTAATGCCCTTGCGATAATAACATCAGTAGCAGCATCGGCTAATTCTAAAACTCCTGCTGTAGCACTTGCACTTAATGGAGCTCCTATTGCAATGGCTGCCGTAGCATCAACTCTTGCAGGACATCTGCCTTGTGTTACTACAACAACTCCTTGACCTGCACTTGCAGTTGCTCTTGTACTATCATCAGTAGCTGCACTTCCATCTCCATAAATTCCGTCAGTATCACCACCTACTGCAATTCCATATCCTACATCAGCAGCAGCATCGCCTTCTTCTACTCTTGGTAAAATTTCAGAACTTATAATAGGTGTAACCAAAGTTACAACTGAACCCATTGTGATTGCTTCATTTGCAATTGAATTAATTACAGAACTTGCATTGTGATCAATTGGTCCTCTGTGTAGTCCTTGAAATTGATTAGTCAATGAAAGATAATATCGATTCGGCTTAAAGGTAAGTTGGGATAATACCTATAAATTATAATTCACAATTTATTTTTTAGAAAAATAATTTTTTAAAATTTAATGATAAAAAATTATTGTAAAGTAATAACAAAAAATAAAATTTCATTTACAAAAATTAAAATTTTTTAAATCTAGTTGTACAATGGATTTCTTTGGCTGTTTAGCATTTTATCCATGTTTTCAATTTCAGATCTTGCTGCTGCAATCTTGTGTCTTTGATAGTTTGGAACTGGTTGAACCCCTGTCACTATTTGTGATTGTTCATTAGCAGTTCTAAATCCTTGCAGTGCTGGGTCTGTTGTTGTTTCTCTAAACTTTGCAGTTGCATTTTCTCTTAGTACATCCAAATCAAGTTTTAGATTTCCACTGCTAGTTTTAGTTTCTCTTATTTCAATTGAGAGTTGCTTTATTGCGTTTTTCTGCTTTACAAGTGCCTCTTTTTGTTGAGAGATAATTCTATGTAATGGGCTTACAACTTTATTGTGATATTTTTTCATCTCTTGCTGGACAGTATATTGCATCTGTCTCATCATTTGGTTAGTATCCATTGGTGGTGGTGCAGGCATTCCCACACCCATTTCACGGGCAATATCAGGTGCAAGTCCTGCTGCTCCATTCATGTATTGTTCTGGAGGTAATTCAGGCATAATCATGCCACCGTTTCCAGGCATTCCACCATTCATTCCACCATTTCCATTAGGAGGCATACCGTTAGTCTCGCTCCATTGGTTTACAGTAGCATCCATATCCTGCATTGGTTTCTCACCATTGGTGGTGTCAACTCCTTGACCTGCATATGGTGCTACATTATCAGTTGATTGTTCTGAACCATCTTCTCTTGGTCCGTTATTGTGATTATCTAAAACTTCTTCGTGTAGTTTATGCTCATTTTTATCATTATCTTGTTCGTTTAATTTTTTATCATCATCTTGTTCGTTTAATTTTTTGTCATCATCATCATCTTGTTCAGTTAGTTTAGGTGCTGCAATACCATCATCGACATTAGGTCCAAGACCAGCATCTGCTTGGTTTCCTTGATCATCTTCTAATTCTTTGATGGCTGATTCCATAAATGAATAAGCATGATTTCTTTGTTGAGGATCTTGTGAGCTTGATAATGCAAGTGCAGTCTCTACTAATTTTTTAACAGCAGGGCCTGCTCCAAGTCTTGTAAGAATTGGGTCTGCTTGTCCCATAGTAGCGCACTCTTGTAATTTCTTAATTAGTTTCAATAATTATTGGTGTTAATTATGTTTAAGGGTATTTTGGATTTAAGAAAAGTTTAATGAAAAAAATTGTAATAATACTTTAATGATGATGTTGCAAATTAATTACTAGAAAAACTTTTTGTGATTTTAATTTTACAGAGTTTCAATTTTTGTAAATTTAATTCCAGGTTCAGCTGATGAAACAAAGTGACCGTTCCAATACAATCCTCTAGGATCAGTTACAACCCATGTCATTCCTATCCCGTCAATTTCTCCCAACACTACACCTTTTGGTACAACACAAAGCTCACAGCTATCAGTACAGTCATGATCACATGGTTCAATAGTTTCAGAACGTGGCATACCTCCGTTAATTGATACTGCTGTAATTTTTTTATCTTCAATTGCATTATTTATCTGAGGATCTCGCTCTATTACTAACATCTGTATCTCTTTTCTATGTTTGTCAAACTCTGCATCCAGTATAGTTGCATCTGTTTCGTATTCTGGTTGGTGATTGATATCCATATTTTTTCCAATCGCTGTTCGAGTCATAGAGTTTAGTTCATCAGTTGATAGTTTTCTTCTGTATGGTTCACCTTCACTTCTGTGGTCTGTGATGGATTCACCTGCTGCTCGTACTAGGTATAGTTTCCCTCCAGAATCAGCAGCTAGCTCTCGTGCCTTTGTCACATAATCATCAGTCAGCCAATCAAATTCTGTGCGAAGATTTGCAATGCTTTCCTGTAAGGTCTTTTTTGATAATTTAGATTTAGGTAAATTAAGACGAATTGGCGGTAACTGTATAGTATTACATGCACAAATTTCTTTTATTGGATTTGTTTTTCTGGTTTTGTCAGATAGTGTGCCGTCTTTTTTTACAGTGTGTAGTGTGCCGTCTTTTGATGCATTATCAATATGACTTTCTATTCCATGAATCTCTGACTCTTCTTTTCTTGTAAGGGAATTTCCTGCACCCTTATAATCAGGTGCTATCTTCCATGTGCATTTGCAGTTTGGATGTGTAGTTGTATATCCTAGATTTTCACTTGGAATTACTGGTCTGTTGTGAGTTTCTAATAGATTGAATCTTTTTCCATTGTATGGAGTACAGTCATCATCTGAATCATGTCCGTGATATTGATACTCTGCAAATATCTCTAGTGGTTTTTCTGGTAGCTTGTCATCAACTCCTGAATCCAGATAGTTTTTTATGATGACACCGATTCCTGCTGCTCCTCCTAACAGCAAAGCCCATTTTAATAAAAGATCACGCAGTTTTTTTGTGTCATCTTTTTCTTTTTTTGCTTCAGCTAGTGGATTTGTACCGCTTGGTGGAATTATAATGTCAGGTATTTTTGGTGGATAAACTTGAGAGTCTTCTATGTTGTAACGCCATTCAGGAATTGCTTTTGCGACATTGAATCCGTATTCTCCATGCATTGATGGTTCAGAATTTAGATCAGATGCTGTTCCCAACCAGTTTGCAGATGCTGATGCAGACTCGTATGGGTATGGAGGGTTTAGTACATCATAAACATTAGACAGTGAGCCAACACTATTTGGATCTGGGCTAAAAAATGATTGGTATGGCTGCGATGAGCTACCAATTCCATATGACGATTTGTTTGGTGTTGGGTATGGTTGTACATCTTCTGGTAGTCCATCAAAGTTAGTTGTCGGTTCTCTTGTTGCAACAACTTTTACATTGTTTACTCTACCTGCAATGTCTGTTCCTGTTACGGGTCCAGGCCAGCTTTGTGCAAATGGCGGTTCACGTTGCGAGAAATATTCAATTACTGCTCTATGCACTTCTTCTTCAGGAATTCCACGAGATAACAAATCGTGTTCCATCTGGATTGCTTTTTGTGCAACATCTCCAGTTGTTATAGTAGATACAGTCTCTACCATAAATCCTGGTTTGTAGTTTACCTCTAGCTTGTTGTATTTTGGTTCTACTTTTGTATCAATTGGTTGTGGGGAACCATATGCGTGTAAATCACATGTGTCTTTTGCCTTTATCTGTCCCTTTACTAGTTCACAAAGACCGCCTGCAACAAAGTGTTTGCAGTTACCACATAATGATTCTCTAGTATCTTGGCTCTTTGACATTTCGCCTCAACTGTGAATCAAGAATTTTTTTCCACAGATCTGTTGTCATGTTATTTGTGTTTGCAGAACTGTCAATTTTTCCCACCTGACCGCCAATGCCTTTTGTTGTTTTGTCGATTTTTGGTTTTACATCTCGATTTGTAATTGGAGGATTAAAAACTGGAACCTGTCTATTTGCGTTAATTTTTTCACGGATAATAGCTTCATTAATTTCATTTTTTGTCTTTTTGTTTTCTTCTTTAGCATCTTCTTTTCCAATAGATGCATTACATACTGCCCAAGGATTATCTGCTCCACCCTTTGCTTTTACATCAGCTACACACCTATCTAATTTTTCAGGCACAAGAAAAATTGTGTTTCTAAATTAAAGGTATATTGTTTTCATACTTAAAAAAACAACTTACTTGTAATATGTAATGGATGATTTCTGGTCATATGTTGTAAACGAGTTGCAGAACATGGAGTTTAGAATAGAAGATATTTTGCTACATGCTATGAGCGGTGTAATCTTGGGCATTATCTTAAAGATAAAAATAAGATTTCAGTCAATTAAGAGATTGTTAAGAAAAATTTAATTTAATAAATATAATTATTCGATCACCACATTTTGGACACTGGGGTTTGTTTTTTGATAATTTTGCATAAGGATTTTTTTTGGTATGAAATTTATTTTTACACATTAAACATTTGACATTTGGTTGTCGTTTTGGTTCTCTTCGTTCTTGTCTTTTTTTGTTTAGTTTTGTATCATTTACATAATAATTTACAAGACTGGTAAAATTATTTCTTTCTTTGTTTTTGGAATGTCTATTAAGAGCATTTTGTCTTTCTTTGAGGATATTTTTTTGATAATTTTGTTTTCTCTTTTTTTTAATTAGTTTTTTATTTTTTTGATAGTATGATTGTCGTGTAGCAGTATAGGTATTTGACATTTTAAAAAAAAGAAAAAAGGGGAAATGTGAACTAGTTTCTAACTTACACTTACAGTTGTACTAACTGGTGGTGATAATGCCGTTGGATTATCTACTGATTCCCATACAAATGCGGTTGCTGTGTAGCTACCACTTGCAGTTGGAATCCATGATAATGCTGGGCTGAATGATTGACCACTTGTTATTGTACCTGAAATCCATGCTAGTGAGACTGTAACACCATCGCCATCTTGGATCTGTACCAAATATGCAAATGCTTGCTCTCTGTCCTGACCGTTTGCTAAGTCAGCACTGATTTGTACCTGTTGATCAACGGATACAGCATCTAAGCTGTTACCGAATGCATCAACGGTTCGCAAGTTTGATGCTGGTACCCTCTCAAGAGGTGGTACCAAAGTGCCAATTAGTGTAGTGGCAGTAACATCAAGTTCATCTGCGGTTGTGTACGGATCTGGAAGTGTATTGTCCTCATATTCTGCGGTGACAGTGTCACCTTCTGCGACTCTGAGTCTGTGGCCAGAAGATTCGTCAGTAACTGTGAAGAACACAGTACCTTCGAATATTCCAGTTGCCTCATTAGTCTCAGTTACAGTAAGGTCAATACCTCCAGCATCGGAGTCAGACCACACATCGACATCATAGTTGTCGACTGCTTCTGGATTTAAGTTCATATCTGGGTCAATTACTCTAACAACACCTGTACCACTGGCTGGATAGCTTGCTTCAAGCCACTGGACTTCTCCTATATTCCATCTGATTAGTGCTGAACCGACTACAGTTTCATCCTCTGAGAATTCAAAGGAGACAGTAAGTCCGTCATCATCATCAGCTGGTAAGAGCCCATCAGTTGGTCCACCACCGTTAAGTGATTTAGCACCTGATGCGTCTTTAGTATCACCATCGCCATCTGCATCATGTGAAAGGAATCCAGTAAGGATTACTTCACCAGTGAAGATACCAGTATCAGTTCCAGTTTCGACGAGTTTATAGTTGTCAATATCAGAACCACGAGTTGAGACCTTTATTGGGTCTTTCTCAGTATTTCCAATTTCATCAACTAAATCACCATCGAAATTGTGATCTGGTGCGACGACAGTAATGTAGACTTTATCAGTCCATGTGTATACTTTTTGGTCAAGCTCAATTGTTGCTCCGAAGTTTGAAGTAAAGATTGTCACATTGACATCTTCATCTTCATCACCTACATAATCAGCTCCTGATGGACCCCAATCAGTATATTCTAAGACAATTTCTTCACCTCTTTCAAGGGTATCATTGCTTAGAGATTCAGGAATCTCGATAACAATCTGGAAGATTCCAGTAGAGTCACCTGTTTCTCTGAATGCTGATGGTTCTGGATCAAAGGCTGCTGCATTATCTGCACCACCAAGGTTGCCCATAGTAGTGGTTGCTGCATCAGAGTCCCATTCAATCAAGTCCAAGTCATAGGTCTCAGCCTGGTCATTGTCCAAATCTAAGTCTGGTTCAATGAGGGTTAAGATCATGTCAGATCCAATTATGTATACGGATTTGTCGGATTGCAATACACCATTTCTTAGATCAAATGTAGCAGAGTCTGTGACAGTATTTCTATCACCTGATGCATCAGTTGGATCAGTGTATTCTACTTGGAGAATATCTCCTTGTAGGATACAAAACTTGTTACTATTGTCAGCTCCAAGATCTCTCTTAATATGCTCTAGTGAAGAAGTAACACTTGCTGGACAAGTTGAGCTAGAAGGACCATCAGTATATCTGATAGGTAGATCAAGCTCAAAGATTCCAGAATCAGGAGAAACTTCAGTCATTGGACCAAATTCTCGTGTAACTCCTTTATCTACAGTAGAAGAGATGGTAATCTTATCGCCACTTGCAACGGCTGCGCCTGCTGTTCCCAGCAATAATGCGTCTGAGCCTCTTATAACAGAGACTTTGATTGGGCCATTAGAAGTGTCTTCGGCAATTTTATCCTCACCACTTTCAGAGAGATCATAGTCTGGATCATTGACTCTTACGTGAATTGTCAAGTCACCATTAGCTAGATATAATCCTGCTGTGGTTTCTTGTCCTCTTGGAACAGAAGTAGCGTGAACTGGGAAGTATGATGCTGATGTTATATCAGTTGCTTCACTTGGACTACCAAATGGTATTGGATAGACAGTTCTATCAAAGGAAACAGAACCAGTATGGGCTCTAATTCCAGCAGAATCGCCTATTTCAATGTCTTCACCAGATGCGTCTCTAAAGTCAAGATAGTTTACTTCAATATCATTTCCTGTTACAGATGAAACAATGAATGTATCACCACTTGTTTCACAGAATTCTTTTGGAACCTGGAATGTAGTAGTGAATATTCCTGAATCTCGACTGGTTTCAACAATACTGCTCATAGGACCAAATAGACCATCTACTTGATCACCATCAGTATCTTTACAATCTACCCATCTTTGATCATTAAATGTGATATCAAGCATGAATGCTCTAGTATTATTGTTAATACCGATTACATTATCTTGTACTACAGTGTAAATATCTACTGTTTCACTGTCAGAATTCAAATCAGAATCTTCAAGTGTTATAGTTACAGTGTCTCCTACTTTGTAGTTATCATCATTAAATGATATTCTAGCAGATTGTGTTGGAGCTTCAGTCTGAGCAGAGATTTGCTTTCTTTGTCCTGGTTTGTTGATATCATTGTAGATTAACTCTACTGCATCTTCATCAGTTAAATCCTCATGGACAATAATTTCTAACTGGTCACCAATGGTTTCCAGTCCAGAAAATGTTGTCACATCAAAGATGTTAATCTGATTGAGCATTGTATATTCAATTGTACCAGTATAGATTCCACTACTTAATGTGGTTTCTTCTGCTTCATATCTGTAGATTGCATCATTAATTCTTCCTTCCTCACCTGCATATCTCATAAAGTCCATTACAATGGCATAATTACCATCTAATGTTGCTGAGGTAAAGTCAATAATCACTGTAAGAGGTACATTGTTGGCAAGGGATTGGATTGCAGTTGCATTCAACTGATCAAATCCTTTATCACCACTTGCGATTTCAAGTGTTGTTGTACCGTCATAAAGTGAAATCTTGACGTTCTCAGCCTTTAATGAGCTTACATCATAATTGATAAAGCTGTAGACATTAGTTCCATTGATGAATGTTTGAAGATCATCAATAGTTTTTGGGTAGTTGACATGAACTACACCAGTACTAAGGTTATTAGCATTAGCAATTAATCTGCTACTAAATTCATCAAAGAATATTTTTGCGAGAATTGTTCCATCAAATCCTTGTGCAATAGCACTTAGATTGGTAGCAATCAAAAGAGTATTACTAGTAATAATACTACTCAATTGATTAACACCTAATTGTGATGTATTGACACTTGTTTGATTTGCTGTTAACTCGGTTTGTGCTTGAACTAATAGAGCCTGAAGAGCTGGCACGTTTGTACCATTATTATTTGTGATGTCATCCAGGATATTTGCCTGAGCTTGATTAACTACTCCTTGTTGTACATCTGTAGAGGTTTGGTTTAATCCAAGCCAATTACTAAAAGATGTTTGGTTTGTAGTTGCTATGTCAATCTCATTTTGGAGTGATGTATTTTGTAACTCCAATTGAGCAATTGTAACTCCAGTTGGCGCACTTAGAACAGTTTTATCATCAATACTAATTGGAGAACCAATCTTCAATGCAGGAATTTCAAATATTGTAGGATCTGAGACACTAAAGTCATCATCTACCTTGGTATTGACATTTTGATCTTCATCAGTAACAGTTACAGTGAGTTTCTCACCAGAACTCCAATCTTGATCAATGGATGCCATATCCATGCTTATTGAACCAGTAAAGAAGTCGACTAGGATGCTTCTACGTTCATCATTATAATCAAGGATTCCACTATCGCCACGAATTTTTAGGTTATCCGTAGTTTTCAAGTTTGCATCATTTGCAGCATCAGTGTTTTCAAATTTACCAGTGTTTGGAAAATCTTCTTCGACTGTCAACAAATTAGCAATAGGAAGTGAATTTGGGAATAATGAATCATTGTTTTTAACAGTTCCAAGGATACCATTTTTTGTGATATCCAAAAAGCCGTTATCACCATACTTTAATGCATTTTGTAATGCTGGTGTAGTTGCATTGATTGAGTTTCCATAGTAGGAGTTTTGATTACCTGTAATATCAAATGTCCAAACATCTTCATCAGTTGGGTCAATGTTTAGTTGCATATCATCAATTACAAGGTGAACGTTTGCTCCATGTGGATATGTAGTTCTATCAGTACTGTATGATGCAAAATCATCCATATTCTCGTCATATGTTATGACTTGAGTTTGATCAGTTCCTGATCGATAAACGACCTTGATCTTTGAATTATCTGTAAACTCAATTGCTTGAATGAAAGGCCATTGACCAGGTTGAACTTTAATCTGTCCATCATTATTAGCACCAGTGTTAGTATCTAATGTTCGTGGATTTTTCAATACAGTAATCTCGTTAGGAGATAATGTACCAGGAGCGTAGACAGTTACATTAGAATCAAAGAAGGCATGATTAGCACCAAGAACACTGGTATTGTTAGTTGGTATTATACCAAACTCAAAACCTGTATTTGCTTCGTCAGCTATTTTTGCCATGTTTGAATCAACAAAGTAACCATACCAACTACCGTCAGATCCTTGAGCTACAACCAAATCGTGACCATCAACGGTAACGCTTGGCATAGACTCGTTAGTATCATCTCGGTAGCTTTCGTCATCAATTACTACTTCTACAATCATTGGTCCACCAAAGGTGGTTGCGGAGACAATCAAGTTAGGGTTGGCAGCAGATGCAGGTTCCATTCCTGGAAATGCAATAGTCATACCGCCAGCTAACATTATTGTCATGAGTGTTAGACTAGTTATTTTTCGTTGTATTTCGTTATTCATGTTATTAGTTATTTTCTTAAAGATTTCTTTATAAGCTTAATGGATGATGTGTTCTTTTTTGTGATGATCGTCTTAATCCCACATTGTACTAATTTGAATCTTGTATCGTGCATATTTTTTGTGCCATTTTGGATCATATTCAAAAAATCTATAGGGCATCCAGTTTTTGTCAGGAATTACAGGCTGGTAGGACGTTCCATTTACACTAAATGTGAAAGTATCTGTAACTGCTGTATTTAATGTAAAATTTCCACTAGTTGTACTAGCTCCAGTCCATGTAAAGTTGCCATCACCTGTTGTACCATCAATCATTCATAATCTCTCCCATAATTGAAATCCTGTGATTGGTTTGATTGTCTAAACTTTGAGGGCACAAATGGATTGCCAGTTCCACGTACATCCCTCATCATAGAATCATAAATTGGATTATCCATTGGAGGACTACCCATAACTTGATTGTTAAATTGTGGAGGAATATTTTCACCGCCAATATCAGCAGTTGGGAGATAGTGTCCATCTGCGGTTCTGTTTGGAAAAACTATTCCTGTTTGTTCAACACCTCCCTGGTTTAATGTTGAGTTGCCTCCTGCATTACCAAGTGCAAACTGATTGTGTGGATCATTGTAAATATTATCTACTGTAACTAAATAATCTTCATCGATTGGCAATCCAGCTTGCTCGAATAATTTTAAGATTTGTTTTGGGTCTTTAGGTATTGGTGATTGCAGATATAATTCAATTAGTTTTATCATGTCTTGGACTGCAATATCTTTTTTCTCTACTTGTCCAAAGTTCAAATCAAAGCGAGTAAGATGCCAAGGAACTGGAATCATTCCGTCATAGTAGCTTCTATCAAAGAATGGATGTGAATCATACCAAGGCTTGAAGAGTAATTCGTTTAGTTGTTCTCGTACAGATATTGGAAATGCGGTAAGTCCCATCTCATCTAAAAGAGCTGCACGTTCTGCATTAGCATATGTATGTGTAGATTCTCCAGCTTGTTTTCCTCTAAAGTCATTTAATGCCTTAAACAGTGGGCCTTGTGTGATATCTGCAAACTGAGCTGGGTTAAAGTTGCGAGCTTGTGATCCTAATTCCTTTACTTCAACATTAGTTCCTGAAATTATATCTTGTCCTATTTGTGCATTCTCTATACTTGCTTGAAGAACTGCTCTTTGATCAGCTGATGCACCATCTGCAATCCAAACGTTTCTTGTAATGTAACGCTGTTCTGCCATCTGCATTTGAAATTGAGTAGAATACTTTCTGTCAAGCATTGATGGTAATTGTACCTGAACTGAATCCTCGCCAGATAATGGCATTGTAAAGTCTCTAGTTGAAGTAACTGATATTCCAAAGCCCGTACCAAAGACTGATGCATTAACTGGATTCCATTTGAAATGCATAACCTCGCCTGGATTATGATATCCTTGATATTCAGCTCCACGAAATTCTAATTTGTATGGAACTCTTTGTCTGTCCCACCAGATTCTCACAAAAGATGAAATTGGTATATGCATTAAATCAGAAAATCTTTCAACATTTCTAATCCCCATTCTAGGTTTGTAAACAGAATTTCCATACCAAAGTAATTCCTTTACTAGTTCAGTATCAAATGTATCAAAGCGAAGGTTCTTTGTAAAATCCTCCATGTATTCAATAAAACTTTCTGAATCTCCTTTGATGTAGTGTTGTCCTCCTGTAACTTTAGATGCCAAGTCATTAATTGCAAGCTGTACATCTTCGTCTTGTTGTAGTGCTGCTGCTTGTGTTCTAAATGAAACTGTTGGTACATCAAAGGTTCTACTGGTATAGCCTTCTCTACTGTACGCTCCAACGGTTGTAATTTCAGGTCCAAAAATTGGTTGAGAAAGACCTGGCACTATTTCAGATAACAATGAGCTGTTCATTGTATCTTTAACCAAGTTTAGGTTCAGCGAGTTTGTGCGATGTCTGACGACATCTGTTTCACTGGAAAGAAGCTTTGCTAAACCATTTCTTAGTCTAGTACCAAATCCCATTAAAAAAAAGCTGTTTCTTGGATTAAAGGTATATTGATTTATGGAGAACCAAAGTTTGCCTGAAAAGTCAGTGCAGCAGTAGCACTAGAGTATGCTTCAACTCTATTGTTTAGTGTATTTGCTGCAAGAACATAATTGGTGGCAGCATCTACAAAAGCAGATGCAGACTCTGGATAGTAAAGCTGACCATTACCTGTTCCTCTAGTAGTACCAGTGGTGTTTGCAATAAGATTAGCATTTATGGTTTTTAGAATATTATTTCTTGTATCTGCAAATACTGTTGTTGCGGTACCACCTAAAAGTCCTGTTCCACTTCCTGGGAAAAACATTTCAATACCTTCAGTTCCAGGAGTTCCTTGTTGATCTACAAAATCACCAGTTTCATCTTCGTATCTACTAATTATACCTCTTGCAGTATCAGTGATATCAAAAAGATCGTCTGTCACATCATAAGTGACTCCATGAGGTCGAACAAAACTCAAACCAGTTGTAACAGAAGGATCATCAAGAACTTCAAAAAAACTAGGAGTATTACCAAGATTATATTGTAAAACTCTGTGATTTAGCTCATCTGCAATAAATAGAGTATCAGGAGTCTCATTTACTGCAATTCCTGCTGGATGGTAAAAGTCTGTATCACCAGAACCACCTTGTCCAGTTGAAGCAATAAATGCACCATCTGCTATAGCTAATGTTCTAATTCTGTTATGAAATGTATCAGTTACAACTAGTCGAGTACCATCAAATACAATACCTGTTGGACGATACAATGCATTGTCAGTTGGACCCCCATCACCAATTGGAGCACCTACTCCACTAGTACCATCACCATTACTTCCCCACGAAGCATCTAATGTAAAATCATAATTTGTATCTGTATAATCCCATTTTGAAATTCTGTGGTTAAACTGCTCCACTACAAAGACAGAATTAGTTGCAATATCAGCTACAACATCAGTTGGTCTGTACATTTTTCCAGCAACAATAACCATATGTGAAAGATTATTTTTGTAATTAAAGGTATTATTAAAAAATTAGGAGGTTGGCATTTCCTCTATGTTAAATGGTACTTTACTATATTGGGTTCCTGAAACTTTTCGTACTCCGTGATTCTTTTTTCCCTTGTAAAATTCAGGGTGAATCTTTCTTGCGCACTCGTGGCATAATTGCCATAATTCCCAGTTGTCCCTCTTCTGAGTTGAGCGCGACCTGTGATAACAACCAGTTCCTTGTCTATGTCCTAGACATGTAGCCAAATGTTTTTCTCCATTGCTAATTTTTTTTTTAAATTCATTCCATAAATACATGTCCTTTAAGACTTTAAGAAAACTTACTGCAAATTTTTGTAAAAAAAATACCTTTATTTTAAAAAAATTTTAAAAATTAATGAGTGAATCCGACTCTGAAAATAAAATTATTGACAAAATGTACAAAGGTACAGGCCAAGTCTTTGAAGAATATTTGAAACGTTTTAAAGAATATGCAAAAGAAAATCCAGATACCAGTACTGAAGTAATTGATAATCTTGCAAAGATTTCAGGTCCATTGGGATATACTGCACAAGTACATGCAAGTCTTGCAAAAGCATATAGGCATGAAAAGAGACTTGAAGTTATTGAAAAGAAATTACAAAGACTATCACCTGATGATCTAAAAAAATTCAACAAAGACAACTGGCGATAAGTTGGTAATTACATTTGAAAAAAAGTTAGAAGACATTGAAAAACAAATCTCTCCAGCTAAAAAACAAACATCAACACTACAGTTACCAACTGATCATCTTGAATGGATAAAAGTAGCTCGCCCCTATGTAGGAAAGATAAAGCGAACCTTTGAGTGGGAACCATTTTGGCCTGCGGTATATGAGGATAAATCCCCAAACATTGTTGTCGTTAATGGTCGTCAAAGTTT
>Ga0114923_10000466_pt1 | contig 32649 bp, 7 predicted proteins | sample SumtaG_FD_89578 | JGI IMG/M metagenome (GOLD analysis project Ga0114923, IMG submission 89578) | Deep subsurface microbial communities from Indian Ocean to uncover new lineages of life (NeLLi) - Sumatra_00157 metaG | ecosystem: Environmental > Aquatic > Marine > Oceanic > Sediment | place: near... | reverse complement strand
GCTAACGAATGTACAGAACTAGCCTTTGTCTTAGATACAGTAGAAGCTACAGCTTCCACCACCTACAGATTAAGGTTAGTCAAGGAAGATGGTACTCCTTTAGATTCTTATATAGAATACCCAACCTTAAAGATTGTTCCTGAAACAGAAAACACCCTCCGCTACTCAAAAGAAGCTATTAAAACTTCAGATTCGAGTTGTGATGTTTCAGATTGGAGTTGCACCACTGTAGATGCACCAGGTTGGGTTGGTAGATTCACTTCACTTGCCATTGGTACTGATGGTAATCCAGTTATTTCTTATTCTGATAGGACTAATGAGAACCTCAACTTTGCCAAATGTGGAAATTCTTCTTGCACTTCAGGTAATACCATCACTATTGTAGACTCGACAGACATTGTTGGTTGGTTTACTTCTATAACCATTGGAACAGATGGCTATCCTGTGATTTCCTATTTTTCTTCTACTACCCAAGAGCTTAAGTTTGCCAAGTGTATAGGTGGTAACTGTATTTCCCAGGGTAGTTGGAGCACTACCATAGTAGATAAAACAGGCTTTACAGGAGGTAATTGGGACACATCAATTGCCATTGGCACTGATGGTCTTCCTGTTATTTCTTATTTTGATAGGGATGATTCTAACCTTAACTTTGCCAATTGCGCTAATACTGATTGTACTTCTCCTACTGACTGGTCCACTACTACAATAGATATAGTAGGTAGTGTTGGTTTTTACTCTTCAATTGCCATTGGTACAGACGGTCTTCCTGTGATTTCTTATGTTGATGTGGGGGAAGGTATACTCTTGGTTGCTAAATGTGGAAACCCTTCCTGTAGCTCAGGTAATACCACTACTACTATCGATGATTCATTAGGTGTAACTACTGGTTATACTTCCCTTGCCATTGGCACTGATGGCTATCCCGTTATTTCTTATTGGGATTTTGATGATAATGACCTTAAAGTTGCAAAATGTAATGATGTGGCTTGTTCTGGACAAGACGAGACCATTACCCTCGTAGATTCAATAGAAGCGGTTGGCGGCCACTCCTCAATTGCCATTGGTACAGACGGCAACCCAGTGATTGCTTATCGGGATGCTAGCAACAGTAGCCTTAAATTTGCTAAATGTGGAAACCCTTCCTGTACCTCAGGTAATACCACTACTACTCTAGATTCAGTAGGTACAAATGGTCAATACACATCAATTGCCATTGGCACTGATGGTCTTCCTGTTATTTCTTATCAAGTGAATTGGGATCTCAAAGTCGCCAAACAACTCGGCCTCCCCAAAACAGCCATTTCATACTTTAACAGGTATATAAAGAAAGACAAACAAATAAAACTAACCAGGAATCAGTGGGCATTAGCTACCACAGGAGCTATGTTTTTGGAAGCATCTCCTGCTATTGAAGATGGGCTTTTGTACAAGTTTGACAAAGCAGACTACACAGCCTCACAAACATCAGATGACTCATCCTTTACTAACGTAACCTCAACAGGAGGAACTTCTACTTCAACACCAATGTTTGTCTTCACAGACAAGCACTCAATTAATACAAACGCTCTCTATGCCAAATGGCAGGGCCAATCAACCTTAGGAGCATCTGACAAGAACATAGTCTTGCAGGTCTTCAGGTTTGGCAACTCATCCAACACTACAGGCTGGGTAACAACCACAGTCAATACAACCTGTACAGCCAACAATGACTGTACTATAGAATACTCAACAACTACAGACCTAACAGACTTTTACTACCCTGAATACAAGTTCAATGACTCAACCTCAACTACCTCACCTGACTACTGGACCTTCTGGAGAGTCTACCAAGAACAAGCTACAGGAGCTTTATCTTCGCCAATACTTAAAACAGACTTCTGGCAGACAGAGTCAGAATCCATTTTCACCCAGCGAGCCTATATCTTTGAGAATGATGATGGGAACACAGTTAATGACAACTCTGATATGTCAGCTACCAATACAACCACCACTGACTTAAAGAAAGGACAAAGGTTTACAGTCAGATTCCAGTTAGATAACGCAGGAACAGCTGCCACCAACACTTACAAGCTCCAATACGACAAACAAGATAACCAATGGATAAATATTAACTATGGAGGAGCTCCAAACATTAATTCTGGAGCTTCGAGCAGTGATTGGAATGCGGTGACAGTGGATGAAGTAGGTGATGTTGGTATGTATAATTCAATTACTATTGGCACTGACGGTAATCCATTAATAGCAGCTTCTTCAGATACTGAGCTAAAATTTGTGAGGTGCGGTAATCCCTCTTGTACTTCCGGGAACAGTACTGTAATAGTAGATGGCGTATCTGGTTCATATAACTCCATAGCCATTGGCACAGACGGTCTTCCAATGATTTCTTCTCTCAATGCAGATAATCTTTATTTTGCAAGATGCACGACCGGTGATTGTACTGAGTCAACGGATTGGACCACAACTACATTAGATAGCAGTATTATGATTTCTTCTTGGACGACTTCTATTGCTATTGGTACAGATGGTTATCCTATTATTAATTATGGGGTGTGTGGTGTTTATGGTTCAGGTTGTAGTCGTGCAGATCTTAGGTTTGCTCGATGTCAAGGTGGTAATTGTACCGATAAAGAAGATTGGACTACTACTACTATAGAATCGGTTACTGGTACTATTGATAATAAAGTTTGTAGCTCCATAGCTATCGGTACCGATAGCTATCCTATGATTGCTTATGACGAGCAGAGGTATATTACTTCTGATTCCAGTCTTTCGTTCGCCAAATGTACTGCTAATGACTGTACTAGTAAAAGTGACTGGGCTACTACTACTATAGATGGAAGATTGGAGAAGACGCAAGGTTGTGATTATAATTCCATTGCCATTGGTACAGATGGTTTTCCAGTGATTTCTTATTATGATGATTATGTTGTTGATGATAGTCTCATCTTTGCAAAATGTACTAGTGCTGACTGTACTCAAAAGACTGACTGGGCTACTAGTACTGTAGATACAGGAGAGGTTGGTCGATATACTTCTCTTACCATTGGTACAGATGGTTTACCAATTATTTCTTATTATACTTCAAGCACTAACGCTCTCAAAGTAGCCAAATGCAGGGATATTTCCTGTTCCAGTGCCTCAACAACAGCTCCTTACTCTAACATATTAATGACTATTGATGATTCAGTATCAGTTGGTCGTTATAATTCAATAGCCATCGGTACAGACGGTTGGCCAGTGATTAGTTATTATGACGATGACAATAATGACTTAAAAGTAGCTAAAATGAGGCCTCTTGTAGAGCTGCAGCCTGCCTGGGGTCTGTCAGGAGATTCAGGCGACGCACTCAACGCCACCCAGGCTGGTTCCTGCGTAACAGGAACAAGTTGGACCAACGGCAAGTGGTCTGAAGCTTCAACTACAGCAACTATAGGTTTAGGCGCTAATGAATGTACAGAACTAGCCTTTGTCTTAGATACAGTAGAAGCTACAGCTTCCACCACCTACAGATTAAGGTTAGTCAAGGAAGACGGCACTGCTTTAGACTCTTACGTAGAGTATCCTACCTTAAAGATTGTTCCTGAAACAGAAAACACCCTCCGCTACTCAAAAGAAGCTATTAAAACTTCAGCTTCTTCTTGTGGAAGCACAACAGAATATGGGTGTGCCGAGGTCTTCTATAACAACGAGAATATAAGTTGGGATCCTTCCTTGGCCATTGGAACAGATGGCTATCCTGTCATTGCCCACCGGAAGAATGCTAGTCCCGACACCTTATCAATTACAAAATGCATCTCCTCTGACTGCAGCTCAATTTCAACAACCACCGAGATCACTTATGACAACGAGGATGTGGGCGTGTTTCCTTCCCTGGCCATTGGAACAGATGGCTATCCTGTCATTGCCCACCAGAATACTGGCAGTTCACCCAATTCCCTCTTGATTACAAAATGCAGTTCTCCTGACTGTACCTCAATTTCAACCACTACAGAGGTTTTCTATAACAGCGATAATGTGGGCTATCGTCCCTCCATTGCCATTGGCACAGACGGCAATCCTGTCATTGCCTACGGGAATAGAGGAGATGGCGCTTGTAGTTCTCCTGGCGAGTGTTTTCTCTTGATTACCAAGTGCAGTTCTGCTGACTGTACCTCAATTTCAACTACTACAGAGGTCACTTACGGCAGTGAGTATGTGGGCTGGGACCTTTCCCTGGCCATTGGAACAGACGGCAATCCTGTCATTGCCCACCATAATATTGGCAGTTCGCCTGAGACCTTATTGATTACAAAATGCAGTTCTCCTGACTGTACCTCATCAGACAATACAGAGGTCACTTACGACAGCGATGATGTGGGCCGGACTCCTTCCCTGGCCATTGGCACAGACGGCTACCCTGTGATTGCCCACCGGAATTTGGGAGATGGTATTTGTGATTCAGTTGGTGAGTGTGGTCTCTTTATTACAAAATGCATCTCCTCTGACTGTAGCTCAATTTCAACCACTACAGAGGTCACTTACGGCAGTGAGTATGTGGGCTATCGTCCCTCCATTGCCATTGGAACAGACGGCTATCCTGTTATTTCCCACCAGAAGTCTGGGAGCCCCTTCACCTTATTGATTACCAAATGCAGCTCCCCTGACTGTACCTCAATTTCAACTACTACAGAGGTCACTTACGACAACGAGGCTGTGGGCTATGAATCTTCCCTGGCCATCGGAATAGACGGTTATCCTATCATTGCCCACCGGAATTTGAGCAGTTCACCTGACACCTTATTGATTACAAAACAACTCGGTCTCCCCAAAACAGCCATCTCATACTTTAACAGGTATATTAAAATAGATGCCCAGATTAAAATAAGCAGGAATATGTGGTCAGGAACCATCTCAGAAGGCCCGAACAGTCCACAAAGTGCTGAGAACGAGGACGTTTCTCCGTTTGGTGAACCTTGGATAAATCCTGATGATGCCAAAACGCAAAATAACACCTATGCTGATGTTGACATAGCTTTTGGTGAACTTCAAAGCGACTATCTAAAAGTTACTGATTTTGGATTTTCTATCCCAGGAAACGCTATTATAGAAGGCATCAAGGTAGAGATTGATCGGATGGCGTCTGATGATTCTACAATGTATATACGTGATGGTAGAATATCTTTGGTGAGAAATGGAACTACTACAGCTGAAAGTAAGGGTGATGCAAGTCATTGGCCAACTTCCGACACCAATTCTTATAAGTCATATGGAGGAGCAAGTGATCTTTGGAGTCAGTCTTGGAGTCCTTCTGACATTAATGGAGCTGATTTTGGAATGGTAGCTCAGGCGGCATATGCTGGTTCTGGTGACCCTCTCACCGCTTATATTGATCACATTCAGATAACTGTTTATTACGAGACTCCGGCTTTGTATCTTGAAGCTTCTCCTGCTATTGAAGATGGCTTACAATATAAGTTTGACAAGGCAGACTACCAAGCTGCACAAACATCAGGTGATACATCCTTTACTAACGTAACCTCAACAGGAGGAACATCTACTTCTACTCCTGTGTTTGTGTTTGCAGACAAACACTCAACCAACACCAAACCAATCTACGTTCAATGGAAGGGTCAAACAACCCTGGCAGCATCTGACAAGAATATAGTCTTACAAGTATACAGATTCGGTAACTTATCTAACACTACAGGCTGGGTAACAACTACAGTCAATACAACCTGTACAGCCAACAATGACTGTACCTTAGAATATACAATAACCACAGACTTAGAAGACTTCTTCTATCCTGAATACAAGTTCAATGACTCAACCTCCACCACCTCACCTGACTACTGGACCTTCTGGAGAGTCTTCCAGAAAGAAGCTACAGGAGCTTTGTCTTCACCTGTTCTAAAGACAGACTTCTGGAATATAGACTCTGAATCTACCTTAAACCAACGAGCCTACATCTTTGAGAATGATGACGGTGCTGTCAACACTAACTCTGACATGTCAGCTACCAACACAACTACCACTGACCTCAAGAAAGGACAACGATTCATAGCCAGGTTCCAGATAGACAATACTTCTTTAGTGCCAGCCACCACCACTTATAATCTCCAATACGACAAACAAGATAGCCAATGGATAGATATTGACTATGGAGGAGCTCCTAACATTAATTCTGGAGCTTCGAGCAGTGATTGGAATGCGGTGACTGTGGATTCAGGAGGTGTTGTTGGTAGATACAATTCAATTGCTATTGGCACAGACGGCAACCCAGTAGTTTCTTATTATGCTTCTACTACTTCTTTTGGCACAAGCACTCTTAATGTTCTTAAGTGTGGAAATCCTTCTTGTACTTATGGTAATAATGCTACCACCGTAGATTCAACAGGAGGCGTTGGTCAATACTCTTCCATTGCTATTGGCACAGACGGCAACCCAGTTATTTCTTATTATGATAATAATAACGGCAATCTCAAGGTTGTAAAATGCGGCAACCCTTCCTGCACCTCAGGAAATACCATCACCACTGTACACGCATCAACAACAGAAGAGGTTGGTTATTATACCTCAATTGCTATTGGCACAGATGGCAACCCAGTGATTGCTTATTACGATGCTAATCCAGATACAAATGGCATACTTATGGTTGCAAAGTGCGGTAATTCTTCCTGTACTTCAGGCAACACTACTTCCACTGTAGATACAGCATGGGCAGGGTACGACACTTCAATTGCCGTTCCTCCAGACGGCAACCCAGTGATTTCTTATGGAGCATGGTCTCCTATAAGACTAAAAGTTGTTAAATGTGGTGACTCTTCCTGTAGTTCAAGTAATACCATTACTACACTCGATTTAGACTCTGATGTTTTTTATACTTCTCTTGCAATTCCCGCAGACGGCAACCCAGTGATTGCTTATTATGATTATAATAACGGTGATCTCAAGGTTGCTAAATGTGGCAATTCTTCCTGTACTTCAGGTAATACCACTACCACAGTAGTTTCAACAACAGATGACCTTGGTAATTTTGTCTCAATTGCCATAGGTACAGATGGTCTACCAGTAATTTCCTACCAGGATGCTACAAGTAAGGCTCTTAAGATAACTAAATGCAGGGACGCTTATTGTTCTAGCGCCTCAACAACTGCTCCTTTTTCTAACATCACAAGGGTTATTGATGATTCAGGAGGAGCTTCAAACTTTGGTGCTTACACATCTATTGCCATCGGCTGGGATGGCTGGCCAGTGATTAGCTACTTTGATGATGATAACGATAGTTTAAAAGTAGCTAAAATGAGGCCTCTTGTAGAAATACAGCCTGCATGGGGTTTATCAGGAGATTCAGGCTATACACTCAACGCCACAGCAGCAGGGGATTGCTACACAGGAATGACCTGGACCGACGGCAACTGGTATGAAGCTACAACTACTTCACAGACTATAGGTATAGGTGCTAATGAATGTACAGAACTAGCCTTTGTCTTAGATACAGTAGAAGCTACAGCTTCCACCACCTACAGACTAAGGTTAGTCAAGGAAGACGGCACTGCTTTAGATTCTTATATAGAATACCCAACCTTAAAGATTGTTAAAGAATCAGAAAACACTCTCCGCTACTCAAAAGAAGCTATTAAAACTTCAGCTTCTTCGTGTGGAAATACAACAGAGTATGGGTGTAGCGAGATTAGTTATAATAGTGATAATATTGGTTGGAGGAATTCAATCGTTATAGGTACAGACGGCTATCCTATCATTGCCCATCAGAATACAGCTGGTACTGATACCATCTTGATTACCAAGTGCAGTTCAGCTGACTGCTCTTCAGTTTCCACTACTACTGAGGTTTCGTATAACAGTGAGAATCTTAAATTTCCTTCCCTGGCCATTGGAACAGACGGCTATCCTGTCATTGCCCATCAGAATGGCGGAGATGGCATTTGTGATTCAGCTGGTGAGTGTTTTCTCCTGATCACCAAATGTGCTTCTGCTGACTGCACCTCAATTTCAACCACCACAGAGGTCACATATGACAGTGAGAATGTGGGTGAGAGACCTTCCCTGGCCATTGGAACAGACGGCTATCCTGTCATTGCCCACAAGAATACTGGCGCCTCACCTGACACCTTATTAATCACCAAATGTGCTTCTGCTGACTGCACCTCAATTTCAACCACCACAGAGGTCACATATGACAGTAATAGTGTGGGTGAGAGACCTTCCCTGGCCATTGGAACAGACGGCTATCCTGTGATTGCCCACGCGAATTGGAGCAGTTTCACATTAATGATCACCAAATGCAGTTCTGCTGACTGTACCTCAATTTCAACCACCACAGAGGTCACATATGACAGTGAGACTGTGGGCGGATGGTCTTCCCTGGCCATCGGCACAGACGGCTATCCTGTCATTGCCCACAGGAATTCGGGTAGCTCACCTGACACTTTATTAATTACCAAATGTGCTTCTGCTGACTGTACCTCAATTTCAACCACCACAGAGGTCACATATGACAGTGATGATGTGGCTGTGAATTCTTCCCTCGCCATTGGCACTGACGGCTATCCTGTCATTGCCCATCAGAATACAGCTGGTACTGATACCATCTTGATTACCAAGTGCAGTTCAGCTGACTGCTCTTCAGTTTCCACCACCACCAAGATAAGCTATGGCAGTAATAGTGTGGGCAATGGTCCTTCCCTGGCCATTGGCACAGACGGCTATCCTGTCATTGCCCACGGGAATACTGGCGCCTCGCCTGACACCTTATTAATTACAAAGCAACTTGGTCTCCCCAAAACAGCCATCTCATACTTTAACAGATATATTAAAACAGACGCCCAGGTAAAACTGACAAGGAATCAATGGACAACAGCTACCACAGGAGCTATGTGGTTGGAAGCATCACCTGCTATTGAAGATGGGCTTTTGTACAAGTTTGACAAAGCAGACTACACAGTTGTAAGCACTAGCACTGATTCATTATTCTCTAACGTAACCTCAACAGGAGGAACTTCTACCTCGACACCAATGTTTGTCTTCACAGACAGACATACGACAAACACAGCCAACATATACGTTGAATGGAAAGGCCAGACAACCTTAGGAGCTAGCAGTAAGAAGATAGCTCTACAAATCTTCAGATTCGGCAACTCATCAAATACTACTGGCTGGGTAACAACTACAGAGAATACATCCTGCCCAGCTGATACAGACTGTACTATTACAGTAGGTACAACCACAGACTTAACTGACTTTTACTTCCCTGAGTACAGATTTAATGAATCAACAGGAACAACAACAGCTTATTACTGGACCTTCTGGAGAATCTATCAAAAAGAAGCTACTGGTAGCCAAACACCTTCAACTCTAAAAACTGATTCCTGGCAGATAAGGAACGAACCTTATGCTGCAGGTTTCATCAAACAATACCACATCAGGTGGAGGAATGATGATGGAGGGGAGTAACGAGTATTTAGTATAACTATGAAAAAAGAAAACAAACCAAAAATTGAAAAATTATTAGAGAATCTTGAAGGTAAAAAAGTTGGTGTATTTTGTGATGATTCAAATCTTTATCATTCTTATCAAAAATATGGCTGGAGGATTGACTTTGGGAAATTTAAAAAACTTTTAGAAGACTATTGCAAATTACAATTTATTAACTATTACATAGCTATTCCTGATAAAAGTGATGCGATCTATCAAGGTACCAAAAGATTTTTAAAGAAGATAAACCCCCACGTTTCTCTAAAGAAAAAATCTCTAAAATATATGCCTGTTGCTGGGAGAATAATTAAAAAAGGCGATGTTGATGTTGAAATCGCCTTAGATGTGGTGAGAACGATTGATGATCTTGATGTAGTAATAGTGGTGAGTGGGGATAGTGATTTATTAGAACTCAAAAATTACGTGGTAAAGGATAAAGGTAAAAATATTTTATTCGCCGCCTATAAGGAAAATATGGCTTGGGAACTTAGACTTTGTTGGCACATTTATTTAAATAAGATTAAAGATGAGATAGCATTACAATAACTAAACCCCAGGTTTTACCCTGGGGCAGCGTTGCTACTTTAAGAATAGCAAAGCGAAGATAAGATGTCAAGACAAATATAAATCTACGAGACTAAAAAATATAAACAATGGATAAAAATAAAGCCAAAAAATTAAAAATAATTCTGCTGATAAGTGTTGTTATTACAACTGTAGTTGGCCTTTTATTTTTATTCCAGAAAAGAGATCAGTCAGTAAAGACTAGTCTTGCTGTAATTTCTGAAAAGAGAGATTTTAAGGTAAACGAAGACACAGAGTTTGAATTTAAATATTTAAAAGCTGAAGTGGCTTCAGCTGAATCAATTAAAGAAGATAAAGCTGATTACTGGGAGGATATTAATGTTGATACGGAAATTAAGGATCCACAGGGATTACTGGCTGATATTGATGCTGAGATTTCTTTTGAAGATAATGGTCAGTTTTCAGTAAAATTCAAAAAACCCCAGAGTTTGAAACCAGGGGTTTATACAATGAAGTTAAAAGTTGAAGATGAATCAGCTGGTTTAAAGAAAGTTAAAGAAATAGAACATGAATTTAGATGGGGTGTTTTAGCTATTAACACTAATAAATCCATTTACTTGTCCGGAGAGCAAGTTTACCTACAGATGGGGGCGGTGAGAGATGATGGGCATACTATATGTGATGCGAATTTGGAACTAAGAATAAAGAATAATGAATTAGGAATAAATGAAGTTTTGTCTACTGAAGACGGAACGATTGAGTATAGTGGTCAATGTCATGCTAATAATGTTGTAGATGTTCCTGATTATTCCACCTATTATCAGGTTGAAGGAATAGGGAAGTATGAAATGAGATTAATTAATCTTGATAACGGATATGAAATCACAGATTATTTTGAAGTTCAGCAAACTGTACCTTTTGACGTTGAAAGAATTTCAGCTACCAGAATTTGGCCTTGGTCTCCTTATGAGATGATTATTAATATAAAAGCCAATCAGGATTTTGAAGGGAAGATTATTGAAATAGTTCCAAGAGGATTTGAGATTATTAGCCAAGAAGCTGAAATTAAAGAATCAGGAGAATATATCATTCAATACGCTGAAAATGGAGATAAAGAAATAGTTTGGCAAGATATTAATTTAGTTCAAGGAGATGAGTTAGAGATTAGATACTCTTTTGATGCCCCAGACAAATATCCTTACCTTTATCTTTTAGGTTCCTTAACAATAAGGGAATTGAATAATGAAATAGTGTTTCAGGAGGCACGTTCCTGGCAGATAGCTTCAGATGCTTTAAATGAAGTTTTCTTATTCTGGGATAAAAATAGCGATGCACCAAGCGGCTGGGCATGCATTTCTTGCTCACCGGCAGATCCTTATTATGAGTATTTTCTAAGAGGAAATGGGACTCCTGGCGGTTCAGCCAGTACTACTCATCAACATACTACACTTACACTACAACAAGACAGCGGACCACTTGATGGTGGCAGTCTATATAAAACTACTGGAAGTGGCAATGATATTCCTGCCACTGACCACGTACACCCTTCTGTAAACTCTCCTTTAATGTCTGATGAGCTTTCTATACCTCCTTATTATGAATTAAAAGTGATTTACAAAGAGAATCCCTTAACAATACCCGCTGAAGCAATAGCTATATTTGATAGTTCTTTACCGACAGGCTGGACAGATTATACTGCTGCAGATGGTTATATTATAAGAGCAGGTCCCAATGCCAGCGATACTTCAGATACTTTCCATAGTCACTCTAATGTCGCATTTACTGTTGCTGCTTCCGAGAGCACTCCAGAAACAGTAGGCTCAAAGGCTACTCAAGGAGAGCAGGCTGCGCATACCCATTCAGTTACTGGAGGAACCAGTGATGCTTCTACCCAGTTACCTCCTCATATTGGTGTTTTTTTAGCGAAGGCAACATCTGATCGTCCCCTTAGTCAATGTGACGGAATGATTGCTATGTTTAATACAACTCCTTTGCCTTCAAACTGGACAGCTGTTAGTGCTATTAACGACAGTAACTACTTTATCCAGGCAACAACTTCGGTTTATGGCAATACAGGTGGAAGCACTACTCATACTCACCCTAACAAAGCTTTTGGTTCAGGCGCTACAGGCGATACACAAGCTAGCCTTGACGTTAAAGTTTCTGGAGCAGGAGCTCCCGTAGGCCATACTCACAATATAACAGTTTCTTTTGATGCTTCAGCCGATGACAATATCCCCCCTTATATTTATACAACCTTTGCAAAGTATAGTGCACCTAAAATTACTGTAGCCGGTACTGTTTATTCAAATGAAGGAGTTAGCACTCTTGATTGTGATGGAGCTTGTACAGTGAAATTGATGGCTAATGGAGCTGATGCTTGCGGAGGTCCTTGTGAGGGTACTACTTCAGGCGGAGCTTATTCTATTGCTGATGTTATGGTTGGTTCTGAAAATGATGTCTTAACAGTATTTTTAAATGGAGAGAGCCAAAAAGCAGTTACAATAACTAAAGCTTCTTCAACATTAGGTTATCTTTTGGATTTAGACCTTTACCAGAACAGGGTGATTATAAGGGACGAGGGGGATCCGGCAGCTTCAACAACTATAGCTGATATGGCTCAGTATGATAATTCAGGTGACTCTGATATTCAGTTTACAGCTACCACTACCAATGGTAATTCAACGACAACAACTATTTTTGCTGGCAATAAATTATATATCTGGCCTGGCAAGGAATTTATTCCAGGAGGAAGTGTGATTGTTCAAGGTGGTGATACAGGTTCTGATGTGGATGGTGATTTCCACATAGCTGTAGGTTCTACTTATACAGCTACAGCAGGTACTTCAACCTCAATAGGTGGTTCCTGGATTGCCAGCTCATCTGCTACCTTTACCCATAATAATGTAACAACTACTTTTACAGCCACTACAACAGGAAAGAAAATTTGGCTTTCAAACGGCAACGATTTTTATAATTTAGAGTTTGACGGTTCAGGAGGTGCTTGGCAGTTCAATTTAAACTCAGCTACAGCTACTAATAACTTCTTTATTAAGCAAGGTACGGTTACTTCACCTTCTGAGATGCTTTATGTGGGGGGCAGTTGGTATAACGCAGGAACATTTACTCCTAATACTGCTACCACTACCTTTGATTCAACAGACGCAGGAGAGACAATTGACCCAGGAGACTCCTCTTTCTATAATGTAGAGTTTGATCATGGTTCTGGTGGTTGGACATTTACTTCAGATGCTACTACCACCAACAACTTTTTTATAACTCAAGGAGCAGTTACTGCATATACAGGTTATTTAGATGTAGGTGACAGTTTTAAAAATGCAGGAACATTCACAAATGGTTCAGGAATAGTAAGGTTCTATGCTACGGATTCAGGAAACACTATAACTCCCGGAGGTGCAGATTTCTATGATTTATATTTTGACGGTTCGTCAGGCAGTTGGACATTCACTTCCAACTCAGCTACAGCCACTAATGACTTTTATATCTACCAAGGAACAATTACCTCACCATCTGAAATGCTATATGTAGGTGGTTCTTGGTTAGTTGGGACTTCAGGTACATTTACTCACAATAATTCAACCACTACCTTTAACTCTTCAGATGCTGAAACTATTGATCCAGATGAGTCTCCTTTCTATAATATAGACTTTAACAACGGTACAGGTGATTGGACATTCGATTCAGATGCCACTACCACCAACAACTTTACAATCACTCAAGGAACAATTACAGCTCCATCCTTCTTGGCTGTAGGTAATAACTTCTTAAATGCAGGGACATTTGAGGATAATCTTGGGATAGTAAGATTCTATGCTACAGATGAAAATAATACAATTACTACAGGAGGGGCCCCCAACCCTTTTTATAATGTACGGTTTGATGGTTCTGGAGGTGGTTGGATTTTTGCTTCAGGTGACCATGATGTGGATGGTTATTTCTGGATTATACAAGGAACAGTTACCTCAACAGAAGATACATTATATGTTGGGAATATGTGGCAGAATGATTCTGGTGGTACTTTCAACGCTACCACAGGAACAGTTTATTTTAATTCTACTGGAGGTTCAATTCTTGCTGGAGATTCTTCTTTCTACAACGTTATCTTTAATAGTGCTTCTGGGGATTGGAATATCATTCAAAGCGCTACTTCCACAAACAACTGGACCATTACTGATGTTAATTCACTTTCAGTTGAAGTATTTGACAAAATTGAAGTGCAAGGAGAGTACATTATAGGAGATTCAGTTTCCTCTGCTACCGTGTGGGGTTCTAATTCTATTTTATATCTAAACTCAGGCACTTCTTATACAGTAGGTTCAAAAACCCAAGACTTTGAAGAATACGGTATTTTAGAAATAGGAGTTAACACAGATATTAGAATGTGGAAGTCCCATGCCACCACCACCACGGTTGACCCTTCAGGCTCTCTCTATTCAATGGACTATGATGACAACGACGATGGGGTGTCTGACGATGGTTACCTCTATATCTTTGGTGACTACCATATACCAGCTGGAGGCACAGATTACTGGTCCTATCAAACTGATTTTGATGGAACAGACTTAACAGGCTCTGAAAGACAAGCCCACGTAAGATTCGCAGCCAACTCAACCACAACCTTTGACGCAGGTGAAACCTTACATGCAACAGGTACTGACGCAAACACCAGCACCACCATAGATGTTCAAGAATCAGGCACTTATGCCATAAAGGTAAATGGTGGAACTCTTAATATGTACTACTACCAGATAAGAAATATCAATGAAAATGGATTATGGATGACAGGATCACCAACAATTGAATCATTGGACTACGGTGATTATCTGTTAGAAGCTGGAGGTTCAACATTGATTAAGGTAGCTTCAGCAGTTATTGATGCTAATTCTTCAAAAGAAATAACAGGTTGTGAATTCTCAAGCTCAACAGGGGCTGCTGCTGTTCAGGGTTATAACGTTACAGCAACAGGTGTAACCACAAATTATTGGTTGTTTGCTTCTCACACCGGTAACTATGATGGTGAGGATTATGATTTAGATCCAGGGGGAGACCCGGGTTATCTTAAATGGGATGATAGTTTAAAAATGATTACGATATTTGGTACGGTTTATCAAAATGAAGGAGTGACAACAATGGGATCTGGTAGAACAGTAAGGGTCAAGGTCAACGGAGGAGGTAATTTTTCAACCACTACTGATGCTGCAGGCGACTATTGGATTGAGAGCGTAGAGTTTTTCGCAATAAATGATGTCTTTACAGTATTTTTAGACGAAGCATCAGAAAAAGCAGTTACAGTTACAAAAGCTTCTTCAACTCTTGCCAATATTGTAGACCTGGATCTTTATGAGAACAGAGTTATTGTTAAACACGAAGATGCACCGGCTGACCCAATTACTATTGCCGATATGGCTCAATACGATTTTAGTGGCAATCCTGATATTCGTTTTACAGCTACAACAACCAACGGAACAGCTACCACAACAACTATTTTCTCAGGCAACAAACTCTATATCTGGCCTGAAAAGACATTCAATGCCAGTGGTACAGTCACAATACTAGGTAATGCAGGAGGTGAGCCAGATGGTTCTTTACATATAGCTGATGGATCTACTTTAATAGCTTGTCCTGCTGCTGATTGTACGGCCGGAAATGAAATTACTCTTGCTGGTTCCTGGATTGCCAGCTCTTCAGCTACTTTCATCCATAATAATGTAACCACTACTTTTACAGCTACAACTACCGGAAAGAACATCTGGACAGAAGGTAGTTCTGACTTTTACAATATAGTCTTTAACGGCTCAGGTGGCGGTTGGGAATTTAGGACTAATTCAGCTACAGCCACCAACAATTTCTGGATAACACAAGGAACAGCAACATCAGCTTCTGAGATGTTGTATGTAGGGGGTAGCTGGTACAATGCTGATATATTCAATGCCACCACAGGGACCGTTTACTTCAATTCTTCTGGAGGGGAAATAAACCCTGGAAATTCTCCTTTTTATAAAGCCACCTTTAATAGCGCCTCAGGGGATTGGACTATTACTAATGACGCTACCTCAACTAACACTTGGACTATAACTGCTACTAATTCATTTACTGTTAACCCATCGGTAAGGATTCAGGTAGGGGGAATATATGATATAAGTATTTCAACACCATCAGCCACCACTTGGGGGTTAAATTCTGTATTACGTCTTGATGGCCCTAGTAGCAATACTGTTTACACGATAGGATCAAAGATTCAAGATGTAGAACAATACGATACCTTAGAAATGGGATCGACTTATCGTATTAGAATGTGGAATTCCCATGCCACAACCACTATCGTTGAAACTGGAGGATCTCTCTATTCACAAGATTATGATGTAGAAGGTGATGGTGTAGCTAATGACGGTTACCTCTACATCTGGGGTGATTATCACATACGAGTTAATCAGACAGAGTACTGGACTTATGAAACTGACTTTGATGGAACAGACCTTGGTGGTTCTGACAGACAGGTTCATGTAAGAATGGCAGCTAATTCTACAACAACCTTTAATGCAGGTGAAACCTTACATGCAACAGGTATAGCTTCAGCTTCAACAACCATAGACAGGCAAGATTCAGGCAACTACGCCTTAAAGGTAGATGGTGGAACCTTGAATATGGAATACTACGAAATAAGGAACATCAATGAGAATGGTTTATGGCTTACAGGTTCACCAACAGTTACTTCTTTGAGTTACGGTGATTATGAGCTAGCTTTGGAAGGAGGAACTCTAATAACAGTAGATGCATCAGTCATTAGCAATAACGCAGAATTAACAATTGCAGGTTGTGAATTCTCAACAACATCAGACCTCACCACAGCTTACAATGTTACTGAATCTGGTACTCCAACCAGTTACTGGACATTTGCTGGTTCTTACGGAAACTTTGACGGAGAGGACTATGATTCAGATCCAGGTGACTCAGGGGGTGAGAATGCAGGTTATATCAGATGGAGTGACAGTCCGGGCTTGACTTTAACCCAGTATTACTACAGATGGTATGACAATATAAGTACTAGCACCCCTGTTACTCCTCTAGCTGCTACCAACACTCAAGCTACCAATGCTACTTCAGGTACAGTATTTAGGTTAAGAGTGAATGTTAAGGTAACGGGTATAGAGTTAGAAGCACAAAACGCCTCTTTTACAATTCAGTATGCTTCAGCCACAGATTGTGCAGCTGTTTCAGAACCAGATTGGACTGAGATTGGCAGTTTTACTGCTGATTATAGCTGGGTTTGGCGAGGCTATAATAATAATACGGGAACGCCACCGCCAGAAGATGGAAGTACTCTAGAAAATATTTTGCTAGTTGGCAAATCTGATGTTTTAGAGTCCTATGAGGAAAGTAGTCCTTCAGTTAACAACCCCAATGAGATTCCAGCCGGCCAGGCAGGGGAGTGGGATTGGGTTTTACAATATAATGCAGCTTATTCTTCAAGAACTTATTGTTTTAGAATGGCAGATGATGAGGGTAATGCTTTAGATGGTTATTACAACGATATTTACCCAAAGATCGTTACTTATGCAGCTGCAACCTGGAAAGAATCTGAAGATACAGAGGGTTCAGCTGCTACTGGAACAGATATTAGATTAAGGTTTCAGATTGTTAACACAGGTGATGCTACTGCCATAGACTATAACTACCAGATAGAATATGCTTCAAGAACAGATGATACCTGCGGGGACGAAACCTTTATTCCAATGCCAATTTTAAATACCAGTTCTACAGCTCTCTTTGAAATGACCACTTCAAGCTTCTTTAGATATCAGGATCCAACCACTCATCAGTTGTCAGCAACCGGCACTTATCCTTTTAATACAGGTCAGTTGGTAGAAACTTATGCAACAACCGGAGACATGGATGTTGGAGACGTTTCTTTGAGCGAAGTAGAATATGTTTTCCATATAAGCACGACCACTCCTGAGGACTATTATTGCTTTAGAACTACTAATGAAGGAGTAGCTTTAGATAATTATAATGTTTATGGCGTCCTATATGTTGGGGCCTTAGGAGTTGATCTTTCAGGAACTATTTATTCAAGCGAAGGAGGCACGCCTTATGGTTGCGATGGTACTGAGTTAACAGTTATAGCCAAAGTGAACGGAGCAGGGAGCTATGAAGGTACCTGTACTCAATCTAATGGTAATTACACTATCCCAACTCTTACTGTTTCAGCCGGAGATGTTATAACTGTGTTTTTGAATGGAGAAACAGAAAAAGCTGTAGCTGTTACCAAAGCTATTGATGGCAATACCAGTATTTCAGGATTAGATCTTTACGAAGACAGAGTGATTTTGCGCAGCGATAACGGAGTGGCGCTTACTATTGAAAATATGGCTCAATATGATAATTCAGATGACACTGATATTCAATTTACAGCTACCACTACCAATGGAACAGCTACTACAACAACTATCTTTTCAGGGAATAAACTATACATCTGGACTAACGATAGTTTCTCACCAGGAGGTGAAGTTAAAGTGTTAGCTAATGCAGATTCAGAGCCTTCAGGTTCCTTGCATATAGGGACAGGAGCCACTTTTACAGCAGGAGCTACAACAACAGTAGGTGGTTCCTGGATTGCCAGCTCTACAGCTACCTTTACTCACAATAACTATAATGTAGTCTTTACAGCCTCTAGTACAGATAAAGAAATAAGGCCTGTTGGTAGTTCTAATTTTTACAATATAATCTTTGATGGTTCAGGAGGTGAGTGGACCTTTACTGCAGACGCTACCACCACCAATAACTTTACCATCACAGCAGGAACAGTTACTTCTACAGATGGAACTTTAGCCGTAGGCAACAATTTCGAAAACTCAGGAGCATTTAATGCCACAACCGGAATAGTAAGGTTTTATGCTACAGATTCAGGGAATCAAATAACCACAAACGGTAGTTCATTCTATGATTTGTTATTTGAGGGTATAGGAGGTGAGTGGACGCCACAAGACGCAGTTACTCTTGCCAACGACTTAACAATGGCAACAGGGACTTTATTAGGTACTCAGAATATTACTGTTAATGGCGGAGATGTAACAGGAGACGGAACCATCAATTTAACAGGTGGAACATTTTTAGTTGATGGTGAAGGTGATTTTGGGGGAAGTACTGATTGGACCTTCTACAACTTAACCTTTGGTGATGGTGTGGATTCTGATACTACCACTGCTATCAGCACAGCTACAACTACCATATCTAATCTCTTAACCATTGCTTCAAACCAGGGTTTGGAAGCAGGTTCTAGCATCTGGGAAATAGCAGGTTACTCAATTTCCAGCACCCCTTTTCTTATTAATGGAAACTTTGATGCTCAAACCTCCACCTTTAGATATACCACTGACCAGAATACTAATATTACCGCTACTACTTATTACAATCTTGAATTAATTGATCCGCCAGATGATACTGGATGGACAAACGGAGGAACGTTTTCATGGGAAACTCGTCCTGGGAGTAATAATAATGGTCATGTTAATCCACAACGTGCAGAACTACAAGATGATAGTAGGACAGCTGAAGAGATTGCATTAGGAGCAGGAAATTATGGAGATTGGCACAGAAGCACCAATTTTAACTTTTCAATCCCTGATGGAGCTACAATTGATGGAATTGAAGTAAGATTTGATCGATATGGTCAGGTAGCAACCCATGTAGAAGATTCCTCTCTTAGATTAAGAAAAAGCTCTGGTCAAGTTGGAGACGATAAACAAACAGATGTACGCTATGCTGGTTCTGATACAGACACATATGTTGTATATGGTGGGTTAGCCGATGATTGGAATGCTGATTTAAGTGTTAGTGATATAAATAGTTCTGGTTTTGGAGTAGATCTTTCAGTGGAAAATACTACAATTTGGACTAGAGATTGGTATATTGATCATATTCAAATAAAGATTTATTATGCACCAGCAGCAGAAGGGACTATCTACACTTTAGCTACCACTACCGGCAAAACCCTGACTATCAATAATGACTTAACAATAGGTAATGCTTCAGACACAATGTCAGTCACTGGAGCTACTCACAACCCAACAATAGATGTTAATGGTAATGTAACCATAACAGCTTCATCTACCTTCATTGCTCCAATTTCTTCTCCTTTCACCGTAGCAGGCAGTTGGTCTAATTCAGGAACATTTAACCATTCAAATGCTACGGTAACTTTTGATGGAACTTCAATAGGGGAAACAATAACTGCTACTACTTCAGATTTCTACAATGTGGAATTTGACAGTGGTTCTGGAGGGTGGGAGTTTACTGCAAACGCTACCACAGCTAATGACTTTATTATTACAGCAGGAACAGTAACTTCAACAGATGGAACGTTAGCTGTTGGTAATAACTTCGATAGTTCGGGCGGAACATTCTACGCAAATAGTGGAACAGTGAAGTTTTTTGCCACAGATTCAGGTAACCAGATTACTACTAATGAGAGTGATTTCTACCAATTACTCTTTGATGGTTCAGGAGGCAGTTGGACTCTTCAGGATCACACTACCTCAACAGCTACCACCACAGTAGATACAGGTACCTTAATCCAGGGTACAGACATAGACCTTACCTTAGGAGGTCTGTACATAGAGACAGCAACAGGTGCCTTCACAAAAGACGCAGGTACAGGAGTGCTTTACTTTGAAAGGACAGCAGACGGAGACCCATCTGTCATTGATGATGTCCAGGCAGATAACAACTTAGGTGATGTTTACATAGGTTATTCACCAGGTGTAACCAACCAGAACTCAGACATTATAGTTGATTCTTTCACAGTCAATGAAGGTGATACCCATAATACCAGAGGTTATGAGATAGATTCAGCCACTTTCGTTAACATTTTAGGTACCTTAAATGCAACAGATGGCAAGGAAAACGATGGAACAATAATTTACCTCCAGACAGACTGGACTAATACAGGTACCTTTACAGCAGGAGACTCAACAACCACCTTTGATGGAGCAACAGAAGACAATTCTATTAACCCAGGTGATTCAGACTTCAACAACGTAGTGATTAATGGTACAGGTGGTTGGGAGTTTGAAAGCAACTCAGCTACAGCTACCAACAACTTCTGGATAACCCAAGGTACTGCCACTTCAGCTTCAGAAATGTTCTATGTAGGAGGTTCTTGGAAAACAGGAGCTTCAGGAAGCTTCATTCATAATTCAGCCACCACAACCTTTAACTCCTCAGATTCAGAAACAATTAACCCAGGTGAGTCTCCTTTCTATAATTTAGACTTTGACAATGGTACAGGTGTTTGGACTTTCGATTCAGACGCTACTACCACTAATAACTTTACTATTACTCAAGGACTTATTAAATTTCCTGATGCTGGTGGCTACTTAAATGTAGGTAATAATTTCTTGAATTCAGATAATTTCTTTGCTATGTCAGGATATGTAAAATTTTTTGCCACAGACGCAGGCAATACTATAAATCCTGGAGATTCAGATTTTGCCATGCTCGAATTTAATGGTTCAGGTGGTGAATGGGAATTTGAAACTAACTCAGCTACTACATCATCTCACTTTTACGTTTACCAAGGTACAGTAACTTCACCCTCTGAAATGTTATATGTAGGAGGTAGTTGGACGGTTCAAGATGCAGGCACCTTCTTACATAATAATGCTACAACAACATTTAACACAGCTGGAGGTGCATTGATTTTACCAGGAAGTTCACCATTTTATAATGTGGATTTCGATGGAACAGGTTCTTTCATGTTAGCTGGCGATGCCACTTCAACCAATAATTGGTTTATAACTGATACCAGCTCATTTAATTTCTTTCCTGTAAGACTTGAGGTAGGAGGACAATATTCAATAAGTGACACAGTACCATCAACAACAAATTGGCAGTCAAACTCTCTCTTGTATCTTAACTCAGGCACAGCTTATACAATCGGTTCTAAATCCCAAGAGACAGAGAATTACGACACATTACAGATAGGAGTTAATACAGACATTAGAATGTGGAATTCTAACGCTACAACCACTACAGTTGACCCTTCAGGCTCTCTCTATTCAATGGATCACGATATGGATGCTGACGAGGCAGCTGATGATGGTTACCTTTACATATGGGGTGACTACCATATACCAGCTGGAGGAACAGATTATTGGACTTATGAATCTGATTTCGACGGAACACCAGCTGCTAACAGGCAGGTTAACGTAAGATTTGCAGCTAATTCAACAACTACTTTTGATACAGGTGAGACTTTACACGCTACAGGTACAGCTTCAGCTTCAACCACCATAGACAGACAATCTTCAGGCAATTACGCCTTAAAAGTAGATGGTGGAATTTTGAATATGGAGTACTACGAGATAAGGAATGCCAATGAGAATGGATTATGGCTTACAGGTTCACCAACTGTTACTTCTTTGGATTACGGTGACTATGGATTGAGTGTTGAAGGAGGAACAATGATGACTGTAGCTTCAGCAGTTATTGATGCTAACAATACATTGGAAATTACAGGATGTGAATTCTCAACAACATCAGACCTCACTACAGCTTACAACGTAACTGAAGTAGGAACACCATCTTCTTACTGGACATTTACAGTCCACTACGGAAACCTTGATGGTGAAGATTACGATAATGATCCAGGAGATATCCCAGGTTATATTAGGTGGGATGATTCAGGTATTACTGTTTCAGGAATTATTTACACTAATGAAGGAGTAACAGCTTTCAATTGTGTAGGTGATAATCTGACTGTAAAGATAGAATTAAATGGAGCAGGGGATTATACAGATGTTTGTAATGCAGGTGATGGTAGTTACAGCATGACAGTTCCTGTTTCAGCAGTTAATGATGTTTTGACAGCTTTTATTGATGGGCATGGAAGTTTTAGAGCAGTTACAATAACCAAAGCTTCTTCTTCAGACGATGCTATTTCTGGCTTAGATATTTATCAAAACAGAGTGATAGTAAGGCACGAAGATGAACCAGCTGATCCAATAACAATTGCTGATATGGCTTACTATGATGCCAATGATGACACTGATATTAAATTTACAGCAACCACTACCAATGGAACAGCTACCACAACAACTATTTTCTCAGGCAACAAACTCTACATCTGGCCTGGCAAAACATTTAATGCTAGTGGTTCAATCGCAATATTAGGTAATGCAGGAGGTGAACCTGACGGTTCCTTACACATAGCTGATGGAGCAACATTAACAGCTTGTCCTGCTGCTGATTGTTCAGCTGGAAATGAGATTACTTTAGCTGGTTCTTGGATTGCTAGTTCTTCAGCTACCTTTACTCATAATAATGTAACTACTACCTTCACAGCTACAACAACAGGAAAGAATATCTGGACTAATGCCCAAAGCTTTTACAATCTAAAATTTAACGGTGTAAATGGTGGTTGGCAAATAATGGAACCTGCTAGTACTACCAATGATTTGAGTATGGCAATAGGAACCTTGTCTGGAACTCAAGATTTCTCAGTTTATGGCGGAGATGCAGTAGGTTATGGAACTATAAACTTAACAGGAGGAACATTCACTTTAGATGGTGAAGGATATTTTGGATCAAGTGGAGATTCTGGCTGGATCTTCTATAACCTTACTTTTGGTGATGGTTCAGGAATTACTACAACCACAGATCAGGACATAGGAACAGGTGCAAGCACTACAGTTACAAATATTTTAACCGTAGCTGAAAATCAAGGTCTAGATGCACGAAATGATAGCTGGTGGGCATTATTAGGGTCTGGTACTCCATTTGTGATAAACGGTAGAGTTAACGCCAGCTCTTCTTATTTTTATTATAAGGGTACTTCAGCCACCATTGTTGCAACTACCACTTATTATTATTTGTTTTTGACGCCTTCTGGTGGTTCTCCCACTTATACTATTCAAAATGGAGAATTAACAGTCAGTGGACTAGTAATTGGTGATAATGAGAATGCAGTCACAGTGACAGCTGCCACTAATGATCCTGATATAACGGTCGGTGGTGTTGCTATCTATTCTGGTGGGACGCTTATTGCTTCAGAAACAGGAACATTTAAAGTTACGAATGTTTGGTATTCCTTTTTTGATGGAGTTTTCACACATTCAAATGCTACTGTAACTTTTGATGCTATTATGACCTCTGCTATAAATCCAGGATGTTCTCCTTTTTATAATGTTGAAATCGTTTCAGGTGATTGGTGGCTTAATTATAATGATGATGTTTATACCTGTCCTGATAACACTACAACAACCAATGATTTTACAATCACAGGAGGATCTGTTACTTCAACAGACGGGAGCTTATTAGCTGTTGGTAATAACTTCGATAGTTCAGGTGGAACCTTCTACGCAGCTACAGGAACAGTGAAGTTTTTTGCCACAGACTCAGGTAATACCATAACTACCGGAGGAACTTCAAATCCTTTCTATGATTTACTCTTTGATGGTTCAGGAGGTGGTTGGACTTTTGCTTCAGGAGATCATGATGTAAATAATGATTTCACTATACTTCAGGGGACAGCTACCTCAACTGCCAGTACTTTGCGAATAGGCGGAGATTGGAGAAATGAAGGAACCTTCATTCATAACTCAGGAACAGTTTTGTTTGATGCTAATGATACAGGTCATACTATTGATGATGGAGGTTCACCATTTTATTTGCTTACTTTTAATGGTTCAGGAGGAACCTGGCTATATCAGGATGGAGCTTCAGTAAGTCCTGCTACAACAACTGTTCAAAATGGAACTTCAACCTTCTTAAATGCTAAGACAGGTTCAGTTGATGTAACAGGAGGTGAGTTGTTGGTTGATTGGTATTTGGGAACGCATTTAGTTGATGCCTCAAGCACTGCTACTAATATCGATACTGATGACTGTGATGATATTACAATAACTGAAGGTTCAGCTTCATCAACTATCTGGGGATACATTGAAGGTACAGGCTGGGATGGCCCTTATAACAGCACTACAACTGGAACAGGTGTTGCTTGCGGTGGCGCTTCAGGTATTAATCCACAACCTGGCAGCACCACTGCTATAAGAATTAGAGAATATAAAAAGACAGCTACTGAAACTTCCTATTATAAATATAATCTTAAAGTTGACTGGCAGACAAATTATGGAGAATATGATTATTATGATGATTATGGAAACAATTATCTGACTTCAGCTTCAAGCACCCAATCTTCGGGAGTGGATAAGGTGATTACTGAGACTTGGTACAGGAGTGCTTCTTCCACCATAAATTCACCTTATACCTGTTCTGCCGGTTCAGGGAACCAATGTATCAATCAACCTTCTGATAATGGTTCTTGGTATGTTGGAATGCGGGTAGGTTTGATGTTTGAGATTGTTTCAGGTCTTAATGTTGACTTTGGGGAATTGAATAGTACTAACGAATGGACTGCTGAAGCTTCTTCAACCTTAGAGGTTAGTACTTCAGCTAGCAATGGATATGTTATTACTGCCTGGGCTATTAATGAAGCCAGAATGCGGCTCAGTAGCTTTGATATATATATTCCAAAATATGATGCCAAGAATGATGTTCCTGAAGAATGGGACGAGACCTGTTCTCCACAGAATCCAGACTGCTGTGGTTTTGGATTCAGTACTGATGATAGTGACTTGTCTGGAGGCACAGCTAATAGATTTACTTCAGGAGGTGGAACTACTTGTGGAGGAGTTGGGGCTTCAGGTACCAGAGCTTACTCTGGTTTTGCTACCTCAACAGAAACAGTAGCTTTGAATCCAGTAGGTGACCTTTCAAATTCTACCACAACAGACAGAACTATTATTACTTATAAGGTGTCAGTTGGCTCTGCCCAGGCAGCAGGTAATTACCAGACAACTGTTATATACATAGCTACGGCCAACTACTAATACATGAAACATAAAAGAATAAAAAATAAAATCTTAGTGGTCCTTAGCCTGATATTAATGGTTATTGGTGTTCAGTCAGTTAGGGCACAAGATATAGCTCCAAGAATTGGTGTCTCTCCCCACACTTTTGAATTAGAGGTTTTGCCGGGTCAATCGTTAGAAGAACAGATTAAAATTATCAATCAGAGCGAGGTGCCCTTTCCTATGACTGCTAAAATGGTTAACTTTTCATCTGAAGAAGAAACAGGCCAGATGATTTTTGATGAAGCTTTAGAGGATATTTCTATAAATCCCAGTTTATGGTTCAAAATAGAAAAACCTGATTTTATTTTAGATCCAGACGAGGTTGAAAAAATTAAATTCCAAATTCAAGTTCCCGAAAACGCTGAGCCAGGTGGTCATTATGCTGTTATGATTTTTAAACCCAGTCTTCCTTCGTTTTATTTTGAAGAAGAGGCATTGGTAAAAAATATACCTGAAATCGGAGTGTTATTTTTAATATCAGTTAAAAGATTTTCTTTGGAACCTGAAGTTGAACAAAAATTAGAAATTGTTGAGTTTTCGGTGGCAAAAGAAAAAAGAATACTGGCTTTGGAAAATTTATTCTCTAAAATATTAGGAGGTGTAGCTTTTGCATCTGATTTTGAGATAGTTGAGGATTCTTATTTAAACTTTATTTTGAAAATAAAAAATAATGACATTTATCATATTAGACCTTCAGGTAGTCTTTTAATTTATAACTGGTTTGGAAAAAGAGTAGGGGAGGCAGAAGTTCCCAAATTAACAATCTTGCCCGGAAGGACCCGCGTCTTTCCGGTAGAATTCAAACCAGAGGTTCCAGAGATATTAAAATGGCTTCCAGCCTCTATTTCTAATCTTTTGGTAAGAAATTTCTTTATAGGAAAATATCAAGCAGAACTTGAATTAGATGTTAAAAGTCCTGTAGCAGCTGAGATTTTCCGGGCAGATATTTCTGATGTTTTAACTTTCTTTTCTTTGCCCTGGAGATTTTGGCTTACTACTATCTTTATTCTGGGCTTGTTTACTCTCATCTTTAGAAAATATAAGAATAGAATAAAACTTTCTCTCAAAACCCTTCTTACTAAATCTCCAAGATAAAAACTATGGAGAAAACTCAGAACTATAAAGGTTCGACCTCCATAGTTTTTCTGATTGCTTGAGTTTTTTGACTTTTTGTTTTTGTGGTTTGAATTGAAAACAGAAAATTGGTAAAATAAAATAATAATTGGGATTATTTTTTTGTTGACATGGTTTTTTATGGTAAAATATTGTAATAAAAGTTATTCACATATTTGACAAGTAATTTTTATGTTATGATAAATAAATAAAATCAAAAGGTCGTTTTAGCGATTAAAATTTTATTTAATAAAATTTTAAAAGGTCGTAAGAAATTAAATAAAAATTAATAATTCAAAAAAAGATAAGAATTGATGGCAAAAGAGATAAAAAAGTATAGTAAAATTGCGTTAATTATTGCTTTGTCTATAACAATGAGCGTGTTCTTCTTGCAAAGTCCACAGGTTCAGGCTGGAGCACTGACAGAGAAACAAGTAGCGGTTTCTGACTCAAGAGTATCAGATGTAGTTTTTTACGGAGCCAGTACAACTGCTGATTATGATTTTCAGGCTGATGAATCTGCAGCTGTTGATATTACTTGTATTAGGGTTTGGTTTTGCACTTCAGCATCCAGTCCAGCGTGGGATGGTTCAGGATGTACAAAACCTACAGGCATAAATTTTGGAGATATAGATGAAGGTAATGTAGATGCTTGGAGTAATCTTGATCCCAGCTCAGACTGGGATATACAGAGTAGTACCACCAAGTCTGTTATAGCCAGTACAACGGCGGCATCACAACAGCTTGGAAATGACGGTTCTTGGGTTTTTGGCAATGTTTATAATCCTTCAGCCACAGGCACTTATTATACCTGGATATATACTCACAATGATGTAGATTGTGAGACCCTTACTCTTGGAGGAGTGGTTGACAGTGGTATATCTGCATTTGCTGTTTTTCAAGGAGTAACAGTAACAGCTATAGTTACTGAAAGCTTAGATGTAACGGTAACTGCTTCATCCTGTGTAGATTTTCTTGAAGATAGTGATACTGTAACAGTATCAGCTACAACTTCGATCAATTACGGCGAGATAACTGCAAACGAATTTGAAGATAGCTGTCAGAGAATCGATATAGGAACTAATGCCAGTAACGGTTATATTGCCAGGATTTATAAGACTCAACAACTTACCAAAGCTGGTGGAGAATTCATAGATGACGGAAACTGTGATGGTAGTTGCGGCACAACAACAGAAGAAGCTTGGCAAACAGCTACCAACAATAGTGGTTTCGGTTATTGTATGAAAGATAAAACATATGATGCGGCTATAGTAGCAGATTCAGGTTGGGATGCAAACAAATGTGGACCTACAGCAACTCAGTATTTTAAGACCATTTCCAATACCACGAGTTCAGCAGCGGCTATTATGCAAAGTGGTACAGCAACTTCTACTAATCAGGCATGGATCGGCTATAGATTAGTTGTTGGTACTGCTCAAGGAGCCGGAATTTATACCTCTGAGATCATATATATTGTAACGCCGCAATACTAAAGAGAGACTTCATTTTAATTATTTATTTTGGTTAGTGTCTGCTGAACCGAGAAGTTTGGGTTGTGGAGGAATATATTAGTAAAATGAAATTAGTCAAGCTTTATGTTTTAGCTATCTTAATAATTGGAGGATTAATTCTTTTCAATCAGGTTAAAGCTGCGCGTTTATCAATTTCTCCAGTAACTTTTGAATTAACAGGAAATCCTGGAGATGTTTTGGTTAATAAATTAAGAATTTTTAATCCCACCAATTCAAGTATTGCAGTAAGAATGGAGGTTGAGGATTTTACAGCAGCTGGAGAGGAAGGAGAAGTTATAGTGAAAGAAGCTGAAGCTGAAACTTACTCTCTGGCAAGATGGATTAGTGTTAGCCCCCAAACATTCACTCTTGGACCGAAAGAGCAAAAGTTTGTAGATTTTATAATTACTATTCCTCAAAATGCAGAACCTGGAGGAAAATACGGTTCTGTTTTAGCGACTATGAAAGGAATACTGAGTCCTGACGAGGGAATAGGAGGGGCGGCGGTTTCTACAAAGGTAGGAGCCTTAGTATTGTTAACAGTTTCTGGTGATGTTCTTGAGAATATAGAGGTAAAAGAATTTTTGGTTCCCGGATTTTCTGAAACAGGTCCCATAACTTTCACTATTAGGTTTGAAAATACAGGGACAGTTCATGTAAGACCAAGAGGATTTGTTACTATTACTGATTGGAGAAGTGAAAAAGTAATTGATATTGAATTTCCTCAACAAAACGTTATTCCAGGTGCTGTCAGAAAAGTGGAAGCTAATTGGGATAAAAAATGGCTATTCGGTCGTTTTTCAGCAACTTTAGTTGGAAATTATGGAACAGGTAATCTCCCTATTGATCCTCCGGTAGTAGTTTTTTGGGTTTTCCCCTGGAGAATAACCTTGGGAATATTTTTAGGTCTGTTATTAGTGATAACTTACTTTGTTAAGACAAGAAGGAGATGGAAATTAGCTTTGAAAATTTTGATTAGGGGTGAGAAATAATAAGAGAAGCACTAAGAATCACTAATATTTTACTAAGTATCACTAATGGAAAATCGTCTGGGTTTTAACTTGGGCGATTTTTTGTTAAAATACTTTAATGGAAAAATCCTTTTTGATTTTCTTAGTTATTTTAGGTTTGACTCTTTCTCCGATTTTGGTTTTAGGTCAAGCAGTTACCACAACTGAGAGTTTAGGTATTTCAGTTACCATTGCAGAACCAGAAATTCCACCACCCGGTCCCCCTTTTCCGGGAGGACCCGCTTTAGCTGAAATTATTTTTAAAGGAAAAGCTTATCCTTCTGCTTTTTTGACTATTCTAAAAAATGGTAAGGTGGCAGCTACTTTTTTTGCAGAGAGTTCAGGTTTATTTGAAACAAAATTAACTGGATTACAGGGAGGAAGATATGTTTTTAGTGTTTGGGCAGAAGATACAAAAGGCAGGAGGTCAGTAACTTTAAGTTTTGAACTTGAAATTTTAACAGGAACTGTAACTACTATTTCTGAAATATTTATTTCTCCTACAATTGAGGTTTTTCCAACTCAGGTAGAAAGAGGAGGGGAGGTAAGTATTTTTGGACATTCTTTTCCGGAAAACGATATTAGGATTCATATTTCTCCCCTTAATGAAATTAAAGAAACTCAAACTTCTTTAAAAGGAGAGTGGTTATATAAATTAGACACGGAAGGTTTAGCTGACGGTCAATATGATGTTAAAGCCAAAGCTTTTCATGGAGATGGAGACCAAAGCCAGTTTTCCCAAAAGCTTTCTTTTTTGGTTGTTCCTAAAGTTGACCTTGTATGTTGGGGAGCAGATCTTAATTTTGATGGCAGAGTTGATATAATTGATTTTTCAATTTTGCTTTACTTTTGGGAAGAGACAAATCCTGCCAACCGCTGTGCTGATATAAACTTTGACGGAATAGTGGATATTTTTGATTTTTCAATAATGATGTATTGGTGGACAGGATAAGCACTCCTTAATATTAAATAAAAAGCTATATTTAAAAAAGATTTATGAAAATGAAAATTAAAAAATGGCAAAGAGTTTTTAGCTTTTTGCTATTTGTTTTCGGTTTTCTGTTTTTAATCTTTAATTTCTGCCAGGCAGCTGTTTTATATTTGATGCCCCAAACCCAGACAGTATATCAGGGGGATTCTTTTTTGGTGGAGGTTAAGCTGGATAGTGAAGGGCAAGAGATAAATACAGCTAAGATAGATTTAGAGTTGCCTGAATTGCTTGAGGTGGTTGATTTTAATAAAGGCAAATCCATGTTTTCTCTCTGGCCTCAAGGACCTGTAGTGAAGAATAATACAATTTCCTTTGTGGGGGGAACACCACAAGGTTTTATTGGGAATAATACAGTCTTGAGTATAAGTTTTAGAGCAAAGGGAAAAGGAAAAGGAAACATTAATTTTAAGGAGAATTCTAAAGTCTTATTAAATGACGGAAAGGGAACAGAAACTGAATTAGTATTTTTGGAGGGAAGTTATGAAATTATTGAAAGACCAGAAAAGCTTATTGAGATTTCTTCACCTAGCCATCCTGACCAGGACAAATGGTATAGCAATAATAGCCCTCACATTCGCTGGGATTTTATTGAGGAGAATGAATACAGTTATCTTTTAAGCCATGATCCTTCAGCTATACCAGATGAAATTCCTGATAGGCCAGAAGGAGAATTAATGTGGTTGGGAGATATGGGGTATTCTGATATGGAAGATGGAATATATTATTTTCATTTAAGAGAAAAATCTGAGGCTACTCAAGAATGGGGACCTAAGGTCAGTCTTAGAATGATGATTGATACTAAAGATCCAGAGGAATTTACTCCTAAAATCGGTCAGGATTCTTCGGTTTTTGAAGGAAAGTATTTTTTAAGCTTTTCTACAATAGATAAGATTTCTGGAATAGACCAATATGAGGTTTTAGAGATAAAAGACAAACAACAAGACAAAGAGGACTGGAAGGTGGCTGAAAGCCCTTATGTTTTAGAAGATCAAACTTTAAACAGCGTAATAAAAGTAAAAGCAGTTGATAAGGCAGGCAATGAAAGGATTGCCCAAATTATTCCTCCTGAAAAACCAGCTCTCAGTTTTCCATACTGGAAAATAATAGTTCCTTTGCTGATAGTAGGAGTTATTTATTGGGTTTGGAAAAAATACACTGGTGTTAAGAAAAAATAAGAGACCACTAATACTTGGGATATGAGAATAAAAAACAAAAGCTTATTGGCAATTAGTTTTCTATTAGTGGTCTTTAGCGTACTGCCAAAGACAACTAAAGCTGCAGGAGGTAGTCTTTACCTTGCTCCTTTAAGAGGAAGTTTTTTAGTTGGAAGCACTTTTTCAATATCTATTTTTGTTGATACAAAAGGTAATGAGATTAATGCAGTTCAGGTTGATTTAAAGTTTCCCCCTGATATTTTGCAAGTAACAACTCCAACAGCCGGAGAGTCATTTATAAGAGAGTGGCTTACTCCTCCAACTTATTCTAATGTCGGAGGATTTATTAATTTTAAAGGAGGAATACCAGAAGGAATTATTACTTCAGCAGGTTTGGTTTCAACTATTACTTTTAGAGCTAAGTCTTCAGGATTAGCTAAGATTGAGTTTTTGGATTCGTCAAAAATCTTATTGGCAGACGGGAAAGGAACACCAATTATTAGTACAAACCTTGATGGGAATTATAAGATTTTAGTGCCGCCTCCAGAAGGACCAGAGATTAACTCTTTTACCCATCCTGATTCTGATATCTGGTATCAAGACTTGAACCCTACTTTTTCTTGGGAAAAAAAGGAAGGAGCAAGTGACTTTAGTTATAGTTTTTCTGAAAGCCCCCAAGAAATCCCAGATATTGTGTCTGAAGGTTACGGGACTTCAGTTTCCTATAATAATGTTACAGATGGAATTTGGTATTTCCATATTAGAGCTAAAGAGAATGGGGTCTGGGGAAGAGCAAGTCATTTTGGAGTGAAGATAGACAGAAGCCCTCCTCAGGAATTTGAATTGAGGATAGATTCACCGAGTGGCTTTGTTTTTTTTAATACAAAAGATATTCATTCTAGAATAGCTCATTATGAAATCAGTGTTTTGGATATGACCAAG
>Ga0114923_10000465_pt1 | contig 32676 bp, 53 predicted proteins | sample SumtaG_FD_89578 | JGI IMG/M metagenome (GOLD analysis project Ga0114923, IMG submission 89578) | Deep subsurface microbial communities from Indian Ocean to uncover new lineages of life (NeLLi) - Sumatra_00157 metaG | ecosystem: Environmental > Aquatic > Marine > Oceanic > Sediment | place: near... | reverse complement strand
TGGCTCTGGCTTTGGCGATGGCTTTGGCTCTGGCTCTGGCTCTGGCTCTGGCTTTGGCGATGGCGATGGCTCTGGCTCTGGCTCTGGCTTTGGCTTTGGCGATGGCTTTGGCTCTGGCTTTGGCTCTGGCTCTGGCTTTGGCTGATTAAATAGTTTATGGCTGGTGGCAGGTTATGCGGATTGGGAGTACCTGGTCGGCCTGTCACTAGCCTCCAGATGAAGAAGGTAAGTTTTATGGCTGGTGCGGAACGTCACATTGAAAAGGCAATAGAATTCTGGCGTATATGATTTCCGAAACCACAGTCTTGCCAGACACCAGCCACCCATTAGAGAAGAGGAAGGAAGAAATGATAAACCTAGCACTTATTAAGTTTATATGTATCGCCACCGTCTACGTGGTGTTGAAACTCAAGTTCGCGAAAGAAGTTGTGAAAATGGAGAAGAACAATGTTTAGCAATTTGTTCACAATTGGCAATTCGCCAGAGCTAAGATTTACTCAAGCAGGAAAGGCTGTTGTCGGCCTCTCATTAGCCTGTGACGTAGGTTATGGGGATAACAAGCGTACGACCTGGATAAGCACTGCATTGTGGGAGAAGCGTGCGGAAGGGCTTATAGATCATTTGCATAAGGGTGATCAGGTCTTCTGTGTGCTTGATGATATTGAGTTGGACAAGTATCAAAAACAGGATGGCACAAATGATGCCAAGATCAAGGCCAGAATCGTCGATATTAAGCTGGTTCGTGGTGAGAAGAAGCCACAAAGCGACAAGCCGGAAGAACCATCTGCGCAACCGGCTCAACAGCCCGCACAAGATGGTGGGTTTGATGATTTTGAAGACGTGCCTTTTTGACGCCCATATTGCCCATGTGGACAAAATGGTTTGACCAATTTAACCAACTGGGTAAAAAGGTATTGAGATGACAGGAATGAGCCAAGAGGCCGTTAATAATATATTTAGAAATGCTATTTGCAAGCCAAAGAAAAAGCCGAGAACCAACTGGCGCAAAGAGATAAAGCTTGAGCGTAACAGGGTTCTTGATGAGGCCATATTGTTATTGCGTCGTGAGTTGCGAGAAGTACCAGAAGCATACAAGCGCGGCTATAACTCAGCGATAACAAAGCTGGAGATAATGAAAGATGACGCCCTTTGAGCATTTTGTGCTGAATATATTTTTCCCGTTAGTAGCAGCCGGGGCGATATTCGCAGGAATCAGCATTGCTTATTTCGAATGGAGAGAATTGAAGTGAAGTCAGATTTACAAACTGTTGTTATGTGTCCGGGCAATGGGTGGAAACGGATAGCTGGCGCAGTATATGAAAGAAACGATGGGCTTAGGCTTCACATGCTCGGGTGTTGCAGACTACCAAGCAGCAAAAGTGTAGTTGGGTACGATGCCGAGAATTACTATTTGCAAAATAAGTTAATAGCAATCAACGGTGGCAACAGAAAACGTGGCTTGATGGCTTGGGCCGCAACGTTGGCCGTTGAACCCAGCTAAACAGACGCGCAGAGCGTCGAACTGATTTGCCGTTGTTATGCAGCGGCCAACTAACGGAGGGGGTTATGAGTGATTTAGACCGCCTGCGGAGAAAAGCAGAAGAAGTATGGGTGGAATACATGCGGCTCGAAGAAGAAATCGAAAAAATAGAAGCGTTAGAGGCTAAAAAGTTTACAGAAGAGGATTCACCAAAAGGAGAAACTGTGCCGGGCGTAAACTTTAAAATAGCTGCATAACCCTGTTGCTCAATTGCGAGCAGAGCGAGTCCATTGGAGAAAATTGTTATGAGCCGAGAAATCGACAATTGGCTTAAAAGAGTAAAGCGAGTATTTGAAGCCTTACCTGAAGGCTTTGAGGCTGCTATTGGGTATTGCTCAATAAGCGTTTATCAAGAAGGCACTATGGATAAACACCTAGAAAACGATGATACAAATGGGTGGGGTATTGACCATGAACTTGAAGAAGGTTCAATTCAGTTTGATGGCCGCGTTACCCCTTACTCTGAAGGCTCATAACACTGGATTATAAAGACCTTGCAAGGTTGGAGTAATTAAATCAATGACTTACAGAACCACATCGAAGCGCAGAAAACTGTGGTCTGGGCGAGCCAACGCAAGAATGGCTGAACCATCGTTATCGAGATCGAGAGAAAAGGAACCGGCGAGAAGGAAGAGATCATTTGACTAGGATTTGTTGTAGTATTCCTATGATCTGCTTGGTGTCTTCCTTCTGCTCCTTCAGTATCTCCTTCTGATTCTCCTGATTCGCTACTAGGGTGGCTATGTCAATTTGGATGGTGGTTACTGTTCTCTCAAGAATCTGTTGGCTTACTTCAACAGAGGCGATGCGAGCCTCTTGACTTTTATCATGGCCAGCTAAAGATTGATAAGCCACACCAATAAGAAATACAGATACTATCAGGCTACCAACAGTTTGGAGAGCTAATTTAACCACGGGCCTCTTCCACTATAACCACCTCATCTTTACTATACCAAGCAAACCAGCCGCCACACGCCACACCAGTCCAAGCTGTCCACTTACGCCAGCCTTTGGTGTTGTCTTCATCCATGGCAAGCCTAAATTGTTTGTCAGCCCACCGCTTGCCGTTAATCTGATTAGCGTAAAGCCAATCATGCAAACATGCAGCCCTTTGGTGTCGGCCTAGCTTTTTAAGTGCGAACCCGATCCACCAGGGGAGTGATGCTAAATCAAAGACAAAGCCGCTCGGGACAATATAGACCTTCTTTGTCTCGTGGTCGTACCATCTAACCCCGTTCTCTAGCACCACAAGCCCACGCTGAATCTTACCGTCCTTGAGGTATGGCTTATAATCGAAGTCGTCTATTGATGTCGAGAAACTCATGCGTAAACGCTCTCGCTAAAAACATTCGCTACAAAAAAAGCACTATCAACAAACACTGTATATAAAGCGTTAAAAATGAAACTTAAAATCTTCATGATAATTCCTCAGCAAGTTGAAAGTGTGGCGTGTCAACGAAGTTAGGCCAATGACCACCCCACATTAATTTATAGCCTAATAGGCTTGCAGCTTGAAGCATTGAACAAGCAACCATGCTTAAATGCTCATGCTCCCAGCTTGCTTTGCCATCAACATAGGCATACACATCTAAAGCCATTCCAGATTGATGCTTGCTCTTTCTTAATACTCCATCAGCCTTGCTTACGCCAGATAAATACAACTCACTCTGTCTCGCCGCCGTTCTAACTCCACCGTCTGACGGAATACCAAAATCAACTTTAGTAATTTGAATAGCCAGATCAGAAATCTCAATCAGTCGCGGGTCAACAGCTTCGCGACGATCCTTTGATCTTTCGCTGAATGTGAACATCATTTATCCCAAGCCATTATTCTTGCCTATGTTAAATATCCTTTAACGATACTGATGCTGATGTTTCTACAGATCCAGATGCCAAAGATACTGAAACCGCCCGTGTTTCTGTAACATTAGTATCTGTACTGGCACCACTCACAAATTCAGTTGAATTAGCATCAAAATCATAGTTCTCTGTCAATCCTGACCATGTAGCCAAACCTCCGCTGTCCAAGGATGTGCCAGCAATCACCACCCCCTTAGGTATAGTATTAACATCTAAAGTCATGTTATTGGATAAGTTATCCGTTGCAGAATCATGTAATGTTAATGTTCCGTCCTGACTTCCAATAACTCTATAAACACCTATTGCACCATAGGATGCTTGGCCATTAAAAGTAACAACAATATCGGCAGTTGTTCCTGTATCTAGTTCTATAAAATACAGCCCAACCACTGAAGAAGATCCGCCTTCATTTACAGTCGATTGTACAAATTCAGCCGCTGCACTGCCGCCGATAGTTACACTGCTAATTGTTCGGTTAGTTTGATTATCAAATGTATGTACAGTCACCATTACATAACGAGATTCATCACTATCTGGCACAGCCCCTATGGGTTCAGATGAGAATGTGTAGGTGGCTAAATTAGCGACATCAAAATTAGAACCAACAAAAGACGATGAAAGTCCTCGCTGGATAAATCTATAAGGATTAACAAAACTCATGGTTGGTAATCTCGTTTAAGCATAAATGCCAGAACACTCTCTACACGAGAAATCCGATCTCCCGCGGTTCCTGTGCCATTTTTAAGGTCTTGGTACACACTCTTTATGCCATCAATCTCAATCTTATTTGCCTGTCTATCCGCGTATTCATCCTGCTCTTGTTGGGTAAATGGGGCAATTTGCCACGCCTGAGTTAGGGTGTTGTTTGTCTCGTCAATTACTGGTTCAGCGACAACCACCTTTTCAGTAGCAGGGTCGAAAACTGGCTTTGTCGTTGAAACTTCCAACAATGGGATGAGGTCAGAATTAAGACTCTCAATCTCCATGCCATCCGCTCTCGGCCAGCGCTGATTTCGTTTTACTAATTCAGATGAGGTTGTATTGTAAACAGCCCATCGGGTATTTTGTACGTCTACGGGGTAGGTAATCATGTGCGAGTTCCTATCAATGTGACTTTCAGTCCTGTTCCAGCAATAGTGGAGCCAACCTGGTCTATATCAATGGTAATCTCAGCATCATCAGCCAAGGAAGCATCAGATATAACTGGCGGAGTAGCGGCTGTGGTTGATGTTTTCTCAGTAGCATCAATGGTGATCTTGGTAGAAAGTATGGTCGTACCTGTCTCGTTGATGTCTACGGTCAACACAGAGCCTGTAGGAGCTGTTGTAACACTTGCCCTCACATCGGTAAGGGTGAAGGCATAAGGCATTCTAAACGTGAGTTTAGCCACGCCTGTGGTTAAGTCTGTTGTCTCATCAGATGCAGCAAGAACAATGCTTTCTACTTCAGACGCAGGATTTACTAAATGCCATTCTCCTGTAGCACCATTGCGTACAAGTTCTAATTCGTGATCGGCGCCGGCTATATCACCAATAGCTAAAGCAATACCATCCAACTTAACAATAGTCTCTGCACCCAAGCCATCAGGATTAAAGGTTGGAGTAGTTGAGGTATTAGCACCAGCAGCCCTGACCCTTACCTTTTGTCTATCCAGAAGAGAGGCCAATGTTGGTGTTAGAGTTGCGGTTATTACATCAACGGTGCCAGCTGCATTCCCTGTTGGAACTACGCTAATACTGGCTGTAGCAGCACTAGCCGCCGCGTTAGTCTCTGATGTGGCTGCGTTGGTTTCACTGGTCGCGGCATTACTTGCGCTTGTAGCAGCATTAGTTTCTGATATTCCCGCGTTGGTTTCACTCGTACCAGCATTGGTTTCAGATGTGCTTGCCGCTGATGCGCTAGAGGCTGCATTAGTCTCACTCGTAGAGGCGTTAGACGCACTTGTGGAAGCCGCAGACGCGCTTGATGAAGCGGCTGACGCACTACTTGCAGCATTAGTTTCAGATGTGCCTGCATTGCTGGCTGAAGTTGCGGCATTCGTCTCAGAAGTCGCAGCATTTGTCTCTGAGGTACTTGCCGCTGTTTCACTGGACGCTGCGTTGGTTTCTGATGTGGCGGCTGCGGCTGCACTGGCGGCTGCGGCTGTGGCAGATGCACCTACTCCTAGAAGGCCTGATCCATCATCATTATCAAAACCTGTTAACCCTGCATTCCAGATAAGAACATTATCAGCCTTGGGTGGCGGAAGGGTTAAAGCTGAAACCCCTTGTTGGGATTCCTGAAACTGGAGAGTCCTGTTCGCAAGAGCTTCTACCTGTTTGCCCAACGATACAACGCGATCAAAATCATCATTGACTGTATCGGGCAGAAAATCACCATTATTTTGGTAGTCCGTTGTCCTGTTTGAAGCAATATTTGAAACAATAGTAACCAGATCGTTTAATGTTGCACCTACATCCAGTGTGATGAATCCGCCAGCAGGATTCCCAATGGTGCCTGCATCGACAACGAAAGCAGTAGTAATGTCTGTAGCATCATTAGCAACTTGTCCCGTAGGTGTTATATATACCGTAAGATCAGTCGCAGAGAAAATCTTGAACGTATAGTTAAAGACAGTCTGCCCTGCGGTTGCTGTGAACTCTTCACGCGTGTCGTTTGTCGTGATAGTCATTGTCTAACACCTGTTAGCTTTTCAACTTTCTTGGTTTTGAGTTTCATTATACTCATTCTCAACTCGGGATTTTCTTCAATTAACTGCTGTTTAGCTGTTTCTCGATAAGCCTCAAAGATAGCTCTTATGAATACAGACTTGCCACCTTCTTGTCCATCAGTTGCATTTTGATAGCTTGGAGTTCTAAAAGCTTCAGCCAATTTAGATTTTAGTGGTTGATCAACAAACCTGTTTTCTTTGCCTGAATATAAGGTGATGTAACGATCATACATGTGGCTGTCCAACTCAACGCCGCTAATTGCTCTAAGAGGCATTCTTAATAGTGTTTGTTGGCTAACAATTTCATCAGCTATGGGGTCTTTTTTGTCAGTTGACATATAAATGGGCGACATAATATCCGGCCCCAGCCCACCAGATAAAACGATAGGCTCACCAAATATGTTCCTTCTTGGCGGAAGGTCTTCCGAATAGCCAGGAATACGCGACTGTATTTTCTCCAATATGCCTTGAGTAGCATTCAAAGCAGGGTCTATTGTTCTTTCAAGTTGAGCAACGCCAGCAGGAACCACTGAGCCAGCCATCCTCTCGATCCATCTTTCAATCTTTCGGTTGTTAGCTTCTGGATCAGAAGAAACACTGCTCATTACATCAAAGAATTCTGAGACTCCGCGTAAATACGTTTTAGAGGTTACGTTCTGAGCAACAGAAACGGCTGCTGCGGTGGCTAAGTCTAAAGCCTCTGCTTCTGATACTTGGCCCATGATTTCAGACATATCAGCACTAATGCCAATTAAAGCTCCAACCGGATCAAGGCGGCTATACGCAAAATAATCATCACCCACTCGAATAGAGTACGGTTGCCAACCTGTAGTTCTGAGCAGGTTTCTCATTGCAGGATTCTTTGGTCCACCGCCTGTCACTTGTCCAGACAAAGTGTAATCAGCAGCAGCAGCCATAATCATTGAACCTGTGGCAATTTTAGCCAAAGCCACATCTCGACGCGCGCCACCCGCTGATATATCTTCTCTGACACCTTTAGCAAGTGGAGCCAGTGGCGTTCTTTCTCCGACATACTTCATGATATTCGTGGGTGTACGAATGAAGGGAACAATTATCCTCGCGCCCGGAATCCGCCTAACTGCCGACTGAACAGACTTTCCAGCCTCTCCCAGTTCTTGCGTGAATGTTTGATAGCGAGAGGCATCAATCGCTTGAATATGCAGGTTTTCAGGAGGATTGTTGATAATGTCATTCATGCGAACAGATAACTCGTCGCCTCTTAACCCTTCGTTATATCCTGTGCGATATGCCTGAGCGTTCAACTCCATCCTATAACCAATGGTTTTAAACAGTTCATCGCCAGCAGTTAACATCCTGCCCGGAACCCTTACGGTTTCACCAACAAAGTCAGCAAAGCGACCAGGAGTACCAGATAGATTAAGGTTCTCCGCAGTAATCGACCTGTGGCCTTGGGTTTCAATCTTGGTTAGTTCGTCTGATGGTTCGCCTGTTTTTAATACTTTCCATGCAAGTCGCATCCCGTCTTTTGTACCTTCAACCATTCCCTTTAGCTGTGACGACACCTCGCCATCAGGGATAGATTGATCACCAAGACCTTTGCCTATCATAGATGCTACTTTGCGCTCACCAGCAGCCCAACCAGCTACTATGGAATTACTTAACACGTTAACAGTATGTGTAGCAGGAGAGCTTAAAAGCCCATTAATCCATGCCTCATACAACATGTCTTTGGTCTTAGCGCCCAGCATATTCTTCACGGTCTTGTTAACTTGTGCAGCATCACCCATCTGAGCTATCTGAGCAGCCATGTTTCTTGAGAAATCACCGCCACCCGCAGCATCCAAGGATTCTTTAATCGCTCTAGCCTGCATAGCATCACTGCCAGCCTGAATCCTGAATGATTGCAAGGCTCTACCGGCTTCTGCTGTTAATCCAGACACCTGTGATTGTATGGCAGAATGCTGCGACATAGCCCGACGAAAGGCTGTAACCTCTTCATCAGTTCCTGTTGCTGCTTTTTTAGCCATTTCGATCAGATTTTCACCAGATGCAACCAATATCTTCCTTGCTGCTACGGCTTGTTCTGCATTAAACGCCTCGCCTCTACGACGATCCAGCAGGTTTCCAACGGTCATGCCTAAATCATCAGCCAGTTTTACCGTTTCTTCTTGAGTGATTACTTCTCGACGTTCTGCATTGATAGCTTTGGCGTTCTTCTCGGCCACCTTTTCAATCAGGTTTTTAACATCATCTGTCGTATTGATTCGAGAAAGGTTGATATTAAGAGCGTCAGCATCACCAGCTAAACCCTTCCCGCCACTAAACATGGGCTTGGATGGATCGCCTAGTGATGGGAGTGCTTCGTCTGGTTTAGGTGCTATTGGCTCAACGGCTTTTAACTCGTCTGCTGTTAAAGGCTTGATTGGTTCGCCTTCTTTAACCAGAGAGTCATCAACAAGAGCCGCAGCAGTGTCTCTATCAGCTTCTAGCTGGTTTTGCTCGCGTTTAGCTATACGATTGGCCCGAATACCCCGTACAGAGTGAAACAGGCTTTCAGTGAGACCGCCAAGCGCCAGTCCTTCCAGAGCATTCTTGAATCTTCCTTCTGCTTCTGTGTCATCAGGCTCAGTTGCGAGAAAGTCGCTAACTGGATTCTGCAACAGAGGGAATTCTTCGGTTAAATTGGATAGCCGGTCTTCATGCGGATCGAAAACAATAGCGTCAGCAATAGCGCCTTGAGCCAATACTTTCCCCACTTTGGCTGTCTTTGTTGCTGTCTCGACACCTTTTAATGCTTTTCCCGCACCAATAAACCCTGTTAGGAACTGTGCAACACCACGAACCAATGCTCCTGTGGTAGATCTTGGGTCAGAAATAGTGGGCAGAATGTCTTTCAAGCCACCCTTCTTCGCAGCTTCTGATCGAGTCAACAAATCAAGATCAAAGTTTCCTTCTTCATCGGTGAACTGAAGGATGGTGGGTATGTTCTCAATACCAAGGAAGCTCTCTATCGACTGCCCTAAACTGTCAGCAGCATTCAACGTTTCTTGTGCAGCGTCCCTAACACCGCCAAAGATTTGACGAGGAGCCTCAACAACACCAGCCCCTATGTCAGCAGCAACACCGCCAACTGTTACTTTGGACTCTGGAATGTTTAATCGTGCAGGAGCAGGAGCCTCTGGCTGTGACAACTCTCCTTTCTGCTGCATACGAAACCTTTGAGCAGGCGTAACCACCGAAGCGTTCCGGCTGGCCATGTACTGCCCCGACATATCACTAGATGCCACTAAAATGCTCCTTCTTCGCCTTATTGAAAGCCTCTATATTTTCTTTTAACTGTTTTAACCGCTCGATATTGTTCCATTCTCTATTATATGTTTCGTCATCAATAGACCCAGCCTGCAAAGCGTCATTAAGAAGATTCAAGGAAGTGTCTAAATCCTCCTTATTTCCAAACAGCGGCCTTGGTGCGCGCGTGAGTTGATCTGTATCAACCAACCCGTCAGCCACCTCAAAAGGGTCTTCTCCGGCTAATACTCTGTCTGCAAACAACCGCCTAGCATCTGCCAATCGTTTCTCAGCCTCTGAATCCAACGATCCCAGCGGCCCCGTTACTCTCATGCTAGAGGTAATGAAATCTTCCGCTCTTCTAACATCGTTCTTTTTCAGGGGGGATTCTTCATCTTTCGACGCAACTACTTTGTCTAACAGGCTTGACGCTGTAGCGCTGGTCAGCCTTGAACCAGTGTTAGTCGTAATAATGTCGGTGATTTCGTCCAGCGGCTTATCTGCTCGTATTTCCTCATTGATAAGGTTGATCAGCGTCCAATCATCTATGCCCTGGCCTCTAGTCTGAACCAGATTTAACAATTTAGTAGCTTGAGTCTGGTTGATTTCTTTATTCCCCAATGCAGACGTAACATCGCCAGCAGAAGCGGCCCCACCCAAAACACCCAAATACAATTCAGAGGATTTTTGTTCCTGCGCATTATCAACAAATTCCTGATCGCCATCCTCTTCCTTGTTGCGCAAAGCTACAACACTGTTCAAATCAGCGACCAAGGTTTTATAAATATCTTCCTGTTCTGATGTTGTAAACCCTTTTAACGGGTTTTCTCTGAACTCCCTAACCAACTTGGCTGTTTCTGCAATACCGCCTTTTCTAGATGCATTGGTTCTTACAGCAGTTCTAATTCCTTCAACAGCTACCTTCTTCTGTATTTGGGAAAATGCAAAATCAACGCCCTCTTGATCAATACCGGGCTGGCCCACAAAGCTATCCATGATCGCCTTGGTTTCTATTAAAGCCTCACCAGCGGCAACCTGATTGCCTTCTCTTGCAGCCCGCACAGCAGCATCACTAGCACCCTCAATAGCTTTTGAGTTTTCAATGTCTGATATTTCTTGCTGCCTTGCGATAGCCGCTTGCTGAACTCGAATCCTTCCATCCGTTACTTGGTTGTCCATAAATTGGGCAACTTGGTTTCTGGCCGACGGATCAACCTCTTTTAATACGCCACTAACGTAACCGCCTACTTTCTCATTATAAGCCCCTACGTTGTCGGGGTTCTCAGCCTCAATAGCTTTCAAAGCCTCACGAGTATCATTGCCCAACGAAGCTAAATAAGACGTTTGTAAACTTTTGTTATATTGCTTGGTAGCCGCTCCACCTGTGATAATAGCCTCAAAGAAACCAACCTCTTTCTTTTTAGGTTGAGCAGTAATAGAGAACTTTTCTTCCCCAGCCTGAATAGTTGTGTCTTCAAGGGGAACCAAAGCAGCTTCTTCCCTGCCGCGCTTTGTTTCAACAGCAGAGATTAGCTGATCTGTCTGTTGCTTAAATCCTTCGAGCTTTTGCGTTAATGACAGGATGCCTTGAGCCGCCCCTGTAGAGAGGTCTTGAGAGCGTATTGGTACTTCTTCAACGAATCGTTTAACCACCAGCACTAGCCCCTGCTGTTGCCTTTTTCTCAACAGAACGAATCAAGCCAATATTGGCCGCAGTTCTTGCCTGTCTTTCGGCTATCTTGCCTCTTGCGCGTAAAGTCATTGCCCCCAGTTCGGTCTGGAATACATCGCGCTCAGTAGCCCGCTTCTCGGACTTAATATCTTCTTGAAGAATTGTAAGCGGAGAACCTTCAAAAGCAGCAATACCACCGGCACCGGCAGCAGCATTCTGAGAGGCAAGTGCTTCCGCTAACCGAGCCTTTCTGTCGCCTTCACGCTGAACCGCAGCTAACTCCTCCTGTTTAGCAGCAACCTCGGCTTCGCCTCTGGCGATCTTCCCAGCAGCTTTTGTTTGTTGAAATTGAACTACATCAAGAATTAAACCCATTAGAGTGCTATCTCCAAGCCTATACTGAGTATTGTCATTGGTACTGGATCCACCTGTGTAATAGTAACAGACGCATCTAGCGTCCAACCCAAGACGTGAATCCTCACCTCTCCCGTTTGTGGAGTAGGCGAATCAAACTGATCCTGGCCAATCGTTTTATCAGCAATGATCTGACCATTTACAATGATTCCGTTGGACTCAAACAACTGTAAAGCGACTCGTTGTATTTTCTTCTTCGCGAAAACATTAGGCCCGTTCTTTAATCCGACATTTAACGGCATAGTCCGAATAGTTGGTACATAATTTAATCCCGCTTCAATGATCTCGGCATCACGACCAATAGTAATTTGACCGCTGGCAACAACCTCATCATCCTGTACGGCCTCATCAGCCTTGACCCTTACCGTTTCCCCATCAAGATGGTCTAAACCCGTTAGAATAGGGCTTGTGCTAACACTGGAGCGAACCCCTGCATCAGCATTTAATAAGTCATCTTCTCTTTCTATAAATTGTACAGTGACACTATTAATCACTCTTTCGACTAAGAAATACAACCTGTCATCAACAACCGCAATAGACTTTATCAACCCATTAGTTGACCACGATGTGAATCCTTGAACACCTTCAGAAATAAGGGTATTAAACACTGTCAAACTTCCATCATTGTTCAAAATATAAACATAGTTGGCATCGGTTTTGGATGTTCCACGTGAAACGCTCAACTTAATAGGTGTGTTTATCAAGTGAGAGGCAAGTGTGGAAACAGAACGAGTCTGGTTTGCTTGAAACTCATTAATGAATACGAATTGATTCACAGACTTGCCAGTTCTCTGTACAAACAAAGTCACGCCATCAATGGTAACGGGCCTTACCCGCCTTGATCCCAAGTTGGTTTGAGGGTTTACCGCTATATTGCTAGGTGTGATTGGAGATTCAGGCACAAAGAACTCACCACCGGATGTAAATATCTGCAAGGCTCTGTTGGAAAAGATACCTTCAACTGCGTTCACCTGATCTGTATCAAGCGTGGCCGAAACCAATGTGTCGTCTAGACCTCTTCCTTCATCAAAATTAAAGAAATCATTGACCTTTGATCCCCATATTGTAGCCGGACGAGACTTAGAGCCACCGAAGAATAGCCTTCCTTCATGGAAAGTTGCTGTTCTTGGCCATCCTCGGCCAGCACTCCAAACATCTTCTGCGCGGCTTGTGCCGGCAGTGGTAACATTTCCTGAAAGCCTTGCAGCCGATGATTGGGCAAAGATTATCGCTCCTGATATATCGTCATAGTCGTCAGCAGAATCGTCACTAAATGTTATATCAAACTCGCCGGCAGATATAAACACCACTGAAACACCCGTATTGGCCGTGTTTGGCAAGTCCAGCAATCCGACCTCAATATTCTTTCCCGTTCCTCCGCCAAAAGCGATTTCCTCGGACAATATCCCGTCAAGAGAGAGCTTGAATCTATCCCCGGCAGTAAACGATGTAAACGAAAGCCTTTGAACCTGAGATACAGGAGTGGGGCTAGATCCATCGTTGTAATCAAACTGCGGTGTATTGGTTATCGTTAGAACAGAAACATCCCAATCTGTATCAGATGTTCTTGTTATGGTATGAAACTGAACATCAGGATGGACTACAATAGCTGTATCTGCTGATTGAATGTAATCAATATCGGCTAATTGGGCCAAGCTCCACGGAGTAACCGCGAAGTCATCACCTGAACCATTAATATTAGTTTGTAGAACCCCATCCTTGTATATCTGCATTTTTAAAGCAGTAAATACCAGCAGATAGTTTTGCTCTATATTGAAAGAGAAGTTCTCTGTACGACCATCACCCAATGCAGTACCAAGGAAAGCCATACCCGGACGCTTCTTCATGCCTCCTTGGGGAATGGGCAACACATTATCAGCGGTTCTTACGCCATTAAAATAGGCATCAAGATCAATACGCCCTATTGCTATAGGGTCGATTTCACCTCTGTTTAGGTTTGATTGTACCTGGAACAGTGCCATCAGAATCCACCAAACCCACCACTAAAACCACCGTGTCGAGCGTCTGTGAATGGCGAGTCTACTATGGCTTGCTGTGGATGGCCTTGAGAATCAATACTCATCGCACTTGCCAACTGGTTTATATAAACACCTTTGAAATACTGACTCTTGCTAGTGCTTTCTGTCACAAGCTGGGCGAAATCAGAAGCTAAAAGATATTCCAACGTCTTAATGAAGTGTGGAGGCAACGAGGTTTCATCAACCTTGAACACATATCTTAGAAGCAGTTCTTCTTCATTTGAATAGATCAAATCACCAACCACCACATAATTGGAGTGTGGCAATAGCGCCCATGTTCTTATGTGATCAGCAGGTACCTGAAAAGCATTATTGAAGTTGGTTAGATCATCAGGGGATTGTGAAAGTTTATTCAACAGCTGTTCTTTTAACGCAAACGTCCACGGATGCAAAGACAATAAGCCTCTGTAAGTGTCCTCGTATAGATTAGCGGCGGCTGTTGCACCTGCCCCCGGCTCTGTGAAGCTGCTTATCGGTTCATCACCAATCAATAGAAGCGCATTACTGGCAATATCTATGTCTGATGCCATAGAGCCTCCAAAAAAGTCCGCCCCTAACGGTTAAGAAAAGGGCGGGTTTGATTATGCCAAGGTAAGAGTAGAGTCAGAACAGTAACAACATCTGCTCCTGAAATCGCATCAATGAACGTCAAGGTAAAGACCTCGGTTCCACCTGTTACGCCTACGATCCAGACCAAATCGCCAACATTAAGCTGATCAGCAACCTCGTTGAAATATCCTGAGGCTCCTGTCACTGCTTTTGCGTCAACGGTTTTATAAGTGTAGTGCCGAGGCGCATCACTATTAGCCATGGATGACATAGGTAAAAAGTTTGCTGCTAAAAAGGCCATGCTCTAAACTCCCTCATCATATTGAATCTTGATTATACCTTGAGGTTCCCTTGCTACAGAACCAGCCTTGAACACGCCATTTGCGAGCCAGCTTGTCTTCTGGGCAACCCAGTCGATAGTAGTTTGCAAGTCCATGTTAACGGCAAGACCAATAGCAGACTTTTGAAAAGCAAAGGCGGTACGATCAGCAGCAACACCGGGCAAACCACCCTCTTTGCGAGTGCCGATTACTATAAACTTGAAGCCCAAATAGGTATCAAGCTCACCATTTACCAACGCTCGGATAGTATTAAAGTCCGAACTGGTGACGGTGGTGTCTTCCAAAAGCTTCTGTAAAGCCAGCGCACGAAGAACAATGAAACGACCATCTGCCTCTGCTTCAATATCATCCAAATGCCCTTTAGCAGAGCGAATAGATGTGAGATCGAAGTTCCGGGTAGCTGAGATGTCAAAGATTCGACCCGTATCAGGGTCTTCATCGTTGGTTGCCGCAAATGAAACAGCGGCCAGAGCATCAATAACAAGCTGATCTTCACGGCGACCAATGGCTTTTGCGATAGTCTGCGCAAGTTCTTGGCGTTCGTCAAAATTGACTTCGGCTTGATCAAAGATGTCTGTGTATTCCGGTGCATTCCAATTCTGCATAGTCGCTGTTTGGCGAGCATGGCTAATATCCATTGGAGTAACATCGGCTTGAGTGGCTTTCTGATTGGCTAGACCTTTACCCATACGAGTAAATTTGTAGGATTCGCCTTTAAAGCCTGTGCGTAGAGATGCAGTTTCACGCAATGATTTCATGCCTTGGTATTCGTGCTTAACCTCGGCATCAAATTCAATTACGGCTGCATTTGATAAGTTCTTAGACATTTTAATGTCTCCTTAAAACGGAAAAAGTGTTGTTAACTTTCTTCGCTTGTCCAGAAAAGGGGCGAATTGAGTCAATCTAATTCAACCTTATTCCGGCCAGAGACACTGGTTATCGGTGGTTAACTTGTATGATAGCAAAAAACTATCAGCATGAACATGCTATTAGCGCATCCTGAATATCCCATCCGTTACGACGATGTTGGTCGTACCCGAATTATTCTCAACAAATACTTCTGGAAAGTCGGTTGTGATAAGTTCTCGTTGCCAAGGAATAGACACATTCTGGCCCTTGGTTCCGCTGACTTCCACACCTCGACCAGAACCAGATATAATTGAACCGTTTAAGGCAAGATACACAGTTACATCTTGAGTTCCGCCACCGGCAGCAAATAAACGGACAGATATATCAATCGGAACAGATAAGTCTTTTATGCCGTCATAAATTACTTTTCCTGTCGTATCTCCGGTAAAGAATGATTCCGAATCTATTGTCCATACAGCATTAACTTTTACTGGCGTGTTAATAGTGGAAATGACTGTTTCTGTCGCGTTACCTTGGAAATGTAATAACGCTTCTGGGTTTGTGTCCTGTATTCGGTTGATATTGTCAAACTTCCATAGAATATCGTCTCTGACCGAAACGCCAGTAAGATCAGTTCCAGTACCAGATAATCGACCATCTAATATTTGAGCCTGACCGCCTGCTACGATGTTTCCACTGTCAGTCAATCCAGATATGAACGTAGTGCCAGCACCTACAAAGATGTTAAAAGAAGCAACATCAAAGATGTTAAAGGTAGCGGTTCCCAATTCAAACAGAGTGCCGCCATTAACTACTGTAGCTATGAATTCATATGCAAATATAGGTATCAACCCTTCAAAATTAATTCCATCGGTTATGACACTACCAATCCTGGTGTTTGTAAACACTAATGATGCGACATTTTTAACCCGGCCCAATTTATCGCAAGAGTCGATAGTGACAGTATCAAATGTGCCTCTGCTTGTTTGTGGTGCAGAGATATCTTCAAAATCCAACAAAGTTCCATTGGCGCAATCAAGACCTACTGAAAGCACACTGAAGTCTCCATCAAGCGACTTTATGTATATATCTGTGCCCGTATAGTCCAGTATATTGATTCGTGCGCCTGTGGACGTAAGCGTGGTGCCATCGGCCATGTCCAAGCCATCAGCAATAGTGACATTGCCATCAATCTGATAGACCTTCGCTTCCAACGGATGACGCCCACCAACTGACACAGGGAAATCTGATTCTCGTCTGATTACTTGCGTTAGCCTCAATCCTGTTACTACCTCAGCACTAGAGGTATCATTCAGAATGTCGAGCGTAAAGAATCCATCGACACATTGAGCGAAGATCAAATCACCAAGGTCAAGCTCTTGGCGTTTATCGTCGAAGTAACCAACAGCAGAGACAACAGAAATAGTATCATTAGTCTTATAGCTATAAACGGTTGGGGTGTCTGTAGATTGAGCACCAACGGTTGCAAATGTACCTTGAGTAAACATTAGCCAACTACCTGCCTGTGGGGTTCTTGACCAAATACTAAATCACGCTTCTTTTCATACTCTGCGCGGAATGCAGGGTCTGTAGCAATACGTCGATTACCGCGTTCATCCTTCTCGAATTGCATCTTATGAACCTCTGCGGCCGATATTCCAGGCGAAGCAGATGAATCATTAGCCTCAACAGGTGCAGCACGAGTCATTGATACTAGCTGCTCAATAGCTTTCACAGCGTCGGCAGAAACCGCAGCGTCTTTAAACCCTTCGACTAAGTCAGTAGGCAGGTTTTTAGATGCCCATTGATTCAGATTGTTTAATCTTCGGTCAGCATTGTCACCCAACGAGGCAATGTCAGCAGTAACAGCTTCCTTTTCTGCATTGTTTCTCGCTAGTTCCATCGTTCCATAAAGGTTGATCAGCTTGCCAAACCCTTCCTGATTCATGCCCGCATCTTTGGCAAACTTGATAGCCTCTTCAACCATTGGATCGTCAGAGTTTATTTCGACACCAGCCTCTTTAAGCTCTTCTGAAACGCCAACAGCATAGTCATCAGGTGCACCAGTGAAAGACCCAAAGCGGCCCTCTAGTTCCGTGTATGACTTTAATACGTCATCAGTTCGAACAGACTTGTTCTCTGCATCCCAAAACTTTTCAGGGACGTTCTCAGGACGTTCAGTGGTGCCTTGTTCTGTGGTTGCTTCACCACCGGCCATTTCAGCTACAGCATTCTCTGCACTCTGATCTGCGCTCTGATCTTCTGCGTTCTCTTCACCCATTGTCTTCCCCTTCGTCTATTTTTCGTACAGTTAGTATAATGTTACGGATGAATTCCTTCTTGCCTTCTTCGATGCCAATCTCTAATAATCCCATACCAGCCTGCGCGGTGGGAACCATTAAGATCGCCTCCAGCCACAAAACTAGTAATTCCTCTCCTGCTTCACTCTCTGCAAAGGTTCGATGGATTAAGTTATCCAGCCTCGCATGTTTAGCCTCTCGATCCGCATTAATGCGCTCGACTTCATCTAAGTCAGTAAAACCAATTTTATCAAATACGTTCTCATCTTCTGGCTTATCCACTTATTCCGGCCTCCAATCCTGTCTGGGCTGCTTCCTGTACAACTTCGGCCAACTGTTTAACTTCATCCTCAGTACGAACCAATGATGCAGGTACGCCCAGCTTATCAGCCCAAAACCTCGCTAAATCCTCGACCTTAACAGAGGCTGCAACAACTTCGGGAGGAAGAGATGAGGCAACCGCATTGAACCAGACTTGTGAGTTTTGGAAGTCTTCCAAGCTCTCAGACTTGGCTAAAGGAGACTCTTGTCGAATAGTGACTTCCCGACCATCTACTTTGAAGTCAGCAAGTTTGCCTCTGGAGTTTAGAATACCCACGACAGCAGCCACTAAAGGCTCAACCAATTCCGATTTCAATCGGCCAATAGAAGCACCCTGCAACTTTAAGGCTTCCTGATTCCTGATAATGTTCTCAGTTGCCGTCCTCACGGGGTCTGTAATGTCGCCCAATGGATCAACCAGCAATGCTTTACGGATGTTCTCTTGTAAGTCAGAGAGAATCAAATCGCCGAGCCTGAGATCACCAGATAAGGGTAGTGCTGAGAGCGTGGGGTTTTGTGTGCCATTGTTGTTAACAGGGATAACGGAGCCGGGCGCTATCCTTACAGTATGAGGATTGAATACCCCGTCACTCACCCCTGTAAATACACCCGCCATTTGCAAAGCTGCGTTTTCAAGCATGAACTGTTTAACTTTGTTCGCCGTACGAATATCAGCCATCACCTGCATGATAGGGCCACGACCAAATACTTCACCCGGCGTTACATGCCACCGGAATACAATCAGCCGCTTGGTATCAAATGACTGTGAGAAGATGACATCTTTCTCAAATATAACAATCTGGTGGTATCTGTTGTCTTTGGGACTGTGCAACATGCCGACTTTGATCTCGACATCTGACTGTGATTCTTTTTTAACCAAGGCTTTTAGTTTAGATGGCAGATCAGCATCAGGCCAAGTTAGAGGAATGTTCTTAGGTTGTACCGACTGTCGCCTCCATACGCTCTCTACTGGACCGCCTGCTGGCTTCTCAGGGTACAACTCAGCCAAAGGAACATTGGTAAATTTGAGTATTGTATCGTCAGAGAATGGGTTTTCTTCGACCAGAATAGCGCCGGTGCCTATACCCAAGTCTGAAAAGGATGGTGTTATTTCAGTGGAGAAGTTGGAATGATTAAGCTGTGAGAAGAACTTGTCTGTTGAGTCCTCTAATAGCTCATTAACCTTATCCTCTTCATCATCAGGGACTTCATCGCCAGATGTAAGTGACATCCATTGCTGCCAACTTGGTACTAACGAGCCTTGTATTCGTGAGGCAAATTGAGCCAAACCCAACACAGCAGTTGAGTCGAAGATATGTCTGTTCTTGCGTTGACCGGGAGAGCGGAATCTGAAAGTTTCGCGCTCAGGGGCTGAGAAATCAAACGCTTCCTGATGAGCGCTGCGCCATAATTCCCACCTTTCCTGGGCCTTGTCGAACCTCTTCAACAAATCGGCCATGTTGCCCAAACCATTCGGAATGCTTGCCATTATGCCGCCTTATCTCCGTGATTGTTGTGGAAGCCGTTCTCAACGTCTGCGGCGCGCCTAGCTGCAATGGCGTCCGATTTCTCTGCGTAATAGCCTATATGCCTGAGTTTGCCCTCAATCATTATGGTGGCTCGCCAATTGCTGTCACGCTTCCACCACTCAACGCCCGTATGGCCGGAGGTGTTTGCTTTACTTAAAGAACAGTTGCGGGCGTTTTCCTGCCTTGTTGCCTTTCTTAGGTTAGACCACGAGTTATCCAGCCTGTTGTGGTTAATGTGGTCAACTTCTTTATCGGGCATATCCCCTGTCATATATAAGTAAGCCATCCTGTGAACAAGATAATCATTCTTATCTATGCCCATTCGATAATACCCATGATTTCCTACCGACCTAACAATAGACCCTACTTTTATGCGGTTGCTTGTACGCTTAATCCAAGTGAAATCACCCGTGTCAGGGCAATAGTGCAACAATTCTTTCAATCGAGTCTGTGTAATCATCCCAAAGTCTCACGGCCACCAACACCAGTTTCAGATGTTCTGATCAAAGATCGTCTACCTGCTGTACCGCTTTTAGCTAAAGCCTTACGACGAGCCACCTCATCGGTTTCTTCTGCAAGCCTGGCCTCTTCTTTCTGGCGTTGTGCAGCAATCTGTTCTTCTTGCCGACCCTGTGCCCGCTTCGCTGCTGATTTTCCGGTACTAAATACGTCACCGATGGGAGCCTCCTTATAGCGACACTGCGCCACGATTAATTAAATTCTTATACAACTGGTAAGGCGTAAACACTAAGTGCGCCCTTATACCCAAATGTCTTTTCACTACATCAACGCATGTAAGTATACCTAATTGTGCGCAATGTTTCATTGGGTCAATATCGGTCGTATAAGACAATATAAGCACGTTATCCCCCGTGTAGTCTGTTACTTTGGGGAAAGTATCAGCCAGCCTATAATCTATCTCTGTGTGGCTCCAGTGAGGGAGGACTGCTATCCAGAAGAGTCCAGCCTCGCTCTTTGTAATGCAGTAACAATGATGGAACTCTCTCTTGAGCCATCTGTGATACCAGCGGTCACCCACTGTCGTGTGGAATACTACAAACCACTCCTGCTCAACTCTTAGTTCATTCGAGTACATTGTCAGCCTTTGATGGATAGTGGGCCAACCACCCATCCACTATTGATTCAAAGTACCTGTAGTGGTTGTCTTGGAAACCCGGCCACTCCTCCATCTTTCTTTCCACCGCTCTTTTATGTTCTGCGTCTTTAGCAAGCTCTAGGGGAAACCTGCGCCTCATAAACTCTTTTGCTTCTTCTCTATACATAACCACGCTCAATCAAATACGTTGAGGGCTGTATTATCGGATCAACCTCTATCATAAAACCCTTCAACAAACCCCAGCAGGCGTGCTGTGGCTCTCTCAAGATACCGGCCCATTTGCTCATCATTACAATACTCGCGTGCGCTCTTGACTCCATACCCCTCTATCTCAACAGATACAGTAATTAACCATGACGAGTTGTGCGGAATCCATACAATGGTTGCACCTCTGCGTAGTTGGGCTATGTTCTCTTTATGCGTGGAGCTTCTAGTAATCATGTGGCCTTAATCAAATACATTGAAAGATGTCTTTGCTTGTATTGTTTCATGCTGTTTAAAACCCTCGCTCATTGATTCGTTAAATCCTAGAGCCAGTGTTTGCAGTGCATCTGCTCCGTGGCTCGACCAGTCGTGTACCGGTTCATCAATGAAGCTTTGCTTCTTGTCATCCATTTCCCGGTGATAGCTCGATATACAGCTGTAACCAAGTTCTGCTCTGGTGTCATCAATCCATAATCGAGGAAATAGTTTCCTAGCTGCTTGTATACCATCGCGCTTCCTGGCTGGCCTGACGGTTCTTTCCATGTGCAATCCGCATTCAGCCGCATACATCTTGGCGGTCTTGCCATTCATATCGTGTCGTTCACAATCATGTGGCCCCAAGTGTCTGCCTAACTGCCAGTTGCAGCCATGCTTTAATGACCACTCTTTGATTTTGTTAACATAATGCGATATAGCCTTACGATTGCACTCATAGTAATCAACTAAACGTATCTCTTTGCCGACTGCTTGCCAAAACCAGATAGAGGTTTGATCGTTATAACCTAAATCCCACGCTGTATTAATGGATAATGCAGGGTCGATAGGTAGTGAACATACCCTCTTATCATCAATTGCTGCCCGTAATTCATCACCGTACACTGCTCCGGGTATCTGAGCATCAAAGGAGCAATAGTATTCCTGTTGAATAATGTCTTCCCGCATACCTTCCGCGCGTTCTTCTGCGATAATGTCTGGGCCTATAACGGGTGAGCCATCCTCCCTCTTTGTATCATCGACCGTTAATATCTCACAATGCCAATCAGGGTTATCTCTTGCCATCTTATATAACGAATAGCCGTGGTTCTTTCCCCTGGATGTATAAATGAACAAGGCCCATCCTCCATTCTCTGCCAGCATAGGTCTTATGTAAGACCACGCATTAGGATCACATAAGGCCCACTCGCTAAACACCACACCAACAGGATTAGACCCAACCAAGGAGTCATAGTTATCAGACCCGCACAGTTGCCATGTAGAACCATTGACTAGCTCTAACATCATCTCAGTGCCTTGTGTGCGCTTTCTTATGCTCTCGGGGAATGCTTGGGTGAGTATCTTGCGGCCTTGGCCATCAATGCCGTTCCAGATAGCCTTCCTTGCTTGGGTCTGTTTTGGGAATAGATGCCAGTAGTTACCGACACGCTTGAACATCTCTTTGGCTGTGAAGTTTAATGATGATGAATCCTTGCCTGCTCTACGGTGCCATACCAGACAACCTCTCTTCTTTGTCTCCATTGCTTGGAAGAACGGTAGCTGGTGTGGTCTTGGTTGCCACTCATTAGGGATGGTGATCTCATTCAATTTCCCGCCCCTGTGTGTACTGCATCACATTGATGGTTAGGTTGCCACCACCTTCTCCGGTAACCTCTACTGCCTTTAGGTCTGGTAGGTATTTAGACAGTATTTTGATGCGCTGGTCATTGGCTGTCTTGAGCTTTGCAAGCTTATTAGCGAAGTCGTCAGAATAAGAATCCAGCTTTTCTATTTTTAGAATGTTATCAACAAGATGCTGGGCTGTACATTTTTCACTCAACCACTCTCTGAGAGCTTCTTGTCTTACCGATCTATTCTGTTGAGCTATGCTTAGTCCATTCTTAGACATTACAAATCCCTCGCAGTTACGTCTATGCAAAAAGCGGCGCTTTCGGCTCCACTGTCTCTTGCTTGTTTAATACGGTTATACACTGTGCCTGCACATATCATTTTATTATCTATCTTGCCAGCCATTGGCGTCATCTTGTTTGCGCTGTAGAATCTTAGGCTATCAATCATTAGTGTTTTAGTCGCCCATCCTGTTCCCATGGCTCTCTCTGCCCATTGTGGGAATTGATCGTATAGATACCAGGCGGGTATTTTAGGGCTTGCCCATAGATGTTTTGACATTGCGTTCTCCTTTCGGGCGCTTATTTCTACTTTTTACGGCGTTCTTTTTCCAGATGTGTCGGCATGATAATTATCCGTATTTAGTCATTGATTTTTGATCGGGATTCCATACTTCGACACCAAACTCTTTACATATCTTGGGGTTGTTTCCGCCATTGAAGTGGGCCATTTTACCGATACATGCTTCTAATTTAGCAATACGCTCGTTTAGGACATCATACTTGCTGATCTTTGCGACAGTAGATTTTTTGGTCATCTTGACGGCTTGGGCGGTCTCTTTGTTTTCTTCTGATAACTCGGTCATATCATTTTCTCAGTGGATGATAATTGTTGATGGGGTAGTGCCTGTTCGTTTCACACACAAAAGGCGCTCTGCTTCTTCATTGTCGAACGGTATTTTTTTACACTTTTTAACTTCCACTATTAGACCCCATGATTTACTTAGAATGTTCGTATGCATTTGGCTTATCTCCGTAAGTCATTTGATAGGGGGTAGGGCGGTACAACGCCCTATGCCCGTATTATAACTCTTTCAGCTTTTCTTTGTAGCGCCTCTTGATCTCAACAACCTCTTTAATCGTTAAGCGCACAATGTCGTTATTGTTTTCCAACGCATCAACCCGATCTTGTCCTATCCGCTTTACTAGCCGGATTCTATACTCCAAAATATTGCCGCTTAAATCCTGATTACACGGCCTGGCGCATTGCTTATGACAGTTATCCTCGTTGAACCTTAAATGCCTTGCAGCGCCAACACTTCGATAGTGACCAGCGTCCCACTTAGCCTCTGTTCTTTCACAGGAAACACACGGCAGTAATTCATCACGTTTTCGTATGAACGCATTAAACGCTGTTTGAGCTTCACGCAAATGGTCGGCCTTCGACTTAACCTTTGCTCTGCGCTCTCTGGTTTCCTTCCGCATGGCCTTCTCCGTGTGCTTCTGACCCTCTTTGGTCTTGGCTACCGCCAGCGCACAACTGCCATTACAGGCAATCTGCAACGAGCTAAACGGTACAAACAACTTCTTGCAGTGAGTGTTTCGGCAGCGTTTGCGCTTAACGGCTGGTTTCTTAGCCATGTGTCACAACCAGATTTCAACAATCAATCCAACAGGAATCAAGGCTGCCGACAACAAAAACAGCGCGACAATAGAACCCCTAAAACCGATGCTCTCCACATCGCTGAAAGTCCGAATCACCGCCCAAGAGAACAAGAATAAAACCAATCCGGTTAACGCTATATTAATTCCCATAATTCACCTCTCTTCCTCTACTTGTGTACGGGGAATGCTTAAAACAACAGGCTCGTAATGTGCTATATCTTTTCGTGCGCCTTTGAAACCTTCTCCTGTATGGAGCCTGCACCGCCATTCAGAACATCTAAAAGCGTGGGTTCTGATCTTTTTGCGCCTGTAATTGATTGTCCGTCTGCTAGTGCCTCAGTAGGTGTACTATTAGCTGTTAATGTCCAGAACTGAAAAGTACCGTTAGCTGGATCAAGTACAGGCGTGGTTCCTGTGACATTAAACTGAGTTTCTACGAACTCCTTGAAAGTCTGCTCAGCAGTAAAGGACTGGACTACATCTAACTTAGCTGTGTCAGCATCGAATGCTTGTACATCAACTCCTACTTCAACACCTAGATTAGTTCTTGATGTGGCATCATTATCCAGATCAGATAGATTATTAGCGGCTAGTAAAGCCCCGGAACTAGTATCTCCTTTATCACCAGACCTCACAAAGATTAGGCTCATTTCGTCGGTATCAGAAAAACTACCGCTTCCAGTTTCGGCATTCTCAGGTGTTGGGCCAGAGATGCGGATAATAACATCGTCAAGGTGGATCAAAACCTCGTCAATCGAGTCGATTTCTAGGCTGAGTTGAATATGTTTGCTTTGCTCAACGTCACAACATTCTTCTTCTAACATCTTTCTCTTCCTCTACTTTCATTGTTTAATCTCTACTCTGCCACCGGATGGTTCATTTCTCTTTGACCGGCCAAGGAACACCAACGCCCCACTTGGTCGCAATATGCCTGTTCAGCGCTTCGTATATTTGCGGGTATTCTTCTCTCGTCGGTCTAGTTGTTGACGACTTACCCGTAATGGCTATTTGAACCGGACGCCATAAAAACTCTTTCACTGATGGCTTCGACCACGGCAATTCTGCGTCGGTGTTCATCACCTGCATGAAGTCGTAACCGCCGTCATTCAACGCCTCTGCCAGTTGCTCGCAGTACAGATGCAAGGCATTATTCTGTAGCTCAGACCGTTGTTTTCCAGTATTCCAGCGCCACATTACGTATTTCTCTTTTTCGTACAGGGCTTTAGCAAACCGCATGAAATCTTCAAACGTCTGGTCATTGTTAGTCACCCAAAGCTGGCTCAAGGACACTCTCCCCATGATTTTTGTGGAAGCCATGTTCTAAGTTGGCCGCTTTAAAAATATGCTCTCCGACTTTAGGGTGTACGCAATTCCTCAATATTTGAGCAGGGCAGTGGTTACTGCCGTAATAAATGTTTTCTTCGTAATGAATCCCCAGCCAGTCCATAAGCGCCTTCTTTCCCGCAAGGTCTGCTCTGTTAATAAAGCCTGATGGTCGAGGCACATCGAAGTGATCAAAATCAAAGTTTGTCCAAAATAGATGCCTTCCCATTTTTTTAGCTTCTACTAGCGGCTTGTAGAACGGAGATACGTTTTCCACCACCCATAAGCCTTTGAAGAAATGCTGCAAAAACAATATCTCTTGGTAAAGCTCCATGTTTGGGTAGCGCCTTAATTTGTGTCTGGTAGCTTTGTTCATTTTGCTGTGTGTTTGGCAGGGCGGCGATGACCAGATGAAGTCAAATTCGGCGTAATGCTCTAATAAATACTGATGAGCATCGCCCACCACTAACGTGTCGTTTGGGTGGGCCCTGGCATAAACCGCCGCAATCTTTGGGTGGTTTTCTACCGCTGTCACTTCGCAACCAGTCCAGAGCTTCCCATTTCCGCCAAGACCGGCGTACAGATTCAAAACTCTCACTTCACCCCCTTATCTGCTGTGAACATTGTGTAATGGCATGCTCTACAGGTTTCACGATCCCCGCTGATCTCAGACTCTTTGTAAACAACGCTAATCTCTCTGCGTATGTCGGTGCCGCTGCACATGGGGCATTCAAGCATTGGTTCTAGCCTTTTTCCTTCGTTCTGCGCCAGATCTGGATTCACCATTATATCGCAGGTGTATATTGCTCGACATTCCGCTCTTCAGCACGTCAACCGCACCCCCTGACTTCTCGAAAGCCTCAATGTCACGCGCTATCTTTCGTCTTGCCGCTTCCTTTTCAGTCACAGCCACAACAGGGTTAGAGTCCAGTCGATGGATGGCACCAGGCGGAATTGTTTGCTTTAACATTAGTTAGTCATCTTCCATAAGTGCCAATCCTGGCATTGCAAAAAGAACAAAAGAGACAAACCCAATCAGCCCAGCAAACATCACTTTTGCAACTCCCACAGCCATTGCTACTAGTTCAGTAGCGCGCACCGCCTCTATCACGTCAACGATTCCACCAACAAACCCCCACCAAACGCCGATCCATACACCAGCAACTACACCAATAATTATCAGCAACGATCCAATCAGAATTTTCATATTTCTATCCTCGGTTAATGCCTAAGTCGGCGTCATTTGATGCTCACTTTAAACCACATCGGTGTATAGGTGCATTTTATGAGTGACCAGCGTTGGTTTTTTGGTCACGTTAATGAGGAGTTATATATTAAAGCTGCCTTTTGCCACGCATCCCATCTGGCATTTTGAAGCAGGGTCGGAAGAGCAGCCCAACCAGCTTTTTGTGAGTACCCATTAGCTTGCTCGTTCCATATCATGTGTGTTGCGGTTGGGTAGAACTTATCTTCAAACTGCTGACGCAAAGACTCATCACTGTTGCCGGTACTTGGTTCGGCGTATGTACACTCACAGTTATTAAAAAGGCCGCAGCCCGGACACCATTCATCTTTCATTCGCTCTTACCTCCAAAGTTATACCTACAGCCTATTCCATGCGTCTAGCTGAAAAGATGTAGCACTAGGCACTAGCTCTCGGTTAGGCAGCTTTAGCCAATCCCAATAATTTTTTGGATATTCTCTTTGCGCTTCATATTGAGTAATAATATTCCAAAAAAGAAAGCGTTTTGAGGTGGTGATTACAGTCTTTCCTTTAATAGTTTCTTTATGCTCAAACTTCATCTTTCTATCCTCTTAGTTAACTTTGGTTTACTTCTATAAATCATATACACCACCAGTCTGGATCATGATATTCTGGCATTTGTTTATACAAAAGTTCTGTTATATGGTCTAGCTCTCTAGTTATTTCATCTTCGTCAAGATCGCTGAATATCAACTTGAGCATTTCGTAGTTTATTGCTGCATCTGTTTTCATATTTCTGGCCTATTCAGTCAAACAACGCTTTCAGTTTAGCCGCTTCATTTTTACCAACATCTTTACGGCGAGCCTTCTCGGTTAGGTCTTCCAGTGCTGGCTGAAACTGCTTGTGTGCTGCCTTCACCGTGCCCGCTTGTTTTATGGCCCCAATGCAGCGGTCAATGTCCAGGAACTGCCAGCCGTCCTCGCTGTTCTGCTTTTGGGTATGAATCCAGGTGCAGCCCTTATCAATATATTCCCTTGAATATTTGCATATGTATTGGCCATGTTCGCGCTTGGAGTTTCTAATCAACTCCTCGTTTGGCAATTGACTACGATACTCACGACCATAGATATTGCTTAATCGCAAATAGAAGTAAGCAACAGAATCCTTCTCCTGATCGTTAAAAGTCCGTTGCTCTGTCGTAGTCAGTGGTTGCCCTTGCGAGTTCCGCTGCTTTTTCATTAGCTGTTTGATACTGTCCATTACTTTCCACTTTAATTATGATTTCATCTTCCCATCGTTTGCCATTTAAGTATGTGCTTGCATGGGGTATATAGTTTTTACGGTCTAATGACCAATCTCCAGATTTTAATCGTTGCTCAATGTTAAGGGTTATTTCTGTAACCAAGCCATCATTTGGATTAAGTTTCTTCCATGCTAATCGAGCCTTATCCTTCGCTGTCAGCCGGGGGTAAACAGACCAAAAAAAATCAAACGACACACTATTGTTTATTCTTTGTATATTCTTTGTATATTCTAGTTCACTGGTGGGGGGGTTTTTGTCAACCATGGAGGGGTTTTTGTCAATGGTTGAACCGTTCCATGGTTGAACCGTTCCATGGTGGGGGGGTTTATTGAATCTGTTAGCTATCAATACATAGGCGCGTTCCGGCAATATTGCAATGTATTGATTGCACTTACCTGAACCACCAATTGAGTGATCAACAGAAAGCCACCCCTCGGATTCAAGAAGTTTTATATGCCTTGTTACAGTATTCCTGGATAATCCAGTTTCGTAGACTATCCGACTAATAGATGGGTATGCCATGTTTTGTTTTTCGTTCATGAAAGAACGTAGATAAGCGGCTAGCAGTTTTGAAGATGAAGGGAGATCGGCACACCAAATAGCTTCAAGCCAGTTGATGATATTAGATTTTATATGGTTCGGGGGGTGTTTCATTATTATTTCACCAGTCACCGTTTCCAGTCACTTAAAGATTGCGGCAACCTGACTGGTGGTAGGCTGTCTCTGGGTTATAAGGCCAGATAAGCCGCGATTGATATTCTACTCTTCCTATCCTTTATCGCAAGTTACTGCGCAAACCATGCTCAAAAATGGCCACTATTTCTTCGATACTGATTACCTTGTTTGCAACAGCTTCCTCAATAGCGCCTCTAGGCAATAGCTCATCTTCTTTCCTATCGTAATAAAGGAAGCCTGCAATCAAATCTTCTGTCGTGGCTTCAATGTTCTCTTTTAAACTCTTCATATAGTCCTCTGTTCTATTTGTTCAAGTGTTAGCCCGTTCTGTTGCCAGGTGAACTACGCCTAGACTCTAATATCATCTGTGATGCCGTGAACTGATTCTGCATTGCGGCTATTGTTACAGCGTAATGCGTCTCTCCTTCCCAGTCCGTGTCCGGTAGCCCGTCTACAAGCCACCTCTCCACATCTTCTCTTGTAACAGTATGTTTGGGTGTCGAACAGCAGTAAGCAACAACTGGTATCCCTCCAGCTTGCTTAATTGCTTGTTTCAATTGTTCCATGCGACCATTCTACCGATAGCAAACAAAGACTGAATTGTTTTTGGTGACTGGTTTTCAAATTCTGGTCACTGTTACAGGTGGTTATAAATCTACGGAAGTATATATTGGGTGCCATACCAACAAACAAGGGGTGTGGGGCATGGGTCACGATATAAAAGATATTAGGTCAACGACAAGAACGCATTATGAGTGGGATATTGAAACCTTCGACCCTGCGACAGGAGATATTGAGGACCACAATCACGATGACAAATGCCCCGGCATTCCTTCGGATCACGACAAGCGGCTCGTTTTGGTTCGAGACTTTTACGCGGTTGTTGTTAAGGGTGGCAAGGTAATTGATGCAGACCTAACAGATAGGCAGTGGGCCTATGTTAAGGGAGGCAAGCTGCCGGAATTATTTGATGATACGAGAATTAAAGTTCCTCTCAGATTCCACAAAGAACTAAGAAAGTTAGCATAGTGGCGTATATTTAACTCAAACCACAGAGGGAAACACCATGACAACCAAATTCAACGATGATGAACTTGAGCAGATGCGAGATGAATACAGGAAAGATGAGGTGATGGAATTAGAACAGTCTAAAAAAGAGGCCGTCATAGCTAATTGGGTTGATGATTTTATGGGTGACATCAACAACGAAGATGCCATTATTGAGATCGCCAGCAACAATGAGGACTGTGCTGAGGCAATTATGAACATATGCTCTATCAAGGTTACGTCTGACATGGTGGGCCACCTAACGCTGAATGAAGTAGAGGCTCTGGCGCGAGCGTCAATGCGGTTTATTAAGTGTATAGAAAAACACGCAGAGGGTTATGTGGAGAAAGAGTTATGAAAAACTTGAACAGAATCACGGTTATTTTGATTTGCACCAGTCTCGATGGGGATTTACATTAATGGGTCTTCAGTTAATATGGGCTGGTATAAAAAACACAGGTGTTATATGGATTAACGCTATTGATTGTGATTCTGTTGAGTGCAACGGGGTGGATATCTTACAACAAGATGTTGTGACCAAACGGGACATTACAGTCGCTGATTAACATTGAAGAAGTCCGCTATACAGCCATAATGGAATGAATCAAAGGAGCAAATAATGATCATCGAATACTGTCATAAATCCAAATGCCACGTTGCCAGCGGCCATATTAAAGGCCGGTTTGTCATTGCAGAAGCCACTAGCAGCATCAAAGCATTTACTGCTTGGGTTGAATTAGCAGCCAGGGCTGTATCTAAAATGGGAGCAGCGTAATGAGTGATAAAGTCTATTTTATGAACAACGGTTCGTTTGATGTTCGAGCAATGTTGACCTTTGGTGTTTCCGCAAAAGAAAACGATAACGCCATTGGCTACTTTGGAACCGGCTTTAAGTATGCGGTTGCCATTATCTTGAGAATGGGCGGAAACATCACTGTTGAGTCAAACGGCGAAACCAATGTATTTACAGCGCGCAAGAAAACCATCAGAGGCCAAGAGTTCAGCATTGTTTATTGCAATGATCGGAAGGCAGGATTCACTACGCGGCTCGGCATAAATTGGGAGCCGTGGATGGCCTTTCGTGAGCTTTACTGCAACGCCAAAGACGAATGTGGGGAGATCGCAGCAGAACCTAAAGATTTTGACACTGTGATTACCATTAAATGCCATGAGATTTACAGCGCCTTTATGTCGCGTGACGCGTATTTCATTAGCGGGGTGCCTGTTGCTACCAGCGAATCCGTAGAGATTTATGACAAGCCCTCACAGTTTATCTATTGCTGCGGCGTGGCTGTTAAACAGATCGCTGATGCGCAATTTACCTACAACCTCACGCAGCGCATTGATCTAACCGAAGATAGAACAGCGAAGTGGGAGCATCAAATCAGATACCCGCTGCAAAGGTCGTGGCAGCTGCTTAAAGACGCCTCGATTATTCGCCGCATCATTGCGCCAATCGAAAGTTATGAAAACGCAACCGGATTCGATACTGATTGGCCGACAAGCGACGAATTTACTGATACGGCAGTGCAAATGTTGAAAACGACCGGGGTTAGCGAAGCCGCTAGAACTCATGTGTCTAAGCTGGATGAAAAGGCAGGTAATTGGCCGACCTTTGAACTCACAAAAACGCAGTCAATAATGCTGGTTAAAGCCAAAGATTTTCTTCTTTCAATTCAGGTCAATGTCGATGATTTTGATATTCGCACTGTATCAGGTCTTGGCAACGGCGTGATGGGCAGGGCGCTCGATGGTGTTATTTATCTGTCAGACATGCCGTTCCAAATGGGGACAAAACAACTGGCCTCAACATTGCTTGAAGAGTGGGTACACAATAAATACGGGTGTGCTGATTTTGACCGGAATATGCAGACATGGCTTTTCGACAAAGTGTTGTCCATCGGTGAAGAAATGATCGGCGAACCAATTTAAGGGAGCAGCGTAATGACTAAACAAATATCTATTGTTGAAGAGCTATCCAAACTGGAACCGTCCTTTAGCAAGCAAAACCAATATGGCCTAGCGTTTAAGTCCGAGTGTCTTTTTGCGCGCCAGCAGATTGTTAAGAATGATCTCACGCAGAAAACAGCAAACAACAATCCAGCATCATTGAGAAACGCGATTCTTAATGTGGCAGCAATTGGTATAAGCCTTAATCCTGCAATGGCTCATGCTTATTTGGTTCCTCGTGGCGGACAGATATGTTTGGACATTAGCTACAAAGGATTGGTGAAGCTGGCAACTGATGCAGGCGCTATCGAATGGGCAAAGCCTGAACTCGTATATGAGAACGATACATTCAATTATCTTGGCCCCTGTACGCCACCAGAGCACGTTGCAGACGTTTTCGGCGATAGAGGCAACCCAGTGGGTGCATATTGCCTAGCAAGGCTTAAAAACGATTATATGGTCGAGATCATGAATTGGGCTGAAATCCAAAAGGTGAGGGATACATCCAAAGCCGCCAATGGCCCGTGGAAAACCTGGCCGCTGGAGATGGCTAAAAAGACAATTGTTAAGCGCGCATCTAAATCATGGCCTCAATCTAATGGTAGAGATCGGCTGGACACTGCTGTTGAGGTTATAAACCAGCACGAAGGTTTGATCGAAGAACAGCGCAGCATGTCTGAATATTTGAAGGCAACTCCAGAACAAGAATCAACTTTTCGTGATTTGCTTGGCGGTGATCCGCTTGATTACTTCCTTTGGTGGGAGCCGCTTGATGATCAGATAAAAATGTCATTGGGAAGCTCATTTCCCAAGGGTGAGAAAGGCAAAGGTGCGGATTTAATGCGCAATGTTAAGCAAGCAGGACAAGAACAATTTATTGAGCTTATAGCTGATCTTACAACCGCCTGTGAGAAAGAAGATGAAACAGGCGTAAAAGAAGTGCTTGAAGATTTACCGGAAAACCAATATCAGACGCTTATTGATACGCTGAGTGTTGAGTTGGTGCGATACGCCATTGACGTTATTGAATCAGCGTAATTAAACAACTAAACAACTAAAGAGGAAAGAGAAATGAACATTGATCAACTAACGTATGGCGAAATGAAACAGATAGCCAATATCTTCAACAGCGAACCCACCAAGTCGGGCGGATTAAATCGAATGATTGGCGATAAGTGCATTATCCGCACCT
>Ga0114923_10000464_pt1 | contig 32714 bp, 19 predicted proteins | sample SumtaG_FD_89578 | JGI IMG/M metagenome (GOLD analysis project Ga0114923, IMG submission 89578) | Deep subsurface microbial communities from Indian Ocean to uncover new lineages of life (NeLLi) - Sumatra_00157 metaG | ecosystem: Environmental > Aquatic > Marine > Oceanic > Sediment | place: near... | reverse complement strand
GGAATTGAAGGTGGTGGAATTGAAGGTGGTGGAATTGAAGGTGGTGGAATTGAAGGTGGTGGAATTGAAGGTGGTGGAATTGAAGGTGGAGGAATTGAAGGTGGTGGAATTGAAGGTGGTGGAATTGAAGGTGGAGGAATTGAAGGCGGAGGCATTTTGGGAGGTGGAGTTATTGTAGGTTTATCTTTATCTTCTTTTTCTTCATACTCATTATTATATTCTTCTGACATTTTCTCATCTTTATTTCTGTTATATATTATATTAATGTAATTAGGTAATTTAAATATGGTTAGCTAGGTTTATAAAACTATATTATAAAACTTTAATTTAGAAGTAATTGATTATAATACTTCTAAAAACAGTTCCAATATGGACTAAGTTTATCTCTAAGTGTGGGTATAAGCTTTTTATTAATGTAGTTTAACGAATTATCATCAGATTTTCTTTCTTTTTCTTCAATTAAGTCTTCCTCATCATTAAGGACTTTTAAACAATTATAGACTGCTATTGCCTGTTTATCAATCTCGTATCCACCCTCAAGAGTAATTAAGATCCGATTCTTTGAATATTTTTTGGCAATAGTTTTGATTTTTTTCAAATAATTCGCTGGTGCTTGATATGTCCAGCCCATACCGGTTAAGTGATCTGTCCAATGAGTGTCAAAACCCGCAGAAATAAGAATAAATTCGGGTTTAAATTCATTTAACACTGGAGACATAATTTCATCAAAAAATATAGATATTACATCATCAGCTGCTCGAGGTGGCATAGGAAAGTTAATCATTTTGCCTTTTCCTCTTCCATCACCAATTTCATCAATAAATCCACTGCTAGGATAAAGAGTTCGTCCATCTTGGTGAGAGTTAAATATAACTACATCACCGTTTTCAGATTTTGAATTGTTATAGAAAATATCTGAGGTGCCATTTCCATGATGACAATCCCAATCAATGAGAGCAACCCGCTTGATGTCTTTTTCCTTAAATAAATATTCAGCTGCTACTGCAATATTATTAAAAATACAAAATCCTGCACATTTGTAAGAATTAGAATGATGTCCTGGAGGGCGTACAGTTGCGAAACAATTATCAATATTACCATTTAATATTTCATCTAATCCTTGTAGATTACCGCCAACTGAATAGAGAGAGGCTTCATATGTTTTTGCAGATACAGAAGTGTCTAAGTCAAGACTTTGAATATGTCCCGTTTTTTCAGCCAATTTACTTATCTCTTTTACTTCATTAATCAAGCTTTCTTCATGGACATATTTAATTTGATCTAAATTCGCTTTCCTTGGTTTGATTAGTTTAAAGTTTTTATTTTCGAAAATTTTTTTTTCATTCAACAAATCCATAATAGCAATAAGTCGAGAGTGACTTTCTACGTGGGTTCCAATACGATGTTCGAGATATATAGGATCATATACAATGCCTGTTGTCATTATTATTTGCCTCTCAATTATTTTTTTTGTTTTCCAATTCTATATTTTAGGATTAAAACTATTTAATATTTATACTTTAAATTAAAAATTATATTTTTAATAAAAACATAATCAATTATTGATGGAAAACAAAAAGATTCTTTTCAAAAAAATAATAATTGTTGGAGAGCCAGCTGTTGGCAAAACAAGTTTGATTAAAAAGTTCATATCAGGACGATTCTCTACAGATTATAAAGCTTCAATAGGAACTAATATGTTTATAAAAGACTTAGATTTAGATTCGGGGATGACTATAAAACTTCAAATTTGGGACATAGCAGGACAAGAACGTTGGACAGAAATGAGACATATTTATTATAAGGGTACTCATGGAGCTATTATAGTTGGGGATCTTACAAGGAAAAAGACATTTGAACAAATTGAAAATTTTTGGTGCCCTGATCTAAACAAATATTGTGAAGATGTCTCTAGAATAATGCTTGCCAATAAAAAAGATTTAGAAAGAAAAATTTCTAAAGAGGATTTAGAAACTTATGGATTAAAATTAAATGCAAAATCGATAATATGTACATCAGCAAAATTAGGTACTAATGTTGAGAAAGCATTCAAGGTTATATCAGAATTAATAAAATAAAATAATGCTGTCAAAACTACTGAAGAGATACAGGTAATTTGAGGATTAAGTTCTACTCTCTATTGTCAAATAATTTATCAGCAGTTGTAAATTTAGGTAAAAATTTTTCCTTTTTCACTTTAATATAGTTTTCTTCATATTTCAATTGATTATAATTAGAGCCTATATTTTCAAGATTTGTTTTTGAACAATCTATGAATTCATATAAGTCTCTATTTAATTCAGTTAGAAATAGAGAGGGGTTTAAATTTCTAATTCTTTGGGATGTTTTTGATACTTTAGGAGTAATTAAATATAAGTCATTCTTCGCTCTTGTTAATGCAACATAAAAAATTCTTCGTTCTTCTTCAATATCAAAATTGTCTTCATTAAATCTCTCTGAAGGAAAAAGAGTTTCTGATAATGACAGTATAAAAACTACTTTCCATTCTAGTCCTTTAGCTTTATGAATCGTGGATAAAAGTATTTTGTCATTTAAATTTTCATTATTTGTTAAATTTATTGCATCCCCTGTCAATTCACTTATGTTTAAATTCATATTATCTAAAAAAGTTTCGATAGTTTTATAGTCCATAGCAAATTCGTGAAGGGCATTAATATCCTTTAACCTATCTTGAAAATTTTCATATTTATTTTTAATATGTTTTATTATTACTGCCATTAACGACTTAATAACCAAAGATGGATTTGATTCTGAAGTAAAATGTTCAATTTTTTTAAGATGGTTAATTGTATTACTTTGGGTTTTACTTGAAATTTTAGTTCCTATTTTTTTTGAATTAAGAAATTCAGGATCTGTTAATTTTTTAATAGGATTTTTCAAATCTTCAAGAATGTCTAGAAGATTGTGAGCCGTTTTACGTCCAAGCCCAGGGATAATTGTGAAGATTCTATTCCATGCTAGTTTATTAAGAGGATTAAAGATAATTTTGAAATGGGCAATTACATCTTTCACATGTGCTTGTTCAAAAAATGATAATCCCGACTGTACTTCAAAAGGAATTTTAATTTTTTGGAGCTCTTTTTGAAGCTGCAAAGAATGATAATTTGACCTATATAACACTGCTATCTCTGAAAAATCGATTCCCTCTTTTTTATAATTTAATATTTCTCCTGCTACATATTTAGCCTGGTCTTCAAATGAGTCAACAACAACAAATTTAGGTTTATTAAGATTCTTTACCGTGGGTACCATTTTTTTATAAAACTGATTAGTGTTATTTTTTATAGAGTTATTTGCTAAATTTAAGATCTCAGGACTTGAACGATAATTATAAGTAATTTTGAATTTTTGGATATTTTTAAATTTATCTCCAAAGTTTAATAGGTTTTTAAAGTTAGCTCCTCTAAAACTATAGATACTTTGAGCATCATCGCCTACAACCATTATGTTTTGATTTAACTTAGCAATTTTAAGAATAATCTCAGCTTGGATAAAGTTAGTATCTTGGTATTCATCCACTAAAACATATTTAATTTTTTCCGCGATTTTATTTGCAATTAGCCTTTCATCAAGTAGCTTGTTCCAAAGGACTAATAGATCATCAAAATCAACTACATTGTTTTTAGTTTTGCTATTAGCATAGAAATTAAAAACTTTTTTTAAATTTAACGATATATCTGTTGAAAATTGTGGAAATTTCCATTCTAAAACTTGTCTGATAGATTTATTACAATTAATAGAATTTGAAAGTATTTTATAGCAAGTTTTAGGAGTTGGGAAATTCATTAATTTGTGGTGAGGAAAAATCTTCTCAATGGATAGTTTCATTAATCCATAGGCATCTGCTTGATCAATAATAGTATATTTAGGTTTCAATCCCGCGAGTTTAGTATACATTCGGATAAATCTATTTGCTAAGGAATGAAAAGTCCCCCCCCATATTCCTTGTGGTGCTTTGCCTAGTAGACTTTCTACCCTTTTTAGCATTTCTTTAGCCGCCTTGTTAGTAAAAGTCACAAGCATTATTTCGGAAGGTTTATTACCTTGTTCGATTAATTTAGCTACACTATATGTGATAGTTCTTGTTTTTCCAGATCCTGCACCGGCAATAACAATCATTGGACCTTCAATGTTATTGACTACATTAAACTGTTCTTCGTTTAAATTATCTTTAAATGAAGGCTGATTAAAAGAAGATTTTATGTTTTTATTTTTCTCGCCTATAGAAGGAATAAATCTCTCCATAAAATGTATTATTCATCTCTTTTTGTGAATTTTATTAGGTTGTTCTTTGGTTCATATAAAGTTCCTTCCTTAATTGCTTCCTCAAGAGCATTTTTAATAAAATCTTTATCTGAATTTTCTTCTAATTCAAGGATCTGGATAACATTTTTTTTTTCAAGAGCTATTCCCTCACTTTCATCAAATAATTCTTTTAGACGATCCATCAGTTGTGTGAGTTTATTAATTTTGCTTCGTGATTCACCCATGAATATTCTGTCCATATCGATCTTTCCAGTAGTTTCATCATAACCAATATCTTTGAGATAAATCTTAAATAATTTGATAATTTCTTCAACATCTTCCTTAGTAACATTAGTTCTTAAAGCCATTTTTGCATGTGCTTCACTCAATCTAACTAGAGCATCGAGATTTCTTGCTAAAATTGATACGATAGCATCTTCACTATCATAATCACTTCTTAATTCTAAATAAAATTCTTTTATCATTTCTTTAGCTTCTTCGGTTAAAACAGGATGACAAACTCTTTTAGCATGTTTGATATACTTTTTTAAAATGTCGGTTGAAATTGGGGCCATTTTACCCTCCCCCTCCTCCTCCCCCTCCATTGAATCTTTCATTGCATTATTTAAAATAAACTCTGCCAATTGGGCATCATGAGCTTTGTCAGGTTTATCTACAACTACAAAAATCAAGTCAAACCTAGAAAGTAAAGATGGAGGTAATCTAATATTTTGAGTAGGAGTTTTATAGGTGTTGTATCTACCAGAATATGGATTTGCTGCGGCAATTATTGCTGTTTCTGCTTTTAAAGTTGCAACTATTCCTGCTTTAGCTATACTCACTGTTTGCTGAGCCATTGCCTCGTGCAATGCTGATCTATCTGCCGTCTCCATTTTATCAAATTCATCTATAGCTGCAATACCCCCATTGGCTAGAACAATTGCTCCAGCTTCAAGATTCATTTGGCCAGTATCAGCATCTTTTATTACTGCAGCTGTCAAACCTACAGCTGAGCTACCCTTTCCAGATGTATATAAACCTCGTGGAGAAACTCCTTTAGCCCCTTTTAGGATTTCAGATTTACCCGTTCCAGGATCTCCGACAAATAATACATGAATATCTCCTCTTTTATGACCTCCACCTGGTCTCTTTTTCTTTCTACCGCCAAATATGCTTAAAGCACAAGCCATTTTTAAATTGTCTCTCCCGTAAATTGTAGGCGCGATGGAACGTGCAATCTTTTTTTGAATCATGGGTTCTTTTGATAAGTTTTCTATTTTTTCTATGTCTTCCTTAGATAAATCAATAATATCATCATCCTTATCTTCAGGTTCAATATAATTGACATCAATGTATGTTTTAAATAAGGTGGAATTATAACTTTTTATTGATTGAGCCAAGACTGATTTAAATATTCCCAGTATTTTTATTCTATCTCCAGGTTTCACAGTATCGACCAAATCATATGTTAACATAGCTTGTACAGACCGTGGTATCCTCCCAGAGGGGAGATCTTCAGGTACTTCTTGAATTGTTATACTTTGCCAATCTATAAATTCTGATTTCTTTGATAATAATCTAAAATCAGAGTTGGCTTTTGCATTGCAATGTTTATTAGTACAAAATTTAGGCCATCTAATCATTGATGTTAATTGAGGAATATTAATAGGGGCTCCACATAAATTACATTCGAAAACAGCTATGGTTAATTTTGGTCTAACAGTTGAAATTCGAATTAATATTCCATTAAACCATACAAGTTTATCTATATGTTTTGACCTTAATCCTCTTATTGGAATCCCTAAGGGACTTTTATCATCTTTAGTAACAAATCTGACAAAGTATTTTGGTTGATTCAAGTTTCCCGATTGAAATTTCAATACATTTTGAAATGCTTCAAGAGCATCTTCTAATAATAATTCTGGATCATCTTTGAGCATTCCAGCAATTTGAGGGTCAAAGGAAAGAAGATCTTCATATAAGATAATCAATGTATTTCCTCCTTTAGAAAATACATCATTAATTTGAACTTGATATTTAAAGATTCCTGGTTTATCTTGAAATAGGCGATAAAAATCCTCAAACTTTTGGACTTTATGAATCGGTTGACTAGGGCTAGGTAAGGGTTGAGTCGTCTTTAATCACACGAATTTTGTTATTGTAACAAAAATATTTTTGATAATTTTTTAATCCTAAATATTAACAGCATATTTTGTTAAACAGTCAATAAGGAGAGCATAAAAATATGGTGAGAGAAGAGAATTTCTAGAAAATTTTCAAATATAAACTTCTAGAAAAAGAAGATTCAGTTTTCACTTAATTTATGTAAAGTTCCACAAATTATTGGATCTTGGCTCATTTCACATCTTATTTTTAATAATGAAATTACTCTTTTTTTAATTTTATCATTTTCATATTTAGCAGTTCTTTCTAAAATTAAAGCGATTGATTGTTGTAGTTCTATAGAACTTTCATCACTTAGATTTTTTAAGAGTCTGGAAAGTATATTCGAAAGCCCTATTTTCTGGATTATTTCTACTGTAGTATTTATCATTCTATTTCTTACATCTTCAAATTCATCAGCTAAAAGAATAATAATATTTTCAAAAACCCTATCAATATTCTGAAAACCATAGATTTTTAACAACCCTGCCGAAGATTCTCTAACTTTTGGATTTTCACTCTCTAAATTGTTTATAACTTTTTCAAAAGGAATTTGTGAAGCTTTAATCTCTTTGATGTCAGATAAAATATTGATAGCTGATCTACGTACCCACGTTTGTTCATCATCTAGTAGAGAAACGAGTTTTTTTATAATTAATTCTTTATCTGGAATATTTTCTACAATCCTCCCTAAGCTTGCAACTGTTGCATCCCTGACAATCCAATCTTTGTCACCCAAACCTTTATTTATTAAAATATTAACAGCTTTTTCTGGTGCTTTGTAACCGATAAAACCTAATATTTTTGCTCCAGATTCTCGTATGAAGGAATCTTGATCCGAAAATAAATCTATTATTGAATCTAAAGGAATAATATCTGGAGAATTTTTTGCAATTTCTAAAATGGACTTAGATAATACTATTTTTACCGAGAGCTCTAGATCATTTATAGATTGCAAAATAACCGAAATTTCAGGTTTTATTACCGATGGTTTTACTTTAGCCATTTTGGATAAGACTTTTGATGCTTCCTTTTTTATCTGGGAGTTTGTATCTTTTTGTAAAACTACTAAAAATGGCTTAACTTCAATCAAATCTATAAAATTATCAATTATCCCTTCTAAAGAGATAATAGCGTTCATTCTTATATCTTCATTATCGGAATTTAAGCAATTAATCAATTTCGGAATAACGATTTTTGGATTTTCTGTACATAAATTAATAATTGTCCTTGAGATAATTCCTTTGGTAATATATTTGGAAACATCAGTAATTTTAATTAAATTATCAAATATTAGATCAGGACTAGTAGTATATTTCTCGACTAATATTTTCGATATACTTTCCTTTAATTGGTCATTATCAAATTTTATGAAAATTAATAAAGTAGTTAAGATTTTTTTAGGATCTTTTTCCCATAATCTTCCAAGTAGAGTCAAAACGCTACTTAAAACTTCAGTATTGTTTGGTTCTGCTTTTTTAATGATCAAATCAATATCTAGTGAATCTGGTTCTTCACTAAAATATTTTTCAAGTGCTAAAACTGAAGAATTTCTTAAATTTTTATCAATATCTATTAATCCATCTAAGAATGGCAAGATTGGAAGAGAAAATTTTTTAAAATTTCCTATCTTAGCAAAAAATTCGAATATTGATGCTCTTACAGAACTTGTTGGATCTTTCATTAATGTCTTAATCTTCGAAATAATGTTGTGATCTATATTCTCAATATTCAATTTATGGAGGTTCTTAATTGCTGCAGCTCGAATAAGTTCATTGGAATGATTTAATTTGTCTAATAATAATTCAGATGAAATAGTTGCCGACGAATCAGCTAACAGTTTAAGAGTTTCTTCTTGAACATTGCTGTCGGGATCTTTTACTAATTTACTAATATTTAAATTCATAAGTAAATCGGTATTATTCCTTATTAGTCTTTTTAGAATTTTTAGGCCTATAATCTTCAATCTCCATTCTGGATCATTAACAAAATTTAGTATTAAACTAATGGGGATTCTTTCAACTAATTTAAGATCTGCTTCTATAAGAGATCTTGCAAATTGTAAACTTTTATCATAATTTGGTGAATTTATTGCTTCAATTATCCAGGGAAACACGATGTTAGGGACGTCTCTTTCTAGTTGTATAAGTACGTCATAACAAATACTATTAAGAGTACTATTAGAATCACATATTCCATCGATTAAATGATCTCTAAATTTCAATTCATTGAGATCTATTTCAGTTTTTAGTGGAATTCTTTCGTACATCATTTTTAAAGTATCTTCAGCATATTTACTTAATTTAGCATCCTTATTTTTAATTAAATTGAATAATGGTATTGGATCAAAAGTCTGGCCACACTTTGTTATTATAGAATATTTTAGATTAATAGTAAAATCATTTTTTTTCGTTAAAAAAAAGTAAGTGGTGAAAATTAATAGTATGATTTCTTCTATGGCAGCAGTCCAAGCGAATAATAAATAATTCGGGACAATTTCTTCTGTAAAATCCCACGTAATAAAAGAATCATGTAATTTTTCAGAATTAACAATTAAGAAATTAACGAGAACATTTAAACCAACAGCAGCTATTAAATATGCAGCAAAAAAAATATGTAAAGGCGAATATTTAATTTTACGGGACCAAAACCGCGTAAAATATCCAATAATACCAAACAACAAAGTAACGAATACCATTCCTGCATAAGAATATGGAGAAATCGCTAATGCTCCAGTAAAATAAAACATTATTGTTTGAATCGCAGAGATCCAAGCCCATACATAAACAAACAGCATTAAACCTAGAACTATTCTTGGGGTAGGATCATTTGTAAATTCTTTCAATGTTCTCTTCCCATCTTCAAATCCGAGGAAGAGAGACCTACTCATATCAGGAATATGATAATATACATCGGTAATACCGGCAATGTATCCCTTTGATCCATAGTAAGTTAAAATCATTAATGGATATGCAAGCATCCAAGAAATCCAGATCATTAAGAAAGGTAACCCTAAGAGAGACAATATAATTGGGGGAAAAAAAAATATTAAAAAATAGAATCCAATAGCAAAAAAAACCCTTAAAATTTTATTATGGGGCCTTTTAATAATTTTTTCACCGATTATTTTGTGAAAAGGAGTTAATCCTTCATCAGCTTCTTCACTTAAAGCAATAAAAAGAAAATCTATTAACGGATAGAATGAAATGTATGCAAGACATATCATAAAGGGAAAGGTTATATAAAATGGATCTATGTCTGGGGCAGATGTGGTTGAATTTTCCCAAAATTCAGGAGTTTTAACAGCAAAAATAAATGCCATACTCATAACAATCATAACAGAAAGACTAAAGATGAATCCAAAAAAGATGCATTGAAGCCATTCTTTAAATTTGAATTCACCCTTTAGGACTAACGAGACTTGGTAATAGATTAGAATCGTCCCAAATAAAAACGTGACAAGAAATATAATAAATAACGCTATTGAAGCACCATTTCCAAAAAAGATATCGACATAATTTACTTCTAATATCAATAATTTCACAATATTATTTTTTTATTTTTCTTAATAAATCAGTTTTATTTTTCTTAATAACCTTAGTATATTATATTAATTTATTTTATTATTATTAAATTCCTATGAGATAAAAATTTGAACAATATCGAGCATGATTTATCAGATGTTTTAAACAGATTAAATTTCATATTCAAAAATGAAGAGATTACTACATTATGCATTAAGGACTATAATGGAATTTCCATCTTTAATGAAAAATTAAAGCCCTTTGAGAAAAATAAAAAATATCGATTAAAATTTTTTATAGCTAGAATTTTTATTGAAAATAATATTCTAATAGTAGCACCTAATGATAAATGTGACAATATTGATGTACAAAGGTATGCTATTTCTGAGAGAGATAACCAGAAACTTATGCAACGAGATATTTCACATTTTTTAAACAAAATTAGAGAATTTCGTTTTTTTATGGAAAAAGATGTAAAAGATGGTGTTAAACCAATGATAGATCTAGATAAATTTAATTCTTATTTGTCAAACATTATTGATAATAGATTGTTAAAACTGTTGAGATTATCTAAAGCTAAACTAACTTTAGATGATGAGAAAAGATTAACCATTTCTGAACTTAAATTATACAGATTAATATTTGACCTTTTAAACACTTGGAAAAAGTTTTTTTTAAACCAATATATAATTAAATAAAATCAAAAACTCAACAATAAATAAAACTTAAAAATTAATTATTAGTAGATTATGGCAATCTTATTGTTTATACGGTCACAATAACTTAATTTCATCAATACCATACTTTTTAAAATAATTTTCAATGTTTTTTGCAATGAATTCTCCTGGCTTAAGCTTATTATATATTATCGGGAGGAGTTCAATAGCATTACTCATAGAATAATATTTTATATTTCTATCAAGGATAATTTGTTCCACACTCTTTCCATCGTCTCTTAGTTCATTTCTATTTGTTAACCCAATTGCGGCTATAATTTTTACACCAATATCATTTAGACTATTAATAGTTTGTAATAGTGAACCACCAGTTGTCGTAACATCTTCAAGTATTATTACCTTTCCGTTAGGGATTCCTAAAAAATATCTATCTTTTGGATCCCCGTGCTCTTTTGGTTTTGCTCTTCCCATAGATAATTTATATACATTTTGACCATAATCAGATTGAACTTTTGCCCATTTAAATTGAGTAATTATTCCTAACTTAGTAGCCCCCTCAGGAACTCCATAAAAACAGTCAGGTATCAATTCTAAGCTACTTACAAAATCTATTAAATAATCAGTTAATTCATCGATTAAGTAGGTATCTTCAGTAATATTCCTCCAATTTACATACCAATAAGAAGTTCTTCCAGATTTTAATTTTAGTGGCTTTTCAAAAAATCCAATTACGTTGTTTTCAATTATGAAACTATAAAATTTGCTTTTATCCCAACTCATAAAAAATATAATTATCCCTTCAATGTTAAATATTCCTTCCTTAGTTTTGCATATTCTTCTGCTTTAATCTTTCCTGCTAAGAAATCTTTCTCTTTTTCTCTCATTATTTTTCTATTTTTCGCTATCTCCTTATTTTTTGCTGCCCTTTCAAAAATCTTGGATACATTTTTAGCTAAATTTCCAATTTCTTTATTTTTACTATCAACTAAGTTAATTAAATAGGGTTTAATAGGAGTTGTCATTTCTATATTCTTCTTAGCAAGTTCTTCTATCCGTTCTAGTGCTGAAATAATTTCGTCATCTTCATTTCCCTCCAAAACCGAAATTAATCGAGGTACCGCAACATCCTTCATAACCTCATCAAGATACTTTTCAACTTCTTTTTTAGCGGAGCCATAGGTATCTAATTGATTACTCCTAATATATTCAATAAAAATAAGAGGGAGCTCGATAGGCCAATTTTGCATTTTATCTTTATCTATTAATTGTATTATCACACCATCTTTTCTTTTAAAAAGTTTCAGATCCAATCACCTGTTGTAAGTTTCTCTGGTAGATAGGTCTCCGTTAAAAATTCAAATCCATGAGACGAAAGTACTTGAATTTCAGCTTTTACTTTTAATTTAAGAGCAAGATTAAGATCATCATACCATTCCTTATTTTTCTGCACAAAGCCTTCATTAAGCAATTCTTTTGTTCTTTTGATATCCATTTTAGTCATGGGTAGTCTGCCTTCATTTGGGATTTTGTACTTATCTAAGTCCCTTGTCAACACACCTAGTAGTTTTATGTTTGGAGTTGCAAGAAAGGGAGATTCATAACTCAATCTCTTCGACCCACGTAAATAAATCGAATGAATATAATGCCCATATGGATCGCTATCAACTAGACTAAATACAGGAAGGTTTAAATCCGTGCTGAGAATTTTTAAAAACATACGAGTAGCCATATCGGCTGCGCCTTTAGCCGTTAGAATAATGCAAGGATAAGTTCTCCAAAATCTAGCTTCTGCAAGTCGAATCATCGCTGCATCTTTCTCAACCACTAAAATAAATTCAGCATCAGATTCCAATATTTCTATATTATCAAGCATCGAACTAATTGTCCAACCTCCGCTACCTAATCCTTCTAGATCTATGATATCATTCTTGTCTCGAATTCGAAGTCTTCCTATACAAGAGCCCTTCGCTGACGCTACAACGTGAGTCGAATTTCTTGTAGTATAGAGCATTGTGGCTATATCTTCAATGCTTTTATCACTGCTTTTTTGTTCCCCAAATAATTTTACATCGGAATAAAATATTTCACGTTTTGTAGCATGCAAATCTTTCATTAAGAGCTCGTTGACAATTTCTAATACTCTCATTAATCTCGTAATGTCCGTTACGCTAGTAAGTGTATGAAATTGCTTTTCTTGTAGCTGTTTTCCAAGGAGCAATAAATCATTTTCTTCGTCCCATATAATATTAGCACTACCTCGTGAGGGTAATTGAATAGAAGGTCGTCCAGTATCGTAAATCTTCTCAAGAATTGAATCCGTTAATTCATATAGTCTATTAAGGGTCTCTTTTCTATTCAGTCTATCAATTTTTACTGTTTCTGGTGGAAGTACAACTTCCTTTTTTTCATTTCCTTTTTCTACATATTCAAGAAATAAATCTTTCGCAGCTTTTAAGTCCCATTTCTGAATTTGTTTTTTTTTTGCCATAATATCGTCAAACTTATTCATTTTCTTTTAAAATATTTTTTCCCCATTTTGATATCAACCAAAATTAGGTTTTTTCTTTCTAACTCCTTAAGTTTAATCTGAAGAAAACGGGCATCCATCATATCTTTTATTTTCAATTTGAAAATAAGGTGTTTTATTGTTTGCCATTCATCAGATAAAGCCTTTATGATTCGTTCTGAAGTTATAACTGGTAATTGAGTTTGTATTGATTTTGGTGTATCTACTTTTACTTTAGGTTTTATAACTTCTTTAGGAGGTGAAACTTTACTTATTTTTGATTTACTAATTGTCTCTATTTGTTCGTTAGAAGTTTGTACTATTTCTATATGTTTTTCCCTTATTGGTATTTCAATTTTCATATCTTTTTGATATGATTCTTGAATTCTACTAATAATATCAGATTTTCTAATTTTAGATGGTACTTGAATATTATGCTCATTACAATAAACTCTTAATTCTTTAATTGTCCAATTATTAAGAGTTCTAGCAGAAATAACTTCTTGTTTCTGAGGAGGCTCCTTAATGATAGGTTCTTTCTTAGGTATTTTCTCTATAACTTCAGATTCTTCTTTCTTAATTACTCTATCCTTAATTTCTTTCTTTTTAATTTCTGCTTCTTTGGGTTTAATTTCTACTTCTTTTTGTTTAATTTCTTGTACTGGCGGTATAGTAACTTTTTTACCAATAGCCTCTTTCATTAAAGTAATGAGTTCCTCTTCATTTATTCTCGATTTATATATACTTTCACCTTGATAAGCAATATTATATACACTTTTTACAAATTTTGGGATATATTTTTCTATTAAACTTGCTCTTTTTTCGTTTTTATGTAAAGTCGCTTTTCTATTAAGATAAATTCGTATTTTTCTTCCTATAGCTTCAAGACAATACTTAATTTCTTTAAGTAAGTCCTCATCATCAGCTAATGCATTTTTAGACTGAGATCTAAACATTAAGTGGACAAACGGTCCAGAAACATTAACTAACAGTTTAATTGGACCTTTAGGTAAATTATTGTCATAAGTTTCTAATTTATAATTTTTCCAGTTAACTGACTGAACAGCTTTTGTTATAGCGCAATCAGCACTATCTCTTAATTTTGGAGTTCTATTAACGAATCTTGATAATACATCTCGGGATCGTTTGGGAACTTCAATAAGTTTGGAATAAGCTAAAACTGCTTCAACAGTATAAGCTAGACCTTTTCCGCTAGTAGGATCTCGTGTTTCACCAGCAACAAAATCATCATCTTTCGTGTAATTCTCTAGAAAGTATTCAAATAAGTCGCCATATGTACTTATTGGCTCCTCTTCATTATAAATAATAATATAGCTAAAAAGATCTTTAAATTGATCAATTTCCATCTTATTCTCTTTGAAATCTAAATTACTTAAAATCTTAGAATTCATGGTGATGATTTCTTCAGTGTCAACTGAAATATTGTCTAAAACTTCTTCATGTAACGAAGGATCTTCTTTTTTGATGGCAGTTATCTTTTCATTAAGTACAATTTCCTTAGTTTTTTCTAGAGAATTTACAGGTATCCCATAATTATCCAAATTATCAGAGATTTTTAATCCAATCTCTTTGATTAAGGTATTTTCTAATATTGTATCTCCAACAGGGATAGCTGTATCTGTTGGAGGGGCCATATATTTAATAGATTTAAAAGCAAGAAATAAAGAATTAAATTGATTATTTGTTAATTCAGATGGTTTTGCTTTAGAAATTAAAACTTCCTCAACAAGGTCTTCATACTCACTTCTATTTTTAATTTTTTTTACTTCTGTTAAAACCGTATTTTTATTTTTGAAAAAAGTATCGAGTTCAATTTTAATTTTATCTTTTTCTCTATGAATATCATCAATATTTTTTAATAATTTCTTGATTTCTTTTTCAATCAATTTTTCTTCTTTTTTTGTTTCTACCTTTTCAAGGCGGCGATAATCTTTTCTTATTTGCTTACGTATTTTTTCCTGCTCACTATTAAAATGGTTGTATTTATCTATTAAGCTCCAATAGATATTCTTATTCTCATTGGATACAATTTCATAAATTATTAACTTATCTCGTTCTTTTATAGATTTTCCAAAAACCTTTTTCTCAAATCGGAGATAATAGATGTTATCAGTCTTTTTAAGTGCAATAATTAAAAAACCATTTTGAAGAATAAAAATATTTAATTTACTCTGTAATTCCCTTTCTGCAATACTGAGGATTTGTTTAGCAATTCTTGAAGTAATTCTTACAAAGTTTTCTTTCAAAAATGAAGAGACTGTAAGATTTCTAGTTTTAGCTAATAAATCTTGTAAATCCCCAATATTTGTAGAGGAAGGATGTGGTTTTGCATATCTTGGTTCCATAGGAAAAGTGGAAACCTTCCGAGGGTAAATGAATTCTTCATTATAGGGATCAATATATATAAGTGTAATGTGAGGATTCATCAAAGCAGTTTCTTTAATATAAGTATCTATATAACCCCTTACATATTTCACGTTTAAATAATGCAATTTAATATATGTACCATGAAGGAAGGGGCTATCTATTTCAATAGGATGAATTAAATATTTTTTTTCATTTTTAGATGTGGTAAAAAACTCTGAGACTATAGCATAAACATTGTCGGCAGACTTTGATACCACAACAACGGGTCTACCGGTAGTATTTTGTGCATCACTAAATGCGCTTGGAGCACCAAATCCTTGACTACCCCTAGTCTGCTTTAATTCAGTACTTTTACTGGAGGCGAGATATTTACCATATTTTCTTAAATCTACCTTTGCCATTCCTGTACCATTATCAAAAATTTCAAAACTGTATTTCATTACATTTTTTTGACTTAATTCAGACGTTAAGAATGAGGATGCCTCTGATTCCCTTAAACGAATGATAGCAATAGGTTCATCGTCAATGATAGAATTAACAGGCTGAATTATTTCTTCCATATCATTGATTATATTTTGTACTTCTTCCTCTACCTCTATTTCAGACTCATTAGGTAAAATATCCGATTTTTTTTCCTCATCGTCTAATTTTTTTACATCTATTACTGTAGATTCGCTAGGTTCTATTCCAAACTCTTGCATAAGTGTATGTTTTGCCTCTTCATTTATCGGCTGATCTTCGCTTTTTTCAGCTTTCACAGTTTGAAGGATAGATAAATTCTCTAACGAGAGTTCTTTATCTAGTGTAAATTTTATTTTAGAATCTAATTTTTTCAATTCGTTCCATTGAAAAGATTCTATAGCATCCAAACTATTGTCTAAAAATTCACTACTATATTGGGAATGCTTCCAATAACCAAATTCAAAGCCGACTAACTGAGTTCTTTTCCTCATAAATTCGGCTATTGTGCCTTGCTTAATTGTAGATTTTTGATCTTCTGCTGTTATTTTTAGCTAACTCCTTTATTTTTTTTTTAATATTCCTTTTCAAAATTACTTATAAGATATCATACTATTATGTTTAACTTAAAGTGTTATTTATTAAGTAGTATAGTTAATATCTAATATCTAATATTTCTATTTTCAAAACTCTTTCTTATTATTCAAGTTCTCTTAAAATCGATTTGTTATTTAAACTTTTTCTTTTACATTAAAAGCTTAAATTAATTTGTTAAAAAGTCATTCTAAAAAGAGTATCAATTAAATAATATTTAGAGCTCAATAAAATAGAGATAAGATATATTTAGTTTATTGGGGGGTTATGACTCTTCGGGATGTTTAATATGGTAGCTTTCCAAAGCAGTATCTAATATTTTTGAGGCAATATAACGCTTAGAATGTTTTTCTACATGTGTTATACGTTTTTCCTTGTCTATAATATAAACTTCATTATCTTTACTTACAAAGCCAATGTCATCTCTCCCTACATCGTTTGCAACAATCATATCAGCATCAGATCGCTGAAGACGCCCATATGCCCGATTTATTAATTCACTTCTAGATACATTCGTTTCTGCTTTGAAAGCTACAATGAATACTTTGTGATTTTTTCTTCTAGCTTCATCAATTATCTTAGGCGTTAATTTCATATTTATTTGTAGTTCTTTTACATTGTCAGAAGATATTTTTCCTTCAATACAACTAGTTGGTGAATAGTCGCTTATTGCAGCAGCGCAAATGAAGAAATCGTAATCATTGTATGATAATTCACTTTTAACCGCATTTATAAAATCTTCCGTGGATACGACGTTCACTGTGTTTAAATACTCCGGAATCTTTACCATACATTGACCGGCTACCAACAAGACATCCGCCCCTCTTGCTGCTGCTTCTTTGGCAATATCAATTCCCATACGTCCTGATGAGTTATTGGAAACAAATCGTATTTCGTCAATATACTCTCTTGTTGGCCCAGCAGTAATAAGAATTTTCCTTCCTTTGAGATCTTTTTTAGATATCAATAAATCAATAACTCTATCAATTATATCATCTACTTTAGCTATTTTAGCTTTTCCCTCTGATAATCTAGGACCTAAAATATCTATTCCATATTTTTTTAATTTTTGAATGTTTTCCTCTAAAATCACATGATTGAACATAGATGCATGCATTGCTGGAACAACTACTATTGGAGTTCCACTCCCAAAGGCTGTGGTAACTACTGTTGTAACGGGAGTATCGTCGATCCCATTAGCAATTTTAGAAATCGTATTTGCTGTTGCTGGACAGACTAAAACTAAATTTGCCGTACCTAACGCTCCTGGACGATCTCCTGCTAAATATATGTGTTCAACCGCGCCCGTTAGTTTTGTTAGAACAGGATTTCCAGTCGCCCAATGCATGAGTGCTGGACTAATCAATTCGGCAGCTGCTCTAGTCATTACCGCAATTACTTCAGCTCCTAATCGCATTAATTCCCTTGCGACAATAGGTGCGGAGATAACTGCTACTGAGCCAGTTAAGCACAAGCATATGGTTTTACCTTTTAGCATAGTCCCCTTGCTTTCTGAAATATCTTTACTTGGGTGCTTTTTCAACATGATTTTTTGAATATTAAAAAATCTTTTGTTCTTGCTTTATGTTAAAGTTAATTCTGGCATTTTAAAAACTTTTTTGCTAGATAAGATTTGTAAAATAAAAAATTTAAGTAATTTTAATCAATAGAAATTGAAGTTTTATAAAAACGTTTAATAATTTACAATTCTTAAAAATAATATCTTTAAAGCTCAAAGCGAGGGATTGGTTAAATTGTTAGTAGTCCAAATTTTTCGAAATTTATCATAAATCTAATCCTCAATAAATTCTTTGCAAAGAATATATAGAATCAGAATTAGTACCAATTCTAATATATCTTATCAATATTCAATTCTAAGTTTAAATTTGAAGCAATATTTGAAAATTTCTTAAATTTTTCTATCTTTAAAGGTTCATTCAAATTAAGTTTTAGAATTTTTAAAAATTTGTTACCGTAATAAGTTTTATTAATTTTCGAAATATCATACACAATTTTACCTTCCTCAATACTCTTAATAATCTTTGACGATTCAAATTCTTCTTTACGAATATTTAAAATTTGATTAGCGAACTTGAAAAATGGCGTATGTTTCATTTTAATCAAATCAAATATCGCAGTACTACCGAGTTCACGTTTTTCTAAGAGAGATTTTATAGTGTACTTTATTTTTTTTAGAAATTTCAATTTAAATTCATTCATATTTATATTTTCATTAAATAATTCGTCTATTATTTCGGAATATTGTAAATTTAATCCAGCAAGTTCATTATTTAAATTTAATAATATTATAATTTGATTTGCATTTTTTTCTGTATCAGATTTTAATTCTTGGAAAATATAATCTTTCTCATGATTTATGAAATTAAATAAAAATTCTCTGAAATCTTTAAGAAACTGTTTATATTTTGGCACAAAAGATTTATTTGGATTATTGATTGCTAACTCGTTTGCTTTAAATGGACTCATATCTTTATCTAATACCGCTTTCACGAGCGATAATGGGTAATAGCCTTCAATAAATGTCATCCCCTTAGAAATACTCTTTATTGCATCTTTAAATGAGCATTTAGTTATAACATTTATAGTTTTAATTATGTTTCCCTCAATTTTCACAGGAGTTTTATTACAATAACAAAGATCGAATGGTTTTAAGTCATGAAATAAAGAATTATTTTGATCTGGTATAATAATTTGAGAACCATAAGCATTTACTATACTTCCCTGCCTTGGTTTATTAGCCAAATCCCACTCTATTATCATTACATCATTTAAATTGGAATAATGCAGATCTATATCATAGTTATAATTTATATTTTCACTGAATAAAGAAAATCCATCAACAGAATTTAACTTAAAATCCTTCTCATTATCTCCCCAGAATTGTTTCTTATAGTAAAAAATGTCGGGATGGGTACTCAAATCGTCCAAAAATAATTCTTTAATAATAAAATAGTTTATACCTATATCGGTGGATTTTATAATTTGATTCTCTGGACCATAAAAACCAAGATGGGAGATAATATAGGAATATACTGGCTTTAAGTTCTCTTCATCATGTTTTATAATATACGTATTCCTTTGCTTCCTGAACTCTCCTCTAGTTATTTTAATTTTATATTTTTCTGTTAAGAGTTTTAAGAAAGCGAATTTTTTTAGATAGATTTTTTTTTCGAGCTCCTTTATTTCAGCCTTATATCCTTTATATTCATTATAAAATTTTTCCTTTGGAATATCAATTATCTCAAACTGTCTTTTCATTAATTTCAGTTTATCAATAACTGCTAGATTTTCAATTTCATCACAGAAATAATCCAAAAACTTGATCTTAGATAATTCTAAATGATCCTTTCTAATCAAATGCTTATATGCGGGATTTAAATTAATTAGTTTCTCAAAATTCTTCTTAATAAAATAAATTGAAAAATAACTTTCATTTAAATTTGAACTATACACTAACTTTTCAAATCTCCCAGAGAGATCTTTAATAAATGAGAAATCAATAAACTCAAGAACAACATTTAGAGATTCAATAATATTAAGTAAATTAAAGAAAGAGTACATAGAAATAAAATTTAATAGCTTTTTAAATCCTTTTTCGATATAATAATCAAATTGGGTGAAATAATCACTTAAGTCATTTTCGCAACCAGATTTCAGAAATTCAAAAAATTCCAGTAATAAATTGTTATTTAGCGCTCTTTTTAAATAAGTATCAATAATATTTTCACATTCACTTTGGTTAATTATTGCTTTATTCAGGTAACTTAATCCTTCAACACAATTGCTACTGTCAAAACAGGAATTTGCTAATAGTAGATAATTTTTACTCTTTTTCTTAGAACCAAAGTCTTCTGAAGTTAATTTGTAATCATCGAAATTATTTAAAATTTCTAATGATAATTTTTTATTTATTAAAAGTAGTGTTTTAATAAAATGTACACAAACCTTTTTCTCCTTTTCAGAGTGAATCAAAAAGCGTGGACAATCATGAAAAATCTCGGTCTTCTTTTCATTAATTACCAAATGAAATTCGCGATCATTGTCTAATATAATAGCATTAATTTTTATTGGTTTATTTCTCGAAAATATGATATTTATTTTATTATTTGGAAAATTTTGTGATTTTTGAAATAGCTTTTCACCAAACTTTCCAATAATAAATTCTGAAATAGGATTTTTTTCCATTTTATCTATAGTCTTGATTTAATAATATCAGAAATTAAATCTGGGAATTCATTCCAATCTTTTATAGCTAGTTAAGATTAACCGTTCTGATATATACATTATTTAAATATTTAAATTTAGTCTTAATACAAATAAAGAAAGAAAAAAAATAAGTTTTTTCTATTTATTTAATTGGTTCAGACCTTCATAATCAGTAAGAATTCTGGGGATTAAATCTTCAACTGCAAAGGCCTATTTTAATGAAACAACATAGTTTTAAAATATTAAGATAATAATTTTATAGTAAATTTAATTTCTCTTTATACATTAAATAAAATAAATCTTTAAGACGCTGAGAAATTAGCATGGAAGAGAATAATTACTATAACATTGAAAAAGAAAAATTTAGAGAGCTTTTTAAGAAAAATTATATAAAAGATTCTTCAGATGAGGAAATTAATATAGTTTTAACTGGCCAATATGGGAAAGCTCTTGAATTACTAAGAGATGCAGAAGCAACTGGATTGTTTCCTGCATTAGTAGGACCTCCTGGAGTTGGAAAAACAATTCTTTGCAGGTATTTTGCACAGCTCCGGGCCAAAGAGAATAAGAATAAATCTTTTCATTGGCTTACGATGGATGAGTCAATTAAACCTGCAAACTTTATTGGATCATTTGATCCCGCTACAGTTCTAAGAAAGGGGTTCATTTTAGACGCTTTTAATCCTGGTCCACTTTTAAGTTCAATGCTTGAGGGTGGGACGTTTTTAGCAAATGAAATTAATAGGGCTACAGAGTATTCTCAAAACACACTTTTAGAGCCTCTTGAAGAAGCCTCAATTAGTATCCCTCATTTAGGAAGAATTAAAGCAGATGAAAATTTCTTTTTTATAAGTGCGATGAATCCCGAAGAACTTTCCGGAACCCATAGATTATCTGAGGCCTTAAAAGACAGAATAAAGGTTTGGATTAAATTAGATTATCCACAAAAATCAACCGAACTAGATATAATCAGAATTAATTTACCTGAAAACTTTAAAATTAGTGAATCAGAATTAGAAGATATTTATTCAATCATCGATGAAACAAGAAAAAATAAAATTGATATTGAAATCCCTGCATCTATTAGAGCGGGAATTGCAATGGCAAAATTACTTGGAAGAAAGAGAGCCCAAGAAAAAAAAGAGCATTTAAAGGAAGAGTCAACCGGTATCTATTTATCTGATATAGCAAAACATGTATTATTGGGCAGTATAAAACCCAAACCTGGAGGAAATGTTGAGCAGATAATAACTAGCATTATCAATAAAAAGTTAGGAGGATAATTTTACTATAATGGGTATTTTTCCAGAAAATCCTTGCGAATTTAGTGTAGAATTCATAAGAAAGATGAGGAATCATCGAGATACAATTCAAATTCCCTCTTCAAGACAAGTTTTATCCATTCCTCAATTGATCTTAGCAAGATATTATCGTAATGGTACTACTACTCCAAATGATTTTATTGAAATTAGTGTGATGACTTCTTACCCAGATAATCAAAAATTAGCAAAAGACATCGCATTTGAAATTCTTTTTCCAAATTATAATAAAGATATGATGTCATCATTTTTTGATGACAATGGTGATCTAAATGATGTCAATTTAGAAGATTTTTTAAATAAAAATGAAAAATCAGAATTAGATCAACTTCAAGACCTAATTGATGAAATTGAATTGACGAAATCTACAGATTCAGACATGATTCAACAAATGGAGGACTTTATCGAGGAGCTAAATCAAAAAAGAAATGAAGAGCCATATAATTCAGCTTTACATTTCTTTAATGATGACACGGAATTATATAAGCAAGAGATAACTTCTCTTGAAGATCTAATTAAAGAAGCACAAAAAAGAATGACAGAGAAAATCAATTCACTTTCACCTGAGGATTTAAAAGCTGGCTCAAATTTGAACTTAAATGATTTAATACAACAAAACTCTTTACGTGAGTGGGAAAAAATTGCTAGTAAAGCTCTCGAAAACCAAGATATCACACAAGATATAAACAAATTAATGGAAAATGGAAATTTAGAAGACCTAATCCAGACTATGAAGTATTTGAATGAGTCTTCTCCTGATTCATTTAAAGATCAAATTCAAAAGATGAAAAATCAACTAGAAAATCAAATTTCAAACCTTGATCAATTATTTCAAGCAGCTAAAAATTTAGGTGAAACCCCTAATTTTAACCAGGATAAGGTTATGAATAATTCTTTAAAAGATTCTTCGTTTGAACACAATTTTAATCTTGCTAATTCATTAGACCAATATTTTGGCACTAATTTAAGGGCTCAATTATTAGACAAAATGGATGCTCTCTCTCAAAATACTAAAATGAACCTTTCTCTTGAGAACCTAGCTAAGAACGCTTTTGCAAATAAATCATGGAACTCGCTCTTTAATCAATCTTTAGAAAATGCTATGAAAGAAGCCATGGAACAAAATAAAAAATTTGAAGGATTTAAATCTCTCTCTCATCAATTACAGCAACTCGCGAATTCTACCCCAAATATGCATAGCAGCCAAAAAATATCTCAAATGATTCCTGAAATAGTGAAAAAAACTTTAGAATCCAGTGAAAACCCTTACGAATTAAAAAATTCAGTAGAATTTTTAAGAAAAATTGGTCTACAGCCAGAGGCCGAAGATATTGAAAGAATTGGTAAAAAACTAGGCATGCCTGAAGATGAAATTTTTGAATTGATAGAGCCTAATTATCAACTTTTAAAAAAATTAATTGATGAAAATGTGGCCGACTTTGAAAGACTCAGTAATTTAATGAATCAAATAGAAGATCAATTAAATAGAGATAGATTAAACGAATTAATATCAAGCGCTTTATCTAAAGATAATAGAGATGCCTTAGGAGCAATCGGACATTTTGATTTAGAAACTGCTATAAAGAGTGCTCTCCAACTCGGGGGGGAAGAGGCTCAAGATAAGTTAATAGAAAGCTTAAGTGCGGGAAGTGGTGAAAATTTACTAAAACAGTGGTTCACTTATCGTAGATACTTACCGGCAACAGCGAAAGATAAGGTTAAGGAATTGGCTAAAAAGATGTTGATTGAAATAGGGATTTTTTATTCGAGGGCTAGATTAGGAAGCTCTGTTTCAGGTCCAATTTCTATTAATGTCGTGAGACCTTACCAAATCGGCGATGATTTTGAGAATGTAGATCTCGAAGAAACGATTAATAATATTCTAGAGAAAGGTAAGAAATTAGATTACATTAATAATGATGATTTCTTTGTATGTGAAACAGCAAAAGGCCTTAGGTCCGCTTGCTTCGAGTTAGATATAAGTGGTTCAATGTCAGGTGACAAGCTAGCTTATATGGCTATCTGTATGACTATGTTGTGCTATTCTTTAAGGACAGATGAATTAGGAATTACTTTTTTCGAATCAAATACCCATGTTCTGAAAGAGATGGATGAGAAAGTCGATTTAGAAAATGTAGCGGATGAATTATTATCAGTGCAAGCGCAAGGTGGCACCCAAATCCAGAAAGCTCTTGAATGGGCCCGAATACAATTTAAAGAAAAGTCAGGCGCTCGTGAGAAATTAAATGTGCTATTTACAGATGCAGAAGTTTACGATCTTAAGGAAGCTGCAGAAGATCTAAGAATACTTCGCTCAATGGGGGTTGATTTTATATTAGTTGTTCCAGAGCAAAATTTCAATGTAGAAGATGCCCAAAAAATCGTGAAAATAGCAGGTGGACAACTTTTAACCATAAAAGATTGGAGTGAATTCCCAGATTTAGTTTCTGATATACTTAAGTCAAGATTTTAACTTAATTTAATTAATCTTTTCCAAAAAATCTTTTTTAGAGTTTAGATTATTGACTCGTTTTTTTATGTACTTTTATTAATAATAATTATATAATTGAAATGTCCAATTTTATATAATTCTAAGAAGATTATAAATTGATTTTTATTATCAAATTACTTATAGAAAAAATCAATATTAACTAAAATTTAAGTCTACAAACTAAGAGAGAAAAGATTTGGGGGAAAAACGAGAAAATAACTTTTATAATATTACTAACGAATGGCCGATTGAAAAAGAAAAAGGCACATCCTATTCCAATATTCTAAAAAATAGTGGAAAAAATAAAGTACCTTATCCTTTTTTAAAATGGGCAGGGGGAAAGAGACAATTGCTAAATCAATTGATTCCTCTTTTTCCAAAAAGTTATAATAAATATATTGAACCTTTTGTGGGGGGAGGAGCCGTATTCTTCCATTTACTTCCGAAAAATGCAATCTTAATTGATATTAACAAGGATTTAATTAATTGCTATAAGGTCATTAAAGAGAATGTTTCAGATTTAATTAAATCACTAAAAAAACACAGAAATGAAAGAGATTACTATTATAATGTTCGTATTAAAGATAGATTACCAGAAGTTTTTAGCAAAATGTCAGATGTAGAGAAAGCATCAAGAATTATTTTTATGAACAAATGTTGTTATAACGGTTTATATAGAGTTAATAGTAAAGGTCAGTTTAATGTTCCCTTTGGAAAATATAAAAATCCTCAATTCTGTGATGAGAAAAATTTAAAAGCGGTTCATTTAGACTTAAAAAAAGTAAATATAATTCATGGATCCTTCGAAATTTGTTTAATGTTTGCTAAAAAAGATGATTTAATTTATTTTGATCCTCCTTACCATCCTTTATCTGATACATCATCATTCACAAGTTATACTAAAGAAAGTTTCGGAAAAAGCGCCCAAATAAAACTATATAATGTATTTAAGGAATTAGATGAGCGAGGATGTAAGTTAGTATTAAGTAATTCCTATAGCGAATACATTTTAGATTTGTATAAAGATTATAAAATAATTACATTGAAAGCTAAACGTGCTATTAACAGTGATGCAACCAAAAGAGGTTTTATTAAAGAGGTTGTTGTTTTAAATAATTTTAATTGAAATCCTTCAAAAATTTATAGAAAGCTTTATTATTGAATATTGCGATAATTTTATTTGATTTAATTAAATTTGAATATTAATTCTAAATACTTCTAATTTGAGATATTAGGTGATGTATAATACAAATAGAACAGAAATTTCTTCCTGAGTATAAAGATAGGATATTAAGAATGAAAGAAAAAGTCGTTATTGCTCCTCATGAAATATGTATTGAAAGAGCTAAGCTTGTTTCAGAATCATTCAAGGAAACAAAGGGAGAAGCCCCTACTATACGATTTGCGAAAGCTATGGATCATATATTAACAAAAATGACTATCAAAATTTGGGATGAAGAATTTATCATCGGAAATAGAACGACAAAATTAGTAGGGACTGCTTTATATCCCGAAGTTCGAATAGATTCAATCGAACAAGATCTGGATGTTTATGATACTCGAGAAGTTCAGAAATTTTTAATAACTGAAGAGGAAAGATATTATATCAGGAATGAAATAATTCCATTTTGGAAAAATGAAGAAGAAACTGTACAAGAAAGATTTAACTCATATTTAAATTCAGAGCTAAAGGATCGTATATTAGATTTACTCTATATAATTGATACTAATATGAGTAGTGGAAATGGTCATTTTTTCCCTGGTCATGAAAACGTTTTAAAAGGAGGATTAAGAGGATTAATCGAGAAAACAAAAAAACAAATGAAATTAAATAATAGAGATAAAAAAAAAATGGAATTCTACGAGTCTCTTATTATTATCTTAAATGGAGCAAAAAAATATATTCAAAGATTTTCAAATATGGCTAAAGAAATGGCAGAACATGAAAAAAAACCCCAAAGACATAAAGAATTATTAGAAATTTCTGAGATCTGTCACAATATATCGGAAAAGCCACCTAATTCTTTTAAGGAAGCACTTCAACTGATTTATTTTACCCATGTAATATGTGGTCTGGAAGATGGAGGATTTGCTATTAGTATCGGAAGATTAGATCAAGTGTTACTTCCCTATTTTTTAAATGATTTAGAGAAAGGGAAAATTTCAAGAGAAGAAGTTCAGTTCTTATTTGAATGCTTCTATCTTAAGCTTTCAACTTTATGGAATTATGTTCTAAATAAGGGGATTGTTGCAGCAGAAGGGCCTCCTATTGCTGAAAATTTAACTATTGGTGGTCTTACTCGGGAAGGGAAGGATGCAACAAATGAATTATCTTTTATCCTTTTAGAAGCATACAATCGCTTAAAAACAATTCAACCTGCGTTTTCTGTCCGAATTCATGAAAAATCTCCAGAAGAATTAATTAATAAGACTGGAGAGGCCATTAAATCTGGAACTAGTATCGCTTTATTTAATGATCAAGTAATGATACCTGGACTTGTCAATAGGGGATATCACCTGGAAGACGCACGCGAATATGCGCCAATAGGGTGTGTTGAGCCAGCTCATCCCTATAAAACCCATGGAAATACGAATGCTACTCAGGTAAATATTGCCAAAGTTCTGGAGTTAACATTAAATAATGGAACCGATATGTTTAGTAGGAAAACATATGGGATCGAAAATTCAAAGAAAATTCAAACCTATCAAGATCTTTGGAATGAATTTTCGATGCAGCTCAAATATTTTATTGGGAAAATGGTCGAAACTATGAGTTATCTTGAAAGAGCTATATCAGAACTTAATCCTCAACCCTTTTTATCAGCAACAATAAGTGATTGTATTGAACGAGGGCGTGATATCACAGAGGGGGGGGCAATTTATGATTTTACTACAACTCAATTAATAGGGCTAGCTACTGTAGCAGATAGCTTAGCAGTGATTAAAAAAGTGGTTTTTGAGGAAAATCTTCTCCCATATGATGATTTAGTAAAGTTACTTACAAAGAATTATAGAGGGAGTTTTCAAGGCAAAAAAGGAGCAGAATGGAGAGAATATTTTATAAATAAAATTCCTAAATTTGGTAATGATAAGGACTATGTTGATTCAATTGCTCATGACGTTGCAAAATTATTTTGTGATGAAATATCAAAAAACAAGAATTTCAGGGGGGGATTATATAATCCTGGAGTGTACTCAACAACATTTCATTTAGCTCTAGGGGTTTTTACAGCTGCCTCTGCAGACGGAAGAAAATCAAGAGACCCACTTTCAAACGGAGTAGGACCTACTAACGGTAGAGACAAAAATGGCCCTACTGCAATTCTTAATTCAATCATGAAACTTGAAAATGAATTAATGACTAATGGTAATTCAGCTATGCTTTCTTTTCATCCAAATACGATGAAGCTTGAGATATTCAGTTCACTTATTCGAACATTCTTCCAACGAAGGGGTGGTTTTCATATTCAATTTAATGTATTTGGCAAAGAAGCTCTCTGTAAAGCCCAAGAGAATCCTGAAAAGCATCCAGGTTTAGTTGTAAGGGTTGCTGGTTATCCAGTACTTTTTAATGAATTATCTAGAAGCGCTCAGGATGAAATAATAGCGAAAACGGAATATTAATTTTATCTAATTTTTTTAAATTAATTAATAAAGTTTAATTTTTGAATTTACTTCACATAGTTAAAAAATCAAAAATAATTTTAGATAAAATACTTTTTAAATCATATATTTGAAAAACTGGGCCTGTAGATCAGTGGAAGATCGCTTGATACCCCTTCATATTTAATGAAGTGTGCAAGTTTCGCATTCAAGAGGCCACGGGTTCAATTCCCGTCAGGTCCATCTCATGATACTTTATGTATTTAGAAGATTAGAATCGTTTAGGAATCATTAAGAATCAGAATAATATCTCTTATTTAATAAAATCTAAAAAATATACTTCATTTATGGGTATTGAATATGATAGATTTCAAGAATTTACCACGTTTACATGATCCAGAAAAAATTGAAAAAAAAATATATGAATGGTGGGAATCACAGGGTTATTTCCGACCAGAAAAACAACGAGAATTAGGATTAGTAAGTGAATCTGACCCACGTTTTTGTATTACACTTCCACCTCCAAATGTCACGGGTGTGCTTCATCTTGGTCATGCAATTGTTTTAACACTTGAAGATCTTATGACGAGATATGAACGTATGAACCAAAGAGAGACTCTTTTCCTTCCTGGAACAGATCACGCTGGGATAGCTACCCAAAATGTGGTAGAGAGGGAATTAGAGAAAGAAGGGATTAAAAGGAAAGAGATAGGTAGAAAAAAATTCGTGGAGGAAGTATGGAAATGGAAAGATCGCTGTCAAACAACAATTAGAGAGCAATCAAAAAGAATGGGATCATCATGTGATTGGACACGTGAAAGATTTACCATGGATGAAGATTATAGTTTAGCAGTAAGAACCGCTTTCGTACAACTATATAAAAAAGAGTTGATATATAGAGGTAAATACATGATAAACTGGTGCCCTGGAAGGTGTGAATCAGCAATTTCTAACTTAGAAGCTGAACCTCAAGATCATGAAAGTTCATTGTGGTATTTGAAATATCCTATAAAATCCGATAACTGGAAAGAGCCGTATGGTGAGTGGGGATCTGGAGAATGGGCTAAAGGGGCAACAGAGTTTGTTGAATTGGCAACTACTAGACCAGAAACATTATTAGGAGACACAGGAGTCGCTATTGCGCTAAATCATCCTGAATACGCTGTATTAGATGGAAAAATGGCTATTTTACCTGTATTAGGTCGAGAAATCCCTATTTTTGAGGATTCATATGTAGATCCTGAATTTGGTACAGGAGCTTTAAAAATTACACCTGCTCACGATCCCAACGATTATGAGATTGGGATTAAGAAAGGCTTAGAATTTATTACAGTGATAGATGAAACAGGTAGAATGGTTGCAGAATTTTCAGGAAAATATGCAGATATGGATAGATTTGAATGTAGAAATGAAATTGTAAAAGACTTGAAGAAAGAAGGGCTCCTTTCAAAAATTGAACCTTACATTCATGCTGTAGCACATTGTCAAAGGTGTAAATCTATTATTGAACCAAGAATTTCAATTCAGTGGTTTGTTAGAACTAGAAATTTAGCTCGCGAAGCAATGGATGCTGTAAAAAGTGGTTTAACAATGATGATACCAGAACGCCAAGAATCTCGGTTCTATCGATGGATGGAAAATATTCGTGATTGGTGTATCAGTCGTCAATTGTGGTGGGGTCACCAAATTCCAGTTTGGTATTGCTCAAACGGACACGAAGTATGTGAATTAGAGAAACCAGCAAAATGTCCTAAATGTAATGATGAGAAATTAGTACAAGATGAGGATGTATTGGATACATGGTTTTCTTCTGGTTTATGGCCTTTTGCCACCTTAGGATGGCCTGATTTAGAGAGTAAAGATTATTTAAGATACTATCCTAATGATATGAGGGAGACTGCTTATGATATTCTTTTCTTCTGGGTTGCGCGAGAAATGATGTTAGGAATGGAATTAACCAAAAAATCGCCTTATGACAAAGTCTATTTTCATGGAATTATTAGAAATGAACATGGTCAAAAAATAAGTAAATCCATGGAAAATATTGATCAATATGATCCATTAAATATTATTGCACAATATGGGGCAGATCCACTTAGATTTGCATTCATCTCTAATATAATTCCAAGCAAAGACTTAAATCTTAGTTATGGAGCTCTTAAAGCATCAAAGAATTTTTGTAATAAAATTTGGCAATCAACAAATTATATTTTAGGAGGTATCGATCAGATTAAAAATTTAACTCCTTTTTCGATTAATTATCCAAAAGAAAAATTAGAGATCTCAGATAAGTGGATTCTATCTCGTTTCAATAGTGTATTAAAAATGGTCAATAAGTCCTATAAAGAATATAATTACCTTAATGCAGCACGATCAATTCGTTCCTTTTTTTGGGATGAATTTTGTGACTGGTATATTGAATTTTCAAAATTAAGAATATATGATGAAAATAATAAAGATAAAAACACTCCTATCGCGATCTTATTATATATATTAGAAAATTGTTTAAGACTTCTACATCCAATAATACCATTCTTAACAGAAGCGCTATGGCAGAGTTTACCAAATTCTGTGAAAAGTGGACCAGCATTAATCGTAGCGGATTGGCCTAAACCAAATGAATCTCTTATTGATGATGTGGAAGAGGAGGATTTTGAATTAATTAAAAGGATTATACATGATATTAGAAGGGTTAGAAGAGATTTTAACATTAAACCGGGCTTATTAATTCCATTGATTATCCAGACCGGAGATAAAAAAGAATTAATTAAGAAATCTTCTTTGGAGATTACTAAACTATCCCATATAGACCCTAAAAAACTCAAACTTGATGAATCTAAGATACCTAAGAATTCTGCTAAAATTCTTTATCAGAATCTTGTAATCTTTCTTCCTTTAGGAGATATTATTGACATAAAGGTTGAAAAAGAGCGATTATCAAAACAACTTTCAAAAATTGAGGAGCAGATACAAAAAGCAGAAAATAAACTAAACAGTCCTTTTTCTGAACGAGCTCCCCCAGAAATTGTGAAACAAGAAAAGGTAAATCTAAATGAATTGCTAAATAAGAAAAGCACAATTAAAGAGCAGTTGGAAGTTCTTAAATGATAATAATTTTTTAATAGCACTTGTGTGCTATCAAAAATTTTCTTATTCTTCATCCAAACCTAATTGAGATATCATCGTAGCTTTCATCTGTTGCTTATCTTTAGGAAGGCCAAACATTTCAGCATATTTATCAGTAGTAATTAATTCTTGGGATCTTCCTTTTTTAACTCCCAGTATAAGCCCATTATCAAGTAGATACTTAATGTGTTCATAAGCTCCACTACCCCTTATTTTTATTACTAATGATTTTAAAATAGGCTGCTTCAAGGCAATAACAGTTAATGTTCTTAAATATCTCTCTGCTATCGCTCCACCCTTAGCAAATTTCGAAACTTTTTCGATATATTCAGATTTTAGAGCCATTTGATAACTAATTTTTAAATATCTTTTCCCATTAAGATGAAATAATAAGATAATTACCAAAAATCTCACCAATTTCAGTTAATTTTAAGTATATAAATTTCCCTCTTCTTATTTTTTCAATTAAACCATATTCAATTAAATCATGTAAAGCATAAGATATCTTTGAGCGAACAGACCTTTCCTTCAGTTTGTTATTTTCGAATTCTTCAACCATATCATTTAATTTCTTTTCACTTTTACCGACAATCAACTTTTTAAAAATTTGTTCTTGAAATTGTGTGAATTTTTTAAAAGGTAAAGCCGGAATTAATTTTATTACATATTTTCCAGTAGTCCATCCGCTTTCATAGAAATTTCCTTTTATTTTTTTTAATTCAGCAAAACATTTTTCCCGATTATCAAGTTTTGTTTCATCAGTTAATATTTCTATGAAATCTTGAACTAAATAATTTGAAGTTTTTGCATAAAAGGGAATTATGAGATTAGGATTCAACCCTGCGAGATAAATTGTAGCTATTGCAAATATTTTTGATGATGTACTAATATTAATGTAAATTTTAGTTGCCCCTTTTTTTAATTCATATTTGATAATCGCATTAAGAATCCTCATACAATCTTCTAAATCCGTGATATTAGCATTTTTTAACTTTAGATTCTCTTCAAAAATTTTTATAAGCTTTTCTTTTAAATCATTTGCGAAATTTCTAACAGTATCAGCCAATCTCTTTTCATTATTATCCTTATTCTTTTTCTCACTTTGAATTAGGTACAAATGAGTTATCCCAAATCTTTTAAAACCTGTTAAGATTCTATCTTTTTCTAATCCAACAGGAGATATCATTACAATATGATTAAAATTTTCCATATAAAGGATTAAAAAACTCAATCAAAGAGAAAAAATACGTAAGTTTAAATTTGTGAGATTTAAATTATATCATGGAAATGAGTGAATTTCGGGTAAATGACACTCTAACATTGAAGTTAGAGGGGAAGGAAACAAATATTTACGTTAATGGCGAATTTTTT
>Ga0114923_10000462_pt1 | contig 32809 bp, 25 predicted proteins | sample SumtaG_FD_89578 | JGI IMG/M metagenome (GOLD analysis project Ga0114923, IMG submission 89578) | Deep subsurface microbial communities from Indian Ocean to uncover new lineages of life (NeLLi) - Sumatra_00157 metaG | ecosystem: Environmental > Aquatic > Marine > Oceanic > Sediment | place: near... | reverse complement strand
GCTTCCTACCATTGTTAAAAATACTTGCGCTGGAGAATCCTCACCCGAAAATCCTATTTTTGTAGAGAATTGACCAATATCAATAACGACTGTAAGGTTTCCCATTCTTTATCTCGAAAAAAAATGAAATTTAGTTCTATTTTATTATAAGATAATACTATAATATAATTCTAAATGATCTTATTAATTTTACATTAACAAGGTTTCTGATTCGTTTTAGAACGCTTGATTATTTATAGTAAAGCAAAAAATCGATTAAATCTTTTTAAAGCAATTAAACTCATCTAACATTTCATCCTGATTTAAAGTCAACCGATTATAAATATAATAAGAGGTTGAGAGAAATAATATTACTAAATTTTGATTTATGGATAGTTGTGTTGATTAGGTCCTCAAGATCAGCGATCTGGTTATTCTCCTCGCATGATCTTCTTTAACCTATTTAACTCATCCAACATTTCATCGCGTAAAGAACTTAAACCGCCTCCTGCTTCAGGTGCTGCTGCTGGTGCTGCTGCTGGAGCCGCACCCGGTGGTTTAGGTGGTCCACCGGCAGAAGGGGGCCCACTTGGTCTTTTAGCAAAAGCAGGTGGAGCAGAAGGTGGTCCCGACGCTTTAGGTGGTCCAGAACTGGGGGCTTTAGGTGGCCCAGAACTGGGGGCTTTAGGTGGCCCAGAAGGGGGTAATTTTGGTGCTGCTGGTAAGTTACCCTTTTGTGGAGGTCCACTTGGTGGTGCACTAGGTGGACCGGAAGGTGGCTTAGGTGCACTAGGTGGACCGGAAGGTGGTTTAGGGGCGCTTGGAGGTCCTGCTGCTGCCGCTGCTGGAGCCGCAGGAGCCGATGTTAAAACAGAAGCTGCTGCTGGAGCCGCTGCTGTTTCACCACCGCTCCCACTTAAAAGAGAAAACAAAGTGCTAGCAGCTGCGGTTTTCGCTGTACCTGTTGTTTGCGCTACAATCTTTTTCGAGGAACTGCTAACAGTTTTGACTTCTTCTATAACATTAATTTCCTTCAAGTCTTTTTGGGCTTTTGATAAAGATTTGATAAAATCATTAATTCCTTTAACTGTTTCTCCTAGATCATCCGCAAGGCTAGTCAAACCTTTTTTCATAAAATTAATAACGCGTTCGATCTTTTTTTGTTCTTTTGAGACCACGTCAATTCCTCTGATTATATGTTAATAATAATTTTTGTTATTAGTATTTTAATTATATTAATATCTATATATGTAATAGATTTTTTTTGTAATTTACTTATTTATATTTTTTCAAAATTAATTTCTTATAATTGCATTATAATAGTTTAATTATAAAAAATTATGTAGACCTCGTTTTTAAACTGTGAAATTCAATGATAAAAAGAGATAAAGCTAAATTTATTAATTTTTATGTTTTTATTTAAACCTTGAAATATATCTTTTATTGAACTATATCACCTTTGTAAAAAACGTTAACTATTAAAAAACCTAAACTAATAATATTATATAAAATATTTCATTAGTAAGTTAAAAAATTATTAAAAATTCAATCCATCAAAAAATTCTTCAGAATTGAAATAAATATAAAATAGGTGTTCAAAATTCCAAAACGAGAACTTTTCATTAAGCGAGTCTACGAAATCGTCAATGAGCTTAAAATCCCATTAATTGACGAGAGAGTATATGATAAAGTCAATTTAAATCCGGGAGCTGCTATCGCTCATGTAATTTTCAGATTCGAGGAAGATGAGTCTGTAATCCGAGGTTTTCTTGGTCTTGCGGAATACTTCCACACTGTTGTGATCAAGAAAAAGGACGAGTTCTATATTCCGCATGCTTCAATTTTATTCCGTTTACTGAGCGCGTGAGCGCACATCTTATTTTTTTTTAACTTTTCTTGTTTTATCCTAGTTCCTGTTAATTGACAGTTTTAACTTTCACTCCCCATAAATAAAAATTGATGGTGCTAAATTGAGAATGCAAATATTCACGATTTAGAGTTTATATTAGTGCAACTTTAAATATTTGAGGTTAGATTAGTATTACAGATTTTACCTTTATATTAAGAATATAATTAAATATGATAAAATTGATGAATCTATGAAAAAATCAAATATTTTTGTAGTTTTAGCTCTAAGTACAATACTATTAATTCCATTTGCAAATATCGCAAAAGCACAGACTCCTAGTTATGTAGGTGTGAATGAAGGTGAAGTGTATACATGGAAAGTAGATTTAGAAGTTGACGGAATAGATGAGGTAATGGATAATATTGGCACACTATTAGATGATATACAAGATCTTATCGCAACTTTAGATTTACACGGATACGAGAATTTAACTATTCCAGAAACTATGGAGAATATTAGTTCAACTATTTTAAACTCTATATTACCAAGTGGATGGGAAGGATTGAATATTACAGACTTGCTTGAAGCATTCATCTCTGATTTTATCTCAGATGCGAATTCAACAATGTTTTCCTCGAATATTCCTGGGAAATGGGGATCTTTAAATCTTACTACATTCGCGGATTATATTGTAAACGGATTAAACGATACATTACCTGCAAGCTGGGAAGTTGAGCCGATCCCTAACTTAATCAAAATAGCATTGAACCATTTTAATAGTTCCTTATTATTTGGTATAGTTCCTGATGGTTGGGAAGGATTTACTATTGGTGAATTGATTAATCAAATAATACTGGACCAAGTACCGGAAGCATACGAGAGTTTCATGTTGCATACATTATTGAATGAAATATTAAAAGAAAACATCCCAAATGAATTACAATTGTTATCGATTGAAGATATTTTATCATCAGTCATACCGGCTAGCATTAGTTCGATAAATGTGTCTTCAGTTTTAGCTATGTTAGAATATATAATCCCGCCAGGGATGGCTTCAGTAAATATGTCTGTATTGTTTCATGAAGTACTCCTTAATGTTAGTTCATCATTACCTCCGCAATTTATAGGAGTAAATATGTCTACAATATTAAGCGGATTAATAGATCAGCTGATAACCAATTATTCTACGATGTTAGTTGGGTTCCTGCCTACTAACTTTGACACCTTAACAATTAAAGAGTTAGCCGATTTTCTTATAACACAGGCTATTTCTGGATGGGATACTAACGTAATACCTGGTTGGGAAAGCTCAAAGGCGGCACTTGCTTTAATCCCGTTTTTAGGTTTCAGAGTAGAAATAACAGATATTGGAACAGAAGTAGAAGCATATCCGGGTGGTCCAAGTGGTGTTCCAATAAATATGACTTTCTTTGGTAGTTTAGATACGAATAATTGGACAGATCTAGCAGATTTGACAGATCTTTTTGGAGAAGATGCGGGTGGTCTGATGACTTCACAGGAAGACACTAGTATAGATGTCACTAGTATTATAAGTATGCTACTCTTTAATTTTACGGCCTATCATTCATCATACATAGTCGATCCAACAAGTTATTCAGATCCAGTACGCGCATTCGGAGAACAGGGGCTGCTGACGGGAGGTCTAATTGTTGCTAATAATTATGACTGGCTAACAGTTGATACTTCTTTCACAATTCCAGTAGGTATTAATCCAAACGGTTTTGAAGGTAGTGCAGAGTGGAATTCAGATGGTGTTTTGAGTCTCTTCTCTTTAGACGCTAATGGAGTAAACGTTATAACATTAAGCTTCCTTGGAAGCAGTGATGAAATCCCTGGTTTTGAAGTAGGAATCATTTTAGTCTTAGCTCCAATAACAATACTTGGCTTAATCTACTACATGAAGAAGAAAGATCGAATTTAATAAATAAAACTAATAAATCCTTTTTTTTTTGTTTAAAACTTAAATTAATCTCCACTTTATATTTATTATGGAATATTTAGAATCTGTATTCTTTTTACTTCTTTTGATAGTTTATGTCTCAACATTAAAAGCAAATACATTTTTCATAATATTTGGGGCAACTGTCTATATAATCCTAATAATGCAATTGCTAAATTTGGAACCAATTTCAATTCTTTCAAGTTTTCTCCATGATATCCTGGGAAATCCTTTTGGATTCTCCCTATTACTTGTTCCAATAGCAGTTGAAGGTCTATATAGAGGACTGAAGAAACTTATAAGTCTCAGAAGAGATTTTAGATAAACTCAATCCATCCTTTTTATTTTACGCATTCCTAAAGAAAATACCAAAACAGCAAACCATAAGGAAATCACAATATTTAAAAAGAGTATCGATACAAGCGCTGTTGAAGGACGAATTAAATCGCTCATAACTGGAATGATAATATACATGGTTAATAATAGTGATAAAACCTGCATAAACAAAACAATATAATTATTAAATACTAGATTTTTACGTCGTTCAAGAAATAGAGGTCTAAGAAATTGGATTCCCATTGTTTGTATTAGGAAAATGAAGCTATTTAAGATAAAAGTTAATGAAAAAATGGCAACTGTCAGCAATTCTAACTGAAAAATAATAGCAAAAAGAATACTAAATAAAATGCTTATCAGCACTAAATGATAGAACATTACAAATAAAAAGGGAGAAACAAAACCTTTTATGCCCCTGGGAGCCTTTTTATAGACTTCTAATACCTCTTTTGATTCAAAAAACGTAGATGTTCCTATCAATATCCCAAAAATTAAACCTGCCATCCAAGAGATGATAAGCATTATAACTTCAACTTTTATCGTGATTTGAATCACAAAGGGGAAATTTGGAATAATATTTTCAAATAAGAGGGTCTGATCTTTCAGAAAAATGAATATTAAAACTCCAAAAGAGGAAATTAAACCAAAAATATATATTAATTTTATTTTATTTTCCCTTTTTCGGAAGTAGTTCTTACATTGGATAACAACGATTCCCGCATGTTTTTTAGGAGTAATTTTCCTAATGATTTGGTATAATAATGCGTTTCTTCTACTGTGGACCACATCATCATATTTTATTTTATCTAATTCAGAAGGTAAACTAACATATTTATATGAAATGAATAAAATTATAAGAGGTAAGATAAAAGCTAGTCCTAAATCCAACCAGATATATATTAGATTGGGCTCTAATAGAGAAGGATTGATTAAATGTAATATTAAGTCTGAGTACCAATAAGAAGGATAAAAAAAAAATAATATTCTTAAATCTCTATTATCTCTCACTTGTCCTATGAAGAATTGTACAAAGAAATAGATTAATAGAACTGAGATGGAAATGATGAGCAGTCCGTAATTTTGGGATTTTATTAATTTTCCCTTAGATATGATTTTAAATTCAACCCATTTCGCTATAAATTTTCCGATTAACGAGCTAAATATAGTAAGGGTAACAAAAATTAAGTAAAAACTAATATAGTGTAATATCGTTAAATATGGATTAATTTGTAGCAACAATGTCGTAAGAAATGGTCCAATTCCTAAAATTAATAAAATGTAGAAAGGTAATTGACCAAAAAACTCACCAAGGAAAATATCACCACCTTTAGCAGGAGATGTTAATAATATTTCTTTTTTACTAATCGCTTCTTTTCTAAATAGGGTGAAGAGAGGATAAATTAAATACACTAAGAAAAACGAAGCTAATGTACTTTCTATTAAGCTTTCAAGTAGCGATTCAAAATAGATGGAATAACTTTTAAAAATTTCAGGGATAATTGAATCTATTAAAATTGGTCCTAGATAAGCTGCCCAAAATAATAAAATCGAAAAAATTAGCAAAAAAAATAATCTACGGTGTTTTCTAAACCGACTCGTTTTTAACCGAATTTCATTTTTTGCTATAATTGCCCAAAGACTCAAGGATAAATATCTCGCTTATTCCAACTAATTTATTTTCTTCTATAGGTAGTAATTGAATATTGTTTTTTTTAAATAAAATTTAGTTAAGGTTAATTTTGATTTAGTCGTATTAAAAGCTCATTACATCAAATTGTTCACTAAACTCAAACCCAACTTTATATTTATATAATAAAAACGGAGACTTCATCATTCTTTAGGAAATTTTTAATAGTTTCTATTATTAATATAAATATTAGAAGATGTTTGAAACTTCAATAGATTTTGATGAGGCTAGTATATGGAAGAGCCAGATTCTAAAGGAAAGATTATCAAAGAAACCTTCCCTTCAGAAATTATATCTATTATTGGGGATATTTTCGCTGGTTTAATACTATCAATTTTAATTCTACCTTTTAATAGCTTCTTAATTTTAATCTTGATGATTCCTGCTCTCTTATCTTTAAGAGGTAATTTGAGTGGTCCATTTATAGCGAGAACATCAAGGGATTTCATAATTGGAAGCTTTTCTCGTAAATCTTGGTTTGAAAATGTACTAGCAACTTATGTTCTTTCTATAATTACCGCGGTTGTTATTGGATTTTTTACTATACTCTTAGATTTCACAATATTTAGGTTGTTTCTCATCCCGATAATAATGATTTTTGCGATTCCCCTAATCTCTATAATTTTAACTTTAACTATCTCAATACCTTGTTCAACGGGATTAAACTATCTGGCATTTAAAAAGGGATTAAATCCAAATAATGTCGTAAATCCTATTATGACAGCAATTGATGATTTTTCAACAGTTTTTTGCTTTTTTCTGACAATCTTAATGTTGGGGGTGCCTTGAGTGAAATATTTCATGAAAATTTTCAAAGAATCGATAATTATTGTGACAATTTCCTCTTTAATGGGTTTAAGTTCAGGGATATTACTCTCTGGTAATGAAGCAATATTATATACTGTTCCTGTACTACTTTTAGTGTTACCTGCACTGAACTCATTAATTGGGGATGTATCCACCGTTCTTGTCTCAAGGTTAACTACGCATCTATATATTGGAACTCTTCAACCTAAAATTCAAAAATCAAAGAGACTGAAAGAAGATTTTTATGGGTTGTTCTTAACTCTCTTGTTAAGCTTAGGTGCTTTAATTTTTTTAGGTTACTTAGTCAGTATGATCTCAGGAATTCAAATTGTGAATCCTTTATTAATTATTTTTATCGTATCTATTACAGTCTTATTAATTTTTGCAATAATGTTTATATTATCATTTATCAGTGCGATAGTTTTATTCAAACGCGGAATGGATCCAAATAATTTATTGATTCCCTTTGTTACATCGCTAGCTGATTTTCTTACACCCCTATTCTTAATTTTATTTATACTAATATTTATATGATATCAAACTAATATGAAAAGTGAGTGAATAAAACAGCATGACCAAATCGAGTACAAAATTTAAATATAAGCCACTTTCTCTAAAAGATATTATTAAAGAAATGAAACAGAATATTGATTTAATGATAGATTTAGCGTACAGTGCGATTAAATTCGGAAGTAAAGAATTAGCTGATGAAGCTTATAAAATAGAACAAAGAATTCATGAACTTACCTTTTTGTTGAATTTTCAGGTAATACAAACAAATCCCGGGGGATTGAAAGAAGCCAAACAGTTAGAACCTATTGTCGTTATGGGTTATTCTATTGATAAGATTTCTGATGCATTATCAGACATAGCTAGAGTTGTATATATCAATAATGATATATCATATTTTATTCAACTGTTTAGTGATATTAGTTATGTGCCTGAACCAATAGTAAAAATCGTTGTAAATGATAGTTGTAGCTTTATTGATCAAGCAAGGAAAGATATACATTTCAGATCAAAACATAGTGTTGATTTAATAGCGATTAGGAGAAAAAATAAATGGCTTTTCCAAAAAGATGAAAAAGTGTTATTAAATGATATTTTAATCGTGAAAGGTGAAATTCAACCTATCACTGATTTAAAAAAACTATGTGATGATCAAGATTCTTTTTCCTTTGACATCGGATTACAGAAAAAAGAACCAATATTCGATCTAAATAATGTTGATATAAGTGAAAAATTTGAAGAGCTTCAGAAAAATTATGTTTTAATGACAGATATCTCAGAAACGATGATAGAATTAGCATTAGCAGCACTTTTCTTTAATAACGAAGAATTGGCTGAAGATGTTTTAGAAATGGAAGAATTAATGGACGGTTTAAATATTGCATTTGAAAAAGACATTCTAGATTTGGCTCAATTAGTCAAAATTCCTCGAAACCTTACAGGGATTATGAGGATTATTTTTTCTTGCGAATTAATAGCAGATGCCGCAGCCCATATATCAGAAAGTATAATTAAAGGATTTGAACCTCATAAAATCCTCCAACAAGCTATCCGGGAAACTTCAGAAATTGTAGTTAGAGAAACTCTATCAGCTGATTCTTATTTTAAAGATAAAACATATGATGAATTACAAGATAAACGTTACAAACGCGGATTCCATATCATTGCATTAAAAAGAGAAGATAAATGGATATATAGCTTTAAACCAGAATTTGTTTTTGGAATAGGAGATTTACTAATTGGTCTTGGTCCAGAGGAGACTGTAATGCAATGGAGAAAATGTGTAAACCCAGAAAAATATAAATAAAAATCAATCAATCTGTATTATTCAGGTGATAGTATTAGATGAAAGATCTGATCGAAGTAATGTTTATATCTCCTAAGAAAGGAAAAGGTGTGTTTGCAAAAACAGAAATTAAGAAAGGAACTATTATTGATGTTGCTCATGTTATTCCGTTGCCAAATAAAGATTATGAAAAGATTAGAAAAACAATATTGTGGAATTATTGTTATATTTGGGAAGATCCTAAGCATGAACCAGAATATCAGAGCGCAATTTCGCTAAGTATAAGTCAATTTATCAATCACTCTTATGAACCTAATGTTAGATATATTTACGATTATGAATATAACTGTATTGAGTTTGAAACATTACGAGATATTGAAGCAGGAGAAGAAATAACAGTAAATTACAATGGGTTAATAGATGACAAAAGTCCTGTCTGGTTTGACATCGAAGAATGAATTATTTAATTAAAGATCTCAGAAACGCTAAATTCATTATATCTTCATGTAAATCTTGATCTAAGTAATTAACATTGGAGATAAATCATTTAATTAAAGATCTCAGTAACTCAGAAAAATACTTTTGATAAGAACTGGTTAATGAATAAATTTGAAGGAATTTTAGCTTTATATTAACAGAAGTTATTGAAGAGTAGTAGTATATTAAAATCTTCTATTATATTATAAAAACCTTTTTTAATAATTACATCAAATAACATTAAACAAAATTATTATTTGATATTATTGTAAAATTTATAAAAAATATATAAAACACATAAAATAAACAAAAGGTAATATTAATGGGAGCAGGTAAAGTTTTTGCGATAATTGGTGGTGTATTAGGAGTACTTAGTGTGCTTCTATATTATATTGCCCCTGACATAATTTCTCTTTGGAGACTTGATGCACCGTTGATAATAAGAATATACCTTGGAGGTTTTGGAGCATGGTCAGGAGAGTCCCTAGGTACTCCGTTCGGACCTGAATACTCTAACGATATCATTTTGATGATTGTTGGTATACTAATTATAGGTGGTGGTATAATAACTTTTATAGCTGGTGTAGCAGGAAGTAAAGCAGTCGGGATTCTGGGTGGTATAATTTTATTAGCTGGTCCAGGCCTACTTTTGTTTGAATTAATAGCTAAATTGGGTGTCTTTGGAGAAACATTAATTCCACTTTTGGGTGATGTGAACTTGATGTTTGGTAGCATACCGGGAGCGGCGGATTGGGGTATTGGTATTGGTTCCTTTTTAGCAATTGGAGGAGGAATATTAGGAATAATAGGTGGAGCTACCACTTAATCAAATTAAACTTTTTTTTATTTTTTTCTTAGGAAATAGAGATAATATTAATGAAATATCCAGAGAATTAATTATAGGAACAATGAAAAAAATCTAAAAAGTGCTTGTAGAAGAAAAAAGTCCCGTTTGGTTTGACATAGGAGAGTAAATTAGCTTTTTAAAGATCTTAATGTAGTTAAATTCATTATATCGTCTTGTAAGTCTTTTCCTTTTGGGGTTTCTAAAATTCCAGGATGATTTTTAAATCTCTCATCATTTACCAAGAAACTAAATGGTTCTTTTCCTAATTTTCCTTGACCAATATGAGTATGTCTATCCACTCTAGATCCACAATCCTTATCAGTATCATTTAAATGAAAGGCAAAAAGATATTTTAAACCGATTTCATCATCAAATTCATTCCACATTTCTTCATATTTTTTCTTTGTTGTAAAATCATATCCCGCTGCAAACGAATGGGCTGTATCAAAACAAATTCCAATTCTATTCTTATTTTGAATATGATCTATTATCTTTCGAAGATGATGAAATTTATTACCAAGACCTTTTCCTTGTCCAGCCGTCGTTTCAAGCAGTATAATTACTTTAGAAGATTGAGTTTCACCAATCAATTGGTTTAATTGCTCAGCAATTTGATTTAGTGCTTCTTTTTTGCTGATTTTCTCCTTATCAATGATAGGAATAACTCCAGGGTGCATGTTCTCGAATTCTATATTTAATTGTCCTACCTTTGTAAGTTCATCTAACATAGCATTATATGACTTCTCCAGCTTCTCTTTATCCATACTTGCTAAATTAATTAGGTAGCTGTCGTGTGCTATTACTGGCCATATTTCATCTTTTAATTCTTCTTTCTTACTAATGAAATCATCGATCTCTTTTTGTTTTAAAGGTCCAGACGCCCAACCACGTACGTTTCTAATAAAGACTTGAAGTGCTTCACAACCAAGTTCTCGTCCCCTCTCAAGAGCCATATATTTACCTCCTGAAACACTCATATGCGCACCAATTCTCATTCAAATCTCCCAAGTAATTTTAGTTTTATTAGATCTTATATATATTATTCTTTATTTTCTTTATTATTGATCAGTCTTGTTATATGATCCCAGATACTCTTGTAATACAAATAAAAGAGAAAAAAGTTATGTATGTAGTATGAAAGAATTTTCAATTTATTGGAACGCAATATCATTTGCTTTTTCCAAATATGGTGACTTAAAACGAAAATCAAATGATATTCCTTATGTCGTCCATCCGATTCGAATTACGACGATTTTACATGCAACTGGTTTTAATGAATTTGATCATGAAGATCTAATGATTGCTGCTCTGTTTCATGATCTTCTCGAAGATACTGATATAGATTTAAAGGAAATTGAAGATAAATTTGGTAAGAAGGTTGGGGAAATTGTTGTTGAACTAACTGAACCTGAAGGTGCAAAAGGACAAATAAAAGATAAGTGGTTAGAAGAGTTCATAAGTAAATCAAAAGAAGCAAAAATAATCAAACTTGCCGATAGGATAGATAATCTTATGGATATGAAAGATATTTGGGATGAAAAAAGACAAAGATCGTACACCAATCAAGGAAGTATCATACTAAAATCTTGTGGGCATGCGAATAAACAACTTGCAAATAAATTAGACGAACTAATTGACAGTGTATTAAAAGATATATAAAAAAAATACAAATGTAGAACTATCTAAACCTAAATCGTTCCCATGCTTCACGCTCTTTCCCAAATGGATCATCAACGATCTTAAACTCTTTATCTAAAATCATTGTTGATCTATTAACTGAATCATAAGAGGACCATTCCGGAATATTTTTATTATTCGGATCTCCCGAATGAGCAAATGCGATCCAAGTGTCCATCATCCTTTCACTTAAAGTCTCAGCATCTTTCCCTTTTCCACAAAAAACATCCATTCCAGGTTTATCAAGATTACCAAAAACAAACGGAATTTCTAGGGCATGACATGCTCCCAACTTACCGTTCATCCATGGGGATGGCCAACTAAAAAGATACATATAAGTGTTTTTTTGATGCCTACTTTTTGCTTCAGCCACTCGTATTGATAAAATTCGAAAATAAAAATCGGTTTGAAAAGCTCCTAATATATCCATAGGCTCATTGGGAAGTATCCCTTCTCTTTCCTTTATGTACATATTAATCAAATTTTTAGCCAATTGCTCATCCTTTAAATAAAATTTGATTCTCTTCAGTAACTCTTCAGAAGTAATCTCTGAGATATATGTGCCTAGCTTTTCTTCCATATACTTCATCTCATCACGAGTAGTCCCAATAAGAAGAGGTATATCCTTAGCAATGCCATTTTGTAATGCGTTTAAAGGATTCTCTATTAAAGTTTTTCCATCAACAACGGGAGAAAATGGATTATCCATTCCCTTTTTTTTATTTTCTCCTATGAATGAAATATGTGTTTTTTTAATCTCATCTATAGGAACCTTCTGAAGACTGTGGATATCACCTGGATTTATCTTCAACATTGAGCTAAAGTTGTCTGATCCCTCTTTATGATCTGTTAAATTAAAGGAATATGCACTTTGTGATATTGCACGATGATATAACCCTTTAGCATCTGGCATCGCGAGTAAAGTAATAACTGCAGTTCCTCCAGCAGATTCACCAAAAATAGTAACATTATTTGGGTCCCCTCCAAATAATTGAATATTATCACGAACCCATTGTAAAGCAGCAATTTGATCAAGTTGACCTACATTGGCAGTCTTTCCCGGTATATAAAAATAACCTAATGGTCCCAGACGATAATTGATAGTTACAACTACAACGTTTCCTCGTAAAGATAAAGTTAAACCGCTATAACTCTCCTCTGCTGAACTTCCACCTTCAAAGCCACCTCCATGTATCCAGAACATAACAGGTCGTCTTTCATTATCGAATTCCGGCGTCCAAATGTTAAGTGTAAGGCAATTTGTTTCATCTTGCTCGTGTATTTGCTTCATCTTAATCGCTTTCCCAGATTTATCCACATAGGAAGGTTGAGGACATATAGGGCTGAACTCAGTCGTATATCGTACCTCACTCCATTTTTTAGGTGGTATGGGTGGCTTAAATCGTAAATCTCCTATAGGGGGAGAGGAATAAGGAATTCCCTTGAAGATTTTAATCCCTTGTTCAATATATCCTTGTATTCTCCCATCTTTAGTGTCTACAATTTTAGTTTTTTCCATGTATATTGAAATTGCAAATGTTTTAAAGAATTTTTGAAACTGCGATTTTGATTATAATAAGTTATCCCAGAAATGGTTTAATTCTTCAGTGGTAAATGTAAATTTCAAACCTGTAGGGGAAGAAGGCTCTCCTCTTAAAAATTCCGGTACATTATTTCCATATCGGTTGATCCCTGCTTTTTGATTAAATTCAATTTCGGTCTTTAAAATTTTCTTCCCAATGATAATTACATCCTCTATGGTTAGCTCAAGGTTATACATTGCATTTAATGCTCCTTTCACAATGTCCATATTCTCAAGACTTGGTCCTATGAAATAACAACAGCCTAAAGAATCTAAAATAGTGGTGTAGATCTGTAAATCATACGATAAATCTAGTTTTCCTTTATTCTCCGTGAGTTCACCATAATCTTTCGTTTGACTGGCAACTCTTCCTGCTATAGCAGCACCAGCTGTATGATCTGCACCCATGGGCGTTGTAGCATAAGTTACTCCCATAGCTTTAAAAACCCTTGGATCATATCCTGAAATTCCTTGCCCTTTCACGTGAGGAATTCTTTTAAAATTGATTTTTTCTCCTAAATAACAAACACCGTTTCCATATAGTTTACCATTCTTAGATCCTTGTTTTATTTCTTCTAAAATTTTAAATACTCCTTCAACATCACCCCAAGGAACCTTTCCAGCATCCATCGCAACTCCCATAGTGACTCCAAATTCTATAGTATCAATACCTGCATCATCACATAAATGATCAATCTTTGCTATATCATCAAGATTATTAATTAGGAGGTTCGAGCCATTGGCAAAAATTGTTTCATACTCAAGACTAGATGTTATATGATTACCATTACTATCAACAAATATATTAGAACATTTAATAACACATGTAGGACTACATGGAACGCGTTTCCGCCCACCTCTAGTAGTTACAAGGTCATGAAGGTTCTCCCCTGAAATGTCAATGGCTTTATCATATGAACCCATTCTAAAGTTTTTGGTTGGCAACCCACCATAAGCATTCAACCCCATAACCATATTTGGAGTACCGTAGATTGAAAAGTTCTTCTTCGATTCTGCTAGATTTTTGGCAAAGGGCTTAGAAACTTCTCGAAACTTTTTTATATCAGATATTCTAACTTCTGAAGACTTCCGAGGAAAAATGATAATTGCTTTTATTCTCTTAGAACCCATAACAGCACCTAGACCGCCTCGGGCTGCATGACGACTTGGATATCCTTCTATATCGTTCGCAGCAACACTAGCAGCTTTCATTAAATATTCTCCAGCAGGACCGATTGAATAAATTCCTATCCTTTTTCCATATTTCTGAGTTAGTTCCTCATAAAGCTTGTAGTTCCCAAAACCTTTAAAAATCTCAGCAGAATCAAATTTAATGCCGTCTTCGTCAATTAGTATTAATTTTAAATCGGGTGATTTCCCTTCTAAAACTAAAGCTCTTATCCCATAAGAAGCTAACATTATGGCCGGTCTACCACCTACATTCGCTTCTTTTATCCCATTAGTTACCGGGCTTTTTCCCCCGACTGAAGTACGACCAGAACAAGGAAAAGGACTTCCTGTAAGTAGACCTGTAGCAATAATTAGTTTGTTTTCTTCACCTAAAGGATCACATAATGGTGGTACTTCATCAACAATAATTTTAGAGGTTAATCCTCGTGCCCCTAATAAAAAATATTTAGAATCTCGTGAAATTTCTTCATAGGTAGTTTCCTCGGTATTAACATTAACTCTTGCTATTTTCATGAAAATCACTTTTAAAGAATTGATTAATTTAAAAAATATTTTGAAGCATTAAAATCATTAATTCTCTGAAAAAAACTATATTCAAGACATAGATTTAAATATACAACTAGACCATATATTCTTATCACTTTATATTATTTAAATAATAATAATGTGTACTTTATCGAATTTGACGTATCCTTTTGTAATTTTATATTTTGTGATTTATTATGAATGAACAATATCGTAATTTTTTAATAAGTAAGAGTAATGGCACCAAAGAAGATGATTTGTCTAAATCTCATTGTTGTGACAACCCCTTTGTTGAATCTCGAGATGGTAATGAAATTTGTATAAATTGTGGTTTAATCTTCGAAAGGACATTTGTGGGAAATGAGCGTCGGGCATATACCGTTGAGGAGATACAGACTCGCAGAAGGACAGAACCGCGCTGGAGGGATTTTGGACCACGTACTATGCTGCCCAATACCAAGACAGACAGCAAAGGGAAGAGCATCGGAGCCAAAGAACAAGCCTTATTCTCACGATTATCAAAAATTCAAAATTCATTAATATCAAGTATAGAACGTAATTTCTGGGAAGCAAAACCCAAATTAAAAATGCTTACGAGCAAATTGAATGTTCCTGAATACATCTCAGAAACAGCATGGAAAATCTATAGTATTGTAGCAAAGAAAAAATTAACAATGGGACGCTCCATTAATGGATTCATTGCAGGTTCATTATACGCCGCAATCCGTGTTCATGATTTTCCTCGGTTATTAGATGAAGTATGTGAATCATCCTTAACTCCCAGAAGAACAGTTCATAGAAGCCTTGCAATGATAATTCGGGAGGTTTTACCCGAACTGAATTTGAGATATCAACCAATCACTGCTGAATGCTTGGTATTTAGATTTGGAAACGAATTAGATTTGCCTATTCTAATTCAGAAAAATGCAATCAATATGTTAAAAGATGCTTCTAGAAATGGTCTCCAGCGTACTGGTAAAGATCCCAAGGGTTTAGCCGCCGCATGCATTTACATCGCGGCAAAAAATGGTTCTATTAGAAAAACACAATCCAAAGTAGCTGATATTGCAAAGATCACGGAGGTAACTCTTCGCAGTCGTGCCAAGCAGATTAAAAATAAGCTAATATAAATAACTTTATAATTCTAGTTAAAATTTAAATTCTTTTTTATTTTTATGTGTTTTTGAAATTTCAAAAACATCTAAATAAGCTTAGGTTAAATGTGTACAACTTTTGATAAACTATCCAAATCCTTATTCTTTTTTAATTTCTAACTCTTCAAGCTTTAGTGTCCAATTAATACCAAAAGCAGTAAATATTAGTGAAATAATCATAATAAAACAATTCACGGATATGAAGAATGTCCAAAATATTGCCGGTAAAATAGGTGTTATGTCTAAGTTATATAGAGCAGCCTGGAATACTATAGTGCCAACTGGTGGTGGGAATAATAAAGGTGTTTTCCCCAATAAAACAAGATAATTCATTTTTATTAATGATCCTATTAATATCACCATTCCCATAACAATCATCAATTTGGCTAGTGATTTACTCTCAATCTTGTTCGCTCTAGCTGTTTTGAAAATAAAGAAACCTAAAGTTAAGAACAAAGCCATAGAAATAATAAAAAAGAACCATAATAAAGTTCCATTTAATGAAACATAATTAGATCCATAAATGAATTCTGACAATAGAATTGAATTTCCATTTAAATCAAATACAGTAAAATTCAATGCAATCATGAAACCAATTTCTATAGCAGAAAGGCAAACAATGACAAGACCAATAATTTTAAGAAATTTTATAATTTTTTTATGGTCCATATTCATCAACAAGTAGTAAGATAAATTTTTTATTCTATTATATTTTAACTTATTATTGTTTTTGAAATTTTTAGCAATTTTTAATATTATTGTTTTTTCTACAAATCAGTTTCAACCAATTAAACAAAATCGTTGATTTTTTGAAAGATAAAAAAAACTTTACAAAAAAGCAGTCTTTATGTCATCATACAAATATAAAGAAAGGAAAAAGCCATTCCCATTGTAAAGATTGCGGGAAAAGGATTTCTAGAAGGGAATACTACAAATTAAAAAAAAGAGATGATAATCCTCCTGAAAATGATCTCATATTTGAAAAACCAGTAAGTGATTTCTATTCTGATTCACAGATCGATTATGAAAGAAAGATAAGAGTTGCTGATTCAAAAGCTTTGCAAGACCCGGTAATTAAGGAAAAATATAAACGATTAAAAACATTAGAAAAATGGTTTCGGGATTATGAATCTGATTTTACAGCACAGAAAAAGACGATCGAGCTTCTAAAAAGTCATGGAATAGGTTTAACTATCGATAATGTAAAATATCGGGAAATTCGAGATCTTTACCTACGGTTTAATAAAGATCACCGACATAGTTATCAAAATATGGTCATTATCTTCCTTGCAATAATATGGATGGAAATAAAGGACACTACAAACATTCGGATTGATGAATTCATTGAAGTTTCAAAAGTCCTGGGTCATAAAATTAATAAAAAGATGATTACAAATGCAATGCTAAAAGTTAAGAGAACTGAAAATTTTATACAGGAGAAAAAAAGTCCTATTGAATTAGAAAAAATTATTAAAGATAAAATGAAGGTTGTTTTTCAGAAAGACATAAATAGCATCCCGTTTGAAGAAGTTAAACAATTCTTTCAGAGTGCTTCTGAATTTGAAAAACAGAAGATTGATATGCAATTATTAGCAGATAAGATATTACAGCAGATTTCCTATAACCAAATCCAGAATTTAAATTATAAAGCGTTTGTTGCAGGACTTATTTATTATGTTGGTCAAACATTTGAGAATTCTAAGGCTTTTACTCAGAATTTAATCGAAAAATACACCAAATTCTCAAGTACAACAATTAGAAAAAAGTATAATACTCTCAAGGAAATAATAGGAGAACCTCAAATACTTCAACTTTGATTTTTAAAAAAATAACCATTTCTTCGGAATTACATATCAATAAAATCTTTTAAATCAATAATATTTATTATTCTAACTTATTTTTACTCGATCTAATATCAAAATTATGTCAGAATTAAAATTTGAAGAAGTAAAAGATTCTACTAAAACTTACTTTCATCAATCACTCAACGAATTAGTGAGAGATTTTAATTCTGATCTCGACCAAGGATTAACCTCATCTGAAATGGAGTTTAGATATGAAAAATCCGGGTACAATGAATTACCTAAAATAAAAAAATCTATATGGAAAATATATCTTGCTCCAATTTTTAATTTTCTAATATTAATTTTACTAGTAACTGGAATAATTATTGTTATATTAGGGGAAGGTGATACTCAAATTATTACTTTTACTGTAGTCGCTATAAACTCAGTAACCGCAATTATTCAGCAGTTCAGAGCCCAAAAAGCTTTAGAATCACTTAGAGAAATCTCCGCTTTAAAAACAACAGTAATCAGAGATGGAAAAGAATATGAAATAAAAACGAGGGAATTAGTTCCAGGAGATATTGTCTTACTAAAACAAGGAGATAAAGTTCCGGCTGATGGTAGAATCATTGAACAAATGAATTTAAGTGTAGACGAAGCACCTCTAACAGGAGAGAGCGAACCCGTAGAAAAAAAGGTTATTGATTTAGATAATAAAAAAATCAGCCTTCAAAATCAATGTAACATGGTATTTATGGGAACCTATATACAAACAGGAAGAGCAAAAGAATTAATAACTGGTACTGGTGGTGAAACCGAAATTGGAAAAATTTCTCAAACTTTAAATGAAATGGGAAATATCGAAGATATCCCGTTAACTCGTAAATTAAACAGATTAGGATATATTCTTGGAACGATAGTTATCATTAATCTTATAATTCTCGTAATTTTTAAACTAACAATCTTGAGTTTAAATCCCTTGGAATTTGTTCAGGAAAATATTGTTAGCGCAATATCGGATTCTATTATAAGATCAATGAATATTGTACCCATCAATTTACCTCTACTCTCTACTTTGGTACTTGTTACAGGTGTGTTATCAATGGCTCAAATGGGCGTGGTGATAAAGAATCTGTCTGCTATCGAATCACTCGGGCGTGTATCAATAATTGCCTCTGATAAGACTGGAACTATTACCAAAAACGAGATGACTGTTGAAAAATTCTGGATAAACCAGCAAGAATACAATGTTACTGGGGCAGGATATGAAGCCGAAGGTCAGATTTTTAAAGAAGATAAGCAAGTTAGGTTAACTGATAATAGAACTTTCGCAAGATTTCTTGACGCAATTGTTATAAATAATAATGCTAAACTCGAATTTAAGGATATTAAAGTAAGGTTGAGAGATAAAAAAGAAAAAGCGGTAAGGAAAGCCTTTGGATCACCCACAGAAGCAGCATTATTAGTTTTAACAGAAAAAACCGGATTAAACACTTATGATATAAAAAAAAAATATAACATCACAAAAGAATTCTCCTTCAGTTCAGAAACTAAGAAAATGACAACAATTTGTACTACATCTGAAGAAAAAATAGAGAGTTTTGTTTTTTCTAAAGGCGCTCCCGAGAGAATGTTAGAAATATCTTCCTATATAGAAATCAACGGGATAAAAAAAGAGCTTGATGCAAATTATAAAAGTTTAATTTCAGGTTTAATAAATAAACGTGCTAACCAAGGGTACAGAATCTTAGCTATAGCATATAATAGGCTAAAGATAAATATTGATTCAAAAAGGGAGGATGCTGAAAAAGATTTAATCTTCCTAGGATTTGTTTCGATAATGGATCCTCCTCGGTTAGGTGTGAGAGAATCTGTTGAGGTGTGCCAAACTGGGGGTATTAAGGTAGTTATGATAACCGGAGATCATCCTGCTACAGCAAAAACTATTGCTTCTGAAATGGGTATCCATAGGGAGAAAGAAATTGTAGCAACTGGGGATCAGTTAGAAAATTTACCACTTCCAGAATTTAATATGACAACTGTTTTTGCTCGAGTGGAACCATCAGACAAAGAATTTATTGTAGAAACCTATCAGAAACAAAATTTAATAACTGCCATGACTGGTGATGGTATTAATGATTCACCAGCACTAAAACTAGCAAATGCTGGAATTGCAATGGGGATAACTGGAACCGACCTTGCTAAAGAAACCTCAGATATGGTTATAACTGATGACAATTTTTCCTCAATAATACAAGGAGTAAAAACTGGGAGAGGGATTTTTTCCAAAATCCGCACTATTATATTCTTCTTTATATGTGTTAATATTATGGAAGGGATATTATTCTTTACGTTTGAAGTCCTAGCACCATTTATAGGATTTCAGCTATTTGCTAGCAATTGGCAGCATATTTATATTTTTGCTATTATGCATACTTTACCCTCTATAGCGCTTGTTATCGACTCACACCCAAAAGATGTTATGAAGGAACCACCGAGAAACGAAGAACAGTTATTAAATAAAAACCTGTGGCTTTTGTTACTATTTCAAGCTTTTTTAGGAGGATTAGGGATATTTCTCGCTTTAACTAGTACGCTAAATGGGACAATCCCCTTGAATATTTGGAATACCAATCCATCGTTAAGTTATATTCCTCTTGGATCGACTCAAATAGAATTAGTTCATATGAAAGCGAGAACTATGTTTATCACAACAATCTATATTTTCGAAGCATTCTTCATTTGGACCTTTAGAAGACCAAATAAATCAGCTTATAGAAGTATTAAAGAAGAAATGAGTTATTCTATATTATTTATTTGCTTATTTGCCTTGGGTATTCATATATTTATAGTACTATTTTCATCGCAAGTAAATAGTCTTATTAATAATATAGTAGGATTTGAGCTTAATTTTCTCTTTCTTAGCTTTGAAGATTGGCTAATTTGTATTAGTCTAGCTATGCCAGGTTTATTAGGTGTCGAAATTATCAAATTTATAGCTCGGAAAAAAAAAATTTATTATTAATTTCTTTGAAAAATTCCATAATACTGTTAAAATAATCCTTTTTTATATCTTATAGTTAATTTTAAATAAAATGAGCCTTCATTTAACTATATCATGAATAATTCTAATTCCCCACAAACTGATATCAGTAAACGGTTTGAGGAAAAACTGATAGAATTAAAGAATTCACTCCCTCCTTTAGGAAAAAACATAGGAAATAGTTGTGCTGCTGATACTCTAAACAGCATAATAGAGATTTTAAAATTAAAAGATGTAAAAAGTATCTACTTTAACAATTTAGCTATCCCATTCAGCGGTTTTGCTCATTTTAAGGGTAAGAATGAATGGAAGGGCCCATGTGGGGCTATTTCAGGTGCTCTTGTGGCTATTGGGATTATATCCGGTGGCTCGGAAAAAATTAAAGATCTAGATGTCCCCAAAGTATATGGAAAAGCTTTGAAATTTAGCAAAAGATTTGAGGAAGAATTTGGATCAGTGATGTGTGAAGAATTATGCGGCTATGATGTAAATATAGATCTTAAGCAATATGTTAAAACTAGAACTTGGGAAAATAAATGTTGTAATTTCATACTTTTTGCGGTTGAACAAGTATTTAAGGTTACTCGAAAAGAACTAAGACAAAATTGGAATTAAATTAGACAAACTTATCGAATTTTATCAATTTAAAGGAATTAGATTTAGATTAATGTTACTCAAACATTAAAAGTCATAATTATTATTAGTTTTATTAAATTGAATTGATTTTCAAACGAAACCATATAAAAAAACCTGTGAAAAACTGTGGAAGCAAAATTCAACACGGAATCAATAGACGATAATTATTATGATCTTGAATTGAGTCAAATCTACAAGAAACTTGAAACAAATCCTGAAAAAGGTTTGACTGAAAGAGAAGCTAAAAAACGATTTGAAGAATTTGGACCAAATGAAATTCCAAAGGCTTCAAAGGGCTTCATTAAAATATATTTGGCTCCTCTTTTTAATTGGTTAATCGTAATCTATTTATTTGGATCCCTAATTTTGTTTCTAGCTTGGGCTATAGGTGGTGAAGGGGAACTAACATTTATTGCACTAACTTTAGGAATTGTTTTCTTAAATTGTTTAGTTGCTATTATCCAACAATATCGAGCTACCAAAAAGCTAAATGCTTTGAGAGAATTGACGGCACCGACATCTACTATTATTAGAGATGGAGCAAAACAGGAAATCCCTACTAAAGATATCGTTGTTGGGGATCTACTGTCATTAAAACAAGGAGATAAAATTCCAGCTGATGCAAGAATAATTGAATCATTTAACCTAGAAATCAATGAAGCATCGTTAACAGGGGAAAGTGAACCCGTAGAAAAAGGAGGAACCGGGGAAATTATAGAAGAAAAAGAAATTGCTATTGGTGATCAATCTAACATGATATTTTTTGGAACCTATATTACCACGGGAACGGGAAAGTCAATTGTAGTAAAAACAGGACCTAATACTGAAATCGGTAAAATTTCTCATGGTTTAGAAGAAGCTGGTACAAGTGAAATTCCAATCCGAGAAAAAATGAATAATTTTGGTAAATGGTTAGGACTTAGTGTTTTCATATTTTGGTTTATAACATTAATGATTTTGTGGGCTTTACCACCACACACACTTGATATTGTTAAAAGTCTAAATTCTGCCCTTGATCTAATGCCTATAAATATTCCGCTACTCGTAACAGTTATTTTAATAACGGGTGTTCTTGCAATGGCTCATCATGGGGTAATCATAAGAAATCTTGCCTCTGTTGATAGTTTAGGGCGTATTAGTGTAGTATGTTCTGATAAAACAGGAACTTTAACTAAAAATCAAATGTCAGTTCAACATGTTTGGTCAAACGGTTCTATTTTTAGAGTTACTGGTAGTGGTTATTCTCCCGAAGGAGAAATCGTTCTAATGGATGATCCAAAGGATCATGTTTTTGTTAAACATTTAGATGAATATCCTCATCTAAAGTTACTTTTAACAGCTGGTTTTTTAAATAACAATTCTGCACTGGTTAAGAAGGAAATTAAATTGTCTGGAAAAATATTATACCAATGGGGTGTAGTTGGATCCCCTACAGAAGGAGCTCTAATGGTATTATTCCAAAAAGGCATGGGAGATTATCTTCTTAATGAATACGAATCAATCACAGAATATCCTTTTGATTCATCATTAAAGAGAATGACAAAATTATACAAAAGGGATCATAAATACGTATCATTTACAAAAGGAGCGAGTGAAGTTTTAATGTCATTATGTTCTAAAATAATCTATAATAATGATGAAATAGAATTTAATGAAGAAATTAAAACTAAAGTACTGGAAATCGTCAACCTTTATGCTAATCAAGGTTATAGAATTTTAAGTTTATGCTATAAAGAAATGGATGAGATCCCCTCTGAGGGTAATGATGGGAGGAAAGAAAGTGAATCTAATATGACTTTCATAGGATTTGTGACAATTCTAGATCCCCCCAGAGAAGGTGTGAAGGATTCTGTTGAAGCTTGTCATTCCGCTGGTGTAGATGTTATTATGATCACTGGAGATTCACCTGCTACTGCTCAAGCTATTGGGTCACAAATCTCAATTATAACATCTGAGAGTGATACGTATCTTCAAGGAAAGGATGTAAAAAATATCAAAACATTTGATGAGTTTAACCGAGTTAAAGTTTTTGCTCGAGTTAGTCCTGAACACAAACAAGATATTGTTCAAAAATACCAAGATCAAGATAAAGTTGTTGCTATGACTGGAGATGGTGTAAATGATGCTTTAGCACTGAATATGGCGGACGCCGGAGTAGCAATGGGTATTACTGGAACAGATGTTGCTAAAGAAGCAGCAGATATGGTAATCTCTGACGACTCTTTTAATTCTATTGTTACAGGAATCCATCAAGGAAGGGGAATATTTGCAAAAATCCGTGCTGTGGTAATTTTCTATATTTGTATTAATGTTTTTGAAGGAATAGTACAATTTTTCTTAGCAATTGTCCTAAAATTACCTTACTTTTTAAGCGATGAATTTTATTATCAATGGGTTTTTCTCGCAATAACTTTACATATGTTTCCAGGTTTAATTCTTACATTTGATTCAATATCTGATGATGTGATGAAAGAAAAACCGCGAGACTCAGAGGAAATCCTATCCAAGAATATCTTTATTTTAATGACGATATTTGGAATATTGCTAGCTGTTAGTATGCTTGTTGTTTATTATATAACTTTTAGTGGGGCTTATCCCCCTTTCGCTGGAAATTATGAATTTGGTGCTCTAAATAGCGAATATCTTTTCACATCTGTAACGGGGACATTTGGAGTAGGAAGAAAAGAAGCAAAAACATTAACTATGCTCATGGTCACATTATTTTTCTGTGAATCTTTTCTAATATTTCAGATTAGACGTCCAAATAAGTCATTGATTAGAAGCATAAGAGAGGATAGTACAAAAAGGATGTACCTTATTATTGGTTTATTATTTGCTATCTTTTTGATGCTAATGTATATCCCCGGTGTTCAAGTGACACTGGCAGAGTTGGGAATTAATTTTATGTTTATGTATTTAACAGGTCTAGATTGGTTAGTGTGCTTTTTGATCTCATTAATCTGTATCGTTTCATTTGAGATTGTGAAGTACGCAGCTCGTAGATATAACATAACATTTTAAATATCTTACTTTTTTCTCTAATTATTTATTATTAGACGTTTCAGTAATTTTTATATAAAAGTACAAATTCCTTTCTTTTATGTTGAAAGGAAATAATGTATTACTTGGCCCAGTTAAGAGAGAATATATTGAATCTTATCTTAAGTGGTTCAATGATCCAGAAATAACTCAATATTTATCTATGTTTCGTCCATTTACTCGCATGATGGAGGAAGATTGGATTGAGAACCTAAAGAATCGAGATGATACAATTGCTTTTGCTATTATTATTCAAGATGAAAATAATGCAGAAAAACTAATTGGAAATTGCGGATTGCATGCAATAGATTGGAAAAATCGAGTTGCAGAAGTAGGAATCACTATAGGGGAAAAAGAATATCAAGAAAAAGGATTTGGAACAGAAGCAATGGAAATTTTGGTAGATTATGGCTTCAAAACTGTAAATCTAAACCGAATTCAGTTACGCGTTTATATCTTCAATAGTAGAGCCATAAAATCATATAACAAAATAGGATTTGTAGAAGAAGGACGAATGAGACAAGCAATGTTCATCAACGGAGAATACCATGATACTATATTTATGAGTATTCTACGAGAAGAGTGGTTAAAAGAAAAGTAATTATATTTTCTATTTCCTTAGATATTTTAAAAAAAGAATTATAATGACAGACATAAAATTTGGGAATAATCTATACTATTCTCAATCATGGGATCTTCTTAAAAAGAAGGTCATTACTGCCAATCAAGAGGCGTGGGATTCCATCTGGTTACCGGATCACCTAAGTGGCATTACTGGTGGTGCCATAGATGACTTTTTTTGTTTATGGCCAGTATTTGGGGCATTTTCTGAATTAGTTAAGGGGAAAATATTAGGATCAGCAGTAACTGATCCTTATAGGCTACATCCTGCTTCTTTGGCTCAAATGGCGACAACGCTTAACCATATGACTGGTGGGAACTTTATTTTGGGGATAGGTGCTGGTGAAGGAATGAATCTAAAAGCTTATAACATTCCGTTTGACCATGCCGTGACTAAAATGTCCGAATCTATCACATTGATGAAGAGATACTGGAAAGAAGGAAGAAATATAACTTTTAAAGGTAAATACTACCAAAGTACTAATGCTGTTTTACTACCAAAACCAATATCTGAGATTCCTGTATGGATTGCTGGAAATGGTCCTAAAACATTAAAACTTACTGCGGAGTTGGCTGATGGTTGGATGCCCCTAGGTGCATTTGCTGATTTATACAAAGAAAATCGGGAAAAAATTGTTGAGATCATGAAAAAAAATGGAAGAAATTTAAATAAATTTACTTTTGGTTATTTCACCCGAATTTTCATAAACAATGATGAAGAAAAATTAGCTTCTTTTTTTCGTGGTATGAAATCAGGATTAAGTATGCAACCAAGAGTGTTAAAGAAACTAGGATATTGGAAGGAAGAATATGAAGAAATCTTTAAGGAAGCTACAGGTTATAATAGTGAAGAAATGAGTATATTACTCTATGATCGAGAGGATGTTGTTAAATTCGATTATAAGAAATTAGCTCCATTAGCAGAGGATATTCCTGACGAATTAATACGAGAAAGTGGAATGATTGGCACGAAAGAAGAAGTAATTAAGAAGATTCAAAAATTTGTTGATGCTGGAGCAGAACATTTCATCTTAGAACTCCAGCATGGAGTATCAAGTAGACATTCACCTTTTTCATACTTTGAGGTAACTAAAATTATTAGTGAAGAAATTATCCCGATTTTTAAGGAATCTAATTAAAAATTCCTTCTTCCTAATTTTTTCTTAATTAAACTACATAACAAATTAATTTTTAAGATATTTAATATTCAATTCTAATATTAAATATTCAAATTATTAGGTGTAATTACATGAGTAAATCAAAAGTTTCTATTGTTAAATATGAAGAACCTTTAGAATCAGTTCGTAAATTAGTGGAATTGACTAATTTATTTGATGAGATTCCCAAGGACGCAAAGGTGTTTATCAAACCTAACATAGTCTATTGGAACGCCGTTACGAATTTTCCAAAATGGGGTGTTATAACCAGTTCTCGTGTTATTGAAGATGTAGTTGTTTTACTTAAAGAGCGTGGGATCGATGATATCTCTATCGGAGAAGGTATAGTAACCGCGGATATTAAAGATACTGCAACTGCAGCAGATGCATTTGAAAAACTGGGTTATAATCTTCTTAAAGAAAGATATGGCGTACAACCAATTAATACATTTGAACATAATTTTGAGAAGATCGATTTGGGTACTGGATTTAATGTCAATTTTAATTCTGATGCTTTAGCTGCTGATGTTGTAATTGACATTCCTGTATTAAAAACTCATTCACAAGCCGTCGTTACGTTAGGATTTAAATGTTTGAAGGGATTAATTAACTATGCCTCGCGTAAAAAATTCCACAGTGATGATCCAGTAAAGGATTTACATTATAATGTCGCCCAACTACCTAACAAACTAAAAAAAGTATTGACAATCATTGATGGAATCTATACTCTTGAACGAGGACCCGCCATTGATGGAAAAGCTCATAGAAAAAATATTTTAATCGCATCCTCTGATATCCTGTCAGCAGATATGGTTGGTGCTAAACTACTTGGTATTGAACCTACTGATGTACCTCATTTAGTTCAAGCCGCAAAAGACAGAGATAGACCGATGGATTTATCAGATGTAGAAATTGTTGGTGAAAAAATTGATGATTTAGCATCTCATCATGAATGGGATTTTATTTATAATGATGCAGGAGATCTTCCTCTTCCTTTACAGAGAATTGGAGTAAAAGGGTTAAAATATCATAAATATGACAGTACTTTGTGCACATATTGTTCAGGAATTAATGGAATGTTATTAATGATTATCAAAAATGCATGGAACGCAAGAAAAGGTAAACCATTTGATGAAGTCGAATTTTTAAATGGCAAACTTCAAGTACCAACTCCAGGTATGAACAAAACCGTTCTTTTTGGTAAATGTCAATATAATAAACACAAAGATCACCCTGATATAAAGGAGATGATTCCAATTAGAGGATGCCCACCTTCAATTGACGATGTTAGAAGCGCTTTTAGCCAAATAGGCATTGAGCTTCCAGCTGGTTTGTTTCAGAATATGAACAAAGGTGCCGGGTTTCTGATGGCAAAATATAAGGGAAGACCCGAATTTGAGGAGTCTTTCTTTCAAATTAAATAGTTATTTATTTATTCTTCTTTTTTCTTTAGTTTCAGTATGTGTAAAACCAGTTAGGGACAATATTAAAAACCTTTATAAATTTAGGTATTTTATCTTTAATTCAACGTTTTAAAGGTGAAAATAATGAAAGATTATTCAGATTGGAAACCAATTTTAGATTATGAGAATGAGTCACCATATATAGAGAATCCAAATAGAGCTTGGTTAAAACATCGACCACCTACTGTACCAAAATCGATAAGATTTGAACCTATACCAATCAGTGAATTTATAAAATTATCAGCTAGAGAATTTCCTAATAATGTGTGTATCATTGATAAACTAAATAATAAAAAATACACTTATCGAGAACTGATATATTATGCGGATAAGATTGCAAATGCCTTACATGAATTAGGTGTAGGAAAAGGAGATTTTGTTGGTTTAATGTCAATAAATTGTCCTGAATTCATTTTCACTTGGTTAGGTATCCTTTCAACAGGGGCTACAGTCGTACCGATAAACTCCTTACTTAATGATTCAGATGTTATTCACATCGTTCGAGAAACTGGAAATATAAATGTTATTTTTGTTCATAAAACTAATTATAGGATAATTAAAAAGACCAGAACACAAGTTGATGTAAAACATGTAATTGTATTAGGTGCTAAGGAAGCAAGAGATGATGCTACTACTCTTGAAGACTTTATAGATGGGGTAGCACCTAATCCTCCCGATGTTGAAATAGATCCGATTAATGATATAGCGGCATTGATGTTTACTGGTGGTACAACTGGACTTCCAAAAGGTGTAATGCTAACACATAATAATTTAGTCCACGATTTACTCATAGTATTTTATAATACAGAAGATACTTATGAAGAACTTGATGCTCAAAGGGGAAAAGAAGTAAGCTTAGGGATCTTACCATTATGCCACGTTATGGGACATGAAGTGTTAATTTATGTATTATATGCTGCAGCAACGCTTGTTATGTTTTCTTTTAATGCTTCTGAAGTATTAGAAGCTATTGAACACTACAAAATAAAATTATTTGCAGGTGTACCCGTAATGTATCAGATGCTTATTAATAATCCTGATTTCACAGAACGAGATCTTTCAAGTCTTGAATCTGCTGCCACTGGCTCAGCAGCCTTAGCTCCGGAATTATCAAAAAAATGGGAGGAGATTGTAGGGATTAGGGTTAGTCAAGGATTCGGTCTCACAGAAGGCACTGCATTTACTCATATGGCAGCTCTTTGGATGCCAGAAATTAAATCAGAAAGCGTTGGTATTCCTGATATTGATACAGACTGTATTATTGTGAACCCAGAAACATTAGAAGAACTTAAACAAGGTGAAATTGGTGAAATGTTAATAAAAGGTCCACAGATAATGAAAGGATACTGGAAGCAACCTGAGGCTACAGAAAAAGATATTGTAAATGGCTGGCTTCGAACAGGAGACCTCGCCAGAATGGACGAAGATGGGTACTTCTACATCGAAGGACGCACAAAAGACATGATTAAATACAAAAGCTATAAAATAATGGCAAAAGAAGTTGAAATGAAATTAATGGAGCATCCAGCAATTTTAGAAGTTGGGGTAGTAGGTGTTCCAGATCCAAATATTGGCGAAACTATTAAAGCTTTTGTGGTACTTAAACCAGACTACCAAGATGGAAAAGTCACAGGACAAGATATTATTGAATGGTCAAAGGAACGCTTAGCAGGATACAAATATCCACGTAAAGTGGAATTCATAAGAACTCTACCACGAACTACCATTGGAAAACCATTTCGAAGAAAATTGAGAGAAAGGGAATTAGAAAAGAAATAGAAAGAGAAGTCTTTAACTTCATTATAACCCATAAAATTCGGTTGTAATAAATTTTTTTTTAACTTCGTTTTAAAATATAGAGGTGGTTCAAGTGGTCCAATCCTAATTTTCTCCAAAGATATTAAAACAATTATTTTTATTACATAAATTAGTTAATCAAATCTTTTTAAACTCACAAAAAATGAAATCCAGAGAAAATATTATTTCTTTTATCAAGCAAAAATTGGTTTTGAACGCAGGTGACTCAAATTTTGTTAGAAAATCTAAATTTCTAAACATTCTATTATTCATATGTGGATTTATTTCATGTATTGTGTTCCTAATTCCTCCCATTTTTACTCTCTTTGAAATTCCTTTTGGTTTTGAAGTAAGAGTTAATAAAATCTATTTAGGAAGCCTAATCTTGTTAGGTTGTATAATTATTATACTTATAATCAAAAAATTTGTATCAAAACCATTTGCAAACATTTCATTCATAATTCTAATTACTTTACTTATATTTTCGATGAGTGATCCTGAATTGATAGCATCAGGTGTACTTACATTTTGGTATCTTCTTCCTATCTTACTATCGAGCATATTAATTCGTTCAATTTGGAGCATAGTGATAACTATTGTAATTTTTATAATTATACTCTTAAATTATTTAACATTTGGTCAATTTCCAGATTCCATCGATTTATTAGGTTTTATTATATTTTCTAGTATTAGTTTATTTTCTTCACGAATCTTGGAAAAAACTTTGATGTATTCTCAGAGTGCAGAAAAAACCACTAGAGAAACATATAGCAGAGTTGAATTATATAAGGATCTGTTTTCACACGATGTTAGTAATATATTTCAGAATATTCAATCGTTTATTGATCTATGTATGCTTTATATAGATGATCCTAATAAAGTAGAAAATTTTAAAGATTTAATAAAGCTTGCAAATCAACAAATATATAGAGGGGGGAATTTAGTTTCGAATGTTAGAAATCTTTCTGAATTAGAGAAAACTAAACAACCATTAATACATGAAGATGCTCTAGTAATTTTAAACCAAGCGATAAATAATATTAAAACTGATTTCCCGGATATTGACATCGACTTCAGAATTGAATCAATAGAAAAAAGTATTACTACAAAAAGTGATAACAAGTTAATCTTCCTTTTTGAAAATATTTTAAGAAATTCGATTGTTCATAATGATAATTCAATCGTTAAAATTCAAATAAAAGGCTCTAAAGAACTCATTGATGAAACTGGGTATGTGAAATTTATATTTATTGACAACGGTAATGGGATTCCTGATTCAATAAAAGATAAAATATTTTTAAGAGGATTAGAGAAAAATGATGATATTGGGGGGATAGGTCTAGGTTTAACTCTCGTAAACAAAATTATTGAAAATCTCGATGGCAAAATTAACGTAGAAGACAAGGTTAATGGTGATTACAGTCAAGGATCTATCTTCACGATTCTTATACCCACAATTGAAAAAATCTTATAATACTGAAATATAGGATTAATTTGTTGTAAAGTATTGAACTGGCTGAAATATTGTTGTATTTATATTGCTATATTTATTAGAATCGCAAATTTCAACTAACCAAGTATATTCTGTATTAGGTTTTAGTGGTTTCCATCGTGTATTTGCTAAGGCAGAGTTTTTGTTTAAACCGTATAATGGCATTAATAATTGGTTCATGTAAATATTATCAAAATGAGTGAGGTCATGAAGATTGATGGATTTCGTTCTTCCTTGAGATAAGTAGTTTGCATAGAATGCATTCTCTCCTCCTAAATCATAAAGGGTTGACCATGTTATATCAGCATAAATCTTTGGATCTCCCATGTATTTAGGAACTTCTTTTGCATTAAAATTAATGATATCTTTGAATTTTAGATAATTGTTTAATAGATCATTATTAGTCTTTAGAATCCGAGATCTAGAGCGAGTTTCACCATTCCAGTAATCGACTGTAATCCTATAAGTTCCATCTTCTAAGAATCCCTTCCTATCGAATGCGAGATATCTGATTTTTTGACGGGTATATCTATCAATTATATACCCATTCCCATTTTGAAAATTAAATAATTGATTTTTAAATTGAAATTTATACCCATTCGGACCATAGACACTAATATTTTTAATTGCATTCGTATTTTTCTCCCCCACTAATCCAAAAAAATGTACTTCAAATTTGGCTTGCTTCTTCGGAAATTCATTCGAATCATCTGGATAATCAAGGTAAAATTGACTCACTACAATATCATCAATTGGGGGAACTATTTCATCTTTAACTTCTAGATTAAAGAAGGATTCTTGAAACTCATTAAAACGATTTTTATAAGGTAAACCAAAAAATCGAGGTATATTATCAAGATTTTCAAAGAAATCTGGGGGAATTTTAATACCCACTTGATGAAACGCTTTAGTGATATTCTCTGGTTTCACAGGACAACCCTTTATTGGGATCATTTCATTAATATCAGGATTATTTCTATGTTTGTTAACCATACATTGCCCTAATAAAATGGTTTTTTTCTTACCAGGAGTAGGATTCATCCGTTTGCCCATGATAACTTCGATATCATCCCAAGGTTCACCATGGCTTATATCCCATGCATAAGTGATTGCAATAGGGAGGAGGCTGGTAATCATTGAGCAATAAGTGCACGTGGTATTGTCATATTGACGATACGATATCCCTTTGATACCTTGCTTAATGAATGCAGTAGGAAGTGTTCCATCCTCATTGTAGGAGAATTGGTATTCGTAATTTTCTTGGACACTTTCTATTGACTTTCCAACAACTTCAGTATCAGAAAAATCTATAGGACGGTTGTTTTCCTTAGCAAAGTATGAAAGATATAATACATCCGAAGGATTATATCCAAGGATTTTAGCCCCAACTTTATCAGCTGAAAACATGTCAGAAGAAGCGATTAAAAGATTATTTCTTTTCATCATTCCATCATAACCCGGACCTCTTTCATTCGAATATATTCCATCAATAATAGCTGTAACTGGAGGAAGTTTCTTTGACAAGCGTGCGAGGTAAAAATTAAGGTCTTTTTCAATATCTGGAGTATGACATTTTTTACGTGAAGGAATATCAATTAAACCTTTCAAATTCTTTAAGCTTAAGCTTACCTTTGCTTCAGAATGTGTTTTAAGAACTGGAAGAGAGATTATGTCATCACAATTTAAAGCATCAGTATTGAAATTAAGTGTAATATCATCTCCTAAGTCGATAGTCTCAAATGGTCTTTCAAATACGTTGATGACTTTTATTCCATATTTTTTTTTAAATCTGTTATATCCTAAAGATTCAAAAGCATGATGTGCAAGAGCAAAATCCTTAGGATTAGATGTAACAATTCCTTCACCCATAGTAATGTCTTTTATTCCAATTTCTTTTAATGAAATAAT
>Ga0114923_10000461_pt1 | contig 32827 bp, 57 predicted proteins | sample SumtaG_FD_89578 | JGI IMG/M metagenome (GOLD analysis project Ga0114923, IMG submission 89578) | Deep subsurface microbial communities from Indian Ocean to uncover new lineages of life (NeLLi) - Sumatra_00157 metaG | ecosystem: Environmental > Aquatic > Marine > Oceanic > Sediment | place: near... | reverse complement strand
TAGTTATCATTGGTACCACCTATTGTTGATGATAAAGATTTGATTACACCATCGTCTATACCATTAACCGTAAAGGAAGCGTCACTAGAGCCACTTTTTGAACCAATCAACTTTACCAGTTCACCATCATAATAAGGGGATCCAGTCTGTAATTGGATTACAGATTCTGCTGTAGTAAAAGCCGTAATTTTTAGAACTCCTGCTTTTTTAGGTATAAAGGATGGTGTGATTAATCCTACATCTAGTGAAGGATTAAGTTCTTGGGAAAGTGCTAACATGACAAACAGTTTATTTTATTCTTAAAGTGAATTATTCCTTAAATTTCTCATAGAGTGCCAATTGCTCTTCTCTTGATTTACCACATTTAGATAATGCTACTGCAATTATTCTGTCCTGGTCCCAGTCAGGGTGTGCGTCTTTTACCTCTCTAATCTTATCAGCCATACAATCTTCAGCTTTTACTTTATGCTCACATTTATGACAACGTGTGAAATCAGTACAGGCCTCACATTCTCTCTGTACATCAGGGACCGTAAGGTCTGCTATGGTATCTGCAATAAATGATTCAGTGAATATTTTAGCATTAGGATCTCCTGGGGCTACACCTTTCTCTAATAGTGCTAATCCGATAAATGCTACTCCGTGCTGTTCACATGATATAACATCACATGTCTCTCCTCTGGTGGGCATCTGCTCTATGGATACTGTATCAATTTCTTTTGATTCAATTCTGTGAATGGTATCTAAATCAGAGACACGAATCTTGCCTATTACTGCATTTTTTATACCTTCAAAGTGCATGTCAAGGGTAGTGTTTAGTAGGAATCCTCCCTCGTTAAATGGTAAAGATTTTGAATCATCATGATTAATGTTTAATGGTCTAAATGATAATGAGCGTGCTGCCATTTCTAGTTCATTTTTTGTGAACTTTCGTTTGTTGCGTGTGGTAGTAACGTGTATGGCCTCCACCTTAAACATCTTAGAGCCTGGAACTTCTTTATCCTCGCCCATATATTCAAGATGAACTTTCATTGATTACTCAATGAAATTAGATAATTAGAGAATTATTATAAAAAAAAGAAAAAAGGTTTGTGATTAAGGAAGATAACCTTTTAGGGTTTCATAGCCAGCCCACAATGGAGTAAATGCTGTTACAACTTCGCCTACGCTAGATATAAAATCAGACCATCTTGAATTTACTATTGCTTCTCTTCGAGCTAATGTAGTTTCTGATCTAGAAATTAGGGTTTCATAGTAGCTGATTGCATCTTGATCTCCTGCTGCTTGTGCTGCAGCCAGACTTGCTCTATATGATGCAAGAACTGTAACTGTGCTGTTGTAGTTGTCTTTAGCTGTTTCCCAACTTCCATAATCTGATTTGGCTTCGTCAAGCTCAGACATAAAGTCGTTATAGTCTTGTTCATAAGTTGCTGCTTCATCTGCGTATTCTGCAATACCTAATGCTTCATTGATTTTGGCTACAATTTGATCTGCATAGTCTTCAAATTCCTTTAGGGTATCTTTTCCAGTAAACGTAATTACTAGGTTTCTGGCTGATGCCAAAAATGTTCTCACTATTGCTAGGATTTGTGATAGAACCATGTAATCATTTGGTCTTTCTGGATATAAAAATCAAATGTATTAATGACAAGCAAAAGTAAATAACAAGTCCATATCCGAATGTACTATTAAGATACTTGCTATGAGTTTCAAAGTCTATACCATACCAAGCATTTCCAAACGTGACTATCAACACTATTACCTCCAAAAGAAGTCCACCCAATAGAAACGTTAGTCCTACCTTGAATTTTCCTAGGTAAAAGTGACCTATTCCACCAAGTCCTACAAGTGCAAACAGACTCAAAAGAATTGCAATTATTTTGTTTTTCATAGTTATTGAAAGAAATGAAATTATCGGTAATTAATTAGTTTAGATAAATTATAGTTGATATTTATCATTAAATAATTAGAGTGTCTTAATTGTGGTTAAATACAAACTTTGTGAGAGATGATAATATGAGTGATGAATTACAACGAGAACGAGATGATTTTGTAGACAAAGAAAGCATGATTATCGATCAGTACCAGAAAGGTGAAATAACATTTGAAGAATATGTAGTTTTTACGTTAAACCATTTTGAGTCGTGGAATGTTAAGATGCATAATGAGATATTGAAAATCCGTAAAGAGTTAAATGAAATTCAGTCTTCTAATAAACATGATTGATGAAATTGCTGGATCTAAGATAATTAAAGCACGTCTTGAATTATTAAAACATCTCAAAAAAAATGGTAGGCTCTAAAAAACATGACTGAAACAGAGGATGAAATTGAAAGGATTATTTCTAAAGAAATAGAAGAATCTTTAGCAAGATGGAATTAGAAGAAGATTAATCTTCTCTCTTTATTTTTTATAATCGTATTCGGGTAATGCCATTTTTAATCTCTTTTTTAATTATCTTCCCCTTTTCTTTTAACATAGCTTCTATTCGTTGAGGATAATTCTTTCTGCAATCATCACACATCCATTTCCTACATAATGGACAATATTTGGTTTCAGTATTGATACAAAAATAACATTTATTTTTCATTTTAAAAAAAGAGATTAAGATGTTGCGCCATCAAGTACACCTTTCAATACTGAACCACCTACTTCACCTACTGTATGACCTAGTTTCTTCCAGTTGATGTTTTCTGTCTTTTCATTTAGATGAAACTCATGTGGTTTACCATCTGGATCAGTTGTGTGTACAGTCACTTTATTTATTTTGTGAGTCATAAATTTTATGATAATGTGATGTATTTATTGTTTTATTCCACGCCCTCTAGATGACACCTACAATTAAAATGGATTGGGGGAACTGGTAGAGTTTTATCATTTATGTTAAATACCTTATTCTCAAATTCCTTACACTGTGCATCTACCCTGCTATCCATCATTGTTTTGAAGATTACTCTCTCAAAGGTTTGAGTTGGGGAGTCAGGTGTCAATAAGAATGGAATAATTGGAACAAGTGGCATGATTGGTGCCATACCTTGTACCTTAAACTCTGCAACTCCTAATGGCGAAAAGTCGTTATGGTTTGATACTTGGACTATGTAGTTACCTGATTTGAGATCTCTGGTCCCGATTAGTATCTGGAACCCGGATGCATTCTTCTTTACTAGGCCTGCTTTCTGTACTATCATTCCCTTGTTATCTATAATTCTCATCCAGATTTGGCCTGTCTGCTCATTCATGTTTGTGGTGATTCGCATTAGATCACCCCGTTGAATCTCATTAACATTTAATGATACCTGAATGTTTGGAGTCTTTCTTAGGTCTTCCTTGAGTAATTTGTAGATGGATAGTAACTTCATTCGTTTCATCTCCTTTTTTACATCTAATATTCTGTCTCTAAGGTGATTATGTAATATCATCTCCCCAAATGCCCTACTCATGGTAGTCCTAATTTTTAGTGATGCCTGAGAGAATTGATTAGGTGCTATCTTGATTTTACTCTCACTTGAATGGTAATGTCTCTCAGTTCGTATCTTTGATTTTATCTTGATAGTGAGTGGGAATAATAGGTTTGAATGAGTCTTGTTGTATAGGTTGGTAAGGATTATAGTTCCCAGTGAAGTAGCCTTTGCTGTAATTACTGGCCTATCTACTATCTGCTTCTTTACTGCACTAACTCCTTTTTGTGTAGATCTTGTTTTGTTACCTGCACCTCCACCACCGTCAGTTCTAATTCCAAGAATTAACTTCCCCCCATTCTCTTGGAGTAAAAATCCCTTATTTTCTTGTTGCAGATATGCAAAGAATGGCATTTAGGTTTACACCGTGAGTGGTAGTGGTGTAAGCATGAATCCAGCATTAGAAAATTCTGCGTTAGTAGTGGCTGTTACATTTTTAATTCTCATATCAAGATCATCACCGTCAGATAATGTGATTACAAAACTCTTGGCTATTGCACCACCATTTCGTGATGATCTTATTTGGGATTGAGTATGAACAGAAGCATTTAGAAATATTGCCGTCACATATTCATCCATAGCTCCAACTCCACCAAGATCATTGGCATTACTCCACATATCCACTTTGAATGAGCGTGTGTTTCCATTGTAAGTCAATACTCCAGCAGTTGTAGTTGTAAAGTTGATGTTAGTTGATGGGAGCACCCACGAAGTAGTACCATATACCACATACGTATCTATAGTGGATATTACGATGTCAAATGCATTACCATCACTTACTGGAACATTAACCTCTACATATCCAAAAGGCTGTGCTCCTACTATATTGTCTAATGGGATAAATATTACATCGTCTACATCTACTGAAACATTCGTGACAATTTGAGCAAAGGCAAGTCCAGCTTGGAATTGTCCCTCTATAACAAACACTCGTGCATTATCAAACTCATCAGAGGTTTCCATATCTGAGGCTCTGTCGGGCGTAGCTGCAAGATGGACTATGTAAACACCATTTTCTGATTCGTCTACTTGATTTTTAATTAAAATCCTATCCAAATCTTCTAGTGCAACATTATCAACTATTTGACCTGCCTCATAATCAAGAGAAAGATCACCAGGTGTAAGGGTAGCTACGCGGACAGTTACTTTTGAAGTAACTAGATCCACATAATTTTTTGTTGCCGCATCTTGTGCAGATACGGGATCTAATACACTTGATACGAGGTGAGAGTTTACATCAAGACCTAAACCATTAATTTCAAGGATTTCTGTATTTGCTGATCCACCAGTCATGACCTCAAAGGTTAATTTTCCTTCCTCTGTAGTATCAGTCTCATTAACTGCAAAACCTTTTATTCGTGCATATTGTGAAAGAACATCTAAACCATCTGGATACATGTATTGAGTATCACCAATTAGATAAGGTAGTGACTGGCTACCTGTGGCTCTTTGGAATTCTAGGATATGTGCTTCATCTGAGTTTAACCGTACATTACTAGCAGTTGTTAATTGAGCACCATTTAACGCAATGAAAGTTTCTGCAAATCCATATGATGCCCCACTTGGGAAAGTGAATCTTGCTCTATCAGCAGCACTAAAATCAAATGTAAAATTACCAGTATTACCAAAATTACGCCAAGATATAATCTCACCATTTCCATATCTAGTTGCACCAGTGGTAGCAGGAATAGCAGCATCTGAGATTAATATTCCCAAATTATCTAGAGTAAAACCACCTGCATCATGGTTAGCAGTCCATGGCCCAACAAACTCAGCAGACTGATATGAGGGTGAAATTCCTACGCCGTTGGAAGTTAGTACAAGACCTGCGCCTCCAAGCATGACAGTTAGAGAATCCTCATCAATGTTTGAAATGGGATTATCATCACCATCAATAGTCTTGTTAGTTAGGGTTTGAGTGGCAGCCAATAAAGCAAAGGTGTCTGTGCCACTAGGGATTGTGTGAGTGTTTAGTGTTCCAACACTAATAATATCATTTGTCGCAAAATTAGCAGTACCGTCATTTTCAATTACGAATCTAATTATCGTACTAGTTGTACCATCAGCAGTAGTTGAAAATTCTATCTGTCCACCGTGCTCTGTTGCTGTCCAGTTTTCAGTTGCAGTAATTTGAATTTCTGCTGCTGTCTCAAAATTTGTGCCATTATATCCCTCTGATCTAAATTTACCTAATTCATCACCACTCAACACGGCAGTAGGTATATCTTTTGTTCCTCTTGATTTGAGAGTAGAAAAGATACCTGTATTAACAATAGTATCATCTGAAACCTTAGCAAAATATTCAGCAGATTCATCATCACCATCACCTCGTAACACTTCCATGGATCTTACATTAATAATATCATGTGTGGCAAAATTAGCAGTTCCGTCATTTTCAATTACGAGTCTAGTTTCCGTGCTAGTTGCACCGTTTGCAGTAGTTGAAAATATTATTTCCCCTCCATGATTTCCTACTGTCCAGTTTTCAGTTGCAGAGAAAGTAATATTTGCTGCATCTGCAAAGTTTGATCCGTCGTGTCCTGATGCTTCAAGACCACCTAGTTTATCTCCACCTACCAGTGCAAGTGGTGTGGCCTTTGTTCCTCTTGCTCTGTTTATGCCAAAAATGCCTCCAGATGTACTGTTATCAACATAAACAAGCGTGTCTACTACTGCACTGTCATTTTCTCGTAATACTTCGATGAGAACTTTGTTTATTAATTGAATTGAGTTGGTTCCAGTTACTAGTGTGTCAGTAATGGCAGGTAGTTCAAGGGTAAAGTTTCCTGTAATATTTTCTGGAACTAGTGTAATATCTGCACCAGTATCTGCAAAGAATACCAAACTGCCAGCATTACCCATTACTCCAAGTGTTTTGACTCCTGTAATTGTTTGATCTCCAGCAGCCATGATAAACTCATCAGCGATACTATCTCTGCCTCCTCTAAATGCCTCATCTGTAAAATCATACCACATATCACCATCAGCAAAACTACTAGGATCAGCAGAGATACTTCCTATGTTAATTCCTGGATTGGTACTATTAGGTGTGAATAGTTGTTTGAATCCTGCATCATAAGTGTATGAGGCATCCGTAGTTACTACTTTGTCACCTACAGTTATAGAGTCAGTATTAACGACAATCTTGTTTGCAGTACCACCAACATTCAGAGTATTGGCAGTAAAGAATAATCCGTCCCCTGCAATTACTGGTGTAATCTGAAATATCTCCATCCATTCAACAGGGTCTGTTCCTATGTCGACTATGGTGTTTTTCTGTGTGTATGCTTTACCGTGGTTTGTATCTCCACTTTCTACAAAGACCGTAGCGTGTTCTAATTCTGAAGCAGTGTTTGCATCTGACGATCTATCCCATGTTCCAGATACAGCAACATAGATACCATTGTCAGCTTCTATTGTCTGGTCTTTTACCAATATTCTGTCATTTGCAGTTAATGTGATACCATCTACGGCAGTACCAAGTCCTGAAAGTGCGTTATTTTCAGTGGTGGCTGCTATAACTGGTTCTTTCCAATCTAAGGCAGTGGCAATAGTATCTACGTAAAATTTAGTAGCAGCGTCCTGAGCTAAGAGTGGATCCTCTACATTATTGATAAAATTATTTCCCATGTTGAGTGGAGATGTTTGTGTACCAAGTGAGGTGATGGTACTTGAATCAACTGCTAGTGTAGGACCAGTTAGTGTGAGATGTGTGCCAATTATCCCAATAGGGTCAGGCTCTGCAAATAGTATATCTTCACTTCCTGGTGCAGCAGTTAAAACCTCAGTCTGTAGGAATGTTAAACCACCACTAAGTGTTCCCTCTCTGATGAATACAACAGAATCATTAACTTCTGCTAATGTATTGTAATCTGTAGTTCTTGACCATGTTTGAGGATTATTTGCATCCTCTGTTAGATAGAGACCATTTTGAGTCTCCACAGTTTGGTTTTTGAGTAAAATTCTATCATCATCATCCAATGGTACACCGTCTATGTTACCAGGAGGTGTAGAACTTCCCAAATTGATATTACCAGTAGAAGCTACTCTTGCACCTGCTGTCTGAGTGTAACCATTCTGAGTATCTACATATCTTTTAGATACTGCGTCTTTCTCGTCAGTAGGATCACCAATAGAGGTAAGTCTAAACCCACTGAATGTATTTTCTGCTGTAAAGTTATTCTGATCACCAAGAAATGCTATTAAGAGACTAGATGATTTTTGAAAGTTGACAAGATCCGTTCCTACATCAGTTACTGTAAATGTTTGAACCCATTGGGTATCAGCATTTGTAGCACCAACTTCAACCCATACAGTCGCTGAGTTAAACTGTGCTTCCTCATCCATATCCACAGAACGAACCCAAGCTATTGGACCAGCTATGTAAATGCCGTTTTGTTCTGCATTTGATTGATTCTTTACTAGTATTCTCTCACCTGTTGTGGTATTTACTCCATCTACAGTTTCAGTTCCCTCTGGAGGATCAGATAGGGGTTCTGATGGAGTGGTAGCCCTCACTACAGATTGTTTCCAGTTGGTTAAATCCCCTGATTGTGTATCCACATAGTTCTTGGTAGCTACGTCTTGATCACTAGTAGGATCTACGACATTAGAAATAATATTGGTATTCATATCGAGGGTTTGAGTTTGAGCACCTAACCCAGTAATTGCAGAGAATACTCCTGAAAGTAATGCTGAATTATCTAGTTGTCCACCACCTGCTGCATCAGAGTGAGGATGTGATGCATTGGTGAAATTAGTAATTGTGGGTGTAGTTAATACAGAATTTATGATAGTATTGCCATCCATGTCAATAGTCCCCTACATTGTTCCACCTAGTAATGATAGGAAGAATCCGTCAAGGAGTGTATTAAAATCTAAAGGTGTGAAATATTGTGTATCTTCTGCGTCTGGTCCAACAGATACAGGAATACGTGCAGTATCCTCTAAGGCATTCTCTAATGCTGGAAGATCAAAAATTGTTGTATCTACTGCAGACATATTATCCTATTACTATCTCAAAGCTCCAATTAGTATTCAGAGGTTTTATCCTTGTTAAATGAGGAGTAAATTCTAACATTACCTTACCATATTCCTTTCCCATGAGTCTAGTGGGGAAATCAGTAATCTTCATATCTGAATCCTCAGTACTTGGCTGTCTTAGTGTTAATTTGTCATGGGTGAGATTCTTAATGTATAGGAGACGTTCTTTCTTCATGCCAGGTGTTGTCTCACCCCAGTCTACAATTGCTAGACCTAACTCGTTCACAGGGAGTCGTTTGGTTAGGTGCTCATCTAGGTAGTATTCCACTACGTGCTGTTGGATGTTATTACTCATCATTTAAGATCCTCCAATTGTTGCTCTACATTCTCTAATAATTTCGTTCTTTTACTAATTTCAGCCTTTTCCATTCTAAACCTGATTAGTGCCTCTTCATTAGCTTTAGTTTCCGAGTCTGTTAGCTGTTGAGCCTGTGTTGCTAACCTGTCATCTTGTCTCTTTTGATTCTCTACATCCAACTGAGGTCGTTCCCATCCGTGTTTATCTATGAGTATCTGCAATACTTCCTCTGGGGTATACACACCAGCTTGTAATGCTTCAGATAGATAAGGAGGCATTTGTTGATGGAAGGAATCTTTTTCACCCCATTCAAATTCAATCCATCCAGGTTCAACCCCTAGTACGTTAGGGATAACGTGTTTGTTCATGAATATTTTGAGTTTCTCCATTATTCCTAGTATCCTATCATCATCTTGGTCCCCTGCCTCTCCAGCATCAGCCATAGCACTTGGTTCTGTGAGTAATCTATTTTTAGATGATTGTAATCCTGCCTCTATCTCCTCATCATTAGCATCTGAGTATTCAACAAATCTAGACTTGCCGTCTGTTTTGTTCTCTATTACCTCTAATCGTTTGTTAATGATTAGTTTGTCCCCTGGCTTTGCACCACCAATTAATGGTAACAAATCATTATCTATTGTCTCCTGGCCTACATCCTCTCCCTCTGCTGCCATGTAAATGTCTAGTGGGTTACTATGGTTATGGATAATCCTACCAAAGTCCTGTAATTTCTGTTTATACCAATCTAGTTGAGCTATTACCTGTCTGCCATCCATATCAGTCCATCTGTCATTCATTAGACTATCAAAGAGACCAGCACCCCATGCTAACCTATCCACTGCCTTGTACGGTATTTCTAGAAACTCAGAAGCATCTAGGTGTAACTCTTGCCCATCAATAACTTGAACATATTGTAGCGTGTTCCCCTCTACATCCCTTATTTTAGCACGAATTGAAATTAACTGTATAGGCATCCAATCTTTAGGAGATACAATATATGTGCCACCTACTGCCCAGTCCTGGATGATCTCCTCAAACATCTGAGTGATTTGTACTTCATGTTTCCCCCAATGTTCTATGGCCTTTAGTTCTTTGGTGTATGCTCCTCCTTTGCCACCATCTGTGGTATCTTTGAAGTACCATTTACGGTTAGTAATGTCAGTTTGCATGGAATCTACAATGTTTTGGACCTTACCTACTGTAAAATAATAATCAAATCGTTTGTTAAATGGAATAATTGGGTACTCTCTCCACATGCCATCTGATGCGAATACACCACCGGTAAGGTAGGAGGTACGCATTACTCTTGAAGATTTATGACCGCTGGTGGGGGTTGCTATCTGTTCTGATTTAATTGGTGATTGTTTTACACCAAATGCACCTGCACCTGTATCGTATTGGGATACACCAGGGAAAGGATTATGTTCTTTATGTGATGAAAATGCTGATGGTGCATACTCAGGTGTATATTTAGCACCATATCCCTTTTCTTTCTTTTTCTTCTTAAACGGATTAGGAATTTTCATTATTATTATGTTCTCCCCATTACAATCAACACCCTAACAAAATCAGAACTAACTACCTCTGTAGCATCATTTAGTCCTGTGCCACCCTTGAACAGTACGGCTTTCAACCATAGGTATCCTGGTATGGATGGTAAATTATCTTTAGTAAATGCAAATGTTCCTGTGTTGTTACCTACTGTAAATGATATATCAATGTTAGATACTACCTGGGCACCTATCCCTGATACTGCTAATCCTCTAGTCACATCGTTCCACCAGTAGAATGTGCCGTCATTTCTTCGTTTGAATCCCTGAATTACTCCCTCGTATCCAGTACCTGTGAATAGTGTTGCTTTATCTTCCTCGTATAGTTTTAGGTTTGTAGCTCTACCATAATCCACTACGGAATACTCATACTGGTCTAAGGTCATGTTCAGCATGAACTAGTTTTGTGATATGGTAATTAGAGAATTAATATAAAAAAGAAGAATAATCTTCTATTATTTTACTTTAGGTTGTTCTACTTTGACCTTGCCATTAGGTAATTTCTCATAAGAAATCTTGTTTTGTTTTAACAGATCCTGTAGTCTAAGAATTTCTTCACTTTGTAGTTTAGCTTGGCTTTGTGTGTTTAGTACATTTGATAGTAATTCATCCACAATCTTTTCCATTCTAGATCCTAGGGCACCAGTCATACCAAATACAGTTGTTTTGATGCTGGTTGCATATTCCTCTATGGTCATTGGTTTCTTTTGTGCTGTTGACAATGTATAATGAAATAATTCATCATTAATTAAAGTTTTGTAAATATATTGTTATATTATGCTGTACTAGTTCTTGCCCTTAATTGTTTTTTATACTTTTTGTTGCGTGGTTTTGTTCTTAACATTAGATTACAGCATGGACATAATCTTCCATCCCACACAATATACTCTGCACAGCAATGACATCTCTTTTGTCCGTTTAGGTATCTGCCACCTTTAGGCATTGAACCCATGGCCTTGTATTGTATGCATATTCCATGACAACCCATAATAGAGTAGAGTTGTGTCTAGGTGTAATATAGTTTTAAAATTAATGAGGGCAGACCTCTCCACTTTTGAATATCATGGGGACACAATATCAAGTTTCATCAAGGCCTATATCATTTACTTTGACGTTGCCTTTTATTACTTTATACACACCAGGTTCCACAGATACTGGGAGTAATCCTAGTCGTAATCTTCTCTCAAACTCTACTCTGGAGATAATCTCTTTTTTGCCATAGTTTACCTCTATTGTATCCTCTGGTTCTGGTGTCTCTTTAATGTGAATCAATGACTAAAACCTCCATATCTTTATCTTGGGAGATTTTAGCTAATGCTGCCTTATGTATTGGTAAAGCTTTTAAAAAATTTGATTTTAATTCCTTATCACTTTTAGCATGAACAATAACACCTGGGTATTCTATACCCTGACCTACACAATAACCATCAAATGATTTTTTTCTAATATGTAAATTCTCCATTTCTGATCACCCATTATTTACCTCATTTACTATTTAGATATTTCTTTTCAGTAAGAAGTTTGTTAACTGCCTCTGTGGCAAATTGAGCTTTTGAATGATACCCCATATCTTTTGCTTGTTGTGTATCTAACCATGTACCGAGAGATTTCCATAAATGCTGATCAATACTTACTGTTTTTTGAGTTGATGACATCTATATTTTATGTGTTATACTATTATTAATTGTTAACTGTGTTCGTTGAATTTCTTTATGTGGGGGAATCCCAAACTTTCACTTTAACCTATCTAGCACTAATCTTACCGCCTGCAAAATTCCCAGAACTCTCAAAGTGCCATATCGCCTGAGATACACAGTCGCCAGCATCAAATCTAGATAACTTTTTGTTTGGTAACCCATTATCTCCCCTGCGTACGGCCTTCAATTGTTTACCAATCTCATCATGGGTAGGATGCAAGTGTAACCTCATATCCTCAACTACTCTAGCTGCCTTATCTATCATGTGTACTCCATGTTGATTATAATTCACACCATACGCATGAACCCCATATCCATTTTGGAATTGTTTGATGACACCTGTATGATGACCATCCACTATCAGATTGTTGTACCCAAATTCTCTTAATTCTCTTGCTACCCTCTCCATAGCTACGTCATTGGCTGGATTATCCAGTTCAAACCATGATCTGATGTAGTAATGATTATTCTCCTTCCACATGCCTACAGCTCCAAATTTAGATGATAACTTGTCTCTTACCTGCCCATATGCAGGATCAATTGCCAATACATTAGGATACCCACGAATATCTGTCAATGGGTAGAATTCTTTAGAGATTAAATCTATTGTATTACTGTTGAATATGTTACCTGAGCCGTGTCCCCATACCCTAAGATAATTCCTAGTCCAAGAAGATGATGTCATTAGTTTGGTTAGTTCTGTGAGGTCAAATAATGTGGTGCCTGATTCTTTATGTGGTTCTAACCCCAATTGGTAATCTAACAAATGATGGGAGTAAATAGATGGATCTTCTGTTTCTATATCATATGCTACTCCGCTAGGAGTTTTACCTGCAGTAGTGATTAGTGCTATTCTCACATCACTATTCCCTATGTAGTGTTCAAATGCATCTCTTACTTGTTGCTGTTCTACCATAGTGAAGAATGCTATCTCATCGACTATTTCCAATCTCATATTCTCCTTGGACCTAATGGAATCAACGTTATTGGCTGGGTATGCTCTAAACTCTACTGAATTGATACTGAACTCCTTTTTTGTGTTATAATCTTCATTGATAGGGAATTTGGTAAGTAACGTGCCTGTATCATCTCGTAATGGAACCCCCCTCTCATCTTTATACGAGATTAATTCCTTACATCTCTCTATCATTTTCTCTGCTTCATTTCCACCTGTACCCACCACAATAGCCACCTGCCCATTTATCCAGGTAGGATTAGTTAGTGCCTCATGTATGGCTATCCCTATCCATGTACGTGATGCACCTATCTTTGGTACTTTGCCAATGTAGTAATATAATAGATTCTCCTCATAATATTCCTTGAATAGCTTCTCTTGCCAAGGATAGGCTGGGTGTCTAACTCCCCATCGTGTAGGTAATCCTATAAAATGCCAAAAGCAACACTTCTCGCCATCTTGGATTATCCTATCATCACCGTCTAGATAATGACCACACCAATGTAACTTTGGTACATCTGATATGGTATACCTAGCGTGTGATAATTGCTGCTTCTGTTGGGTTTCCCTTAGAAATTTCTTGAACTCTTTCCTTATGCTCATTATATCTATCCATTATTTCACCCATATCAAACTCTTCTACTTTTGATATATTAGATAATTGTACTTGTACTAGATACCCATACATTTTACAGTAATGACCAATTGTGACCACATCTGGATTATCCTTCTCTATTGCCTCGTTTAGTAATTTGCTGATCTTTTTAATTTTAGTTAGTAATTGATTTCCGTATAGACTGCGTTTCTTCCATTTATTTTTGAGAACCATTATCGATACCTATCTTATTCCTAATGGGGGTATGTTAATAACATTTTGTAAACAGTATTTAAAGGATTATTAAGATTGTTGAGCCCATTAAATTCTTCGGTGTGTATCATCTGGAGGTTGATTTTTACCAATTCTTGTTTTAGCTCTTTTATTACATCGTAAAAGATGATGACAACACGGACACCTTAAAACAGGAATTGGATAATACACATCACATTTGGTACATCTTTTTATTTTATTAGCATAAATTGGTTTACCTATTGGTAATTTAATACTCATATTTTTACATATTCTATGCCTATTTTGTATAGAGTTTTCTATTCTTTTTGACAACACTTCCGCAGATAATCTTGGCCTCATTCTTCTACTAGTATCTTATCTACATTGGTAATTTGTACTATTGTTAGATCTTGGATTGATAATTCATCAAAGGTCATTGGTTTTCCATCTATCAGTGTGGTTATTCGTAGTTGTGTCTTTCCATCCTTATGTTGGAAGATTAACTGATCCATGGTTATTTCATCTATAGTTATTGGTAGCCCTTCATGGATTAGTGTGCCTTTAATTTTCATAGTTCTTGACTCTCTGTGAATTGTGGGGTAGGTGAGGTTAATGGGAGTTTCACTGTTGGGGCTGGATTAATAACACCACATGCAAAGCAGTTTAATTTTTGATTGGTGAATGTTTGAGTGACAAAGTCATATGGTGATTCTAATATGATTCTCCAGGAGCTACAATCATCACATGGTTTCTTACCGTAAAATCCGTTTGCGTACGCATCCTCTTGTGTTATTATTTCCATTGATTGATGCAACTCTCTGGTTTGGCCTCTGAGTATTTTACCCATTTGTTTAGTTGAGAATATCTTTTTTAGATTTGTGATTCCTTCATCTTTCTTTTGTGCTCCAAATTTCTTTAGTAGTGAGATATATTCTCTTGCAGCGTGTTTTAGATTGTATGTGTCATATGCTAATAGTAACAAATGGATTGTATTAATTGGGACTGTTTTTCTATCGTCTAGTGCGTCTGAAAGGAATTTTAGTGCTGCCCTTCTAACAATGTATTGTTCTCTGTATATTTCTGGTTCTAACAGGGATACGTACTGTGAAGTTTTTAGTTTTGTTAATCTTAATTTTAGTAGTGATATTTGATCATCTACGAAACTTATCTCGGATTGGTTTTCTTGTTCGTAGTTGGTGTTAGTAGTAGTATTTAAAGAACTATTATCACTCGGAATTTCCGAATACTCTAGATGTTCTCTATGTGACTTGAACTTACTAGGAAGGCTATCGTATATGTATGTTGGGTAAATGTCCTTGTTTAGTTTTGTTAGTTTTTTGACGAGATAATGAGCTATTTGTGTAACCTTGAGATCAATTTTTTTGTGAAATATTAGTACCTCGTAACAGTCAGCTAGGAACCGAACAGCGTCTTTTTTTTTGGTAAACATGTGATGGATTATTGTTGAATTGGTGGATATGTCCTTTTCAATGTTCTGGATGGATAGTTCTGCATCTTGGAGTGTAAGCGCACTTGTTGACACAGATATTTCTTATTTAGTAACTGTTATTAAGTTTTAATGTGTTTGTTATTAATTACCCTTACCTCGTTCTGTAATCTGTTTAAATTTAGCAATCCATGTTTTACAATGGTTTCCACAGTTAGGGGATTTTAACCATAATTCGCCTAAGATATAGGATTCTTTATACTGACAAATTCCACATGGCATTAGTTACTCTTTCTCCTTGAAGTTAGTTGTACGCCAAACACTTTACCACAATCAGAGCAATAATGTAATCTATCTCCGTCTTTATCTCTTATTGAATTATAAGTTTGTGAGTTATGTTTGCAAAATATTTTCCAATTAGGAAAATTAATTTCAATCTTCATTAGTTACTATTTCTCCATCAGTAATCAACCCCTCTTTTTTTAATGTTCTAAGAAAATAATTAAGATTATCTTCTTCTTCATTTGTTAGTTTATCGGTTACTACGTGCACCGTCTTACGCTTTGGCTGAACTGTCATTTAGTGCAACGCCTCATAACAATCATTACAAATTCCAATAACTTGACCCTTTCCAGTATAATTACCAATAAGTTTATCACAATCTCTGCATAGTACATTACCGTATGTAGATTCAGTCATTTATCTTCCAACTCCTTAATAATTGCAGCCATTGCGTATACTACTTGTTGATAGTCTTTAATTTGACCATGTGTAGTTACTGGACCACTTGCATCTATTCTATCAATATTATTATCTAGTTTGTAATCGAGTAATCTTTTCTTTGACTTTTGGATTCTCCCAAATTCGTGTATGAATAGAAATCCTCTGTCAGTTACACTCATAGGATTTAGTGTTATGAGATTATTTTGTTCTAGTTTTAGTACTCTAGTTTTTAGACTGTTGTAATTTAATCCTGTGTATAGTTGTAGATTTGTAATATTTAGGGAAGCGATGGTATAACCTGTGTTTTTCGTATTATGATTTGCAATTGCAAGGAGAATAATAGATGTGATCTCCAAGTTGTCTCTTCTTTCTTTGTTGTTTGGACCGCCTGTCATGATTTCTCCTCTTTTAGTATTTCATAAAGGATTGAAGATACTACACGATCTCCACTGACTAGAGCATTTTCATATATAGTTTCTGCTTTCTTTATCTTTTCCTCTAGATTAGCTCTTAGGTGTGCCTCCTTAAAGTTTGATGCTATTTCCTCAGCTAATGCCTTTGATAGTGTAGTGTTTAGTTCCTGTAGTCTTTGGATTTCTTTTTCTTCTTCTGCTTCATTCATTTTACTGGTTTCCCTTTTTTGACACTCTTTACTGCTGCAACTTCTCTCATGTTTTTTATGTGATAATCAGCCATTTCTGTTTTAAAACTTGTGCCATCTATCAAGTATACAATACAGTGGTATAATGATGATGTCATTTTTTCTCTAATGATTCCTTTAACAACATCATTACAACACTTGAAAAAGATACGTTGTAATCTACAGTTGGGATTAGCTCACCCTGGATTTTTCTAAGTTTTTTTACGATAGTATCATCAAATACCACTGTTATTCTTTTTGTCATACTGTATGTAGAGTATGAACTTCTTTAAGTAAGTTACTCATTAATTATTCTACACAATCTAGTAAAAAGGAATGTATTTTCTCCCAATTCTTTTCTTTAAGGTGAGCCTCATAGAACTTTAAGACACGAAATTTTCCCCAATTATAGTAATCATCCCTCCTGGTGTCCCTGTCATTTGTCATATCCCCTGCAGGTCCATGTCCTTTTCTAGCTAACCTAGAACCTGACAATCTCTTTTGCCCCTCCTCCTCGTACTCTATTATAATTTTATTATCAAAGTCCATAATATCGGGACAGAATATAGTAGGATTTGTTAGCCATCCCTTAGATCTGGGGGGTTGTATCACTTCCCACTGTGGTTTATTTGCCTCACCCAAAAAGAAGAATTCTATTGCAGTTTCATAATCACCATCATCTACAGTGAAATGAAATGGGAGTTTGTATTTGGTACACCAGGCATTAGCAATATCATAAATATCATGTAGTGCATCACTATCTTTAACTCCCATTATCTTAATTTTCTCTTTGATAGCTTGCGAATTGTTATCTCACATTGAACACAAACCTTGGCACTTTGCTTATTTTTAGCATTACAATTAAAACAGTATCCATGAGTTGTTTTTGATTTAGTATCTATCTTTACTTTGTGTACTGTTTCTTTTTTTCTGGTGTAATCTGAGGTTCTAAATAATGAAATGTTATTTCTTCTCCTTTACCTTATTGTAATAGTGTATTGCGGGAGTCAAGCTTGATCCTCCAATTCTTTTTCATTTATTGAATAGTAAATGCCTTCTTTGTCATCTACATGTTTATGTTTATTCAATAACTCCCATCTCTTTAACCTGTTTGATTCTGCAAGTTCATTTGCAAAAGCTTGTATCATTCTTGCTTCAAATACGTCCTGATTCTCGACATCTTGACGTTCAATATTACCATACTTTCCCATTATGCTTCCTCCGAAACCTTTGGTTGGGAATGTATTGTGTGAGTCATAGTTGTGCATTATGATTTCGTGGAAAAGTAAATTTATCTTTTACCATAATAAATCCAAATAGAAAAACTATACCTACCACAGCTAGCCATCCTAATAGTGACTCATCCATGTTTTACCGTCTCCATATTCTGTATTTCTTTGAATGTAAAATAAAGATCATAACAATTCCCATTTTCCTCACATTCTCCAGTATAGCACACATAACATCCACGATATTTATGCCAGTCCAAGGATTTTTTACACGCACTACATTTTGGATCAAAATTATAAGGGACGTCACTAGCAGTTATTTTTTGTTCTTTCATTTCTCATTCTCCATAATCTGTAATTCATCAAGATGTGCTTTATCTTTTACTTTTCCTTCCTCAAAGGTACTGAGGCGTGTTCTATCTTCATTCCACAATACTATTTTGTAGGATAACTCACCATCTTTTCTTGATGTACTGAATGTGACATATCCTGAATGAAAATAATAATCTTCGGGAGTTCTTGTTATCTTCATGTCCTGCACCTTTGCTTTATTGTGTCTTGTATTAGGTGTGATCCTGAGTGGATTGGTTTGGCACTAAACACTTTAGTCATCTAAAAACACTTCCATGAAATGTATCACAGGATTGATTTATACATGAATATTCACGTTTACCATCTTCTTTTAGTCCACCTATTACTTTGATTAAACTTTTTTGACCACATGTTCTACAGTGTTTCATTTTAATCAAAATCCTTTCCACATCCGATACAATAACCAGTTCCAAAACAAAAACCGTCAGTACCCATTATTGTTTTACTACATTTTCTTTTTTGTTGTGTTGTATTCATACTATACTCTATACACTTACTGTATATATACATTACTTGTATAGTACATATAAAGTATATATACTGTTCATGTATAGTATTAAGTAATGAGTAAAGAGATTGCAGATGGAATTTGGCTTCATGAGTGTAATCGGTGTGATAATCAATGGACATCAAAGCTTGAGAGTCCACAGACTTGTTCAAGTTCAAAGTGTAGATCTCCATATTGGAACAAGAAACGGGTTCGCTAAGAAATACACTTTAGACTCACGCAATATCTTTACCTTGAGCTGTAACGAGTGGAGTAACACAATGAAGACAAGGATACCAATGTTTGTTTGGACACATACCAGCAGATTCATCACAATGTTTACAACAAGAATAAAGGTTCACGCTGAACACTTACCTCGACTGGTCATTCTTCGCTACTCCAATAGTGTGTAAAACAATGTGGACCGTTGTGTCCTTTCCTTAATTCACATTTTTTTTCAGAGTCATATTCACTATTGCATTGTGTCATACTGAACAGTCTCTCCTGAGTGTCATGAGACTATTGCTTTCTCCCAAATTTCAGTACATTTGTGTCCGTAAGATTTACCATCACAAACTATCATGTGTAGTTTAGCACGTTCTTCTGAATCAAAAATCATGTGGATTTTATCATCACATACAGTTACAAAACAACTTGGATAGTCTGTGTGATTATACCGCAAAACCGTTTGATTATTTTGTTTTGGAGTAGTCATTTTATGATTACCTCAACATATTTTTTGTTTAACCTATTATACAATTCATTAATTTGTTTATGTGTGTGATGATACCTTTCTGATAATTCTTCTAGAACTTCTTCAGCTAATGGCCTATCTGTTGAGGCGTTTACTTCGGCATAGATACCTAATTCAAAAATTAATAATTCTTTCATTCCCACAATACCGTCTAATTCATCTGTCATGTGTAATCCAATACTCCATCAACTAGAAATTTTCTATAGTTAGGGCAATCTTGAGTAGGACAATAAGGTAAACTTGATGGTTGAAGTATTCGGATTCCTCCACACTTTTTACAAGTACCATCTTTACCACCGTATTTACTCATGCTGAACCTTTCCTCGAAACTGTTTTGCATATTATTTTTTGTAGTTCTTTAGGTGATGGTTTGGTTCCATATCCTTGAATGTGTATATCAGTTAAGATTATTTTATTTTGTTGTATTTTAGGATCAAACATAATTATGGATGTTTGACTTACTACATGGCGCCAGTGTTTAGCTTTCATTCTTTACCACTTACCTCAACTGTAAAGTAACCATGAGAATATTTATCCGTCTTGAGTTTTTTGTTAAACCATTTCTTTGCCTTTGGTAGTGATTTAGTAACATCAACATCTCTAATAGTGCCTATTTCATTATGTTCAATTATTTGAAGTATGTAATATTGTCTCATTCCTCATTCCTCGCAATACCTTTTTCTTTAACGGTATTTGGCATCCATTTGTTCCATCTTTTAGCAAGTTCGTCATCACCAAAAACTGTAAAATTCATATCATTGAGGAATTCAATAACTTCTTTCAAAGTTGCATCTTCTGGAATTTGGATTAAACCTGTAGCATTTTTAGGGCTTAGATCTATCTTCATATCGTCACTTATGTTCAAGGTAAGGTCTTCATTCATGACGCATCACCTTTGTTTGATACGTCATGTGTGACGACTCTCCATTTTACATTGACATTTGAAACAGGTACAATCTTCACCTTCATCCATAGATTGAAAACTTACTGTAAATTCGCATTTAGGACATTGAACTCTATGTCTTTTGAACATAGGATCTTTATCTTCTTGAATCCACTCATTACAATTTTCACATTTAATGAAGCCAACATAATGACCCATTACAGCAAAACATCCTTTACATTTCTTGCAAGAATAATACAACATCCCCATTATGGTTTTCCCCCTGAACACTTTAGATTAACTATCATTCCTCTACTATATCCCTATCTTTTGGTTCCTCTTCTTTTTTGTTTTTAGAGAGTAATGATTTTACTCCAGGTCTATCGGTTTCTACATTATCATTCTTGTGACCTTTCTCAGCACAGCCACAGTGAAATTTAGCATCTCTGATGTAGCTTCTTACCTCTAATGCCTCAGCTACACAAGAGCCACATTTCCCATTATCACAACTGTTACAAGGAGTCATACCTGAACCTCCAAAAAGAGAGAGAGGGGAGAGTAGAGAGTTATTTTATTATAATAAAAATTATTTTTTATAAAATTATTATTATTATTATTATTCATTAGGTAATGGCTCCTCTTCTTTGTAAACTAGATACTTGTTACCTTCCATCTTTACGAGTGATAGTTGGGGAAATCTATGGAATATCCATGCTTTGTGATCCTTCCACCAGGACAATGAAGTCTTTGTTTCATCTAATACGTCAAAGATGTTTGCCTCATTACCCATTCTCTTTAATGTGGACATAATATTATCCACTCTGCGGAACTCTTGTTTGCTAGCCATCCTCTCTCTCCCCTCTACTCTCTCTCTTTTCCATCAAAGGATCTGCATACACACGTATAGTATCTGGTATTTTGGTTATCTTACTAGCAAAACGTCTTAGTTTCTTTCTTTCTTTCTCAGATATGAATAATACATTATCAGAATCAATACAATTATTGTTAGGCATTATACCCACCTCTCCTTGTATATAGCAACCTTTTGACCTCGATTGGAATTATCATATACCCTAGTTTTCTTCCAGTTTATCTCTCTTGGTGTTTTTATTGCATCAAAATCTCCAATGGTTTTAATCTCATGGATTAGATTATCTATTGTTCCATGAGCTGATAGAATTCCATGGGTAATCAAAGGATTCTCTCCCAATCTGCCTCTTTTCTCCAAGACTTTAGAATAATGTATACTGTAATCTGGTGGTATTTGGCTGCATACTCACATATTGTATCTCGTTCTTTTGGTGAGATATACGCTTTTTTATCTCTAGAAGAGGTGTATTTCAGTTGTGCTTCGCAATATCTCCCATCTTGCTCCACCCAGTACACATCAGTTACACCCCTACTAGCGAAAAATCTATTGGCCTTGATTGCTCTACCACTCTTTATTAGATCATTAACAAATCTTCGTTCGTATGTTGCACCTTTACGATAATTTAGGTTAGGCATTAAACAAATGCCTCCAATGGTTGAGCTAATAGTTTCTCATCATTTCCATATACATCCCATCCATGTCTTAATCTTCTTCCAAAAACATCCATTCTAGTTCCAATAGTACATTTTTCAATTAGTCTAAAGATAGCTTCTGGTTTACGAGAATGTTCCCTTGATTTTTCACGAATAATAGTTTTTTCACCTAATTTACTTAGTCGTTGTTTGTTACCTTTTTTGATACAAAACAAACAAAATTCCGTAGACCACATGAATCCCATTGGGGTAAATCCTACTCCCTTATCCCATGTTATAGTACAATTATAATTAAATCCCCATTCTCCAATTAGTTCAAAAGTTTTTGGTAACCATTTGTGAGTTGTCCATAAAAACATAAAGCATGAATCATTAGCCAAATTGTTTATTGGTAAATTCTTAATATCCTCAAATGTCATTATTCCATAAGGCATATCTTTTTGATTTGGTCTAACTTTTCTACTTAGGAAGTTAAGAGGCCAAGGGGGATCTACATGAAGGACATCATATTTCTTGTCTGGAAAGTTCATTGTATCACCCTCATGGTCCAAGCCATTCCCTTAGTTATTGGACACTGTATCTTTTCAACTCGTTTTATTACATTCATGCCAGGGTTTTTCTCAGTACCTTTTCCTAGTTCTCCAAATCTTCCAGAGATACTATTTACTGGCTTTACTAGAATCTGAGCATATTGTGCTGCAGTCTTGTTTGGGTGTTGCTTGATTAATTCATAAATTTCATTTTGCTTTTTTGTTAGGTTTTTCTTTACTCCTATCCATGCTTCTAAGGATGTGTCTTGTACCATCATTGTTGGTTTTTCCTCTCCTGATAGTCTGCGTATTGTTCACTAATCATAGCAAACATTTTTTCTACTTTAAGATCAATAGCGATAATTTTATTTTTTAATGATATTTCATTGATGTTTGATAGGTCTATGTTTGTGGTCTCTACTATACTCTCTTGAGTTATTGTTGGATCTAATGTTTTTGTAAACTCTAGAGGACTTAAAGATTCTAGAGTTTTTCCTTTACAGTTCCCATCTTTGGTTTTGTGTGCTTTAGTTTCATTTGCGTTTTGCCATTGGATATATGCAGGAAATGAGTTATCCTTGTAGGTTTTAAGTCGTGCAACTAATGACTCTCTACAGTCAGGACATGTCATTTTATCTCCTTCTCCTTTTGGAGTTGGAAGTTTAGTCAAATTGGAATCTCCATAATTTTGTTAGCTATCTCATTATGGTAGCACTTTTCTTTAATCACCCATCCTTGACATTCACAATAGGTATGTTTTGGATCATCTGATATTTCACCTGTATATTTTATCTTCTTTCGTTCAGTGTCTTCTTTTGCATATACTACATACATGTAGCCGTGCATTGTTGTACTTACCAAAACAACTTGTGAGTCTTGAGTCAATTCTTTAGTGTCTCCTTTAGTTGTTTTTTGAGAAGAAGCAATTTTTCTGCATCTCTAATTAGACATTTTCGATAATATGAAACAGAGTCTTTGAGTAGTTTAATTTCCTTACGAATTTTCAACTTTTAACCTCCAAGTTTTGAAGATAAATCCTCAATGATTCATTAGTGGAAGTATTGGGTAGGATTTGGCGTAGCATTTCTTTAGAAATTTCTCCCCTTCCCTCATACGCCATGAGGATTCTAAGAAACTGTGCAAACCCTACCTCAATATCTAACTCCTTGAAAAGAGATCCATACTTGGATTTTATTTTCTTTGTGTATGCATCTACTAGCGTATCGTCAAATGCTTCACTTGTAATGGTATCTCAGTCCTCTTCATTGTTTAGTCAATTAGTGTTAAATGTAGTTTATAATAAATCTATTGGGTGAATATAATTTAACTATGGTTTTTATTATCATATTTGATTATAGAATATTGTACAATAATCGATTAACTCTTTTCATTTGTTTAGTCGCTTTTGGTAGAAAAGTCGGTTATTGTAGGGTTATAATGGAACCCTCTCATTTGTGCTCTGTATCTCCAGAATCGTTTGAGAGAAGAAAGTTATAACCTTCTTTGGTGTACGTAAGAGATTGTACACCAAAGTACATTTTACCTCCTGCAATATATTCAACTATACCGATCTAGATAAGTGATCGTCTAATTTAATTAAAAAATTATGATACTTTACTTAATTAAGCTGAAACTTTTATGTATGGTTTCAATGTTTAATGTGATATGACAGAAGTTAGAACAGCTATTTTAATAATTATTGGAATCACTATAGCAATTGGTATGGCTGCAATATTTGCAGGGTGTAATGAAGCATTCTCAAATGTGGATCATGGTGTGTCCTCTGCAAAAATATGTGAAGGATATTCCACTGCAAGAGCATCTACTACATTGTATTCCCCATTTGAGAAATGTTTAGTCAAACAAAATGAGAGAGAAAATCTTTGTATTGATTATTTTAGTTGGTTGAAATTTACCACTGAAGATTAATTTCTTTATATAAATAAAATTTTATTAGGCACTAATTGGAGTAAAAATTAGGGTTTGTTAATAACCCAATAGAGAAGTTCCCACAGTCGACAAGTGGTACGCTTCCTATTTTTTTAGTTTAATGTGAGGGTGTAAATTTAGATATTGGCGTTCTGCCCTGGTTAATGGTTCTACACAATACAAATCATAATGTCTTCTCATGTTTGATTCCTTTCTAGCCATAGGTACAAAGAGTACACCATCCTTTGATTCGTTATAATAGATTCCTTTGGTCCCCTCCATTGAGTAAATGTATTGGGTTTTTCCTTTTCTGAATGTTCTACGAGAGGTCTTTATTGCTACTAGATTCATAGCGTGACCATCAATTGTTTTTATTACTGATTGGAATGTGTCTCTGTCTGCAATTTTGGAGAAATATAACATTAGTTTTTGTCCTTCTCTTCTTCTTTACCTGGTGGTAAGTCATCAGGATTATCTATTGGTTCTGGTTCTTGTTCTCCTTCTTGTTGTTGTTCAGTAAGTTTTTTTGAATATTTGTATCCTTTTCTTACTGCAGCATCAACACCTATCACAATTGCAAACTGGGCTGCTACCACTTGCAATTGGATTAAGGCATCTGTATTTTCTGGGATTGTTTCCATGACTGGGGCGATAAGACCGATTGATGATATGACACCAATGACTAGAGTAGTTATTGCGAGATTAATGTTAAAATCTTTTAGGGATTTGCCTTGCATCCCTTGGAATATTCTAAAAGATACTCCTGCTATACAAATTAGTAAGGTCATAGTTACTGGAGTAAGTCCTAAAACTTCCATACTTTTCTTCTGTGGTACTTGTTTAAATAATTTTGGTGGTTAAATAGATATTTTATGAGTGCAGATTATGGGGGTGATAAAAAAACGTTAAGTGATATTGGAATTTGCCTTGAAATGGTAGGATTTTTACTGTTCTTACTTAGTCCAACAGCTCAACCAGGCCGCCGCGGTATGGATTATGAGTTTGGACATTCTAAATGGGAACATCTGTATGTCAAATTTCCCGATGGACATTTAGGCCAAATACTAAGAGTCTTAGGCATTGCATTAATTCTAATAGGATTAACTTTGCAGTTTGCTCTATTGAATTAATTGTAGAAACCTAGACATCTTCTATTAATTCAAACTCCCTTTTATTTTTTTTACTTGGTTAAATACAAACTTTGTGATTGCTGTTAGGAGGTGAAATAAAAAACGCTATACATTGATAACATAAGATCACTCATCATAAAGAAAAAAGTGAGATGTCCCATTTGTTCTAGTGGCAAGTGGGGTGTGGAACAACAACTACACATGATGAATATGGTTGTCGATAACGAACCTATAGACAGAGAAGCAATTTACTTAATACTTGCTACATGCAAAAATTGTGGTTTTGTCTTATCGTTCAATACGCAGTTTGACGTACCATTAAGCTAGATTTGAAGGACGGTATTGACGATGACTTGATTTTAATTTATTATTAGAATCTTGATAACCGACTTCAATATCATTATTTTCCATACCTTTTTTTTCTTTATCTATTATATAACTTTGAGGATCAATATCAAACATGTTAAAAACCTTATACCACATACACTTGGCCTCTGTTCCATCAGGGTAATATGCAGGTGGTATGCATTCTTTTAATCTCTGTTTGAGACTACTACTCATTACCCAGTTCTCCGAACATTTTTCCTAATTGTGGCAAAAAGAATACTAATCCGGTCATTAATGGTATTGAGAATATTACGTGTAAATTTATTGACTCTGGAGAGAGAAGGTAATTTGTTGGTAATACCGCGATAAAGCCTCCTGAGTAACCCGTAATAAAAGCAGATAATAGTTTGAATCCTTTTTGCTTCCATTTCAATTGTTACAATTTTTTTGTCATTTAAATTCATAATAGAATTATATCGTAGTAGGCTCTATGACTACACCCAATAATGAATGATCCGCAGCAGGAGTCCTAACTCGTATAGGTGCTGCATTAGTACTTGTATTTTCAAGTACGATGAAATGATTATTTTGAATTGAAACCAATACAGATGTCATAAAAGTATTTGCGACATCCCAATCGCTAAAGATGTCAGTAGAATCAAATACCTCTATTGCATCAGCTACACTATCGGTAGTTGGTGCAGAATATAATTTATAGCTGGTATTGCTTAATGCTGCTGTAGTCTCAACTGAAACAATAGCATACGCAATCTCGCCAGTTAGATTTTGATACGCTGTTGTATCATCTGCCAAATGCATAGATTGAATACCATTTTGAGCAATAGTAGCATTATGAACTAAAGTTAAAATTTTATCTCCACGATTATATCCGATAGTATCTATACTGCCAGGAGCTGTTACCAAAGATTCCACATATCGGTTAAACTCTAGATAGTTATCAGCCATACCATCACCCTCTACTACTGCACTTATTGGTTCTAAGTAAAATACCCATGGACCTACAATAATCAATCACCATTATTCAATAACTCTAAGTAATTAGTTCAATAAATAAAGATTTGTTGGTTGGTTAAATAGATATTTTTTAATTGAATTTATGGGGGTAAAATAAAATAGAATCAAATGAAGCTCTAAAACATATCATAGATGCTGCCATTAAAATTCATGCCATAAATCAAAACATGAAGAAACTTGAATTAAATTATCAAGTTGTAGGCATCAAACTAGATAGAAAAATAGAACAATCAATGTGGACTCCAAAATGCCAAATAGAAATAGAAAAAATTCTAGATGGTGTCAAAGTTTACTATGAAAAGGATCTTGATGAGCCGGCCTATTTGGTATCAACAAAAAAGGAAAAAATTAGGAATTAGTGAATTTCTTTTTTAATTCCAAATATTCCAAATATTCGTCATTACTAATGATTTGTTTTGGGCCTTTACATTCCATATTTTTTTTTATTTTACGTTACTAATAAAATTTTATTGATAGTAAACTATTATTACAACTTCATACTTTGTGTATAGTATGAATAAAGTATTATCTATAATGGGTATAGTTGCTGTGTTGCTGTTTGTAACTGTACAGTATGCACACGCAGAAGAAGATATTTTTGCCATTAATGGTAAGAATGATCATAATGGAATATTTCTAGCAAAACAAGGAAATGAGAATATTGTGATTCTATACAGTGATAATGGGTGGTTTGTACACTTGGAATCAACAGAAAAACAATACAAATCTGGTGGTTTTAGTCTCAAAAATCCCGACACTAAAATGAAGTTATGGGCATTCCCAACGGGAAGTGATGAGTGGAAAGTGACAGTATATGTTAATCATGGATTCCAACGATACATCACACATGTAATAGACTTGGGAGAGGAAGGCCAACAAATGAGTGATAGGACACCAATAGTAAGAATAGAACCAAAGAGTTCTGTTGGTGCAGATATTACAAAATATGATATTCCCACAACTGGAAGAGGTTCAGCCAATCTTGATCCAATGATTTTGACTTTGAAGCCTCAGTTAATACCAGATTTATTCAGACTAGGAGATGATTTTGAATGGTCAGCAAGTGTAATTAACGCAAGACAGGGAAACACTGCAAAGATAGAAAATGCTACAGTAACCTTTGAAATCTCAAGGGATGGATTTGTTCTTAGGAGTTATTCAGATGAGACAAATAGCGGTGGTATGGTTCGTTTTCAAATGGAGGAAATAGACTATCCAGAGTTTTATCCTGAATATTGTTATGATGTAAAAGTTACAACATCATATGAAAATAAGACATCTGTATTTAATGAGGACTTTGTAATGCAGTACACTTTGGGAACAAAAATTTGGGAACCTAATACATCTTGGATGGGACTTAACCAATGGAATCACCTTCCAACTGAGTATAGACAAGAACCTCGTCCACTTGTAAATGGAGATGAACACTGTAACGAATAGTGATTAATCTCTAAACTGTTACTGTGCCACTTTCAGTATAGAAAGACCAAACACTAGTGGATTTCCTAACATATAATCTTCCATCACTAATATCTTGTCCGATTGCACCATCAAAGTCACCAAATGCTGCATTTAGTTCGGTTACAGTTGCACTTCCATCACTAAATTGAGGTATCTGCATAGTCCCTGCTGAACCGATAATGCCAGAATCAGTAATATCTGGATCAGCGGTAGTAAAAAATCCCATTACTCCAGTTTTGGCTTTAATGTATGATTCACCGCTTATTTCTATAGCAATTAGACCAGTTGAAATTGCGCTTCCTCGTATAGTAAGTATATTGGTCAAGGCATCATTAGTTTCAAGTTGAAAGTCCATACGCGAGCTGTTGTCACCAGTAGTAGTATTATCCCAAGTGGTAGCTATAACTCCTATTGTTCTTGGATCACCATCAATAATATTAAAACTAATTTCTCCTGCTTCATCACTAACAGTAGCTGCTGCATCAATTCTTTCAAGAACTAAGGCAGCACCAGAAGCAGCAGCATCACCTACTGCAGTATGTCGAGAGACACCCAAAACACCATCTCTAAGACTCATCATATCTTGATTTGCACCAGCATGACGCAGAGTCCACTGAAAAGACCCCTCGGATGTTGCACTAGGATTAGCTTCTAGTTCAACACCAATTTTTCCATAGACAATATTAGTAGGATTGTCATCATTTCCTCTAAACTGAATCTCACCAAGTACAGAATTAACTACGTTAGTATCTCGAAACAGGTGCAAAAATACAGGATTAGTACCTGGAACTGTAGAAGTAATCAGAGTTTTTGTATCATCTACATGAAATGCATCTGCACTATCAATTTGAATATCATAAGTGTTTGTATCATCAGGTAAGTTAAGAACAAGTCCTGAGGAACTTGCAGATAGTGAGGAGATAAGATTCGCCCCACTATCATTCATATTAATTTGTGTAACTCCAAATAGATCCAATTCTTCATAATCTACTCTAGTGTTTGATATGGAAAATTTCTGGTTTCCAGCTAACACAACTGAAAAAGATGGAGCAGAATTCAATACTGTAGCAGTTGTAGTACTATCAACAATTGAACTTTGTACACTTGTACTATCATCTACATATTTTTTTGTAGCAGCCTCTTGATCAGCAGTAGGATCTACTAACCCACTAATCTTATGGGTATCCATGTTCAACAGAGTTTTAATTATTACCTCACCTGAATCAATATCCATAATATCAGCTAGTGTCCCTCCTGTTGCCACCTGAAACACAAGTGATCCCTCCTCAGATCCTGCTGATACTCCCCTAATTCCACCGTTAATTAAGGCATATTCCTGTAATGTGTCGGATATATCATTACCATCAAAGTGTACTGATCCCACTGCATCCCCTGCTGCTGGTACACCTACGGTCTCATTTCGGTATAATCTGATTGCAGCAGATAAGCTTAATGGTGTTCCAGAATAAAATATTGTATTGGCTGCACTAATTGCTATGCCATTACTCCCTGCAAAATCAATACTAAGCTTATCTGTAGAGGTTGGGAAATTCCATACTACCCCTGATGTGCTTGGTGTAATTGTAGATGCACCCAATGTACCGTCAAAGTTTAGTGTTTGTAATCCAAAAATATCAGCAACTGCAAAGTCTACCCTATCAGCTTGAATTGAATATCTCTGTATACTATCAATGATAGTAATTACATTGCCATTGGAGCCAGTATCAGTGACGGTAACAGAGGAATCATTCTGACCTATTTGATTTGTAGGTACTATGTTTGTAACAGTTGTTACAGTGTTACCTACTCTTACAATTGTTCCACCATCATTTGTTCTAAATACAATAACAGTCGTAGTATTTGCAGTAGTATCAAGAACAGGAGGATTAAGAACCACACCAGGCCAGGTAATTACGTGACCTCCAGTTCCATCCTGTGTAATTTCTACTTCCCATTCTATCTGAGTACCAGAAGAAGGAAAACCTGAGAAGGTAATCGCAATATTGTCAGTTAAAGTCATAGTAGTAGAATGTGCATCTGTGTCTGTCAAGACAATTGCCTGCGTTGTGCTTACATCTCCTCTAACATCTACTGGTGGAGTGATTGGAAATGATACTCCACCACCACCACTAGCTTCTCCTCCAAGGAAAACTCCCCATTTGTTTAATAAAATATCATAACGAAGTCTAAGCATCTCACTACCCTTAATGGTAAGATCGGTGACACCGTCACCTAAGAATAGATTACCTGTATTATCTACTGTGATTGTATCTCCTGCATCTGCTTGAATTACTAAATCTTGATATGAGAAAACAAAGTTATCAATATCAGTTAGGGTATCTGCAGTTCCAGTTTCAGCTTGAACTATTACATGTCCTGCTAGTTTGCCTGATTGTCTACCAATGTCTATGGCACCAGCATCTATTGTAACGATTGAGGCGTTCCACCCAATAGGTGAACCCATAACACCCCCAAAACCTTTTCTTAGAAAAGTTCTTACCACTTTATCAGGCGGTGCAGATGTGAAGAATTGTGCATGATCAATATTTGCATTCTGGTCCATGAAATTCTCAAACTTTGAATTTTGTTTGAGTTGGAATGCCTCAAAGGATTCGTCATTGGAACGTGCTTTGCCACCAGTCATGTTTCATTCATACTCCTAGGTAAACCTCTTTACGCCTTTCAAACGGCGTTCCAAACCTCCACGTCCTGATTGAGGTCTACTAATAGAATATTCAATACTTTTGGCTACTAGTTTTATGGTGTTTGCACCATCATCAGCATCAGATACTAACCTTTCATTTTTCAAAAAGAATGAATCTCCAAATCGTATATCAAATATACTTGAACCAGTTGTAGTTACATCATATTCTTTATGTCTAAATTCTTCTATCTGTTGATTGGATATGGCTACTTCGGTAGCCTGATCATGTAACATTATATCTTGTCTGTGTACCATTTCAGGCTCTAGATTCTTTAAAGAGTTTGAACCACTATTAACTACTAACGCTTTCTTGAAATGTAGGTCATCTATAGTCATTGTAATTTTTCCACCTAGTGAAGCAGAGAGGGATGTGTTGGATAAATCATTAAGGGTTCCTTCTGGCGCAAATCTGCCAAACTCATCATACTGATCCTGGTGCTGTATTACTATCCATACTATATTGCGTGATTCAAAGATATTTTGATTTTCTATCTCTTTGGGATTAATCAGATCAACCAGATTATTTAATGTGAAATATCGGGGCTTGTTATTTCTCACTACATTATACGCAGAGATTTCTGTATCTATGGGGAACATTGTACCATCTGTATATGGCATTTCAAAATCAAAACTCCAGACATTATCTTGGGTATCGCCCATTTGGACTCTCATATTGGCTGTTCCATCTAGTGTAGATAATGTACCATCCAAAGGATTTCTAAGTTCTACCTTTAACCCCATAGCAAAACTAAAGGTGACTAATTTAGCTAGTCTAGTCGAATCATCCTGATTATATCCTAGCTTTCCAGTTGGAGTATAGCCCATGTTTGATATGTCTAGTGTTGCAGGTTCATCTGGTCCACCTGCAGCGGAGATTGTACCACCACCATAAATGTCACCCACTCCTTCTGAGATACTATTAAACGTAGATACAGGATAAGGAAATCTAAAATTAAACCATGCACCGTGAGATTGATATGCAGTTTTATCATCAAACCTATCTGTAATTACACTATTAAAATCATAGACTATTTCTATGGCACTATCTATATTTGTATCAAATGGATCACCTTCCTTTGTTACATCTGGAAATTTATCACAGTCAGTTTCAGTTGGTTTAGGATCAAAGGATGTGGAATTAGATATGGTGGTAAATTGGTGTAAACAGTCAGCTCCCAAATCACTTGTTGAAATATCTGTAAAACTTGTGGTGCCGTTATCCCATTCTTGCACCGTGTTATAATAAAATACCACTGTCTGCATATTATCTAATGTACTATCAAACTTGTATTTTACCTCAAAGACTATTCCCTCACCTGCAGGAGCTGGATTTGCTACCACCTCAACTATACTATCCTCAAACTCTACACCGTTAAGATCTGTGGCACTATCTGCAAAGATTCCAGTTCCTTCATTTAGGAATCTAAAACCTCTGGGAAAATTAGCTCCATCATATAAAAATTCAGATTGGAGTGCTTGAGAATTAACACCAGCAGAACCAATAGCATGATCATCTACCCAAGTCCTAAAGAATCCATTAGCATTAATCACAATATTTCCGTCAAATGCACCTGCGCCTGTGCTTGTGTACACTCCGGATACTGGACCTGTTACGTCATCAGGTGCACACATTCCGTTTAGTATTAGTGCTGCCTTATCGTCTGTCCATTCTGAGTATTGAAATGAATTTCCAAATCTATCTGCCATGTCTACCTGTTGCCATTTAGTATCTACATCTGTAGTACAGGAAGTAGGGCCAGGAGGAGTATTATTCAGATTATCTGCTGCTAATGATATGTAGTGTTGTCCTTGATATTTGACT
>Ga0114923_10000460_pt1 | contig 32861 bp, 18 predicted proteins | sample SumtaG_FD_89578 | JGI IMG/M metagenome (GOLD analysis project Ga0114923, IMG submission 89578) | Deep subsurface microbial communities from Indian Ocean to uncover new lineages of life (NeLLi) - Sumatra_00157 metaG | ecosystem: Environmental > Aquatic > Marine > Oceanic > Sediment | place: near... | reverse complement strand
GAACATCATACCCATTCACCTTGGCTGTGCCAGAGGTAGGGAGAACAAGGGTAGCGAGGCATTTGATCATCGTGGTTTTACCTGCACCATTAGGTCCAAGTAATCCGTAGATCTGACCTTTCGGGATATCCAGTGAAACCGACTTGAGCGCCTCTACCTTCTTCTTCTCAGTAGGTATGATGATTGCCTTCCTCTTTACACTGATGAAGGTCTTTGAAAGGTTCTCTATTTCTACAGCGTTACTTGTCAACGTTTAGTACCTCCCCAAACAGGGGTTGTATTGTCGGTGTTCGAATTTCCAATATTTAAACTCAGGTCTTGCTAAACCCGAGTTAGAAAGAAGCCCTCGGGTATTATTCCCGATTTGATAGTTTATTCATGCGAAACACCTAGCGCCGAGTGGAGATGTCTTTGTATATGAATTTTGCCACTCGTGGAGGAATTGGTCAACCTGGAAGTATATTGAATCTAATTCAGGATAGTTAACCATCCTCCTTTTCAGTACTCTTTTCATCGATTCGAAACTCATTGGATTGAAGAAGAAAACGCAACAAATATGATGCTTCATGGACAACAAAGCGAGTCGCAATACTAAGGAATTGTGAGGAGATTTTGAATAATGGAAAGAAAGCACGCTACAGTATTAGCACTAACTTTTGTACTCGTTGGGCTCATGTTCTTCTCGGTGGACACTCCGCTGGTTCTTCAGCAGGATGTCGAACCCGTCGTTCATGAAGCTCCAGTAACTGTTGAACAAATAGCAGATGAACCCGTTCCGCAGGAACCGCTTCGTCTGAACGTAGTTGAGAATCCAAGCTTTGAGGAGTGGGATTCTGTAAACCACCGTCCTGAGGATTGGTCCGCACAGGCTAGTGCCTACCAGCATAGCGACAACGTATATACTGACGTTGTTGCCGCAGGTAGTTATGCAGGTTTTGCAGAATCTCAGGGAAATGATGTAGGATATGGTAGTGCCTACGTTTACAGCGATCTTGGTTATACAACAACTACATTGATAGAACCCGGTATTTCATTGAGTTTTAATTGGAATACCCTGGCAAATCCAGATATTCAAATTGGAGCAGAATCACGCTTCTATCTTCAAACAGATAATGGTGCTGGGACTGCCTACAATTTCTACTATTATCTATCTTCAGCTGCTACCGGCCTTACGAACCAAACCAATTATGGTAGAATAATGATAAATGAAACAGTTAACCAGTGGAATGTTTTCGACCGAAATATTACGGAAGACTTCATAGAAGTTTTTGGATCTGGCTCTCTTACCAGTGAAAGCTACGTTAGAGGTCTCTGGTTCTATGCTAACTCACCAGTTGAAGCAACAGACATGATTCAAGCTGTATTCGATGATGTTGTACTGTATAATAGCACATACAGCAGTTGGGTCGAAAATGGTGATTTCGAATCGGGAACTGGAAATGGATGGGACATTTACAGTACCGATGCTGGTTACGTCAAACAATCCACTGATAGCATGCATCTTACGTACTCTCTCAACGTGAGTATCCCCACCATGCGAGGTGGAAGCGCAAATGCGAGATGCTATACTTGGTTCTCTACAAATTTTGGTTATCATGCACTTTATCCCGGAATGAATATTATAGAAATGGATTGGAAATATAATGATACAGTAGGTGCAGGCTCATCTCAATATGCGTACTTCCGACTCGCTTTCTACAACGGGACTACTTATTATGTCCATTTCCTTTTTGGCTATGGAAATGATGTTATTTCACAAACGAATTCATCAACCAATATCTACGTTAAAATGCCTGGGTTTGGAGTGAGGGATACCTGGCAGCATTCTGTAATCGATCCATACTATGTATGTAATGAGGTTGGTCTGTTTAATATGTCAATAACTGAGATCAGCTTCTATGTCTACCAAGCTATGGCAGATGCAGGAGTAGAGCTTCTTGTCGATGGTTTCACATTTGAAACCTACCCAACAAGTGACCCAACATTTGAGTATATTGAGAATTGGGGACGGTTCGATCCATTTACAGGATGGGGGCGATTTGTTGGCTCTGGTACAGTCACACAGTCAACAGTAGCACACAGTGGTTCATATTCAGCTAACATTACTATAGAAAATGGTGAAGATGGTATTCATCGTAATCTACTCTATGCTGACATCGACCCTGCATTGTCTAGATTTCTGGTGGCGTTTAGAAGATATTCAGAATACTGGACTCGCATATACTTGGATCAATATGGAATTTATTGTATCCGGTTCAAATAGAGTCATTCGCTATGTTCTTGGAAAATCACCTTCATGGACACTCGATAACTCCTCATCGTCGCTGAAGTATGTAATTGTCGATGGTTTCAATCAAACTGGAATTTGGAATCATATGGCTCGAAACCTAACTGCAGATATTGAAGAAGCATTTTCAATTTCTGCTGATGATTCGTATCTGTTTTATTTCGGTGTTCACGCATCTGCTGCAGCCGGAATGAGAACTTCGTTACTAGTTGATGACCTTCACTTCAAGGATATGGAACCCCCAACTTGTGATTCGGTTACCATTCAGTCAACTCCAGTATACTATTGGGACACTGAGATTCGAGTTCTTGCATCCGATGTTCGACCTGGTGTGTCTGATGTTACAATCAATTACACTATAGATTCATGGTCTTCCTGGAACACTGTTGCTGGAACGTATAATGACATCAATGATTGGTTCGACGTCTACGTACCAGCTCAAGCTTATGATACAGATGTTGAGTTCTATGCTATTGTCACTGATGGGTGTGGACTTCAGACTGTCAATAATAATGGCGGTCTAATGTACTCCTACACTGTCGGTGATGATGTTGCACCTACGTTGGTTATTGATACACCTGTCAATAACACAGATGTGGAAGGTCTACTTGCTATCACTGCATCAGCTGCCGATTATGGTTCAGGAATTGAATACGTTACTTTCAATCCTGATGGGACTGGACCTATCAATGACATCTCCGCTCCCTATTCTCAGAACTGGAATCTGGATGATGAATCATTGGGATCACACTTCATCGACGTGACTGCTCGAGACAATGTAGGACTAGAAGTCACAAAGAGACACTACATCACTGTGGTTGATACTATTGACCCAGGTCTTGATAGTCCCACGGATGTTGAATTCACTGTTGGTGCAACTGGACAGACCATAGATTGGGACCCCACTGAGGCACGACCTGCAACCTATGAAGTATTCGTAGACACGGTCAGTACCCTTACAGGAAACTGGAATGCGTCTTCGGAACACATCGTTATGGATCTAGATGGACTAGCAGTTGGAACATACAATTACACCCTCGTCATGTACGACATTGTCGGTAATTCTGGTAGTGATACTGTAATTGTTACAGTGAATGCTGAAACTACTACAACCACAACAACTACCACTACAACCACTACTACGACTACAACGACTCCTCCAGCAGATCTTACTCCACTATTGATTGTTGCAGGTATTGGAGTTGTAGGTATACTTCTGGTTGTCTTTGTTGTTCTACCAAAGATGAAGAAAACATAGTATTAGGAATGAGAGGTAACAATTACCTCTCTCTCCCTTTCTTTTTTTAATTACCGCTTTTGTTTCACAAATATAATTACAATTACTAAGACTACACCTGAGATTGCAATTACAATCTTTGTAAATAGACAATGTGTAAGAAAAAAGTAGAGAGGTTGTCATTGCAACCTCCCTTACTCCGTAGGAATTCTATTCCTTTTCATACTTGAAGCTGAGTTTCATTCGAACACGATACTCAACAATTTTGTTTTCCTTAATTCTGACATCCTGTGTGATCACTTCAGCAACTCGCAGGTCTCTCAGACTCTGTCCTGCTTTCGTGATCGCATTATTCATTGCTTGTTCCCAGCCTTTGCCGCTTACTCCTGTAAGCTCAATGTATTTGTAGACACTCTCTTCTGCCATATTTTACACCTTAAAATGTGGTACGAAATAATAGCAGGATTTTGTGAAAAGCTTTACCTTATCCTATCTTTCGCTTCTTTGTCATTCCGATACTATCTTAGGGGACTTTCTATCGTGAAATTTCATGCAAGCCCCCCCAGAATTAATCGTTGGAAGTTTAATTGGTCTTTTAGGAGCAGCTCTATACGGTCTCTCAGTTGTTGTCTATAGATCACAGTCCGACGAGATTCGCCCTGTTGCAATTAGCTCGATTAAGATGTGGGTGGCTCTTCCTTTTACAGCACTAATGGTACTCATCCTCCCTGGTATTGATTCAATCTTCTTACCCTTGACAACAATTGCTATTCTTGGCATATCCGTTACCTTGGGAGCTGTTGTGGGTGACACAATCTATCTTTGGAGCCAGGAACGAATTGGAGTGTCCTATGCTTTTCCGATAGCAATGTCTTTCCCAATTATGACATACTTCCTGACGGTCATTTTTCTTAACGAACCTCCAGTACTTTCACGACTTGCAGGTGCTATCATTGCAGTCATTGGAGTCATTCTGATATCCAATGAACAAAATAGAAATCAGGAACCCACAGAGAGCACCGCGGTCGACAAAACTCCTCGAAGACTTGATCTATGGGGGATTGCAGGAGCTCTGATTACAGCAGTACTCTACGCTGTAGGTACAACAATGCTACAAGTTGGAATTGAAGGTGTTGATGTAATTGGTGGCAGTTTCGTTCGTATCGTGATTGGCTCTATTGCTTTTACTCCAATGTTTGCAGTTGCAAAATACAAAGGAATGGCATGGCCGACTAAGCGGGCTACAAAATATGTAATTGTCGCAGGCTTCTTTGGTATGGCATTAGGAAGTATTCTCTACGTAGGTGCAGTATCTATGGTCGGAGCTGCTATAATGTCAGTGATAGCATCTACCGCCCCACTTTTTGCAATACCCGTTTCTGTATTCGTGTTGAAGGAGAAAGTAACTCCTCTTGCGCTGGTTGGAGTAGCTCTCACTCTCACTGGAATCATTCTCGTAGTAGCGGGCTTCTAATCTACTTTGGAGTTTGTATCTAATCAATAGTCGATACGGGATTTACCGTACATTACGTCTTGAAGACCGCGTGCGTTTATATTCTCAGGCACCACTATTGAACCAGTGGTTCCTTTGATAGAATGGCTGAATTTCATTATACTAATTGTGTCGACAATTCTGTTCCTTTACTTCTATGTTAAGAGTGTGAGTCCCGCCCAACTTGAAAAAACAATGGGTGAAATTGCATATCCAAAATGCAAGACTTACAGAGTGATTGCTGGAGCTTTTGAGGGAATTACAATTGTCAATTATGTTCTCTATATTTTCTACCCCCTCCCACTTGGTCTTCCTTTGACCCTCCCCTGGGATTACTTACTATCCATCATCATGGCATTTGTGATCATTGTTCCAAGTGCATACTTGATGATTGTTGGAATGCGTGATGCTGGAGCAGAAACCCTCGAGCCAAAGAAAGAACATACACTGTACACAGGCATCTATGACAAAGTTAGGCATCCTCAGGCAATTGGTGAAGCAGTTCTCTGGTTCCCCTTTGCTCTCTGGTTCAATTCCCCATTCCTCGTTCTCTATTCGTTCATTTGGATTCCGATATTCTACATCATGTGTTGGGCTGAAGAGCGAGACCTCATCATTCGATATGGTCAACCTTACCTTGACTATAGAGACCATGTGGGATTCCTAATTCCAAAACAGAAGAAGTAATGATGAATGTCACATCATGCTCTGATTGGAGCACCACAGAATGGACAGAACCTATCTGCTGGTTTCAATGCAAATCCGCAATAGGTACAACCTACTTTCTTCTCAGTAGGTTCAGTGACCTCACGTATTGGTGTGGACGTCATTTCACCTGATGAAGGATCGAACCAGACATCTGTGGAACCACTCCTCTTTTCTCTGACAATGTGTTGGCGCACAGTTTCCTCTGGAAGACCTGTTCTGTCAGAAATGTCGCTGACTGATCCACCTGCATCCTTACCGAGCTCTTCTCTGACCTCTGACTTACCTCTAACTTGTTTGTACAGTGATTCAAGCAATGCAATGACTAGGATGAAAAGTGGGATTAAAAATACCCAGGATTGAGTTTGAATATACAGCCATCCAATGATAATGATTGGAATGAAGGTTCCACATGTGACACCCTCTTCTTTCCGTTTCTTCTGGTCATAGATCGGTTTCACATCTTCAACAACTGGTTCGGGAGTGTATCCCGAGGAGTATGTTCCAGGTTCTGAAATATCCTGGTGTACGATTTGCCTTTGACGTGATTTGATTTTTTGATCCTCTGACCTACTAGAGAGAAGGATGATTGATAGAATGATAATTGGTACAAGCAACCACGGCTCTCCAACACCAAACATCACAATGAGCAGAACGACAATAGGAATTAACAATCCTATAGGACAGTCATTATTTGACATATGTGGCATTTTCCCTATCTTGTTCCCACCTCTGAAGCCTTATGGTTCTTTGGAATATTTCAGTTATTTCACCTATCAGCTAGTTTATTTTATTGAAATTCTGTTTGATTGAATTACAATGAATTCTAGTACTCCCTACATGCGAGATGGCAGGTACCTCGTAAGTAAAAGTCCAGTAGGTACAGATCTGAAAGCAGCTGTTCGGAATGCAGTGGATTTGATTGGTGGATTTGACAAGATCATTGATCAAGATGATTTGATAACGATCAAGCCAAATTTGAATACAGCCGACCCATATCCAGCATCCAGCGATCCAATGTTCATTAAGGCTCTGGGGGAATTGCTTCTTGACGCCGGAGCTGGAAAACTCCGAATAATCGAAAGTTCTACAATGCGACTCTCTGCAAGAAAGGTTTCTGAAACAGTTGGACTTACTGCTGTCGCAGATGAACTAGACGCGGAGATGATTTTTCTTGAAGAGCATGACTGGGTGAAAGTCGATATCCCTCAAGGAAAATATCTCAAGAAAGTATCAATTGGCAAATCCCTTCTAGACTTGGGAAAGCTTGTGGTAGCTCCCAATCTTAAAACCCACTCTTTAGCTAGGTACACAGGAAGTTTGAAAATCTTTGTAGGTTGGATGCGACATCGGGAACGAATACGATTGCACATGAAAAACCTCGAGGCTAAGGTAGTAGACCTAGCATCTTATTTCAGTCCTGATCTTATTGTGATGGATGCACGGACTTGTTTCATAACTGGAGGTCCTGCATCAGGTCAGTGTTCCACTCCGAACCTCATTCTAGCCAGTGGAGATATGGTTTCTATTGATGTTGAGGGTGTGCGTACAATTCAATGTTGCAATGCGAAGAACAAACTCGATATGGATGTCTGGGAGATTCCGCAAATTCGTCGAGCTGTTGAGATTGGGATTGGTGCTCAGAGCGATAATGATATCGAAATTGTAAGTTAGTAGAAGCGAGTAACCTTCAAAACATAACTTGCTCAAAAAACGGTGTGAGCTTTTATTTGAGCGAGGAAATTCCATGAAGATACAGGTCCTATTTGTTGACGACAATGAACCACTACTTGAAGTTGGTAGTGTATACATTGAACGAGATGCACCAGATTTTGAAATGACTGTTGCAAACTCTGCATCAAAAGCGCTGGACTTGCTTGACTTCAAGTCATTTGATGTGATAATCAGTGACTATCAAATGCCAGTAATTGATGGATTAGAATTCCTTGCTCGTGTACGTGTGTTAGATGAACATATTCCATTCATAATCTTCACTGGAAAATCAAGGGAAGAAATTGCTATACAAGCATTGAATCTTGGTGCGACCTATTATGTCGTTAAAGGTGGAGATCCCAAGAGCCAATATGCTGAACTTATTCATATAGCTAGAACTGCTGTTGAACATAGACGAGAGAAACAAGCACGTTCTGAAACTGAGGAGCAATATGGTATTGTCTTCGAACATGCAAATGATGGCATATTGATGGTTGAGAGTGAAACCAGAAAAATACAATCTGCTAATCCCAAATTCTGTGAAATGATAGGATACACTTTGGAGGAGCTTCAAGGGTTCACAATTGAAGATCTCCATCAGCCTGAAGATATGGAATGGATTGGAGATTTATTTGAGAAACAAGGCCGAAACGAAATTCGAATTGCCGAAAAGATACCCGTTCTCAAGAAAGATGGAACTATAATCTATACTGATATTTCTGCAAAAAGACTTGAGATTGCAGGAAAGCTGTACCAGCTTGGTGTTTTCAGAGATGTCACTAGAAAATTAGAGGTTGAAACTGAAGATGCAGCAAAAGATGAGATATACCGATTGATTGCTGAGAATTCTTCCGATGTTATTTTCACTCTCGACATGAATATGAATCGAACCTATCTCAGCCCATCTGTTGAGCGATTAAGAGGATTCACCTATGAAGAATCTTTGGCTCAAACTTGGGAGGAGGTATTACCTCCAGATTCGCTTGAAAAAATGATAATGCTCTTCGGGCAAGGTTTCGAGCGTATTCGGCAAGGAGATGATTCCAAGCAACCAATTATTGCAGAGATAGAGATGTATCGAAAGGATGGAAGTACAGTCTGGACTGAGGTATCTGCTTCAGCAATGTACAACGAGGAAGGCAAGCCTCTTGGAGTCGTCGGGTTGACTCGAGACATAAGCTCGAGAAAGTCTTCTGTTGAATCGTTGAGTAAGAGCGAAGAAAACTTTCGTCTTTTCTTTTCAAATGCTCCAGTTTATTGTTACATGGTTGACCCTGATGGAAAGATATTGAGTGTTAATATGACTGCCCTTCTATCTCTAGGTTATCAAGAAGATGAACTTGTAGGAGAAGACATTGCTTCTCTCTATGCTCCTTATGAAGAACAGAGAGTGAATGCTCTCGTCAAAGAGTGGAGGGAATCTGGAGATCTGGAGAATGAGAAAATCGATATTGTAACTCGAGATGGAACAATACGTACAGTAATTCTTAGTGTATCTTCTGTGACTGATATAATGGGTGAACTAACTCATTCAATTATTATTCAGAGAGATATTAGCGATTCTAATTTAGAAACCTCAAAACGGTACAAGACACTATTTGACAACGCTAATGATGCCATTTTCCTAATGCGTGATGACATCTTCATTGATTGTAACGACAAGACATTGGAAATGTTTGTATGTACCCGGGATCAAATTCTTGGTCAACCTCCCTATAGATTCTCCCCTCCTTATCAACCAGATGGCCGAGATTCAATGAAAAAAGCAATGGAGAAAATCAATAGGGCGATTGGAGGTGATCCCCAGTTCTTCTACTGGAAACACAGTCGGTATGATGGAACTACCTTTGACGCAGAAGTCAGCCTAAATGCAATCGAAATTGAAGGCGAGGTTCTAATCCAAGCTCTAGTTCGAGATATCACGAAACGAACACAAGCTGAAAACGATCTAAGGGAAAGTGAGGAACGTTACAGAGTTCTCTATGAAAATCTTCCAGATGGTGTTATCGGTGTGGATATGCATGCACGGATGACTTTTTGCAATGCTAAAGCACTGGAGATTTTTGGATATCACAACGAGGATCAGGTTCTTGGAAGAAGACTGGATGAATTTCTTCATCCTGATTACAAAAAAATCGCAATGGAAATATTGACTTCCAGTATATCTGCAGGAAAAACGAAAATCGATGGGTTTGAGGGAATTGGTTTACGTGCAGATGGATCTGAAATCTATTTCCACCTGTCTAGCTCACTAATCAAAGTAGATGGCAAAATAGCTGGAATTCAATCACACATTCGAGACCTATCTGAATGGAAAGAAACACAAGAGCAATTAAAACAACAGCGAGAAGAACTTGGTAAATTTGCTCACTCAATGGCTCACGACTTGCGGTCTAGTATTCATGTTATAGTAGGATTAGCAGACTTGTATCAGGAGGATAGGAAAGATAGGCATCTCGATGACATCATAGGAATTGCTGGCAAAATGGATTCCATTCTGTCAAAATCCGTGGCTCTTGCAGAAGCTGGAATAATCATTGGCGCTAGAGAATTCGTTAACTTGGAAAAACTTGTTCAGGAAGTAGCCAAAACGTCAATCCCTGATGAGATACAACTCAAGCTTGGTGAACTACCGATAGTCAATTGTGACCGAGCAAAAATGCTTCAAGTTATACAGAACCTGATGCAGAATGCTCACGAACATGGAGAAGCGAACTCTATCACTGTAACTTCTTTGAAAGAAACGGATACCTATTCAATATCGATTGCAAATGACGGAATTCCCATTCCTGAGGATCTTCATAACCGATTTTTCGAACAGGGATTTTCAACAAAGGAAAAAGGTGGTCTTGGTCTTTCAATTATCAAGAGTATTATAGAAGCTCATGGTTGGGAAATATTACTCGCAAATACAAATCCTGCAACAATCCAAATCAAAGTCCCATCAAAGGACATTCGTTATGAGTTGTAATCACACAGACTGAAAGGTGCCATTACTAAATCAGCAGTTTGAGTAGCTGAATTTTAACACACAATCCTTGCAGGTGATTACCAGGAACACGGTCTCCAATTGATATTTTTCCGCGATACTTTTCTGCGAGATGATTCGCAGTGTGCAATCCAAGACCTCCAAATCTCCGGGTCATATCGAAGATACCTGCTTTTGTTGAATCCACCATTCCCGGCCCATCATCGCATATTGAAATAATATAGTTTGAACCTGAATCCTCGATTGTAACCCACACTCTCTGTTGTTCCTTAGGGTTGTGTTCAACAGCATTCATGAGTATATTGGAGAGAAGAAGCTCAAGGTACTCGTCGGCAAGAATCAAAGCTTCTCCATCTATCATTTTTGTTGTGAATTTCACACTTGTCATCGAACCCATAGCGGCAATGCAGGTGTTCAGAGCTTGCGTTGCCGATCTCTCAATTAGGCTTCCTGATAGTAACTGTTCGGTTGACTTAGCTTCTTCAATAATCCTCGAACATCGTTTCACTGCATCGTTGATGATATTATGGAACATATCTTTCTGAGATTCATCTGTTGCGCCGCGCATTAGTGCTGAACTATTGAGAATTACTTGTAATTGTTGAGCCAGATCATGACCCATTAAATCTAGATAAAGGAGTGCGCGATCTTTTGCGTAACGTAATTCCCGTTCAGTTTGCCGTCTGTTTGTAATATCAACAATAACAGTCTGAATTGATGATATCCCACCATAATCAATACTACTGGTGTAACTCTCAACCCACCTTATCTCTCCGTTTTTCCTAACGAATCTATACTCAAAGTGAGTTGCAATTGGTCTGCCCGCAATCTTATCTCGCATTCTTATTGTTAGCTCACTTCGGTCCTCTGGATGAACCAAATCCCAGACGTCATTAGCTGACATCTGTTTGATTTCATCATCAGAATAACCTACGAGTTCTTTGAATGCTGGATTGTAGTAGAACAACTTGTCTTCAGTTAGAATCGTGATACATTGTGGTGACTGTTCAGCTAGACTTCTATACTTGGCTTCTGAATCTCTGAGATTCTTTTCGAATTCCTTTTGACCGGTGATATCGATAATTAGTACTTGAAGTGCCTTTGCCCCTTCGAATTCAATTGCGTTTGAAAAAGCTTGAACCCATCTGATGCTTTCATCTCGGTGAATAAACCTGTACTCGTAGGGCATAGGTATAGGTTTTCCTTCTCTACGGTTTTCTGCAATGCTAAGTAGATACTTCTTATCTTCGGGATGAATCAAATCCCATCCTTCTTGGGTTGACATGACTAGTATTTCATCAACTGAATATCCGACTAGTTTTCCAAAAGATGGATTTACGTAGACATACCTATCATCTTGGATAACTGTGAGACCTTGGAGGGATTGCTCCGCCAGCAATTTGTATTTCCTTTCAGCTGCCTTGTACGCAGAAAGGTCTGAGATTACCGCAAAAGATCCTTGAAATTCATCGTTCTTACCTAGGATTGGAACTGCAGATATCGAGGTCGGAATCAGGCGCTCTGATTTCGATGTCCATTCAAGTTCATACTTTGAAGAGATTCTATTTTTTCTTTTGCTGAAGTGTTCTTGTTGTATTGTCAAATTTTCTTTGTTAAGGAAATCTCTAGTTGGTCGACCAATCAGCTCTTCAGTGGAGTACTCAAGCATCTCTCCAAATCGATTATTGACATAGATCCAAACACTATTCTCATCAACAACTGCAAAGCCTTCGTTCAGCGATTCAATTAGCACTTTGTGTTTTAGTAAATCTTCGAGAGACTCGATATCCATAGTCTGTTTTTGTGGAATTTCAGATCCCATCTGTAGAGCCTCTTCTGTATTGGAGCATATTAATCATCTCAAAATGCCTATTCATCTTTTGTAGTGCAAATATCCTCCTAATACATATCACACTACTCACAGTTAGACGAATCAGTATCCAATATAATCTAGAATAATGGGAAATCGATTCACCATGTATCCTGATGTTCTTTCTATCGGATGGACGCATCAGCTGACACGCGAAGTTCTTCTTTTCTATTTTCGACAGATTTCCGAACTTCTTTCATCAGTTGAGCAAATGATCCCTTAGGACCTGCGTCGATATTGTCGATTGTGTTTAGATCCTTCAGCATACCGTTGAGTCGGTCTTGGATACTGATAACACCGAGATTGAAGATATCGGCAAATGTTCCATTAACAGTGTATAGAACACGTTTTCTTCCACGACCAGTCTGGTCATAATCTCTTTGACCATCAATTACTCCAAGTGCTTCAAGTTGTGAGACGATAAGCCCCGCATTTGCTCTTGAATATCCAGTGAGTTGACATATGTCATCTGAACTTAATCTCTCACCAGATTCATAATGTTCGATAAATAGTGCGGCAAGAACTGGTCCTGCATTTGGTGATAGTCCTATCCATCGTGCGACTTTTTCAAAAAGTCTTGTAGTGGGTCCTTTCATGAGACCGTTTGATTCAACCATTGGCGAATAACTCCTCTGCGCGTTATAGTATGGCGTACTATAGAGGTCTTGCTCCTATTTTTACAATTCCGCTAAGCCTTTTATGATTTATTATTATTGGACAGAAATACGTCTACTTACAAAATAGAGCATATCAGTACCGTTTTGTTTTCCAGTTGTTACTTGAGTATCAGCATGCCCGATTCGTACCCTACCATCAATACTATTGAGCAGACGTAGGTCTACTCATGAAATAGAGGACGTTTTCATCATTTTGTTTTCCAGATGCAACTCGAGTTTCTACTTTGACTGATTCTCCACCTACTTCTATAAGCTGGTTCTCCAATCTGATAACTGCTCCTGAAAGTAGTGCAGTCCTTAGATTCTCTTTCTCATCATTTTCAATTTTGTATATCTCGTCAATTGTTTTTCCAACGATGGTTGCTTCTTCTGGACCAAAATATTCTGTAACTACATTGTTTATAGATATGATTTCAAAGTCTGAGTTTGTTACAATGAACATGTACTTGAACGAATCAAAGATACTAGCTACCTCTGATTGGTTTTCGCTGATCAGCTGTTGAGCTTTTACTCTAGCCATATATGCTGCTATTTGAACTGCAATTGCCTCCAGGGTGTGCTTATCTCTTTCTGGAATTTCTTCATTGCTATGAGACCCTAAGCTGAGAACAGCAGCAGTTTCTTCTTCAAATTTAACGGGGATTAATGCAACCGCAGTCAAATCCTTGTATTGATCATCAACTTCTTCGGATGATTGTATTTGTGATGCAGAGAGATATACCGGTTCCTTCATCGCAGCAGGTCCCTTGTCACTCGAGAACTTGCTAAGAAAGTGCGCAGAAATTCCTTGGCTTGAAGATAAGTCGAACTCGCCTGTTTTAGAATCAGCCAAGTATATTCCACCACAATCTACACCATCTAATTGGACAGATGTCTTTAGTATCAAGTCTAAGGCTTCGTTGAGGTCTGGGGTAATGCACAATTTATTTCCAAGGTCACGCTGTAAGATGAGTGCTTCTTCTCCCTTCCTCCTCTCCGCAATTTCGGTGAGAAGTTGTTCATTGCTTTTTTGCAATTCGGCAGTACGCTCTTCCACTCTATGTTCGAGTTCTTCATATGCAGTGGTTATAGCTTCACCTGCTCTTCTTTCTTCAACTTCAGTTCTAATTCTGTGTGCGATATCGATGAAGAGGTCACGGAATTCTTCAGTACCTTTCTTCAGATAGTAATCTGCTCCAAGGTTGAGTGCTCGTATTGCCACTGCTTCCTGACTTCTTCCAGTGAATATGATGAATGGAATATTGGGATTTCCTTCACGCACCCATTCAAGAAGATCAAGGCCTGTCATGCTGTGGGGTCCGAGATAATGGTCACAAACAATAGCATCAAACTCTTCTTCTTCGATTTTCTGGAGTGCTTCTTGATCAGTATTTGCAGAAACAAGTTCGAATCTATCGTCCTCTTTTGCTAGGAACTTGCCTGCTAGAAATAGTAAGTCCTCATCATCATCTACGACTAGGACTCGTATCTTCAATTTCTCTCCACCTCAAATTAGAATGTATCCGGACTGATTTGGATTAAGTCATTCTCTAATATTACACTTGTCATGAGGTTCTTCTCTCAATTTTGAGTTGAAAAAAGGAACGCTCCTTTGTATGTCGAGTAGCTATACTGCAAAAACGAGAATTTAAATCCCAGTTCCTATTGTTTTGGAACTATGTCTGATATTATAGAATTACTAAAGACAAAGCTTTTTCTCGTTGGTACACTTCTAATGATGATTGCGGGAGCAATTCTCGTCACATTCGGTGGTGGTGATGAAAGCCTCATGATGGGTATTCCAATGATTGTGTTGGGTCTCCTCCTGTTCATTTCTGGATATATTACACCGATTGTTTCTGAATCTAAGACTGGATTGGTAATTGGTCTAATCCTAACAATTGGTGCAGTTGTTATGCTTCTGGGGGTTGCTGTATATGATTACATGATGTTAATAGCTGGTCTATCAATCACTATATTGATGAGTGTAGCGTGGCCAATTATTTGTTGCCAAGGATCTCAGGGAATTAAATCCCAAGTAGTTGGTGTTGCATCAGCACATGATAGTATATCGATAACAGAGCTAAGTAGCAAAACTGGTGCGTCTGTGAAATTGACAAGTGAAATTGTATATGATGCAATTGGAAAAGGACAATTATCCGGTCGCATGGAAGGAGACACCTTCGTTCGATCTGCACCATCTTCAACTTCATACTCTGCTCCAACAACCACAACAAGAGAACGTGAGATTATCAAAGTTCTTGTCATTTGTCCTTATTGTGGCGCAAAAACTGAGCAAGGCATTGGCAAATGTTCGAATTGTAAAGCTGACTTGTAATCTCCATATGAAGACAGACGTAGGGGTTCAATCCCCTACATTTTCTTCTTTCTATTGCCTTTTCTATCCAATACCATCACAAACATAAGGGAAAGTGGTAATCATATAATGTCACGAGGAGGATGTAATGGCAGAACCTAAGGAAGAAGTACTTCCAGTAATCCATCTACGCATCCGTATCTCAAAGCCACTAGAAGAGGTCTGGAGTGATTTTCTCGACCCTATCATGATGTTACTCTGGCTTGGAAATGAGATTTCAGCAGATGTACGTGTAGGTGGGTCAATCAGGTTCCTTGGACCTCAAGCACCAACAACTCCTGAGATTGCAAACTATTGGGAGATCAAGGAAGTAAAAGACCAGAAAGTCCTCCTTCTCAGTTGGCGCATCATGGGTGTTGACACACTTCTTGTAATTCGATTCAATCCTATTGGACCTGGAACTATGATTCAGGTTAACCATGGAGCAGTACCTGTTTCAGCAAGGAAGTATCATCTTCCTGAACATTGGAACCTCCTCCTTGCAAACTTCAAATCTGCAGTGGAGTTAGGTGGTCCAGCTCTACGTTTTGATTACTCAGAATATCATCCCCTTCGAGTGACAAGATATGATCCCAAAGATGTTCGACTCAGTGTGGTGTGTAGGACTCCTCCACAGATTCCATTCGATGTTTGGACAAATCCTGATAAGTTGAAGCACTTCATAAGAGCAGATGATCCTGTTGTAGACCAACAGTATGCAGGTATTTACACTTGGTGGGCAGAAGGAAAAGGTCCTGTCGTCTTCAAGAAGATGATCCAAGACAAAGAGTTGGAATTTTCATGGGTCCATGGTGATGAACCTGAAACTTTAGTTAACGTACGATTTGAAGAAGTAGGTGACCACACCTTAGTCACATTACATCATAATGAATTTGCGGAACCTGAAGCTGCAATTGGGTATGACATCGGTTGGTCTGGAATGCTTGCCGAATTGAAACTTGTTTGCGAACTTGGAGAGTCCGGAATAGAACGTATCAGTGATTGGGGCTAGACTCATTTTAAAATACAAACAATGGAATTCCTGGAAAAACCAGGAGCCATAGCGCTAACGCTGTTACCATTGGAATGAAGAAATTATCAGTCCACCCAACACTCAGGAATTCAGCAAGGGTTGCACAAATTGCTACAATCAAAATTTGAGGCAAGAAATTCAGGACATAGGTATCTGGTGAATAGACAAGCAATGAAGTAATGACCGCAAGAGTCGTGAACATGAAGACACCAATACTTCCCTCAATTGATTTATCTCGATACTTCTTTTTGAATAGTTTTCCTCCATAGGGACGACCCAATGCTTCACCTGCTGCATCTCCCCAAGCAACTGCAAGTATTGCAGCAACGAAAATTTCGGGTCTCGAAAAGAACACGAGGAACACTGAACCAAATGATATCATTGCCATAAAGCCAGCCATGAATGTGTTCTGACTAGTTTCTCCATCACGACTTCCAGCACTCAATAGCTCCCCTATTAATTCACTCTTATGCCCCCAAGAATAAAATAGAATGAAGAAGAAAATACCCGCAGCAAATGATGGCCCACTCAGATTAGAATATCCAACGAGGGTCAAACCCACAACGGTTCCCATTGAAATGTGGACAAGCTTTCTCGGTCTCCATTTTGGCATGCCTGAACCTGATAGATAGTATGCTGCCGTTAGAATTGCCGATACAATGAAACCTGTTGCTATTGCCATGACAACGTCAGTTGGAGCTAGGTCCCCGAATACTAGATCTACCATCTTTGACAACTCCATGCAGGAAACAAGAGCTATTTCATTATTGCTGTTCTAACTAGATTGTGCCAAACTACTATTTTTGGCAACGAGAACAAAAGTAGACATGCCCGCCACCATGCGCTATCTTTTCTATTTGAGCTCCACATGCTGGGCAATCTTTGTCCTTCATATTCGGACCCATGACTGGAGTGTGTCGACCGGGTTCACCATAAAGATTCAACCAATTGTCTTTTCCACCTGAGCAGATACGTGCGTTGAGAATCTCTTTCATAGAGTCATAGACATCACGCTTCTCATCTTCTGTGAACGTTGAAGTGTTCCTCTTTGGATGAATCCCTGCTTTGTATATGATCTCTTGAAATGCAGCATTGCTCAACCCAACAACAATCGCTGTCTTTCCAACTAATGCAGCTTTAACGTTTACTCCCTTTGTATCAAGTAATTCAACGAATCGCTCGAAGGTAAAATCTTGCTCTCCAACTGGTGCAGGAGTATCTGAGAAATCACGCTTGACTACATAGAGACCATTAGTTTCCGTGTCTGTCGCAGCATAGGTTACGCCCATGTTGGTCTGTCTTATGGTTAGATACGTTCCATCTGTAAAATTAAATTTGATGTGATGTTTTTTTGGAAGTGAGTCTTCGTTCTCATGATAAAATACTTGAGCTCCGTACTCGGGACATAATATGATATTCATCTTCTTGTTCATTTGAATTCGAATCACGTTCCCTCTATGAGAAATCGATTTCACCTTGCAATCTAGTAATCTATCATAATCTTTGAGATCCTTGTTCATGAACCCAATCTTCTGAAGTTTCTCAGAATCTTGAATATCAAACGATTTGATTTTCTTCTCCAAGATTGTACTTGTCAATTGTTCAGCAAGGATCAGTGCTTCGGGAAGTTCAACACTCATTCAATCTCAACTCCACGTGAATATTGTTGAAATCCAACTGATATTGATTACACACAATCCCTGATGAGCTTACCGAATCTACTTCTTCTTATGGAACATGAATGGGATAACACTTCCAGATATGTAGCTCCCTGCTTCTGAGCATAGGAATGCAATTCCTTCTGCAATATCTTGAGGGCTGACATCTTTTCTCTCAAGCCATTGCTTCTCGTGGTTGCAGTATGCAATTGCTTGTTTGAAATTCTCAAAGTGTGAAACAGGACCCGGTGCTATTGCATTGATAGTGACTCCTTGTTCCCAAGCTTCCTCATAGGCAAGATGCATTGCTTGAAGTCTTGCGGCTTTCCCTACGTTGTAGGAATATGCTGGTGAACTCTGAACTGGATGAAGTGTGATTCCGACCAGTCGCCCCCATTGTCTGTCATACATGCCTGGGAGTAGTAGGCGCATGAGATGGAAGAACGGAGCAATCTCCTGAATCAAATCTTCAAGCGCAAGAACTGGATTAAACACATCAAGAGGTTCGGGGTGCCAGCCGGCACCTGGATTGATAACGCAAATGTCCACTTTCTCGAATCGCTTAATTGCTACATCGATGAGCTTCTCACACCCATCCTTCACAAAGACATTGGCTTGAACAGCTATTGCACTCCCACCATTTCCTTCGATGTATTCTACAATTTCGTTTGCTCGATCTTTGCTATTCAGATAGTTGACAACAATACTTGCACCTTCACGTGCAAGAGTGAGTGCAATGCTTCTTCCCATTCCTTTCCCTGCTGATCCAGTTACAACAGCTACCTTGTCTTTGCCACTCATATCATGCTCTCCTTGTTTCATTATTTTAGTTCAAAGCCATGCCTGCGGAGAATGTCAAGTAGAGGGTCTCCCTTTATGAAGGCGCTTCTGAATTTCCGTGAGATATGCTCGGACCATGAATACTTATCGAAACCTATTGTGTCCTCTTCATCTTCTAGTGGGACCTTGGTCTTTGCTTTGATGTAGTATCCTTGAGCAATGAATCCCTCATCCATCTTCTTCATACACTTGTCGATATCCTCGTCTGAATGATGTCGGTATTCGTCTTCGAATGCCGCCATTTCTACAGGGAATCGTGGGCGAACCTCTGTGTTCTCAGCAGGGTCTGGATATCCGATGCTCATCCCTACAACTGGGAACACACGTTTGGGTACATTGAATGTCTTAGCAATTTCGTCTGCTTTGAGTGGAGCAAGCCCGTACAACACAGACCCAATTCCAACAGCCTCTGCAGCAATGGTGAGGTTCTCTATCATTAGTACGACATCTTGCATTCCTAACCAGATGGTCATCATGTCATCATGACCGTACTTGTGTCCTCTCTTGGCCATAATCTTCTCAAGACGTACAAGGTCTATGAAATAAATGAGATGTACGGGAGCAGTCGGATAAGTCCATACCCCTGCTTCCAGCATCTTCTCTCTATCCCGTGTATAGATAACAGAACAGAGTTGTGCTGCAAATGGAGCTCTGAACCCTGTTTCAAGGATTTGAGTAAGTACTTCATCGTTCACTGGTTTATCCAAAAACTCGCGAATTGATCTTCTATTGTTGATAATTTCTAGGAGCTGCTTGGTTGTCTTATCATCGACCATAGATACTTCGGAATGCAATCCTCCTCATGAGGTTTCCGAATTCTAGTATTATTAATTAGAGTGTTTTATTATTTGAAAATTGGTGGATTGATTGACTGAAAATGTAGAAAAGGAATCACAACCAATAGCTGCTCGCTTTGAGAATGCACTTGAGAATAAGCATTCTTTTCTTTTTCCCGGTGTCATAATGGTCATAGGATTTGCATTATTTTTCATCATTTGGTGGCTGTCGTTAACAGATATTCTATCCAATCATCCGAGTCTAGATCCTTTTGCTCTTCTTGGCTATCCACTCTCACTTGATTATATGACTGCGACAGTACTATTCTTCGTTTTTATTTTACTCATGATGTTTGTAGTCTACTTTGTTTGTCTGATTCCAATGACACTTTTTGTCATTTTGGGTAGTAAGAGTATGTTCGTATTCGGACTCTCTCAAGATATTGCAGAACCTGGAAAGAAGTTTGGCGGGATACAGATGGTCCTTAGGTCATTACTTCCGGGTCTATTTGGAATTGGAATTGGAGTTGCTGGATTACCATATATCTTTTCTTTAGCTGATCCATCGCCAGCAATCTCGCCTCTCTCATTCACATTGATTTCCACTCTTTACTATGGGTCCCTGGGCCTGATACTTGGAATGGCTCTCTTCCCTGCTACTTGGTTTGCGGATGATTCAGGATTAGTTATCCAGGGAATGTTGAAGACTCCATATCGTGCTCCTCCCAGAGTGGATGGGACGGGAAATTGGTTGAGATCAGTATTCGCAGGTCTGACGGTATTTCTCTATCCGCTAACAATGATTCAGGGTTTCATTCTAACTCCAAATATCGATTTTCTGGACTTAGCAATAGGTGTGTTTGTAATTATAATTGGTTTACCTCTAGTGATGATGAGTATCAGTATACCATTTGTATTGCTGACAGAAAAGCTCCAGCCTAGAGTAGTGAAGGGAATTTATTATGTTGCACAAAAAATTGGCGCAAAGAAAATAGATCTTTATGAACCAAAAATCATTGAAGTAGAATCTGAAAAGGAATGAATTTTCAATCCAACTAACCCTTTAATTTCCTTGAATCACAATTTAATATAAAATAATACGGACTTTTGAAGAAAAATAAACAAGTGGTCCGACGAAATATGCATATAAAGTTCAACTAAGTAAATAATTTACATTCTGTAAGCGCAGCAGAACGCATCATCAACGACTGCGGGGCCCCTCGAATGGTGAACTTGAAAAAGATATCCAAGAATTATGGAGCAATTTCATTTTGTTTTGTAATGATTTTCTTAATGACACCTATGGCTTCAAACCCCGCAGATCCATCTTATTCAAATAATGACTCTAATCGTCCCGTCTTTGATGGAATGAATCTGGCAGAAAGTACTCAGCATTTTGTTGATTCAAGTACCTCAGATATTGATAGTTCTCCGGATATTGGAACTCACTCAAATTTCGCAAGTCAGCAATCAGGACCCGACGCAACTTATGATACGCTTGTAGAAGGTAATGGTGCTCCTCCACCAACAGACGCCGAGGATGACATCGATAGTGACACTTCTGATGTTGATTCCACACCAGATGTGGGAATTGAAGGAACCTTCGCAAATGCACAAGGTGCTACTAATGATTCAAGTTATTTTGCTCTCACTGAAGAAAGTGTAATCTCAGCTTACGGTGGAGAAACAGGTGGTGTTTTTGTCACAGGTTCAGTCCCCGATATGGCTGGAAACGATCAGTATGCTTTCTATCAGGCGATATTCTGGAATCCTACTGATGATGTCTATCAAGTTTCTCGTGTAGAGTTCAGCTACACAGGTAGTACATGGTTGAAAAATATAGCTCAAGGAAGCGGGTCGTCATCTCCAACTTCTGGATGGTCTCTTACAAGTGGTCAAGTCGCTGCTTGGACTAGTGGGACACCAATCACTGTTCAACCACACACTGCTGCCTCATTTTATGTTAGAGGTGACTCGAACAAGAGGACCATATCATATTACATTGATATTGGGATAACTGCAAATTCTTCAACTTATACCGAATCATATCATTCAGCACAAGACAAATTTAACCAACCATCTGCTCAGCTCTGGCTGGGTTCATCACTTCCTCCAACTCAGATTCATTCAGTGTCATCAGCAACAACAACTACTGTGTATGTATCTCTGGAAGAAGATGATGGTGGTGCTTCTATTCTTTCTGGTGGAACACTTACAATTCATGTTCCCACAGGTTTCACAAGTATTACTGATGTGGGTGGAACAAATTGGGGTGCGGCAACGATTAATGGAAATCAAATTGTGGTGAGCAATACTGCACCTATCTCGGGTTCATATCTTACATATGGATTCCAAATCACATCACCCAGTACTCCCGGCTTGTATAAACTTGACATTGCCTTTGATGACGGTTCAAATGCTCATCCAATTGGTAATTTTACAATTCATGTAACAGGAATTCCACCAGCGTACGAAAAAATCAATCTTGAGTACCAATGGACCACTGCTTCTTATGATGAAACATATGAAGAAGTTTGCATCTACATTGGAAGTCATACTGGATCGGAAAATCTAGCGGTTAACTACTGGGATGGGTTCTCCTGGAATGCTCTTGGAACAATTACTGCAGCTACAACAGGTTGGGCTAACTTTACTGCTACTGGATTATCTTCTTCAACCTATACTATCCAGTTAGTTGGAACTTCTGAATCAACTGATGTTAGCAAGGATATTTGGAACATTGATTTGATTACGCTTCACACATGGTCTCTTCAGACTTACAATTACAAGTTAGATCTCGAGATACAGTGGACCGCTGCTAATTATACGCAAGACAACGAAGAGCTTTGTATCCATACTGGTAGCTTGGATTCTGAGGGCATTCGTGTTGATGTATGGAATGGAGCTGATTGGACAAACATTGCGTTAGATCTCGTTGCTTCTGATTGGAACAACTTCTCAATTTCAACTTGGCTAACCTCCTCTGTGTTTACAATTAGATTCAGAGGTGACATTGAGGTAAGTGATACAACTCAGTCCTCTTGGGAAATCGATGTGAGTCTTCTACATACTTGGGATAATGAAGTTCCTCAGAACTCTGCAACCCCTGTTATCTCCAATCTTGATGATACAACATTCCTCTATGCTGAGTATCGTCAATATGAGCTAACGGCTGAAGTAACAGATTTAGATGGATTTGCAGAAATCGATTATGTTGAGTTGACACTAACTTCCAATGACCGGGGCACATCGTACTGGTCTATACGTTATGATGAAGATACAGACTCGTTCACTGAGCAGTCTGACCCCAGCGATTACATTACATTAGATGCTGGTTCATCGAGTGCAGTAGAAGCTGGTAATAGTATCAGTGCTACATTCTTCATTACGGTGAATTGGGACCATCCTGATGTTGTTGATACCGATTTGAAATCTGAAGTATATGATGCAACTCCTTCATCAGATTTGGATTATTACGAAGTCAATTGGGATGTTGAAACACGACTGGATCTGAGTAGTGGTCCTACTCTAAATGATGGTTCTGGAACTAGTACTAGGGGGGACCTCGATAATTCAATGACTGCTTCTGGTACAATAACATATCTTGGAAGTGCACTCCACCCAGCAGCAGCAGATATTGCTATATGGATTTCATCTTCTCAATATGGAACTCAAACAGGACCTTGGGAAGCTATCAATTATGAAGACACAGGTGGTACATTTTCCGCAACTGTATATGCTGACGATCAGGTTGGAATAGACGATTATACATTCAAAGCAGTCACAGAAGGAGCTGGTGCTTCTGGTGGTGACCACTTCAGTGCAAGCCAAACAGCGCAATACATTTCTGATGTAGTTCAAGTACAATCATACTCTTCTGATGATTCTAGAATTAATGTGAATACAACAGCCTCCCTTCATGCAGTTCTGTACTATGATTACGACAACAGCTTTGTCGTCGATGGCACAGTTACAATAAATGGAATAACTGCAACCTATAGTGGTTCAAATGGTGTCTGGGATTTCACTGATGAACAGTCCACAGCTCAACTCGTTACATATGATACTCTGGTGTATTCTGGAGGAACCCATGGCATTACGGGGGAAGATCAAAATGGACAATCCTTTGATCAAATTTGGGACTATGTCAAGGTTGTTTCCTACTCGCCTGTTGATGCGAGAGTGGATGTAAATTCCAATGCAATTATTGATGTAACCTTGATTTACGAATATGATGGTACATCTGTTGTTGATGGTTCAATTACCATAAATGGGGAAACAGCAATCCATCAAGGAGTTGGTGTTTGGAGAATCACAGTTAGTAGTGCCTCTGTTCAAGGAGTTACTTACGATCTGGTTGTAGCAAGTGGTAACACTCATGGGATTACGCTTATTGATCAAAATTCTCAATCACAACTTGTTGTTTGGGATCGCGTTATTGTTACCGGCTATAGTGTTGCTGATAATCATGTAACTGTTGATGATAGTGTCAATCTAGATGTGACATTAGAATATGAATACGATAGTGCACCAGTTACTGATGGATCAGTTACTGTTAATTTAGTATCCGCATCTCATACAGGAGGTGGAGTGTGGAGAATCACTGTTTCAAAGAGTACGGTCCAAGGAGTTACCTACAACAGCGTGGTCTGTTCAGGAAATACATTCGGCATAAGTGAAGTCAATCAGAACTCTCAATCACAACTCATCATTTGGGATCAAATAACTGTGAGATCATACTCGGTTGCAGATAACCGAGTGACTGTGGGTGATGGTGTCAACATCGATGTGACCTTGGAGTACGAATATGATGATTCAGATGTCACCGATGGAACTGTAACAATAAATGAAAACAGTGCTACACACCAAGCTCTTGGTGTTTGGAGAATAGTCGATACAGAAGCTACTGTTTTAATGAATACATATGACACTGTAGCATGCTCAGGAAATACTCTTGGCATCTCATCAGTAAATCAGAATTCACAATCCATAGATGTAATCTGGGATCAGATTACAGTCAGGTCATATACCGTTTTAGATGATCGAGTGAATATCGGTGCAAATGTTAACGTCGATGTTTTGCTAGAGTATGAATATGATGACACAGCTGTGACAGATGGTACAGTTACAATAAACACTATTTCTGCAACTCATCAAGGTGTAGGAGTATGGCGAATAGTCGAAACAAAAGCTACTGTTCAATTCTTTACCTATGATACGATTGTGTGTTCTGGAAACGCACATGGAGTCACTTCAGTAAATCAGAACGGTCAGTCAACCATAGTAATCTGGGACCAAGTAACCGTAAGATCGTACACTGTAGTTGATAGCCGTGTTAGTGTTGATGACTCAGTTAACATCGATGTGTTGTTGGAATACGAGTATGATGATTCGATAGTCACAGATGGGACAGTTACAATAAACACAATATCGGCTACACATCAGGGTGCAGGAGTTTGGAGAATAATTGAATCAAAAGCTACCGTTCAATCAGTAACCTATGATACTATTGTTTGTTCAGGAAATACTCATGGAATTTCATCAGTCAATCAGAACAGTCAATCTACAAGTGTAATCTGGGATCAGGTTACAGTACGGTCGTACACTGTTGCAGATAATCGCGTCAATATTGATGATTCTGTTAATATCGATGTGACTCTGGAGTACGAATATGACGATTCGGATGTCACCGATGGTACAGTCACTATAAACACAATCTCTGCAACTCATCAGGGTGCTGGTGTTTGGCGAATAGTCGAACAAAAAGCAACAGTCCAATCCTTTACCTATGACACAATTGTTTGTTCAGGAAATAGTCTTGGTATTTCATCAGTCAATCAGAACGGTCAATCAACCACAGTAATCTGGGATCAAATTACTGTACGGTCCTACACAGTAATAGATGCCCGTGTCAATATTGATGACTCAGTTAACATTGATGTATTACTGGAATACGAATATGATGATGCAATCGTTGTTGATGGGTCAGTTACAATTAACACAATTTCTGCATCATATGTGGGCAGTGGTATCTGGCGAATAACCGAATCGAAAGCAACAGTTGAATCGGTTACCTATGATACCGTTGTCTGTAGTGGAAATGCATTTGGAATCTCTGATGTTAACCAGAACAGCAAATCAACAGAAGTAATCTGGGACCGAGTCATTGTTCAGTCCTACTCTATTCAGGATGCACGAGTTGATATTTCCATAGTTGTCACTTTCAATTTCACATTGGAATACGAACATGATGGCACTCCTGTTATTGACGGCATCGTCACTCTCAATGGAGTTTCAGCATCACATGTGAGTGGTGGAGTCTGGGAAATTGCTCAGAGTCGAAGCTCAGTTCAAGCTGTTACGTATAGCAGTGTCATATGCTCAGGCAATCTTCATGGAATCGATGAAGTCAATCTGAATTCACAGAGTCAGGAAATCATTTGGGATCAGATAACCGTTAGGTCATACTCAGTTGTTGATAACAGAGTGAACCTGGATGATAGTGTCAACATCGATGTGACCCTAGAGTACGAATATGATGATTCAGATGTAACTGACGGAACAGTTACAATTACTGGAAACAGTGCAACACACCAAGGTCTTGGTGTCTGGAGAATTTCCCAGTCCAGAAGTTCAGTGCAAGAAGTAACATTCGATACAGTTGCTTGTTCAGCAAACACCTATGGAATCTCATCAGTCAATCAGAACAGTCAATCAACCGCAGTGATCTGGGACCAAATTACAGTCCGTGGTTACGAGGTGTCTGATGCACGGGACAATGTAGGTGACACCATTACAGTTACAGTTGAGCTCGAATACGAATACGATGATTCAGATGTTACTGATGGCTCAATTACAATCAACTCCGTTTCATATACTTACACCGGTTCTTTGGGTAAATGGTCTGCTTCACGAATGCAGGGTACTGTAGGAGCTGAAACCTTTGACACAGTAACCGCTTCTGGAAATACTCACGGAATAACCGATGTCAATCAAGATGGACAATCTCAAACAATTATCTGGGATAGAATTCAAGTTTCAACAACAACTGTAGATGATGGTCGAATAGACATTGATTCATCTTGTGAAATTCGAGTCACGTTGATTTTGGAATATGATTCAACACCTCTTGGCTTAGGGGATTCAGTTACACTAGATGGTGTAGCAATGGTTTGGGATGCTGGTGATTCAAGATTCGAATTAGCTCGTCTTCAGTCTTCAGTTGGGGAATGGCTTTACTATGTTAATTCATCCCTAGAAACCACCTTTGGTATCTCCGCATTAGACATTAACTCCCAAGAAGTCAGTGTGATCTGGGATCAAATTATAATACTTACAACTGTTGTAGATGATGGCAGAGTTGGCATTGGTTCTAGTGTCGAACTGAGAGTCACCGCAGAGCTTGTCTTCGATGGTCATTCACTTGGATCTGGAGACTCTATCGTAATGGATAGTGCTTCGATGACTTGGGATGTTGGAAATGGTTGGTTTGATTTATCACGAGTCCAATCAACGGTGGGACTTTGGAACTACTTAGTGGATTCAGCAGCTGAAGTAACATATGGTATTACTGCACTTGATCTTAATGGAACAAATCAAGATGTGATTTGGGATAACCTCAATGTCTACATTGTCGCAGACATGGATTCAGTTGACAATGGTATTCAAGTTAACTTCACAATGACTGTGACATTCGAGTATGATCTCGCGGTATGCACAACTTACAATCTCAAGGTAGCAAGAAATGGAACCTACTGGCACACATTCACTAATGTCAATGTTACAGATTTTATAGACACCAATTCTGATATGTCGTATCTCTACAATGCAACCATAATTAATTCTGAAACAACCTATGGAATCACTGTTTTCTCAACAAATATTGAAACAGTTGTTTGGGGTGGTGGGTCTGCCGCACCTGCAAACGCTGCTGCACCCGCATTAATCAATCCTGACGACACCGATTTCATGTTTGCTAGATTGAGATTCTACATAATAACCTCCAATGTATCTGATGCACAAGGTTACGTGGATATTGATTACGTCGAGTTGAGTCTTTGGGATAATTCTCGTTCTGTAGAAATTTGGCGAATCCGATTCACCAATTCAACAAACACGTTCTCTATCGAAGCTGGTTCTGCTTACATACAGTTGGGAAGTGGTTGTACTTATACAAAAACAGGTTTTGATATCGATATCACTTGGTCGATTAAGATTGATTGGGATCATCGAGACCGTTCAAATGTTGATTTCAAACAATATGTTGTCGATGATGGTGCTGAATTTGATGAAAATTGGTATGAGGTCGATTACGATGTTGAAACACGACTCGACTACTCGACTACTCCATCACTCTCCGACGACCGTGGTGATTTGAGCACCAGTGATCTTGAATGCACCGGTACAGCTGTGTACTATGGATCATCACTACACCCCTTAGCAAATGAAACTGATGTCTGGGTATCTCACGATGTTTCTGGAACATGGTCAAGTAATCTGGACATCTCTGGAGATTTCACAGTTTCATCAATTGGTTCATCCTCATCCGTGAGATTGAATACTTACACAATCAAAATTGTAGCTAATGGTGATGGATCTGGAGGAACAGACCTCTACTACACAACTAGTGAAACAGCAGAATTCATCACAGATCAAATTGAATTCTATAATTCTGGAACAGATTATGCACGTGTCAATGTAGGTGACGGTGGTGTAATCTGGTGGAACGCTCGTTATGATTATGATAATACAGAAATAACTGGTGGATTGATAGCAGATCTCAACGGATCCAAAACACTCCTCTGGGACAATGGACTCTCTCACTGGTATTATGTTGAAGTGTCCGGTATTGTAGACCAAATCGGATATTCCATATTGTCGGCTTCTGAATCAGGTTTTAGTCTAACTGGATGGACACAAACTGCTTCTGATGTTTCCGAGATTTGGGACTTGATTGTTGTCCGTTCATATTCTGTAGCTGATACGAGAACCAATGTTTCTGATCTTGTTAATATTGATGTTCTTCTTGAATACGAGTTTGATGATAGCTTTGTCGCGGATGGTACAGTGCAAATCAATTCAGCGTTAGCAGTCTATCAAGGCTCTGGAATTTGGAGAATTTCAGAAACTAATGGCAGCGTTACCAGTGTTCTATACAATTCAGTTAGTTGCTCAAGCAATACACACAATATTACAAATGTATATCAGAACGCCCAATCCGTGACTGTAATCTGGGATAGAATCATTGTAGGTTCCTATTCCGTTACTGATGTCCATGTCAATGTTGATGATGCGGTTAATATTGATGTGACTCTTACTTTCGAATTTGATGCAACCTCTGTTCTTGATGGTACCGTTTCAATTAATGGATTCTCAGCAACACATCAAGGTCTTGGAGTGTGGAGGATTACTCAGTCTAGAAGCTCCATTCAAAGTGTTTCTTTCGACACTGTGAGTTGTTCTGGTAACACTCATGGAATAGCAGTCGTCAATCAAAATAGTCAATCTGAGGATGTCATCTGGGATAAGATTGTTGTACAATCATACACTGTTCTAGATAATCGAATCAATGTGGATGACTCTGCAAACATAGACTTTGTTTTACACTATGGATATGATGACTCCCCAGTCACAGATGGTTCAGTCAGTATCAATGCAGTTGCTGCAACTCATCAGGGAAGTGGAACTTGGCGAATTATTGACACACAGAGCAGTGTTCAATTAGTCACTTACAATACTGTTGTTTGTTCAGGGAACTCATTCGGTATTAGCAATGTTGATCAGAATGGACAATCAGAAGCCATCATCTGGGATCAGATTATTGTAATTTCTTATTCCGTTGATGATAACCGTGTGGATTTAGATACAGTCGTGGTAGTTAATGTCACACTGGAGTACGAGTATGATAGCACTAGTGTTGTTAATGGTGTAGTAATTATTCAATCAGTTTCATCCTCACATGTGGGTAACGGAATCTGGCAGATTAATATGAGCAAGAGCTCAGTGCAAATGGTTTCCTTTGATACTGTGGTTTGCTCTGGTAACTCACATGGAATATCATCAGTTAATCAGAATAGCCAGCAATCCGATGTAGTCTGGGATAAAATCACAATACGATCCTACACAGTTACAGATACACGAGTAAATGTGGATGATTCAGTCAACATTGATGCCCTGATTGAATACGAATATGATGACTCTCCTGTCACTGATGGAACTGTAACTATCAATGGAGCTTCTGCAACTCATCAAGGTGTAGGTGTTTGGAGAATTTCAGATTCAAAGAGTAGCATTCAGGCCGCGACATATAATCTTGTTCTCTCTTCTGGGAATCTACATGGAATAAGTGAAATTGACCAGAACTCTCAATCTATCACTATTATCTGGGACCAAATTGTTGTCCAGTCCTATTCAATTCTTGATAACCGCGTGAATGTCGATGATACCGTTTCTATTGATGTTGTGTTACAATATGGGTATGATTCCTCGCCATTAATAGATGGCTCAGTAAGCATTAATGCAATAGCCGCTACTCATCAAGGAAGTGGAACCTGGCGATTCTCAGATGTGAAGAGCAGTGTACAAGCATTCACCTATGATACTGTTTCATGTTCAGGGAATACACATGGTATAACCATCGTCGATCAGAATGGTCAGTCAGAGCAAGTCATCTGGGACCAAATTGTTGTCTTATCATATGCAGTTGTTGATAGTCGTGTTGAAATCGATATATTGGTTACAATCAATGTTACTTTGGAGTACGATTATGATAACACAGATGTTGTTGATGGAGTAGTACTCATCCAGTCTGGTTCTGCAACACATGCTGGAAATGGTGTCTGGCAGATTAGTATGGTGAAAAGTTCTGTACAGTCAGTATCATTCGATTCGGTGATCTGCTCAGGCAATTCACCAGGTATTTCTAGTGTTAATCAGAATTCACAGTCTACCATTGTAATTTGGGATCAGATTACAGTGAGGTCATATAGTGTAGCAGATAATCGAGTAAATGTTGATGATTCTGTCAACATAGATGTCCTGATTGAATACGAATATGATGATTCTCCAGTTACCGATGGAACCGTAACTATCAATGGGGCTTCAGCAACTCATCAAGGCGTAGGTGTTTGGCGTATCTCCAACTCAGAAAGTACAGTTCAATCTGTAACATACAATGTAATTGCATGTTCAGGGAATCTACATGGCATAAGCATTATTGACCAGAATTCTCAATCTCAATCTGTTATCTGGGATCAGATAGTTGTTCTCTCCTACCAAGTTCTTGATACACGAGTCGATATCGATGACACTGTGAATGTGGATGTTGTCCTTGAGTATGAATTTGATAATACTGATGTTGTTGATGGTTCAGTTCAAATCAATGGAGTTGTTGCTATATATCAGAGCGGTGGAATCTGGAGGATTTCAGAGGTAGAATCTGTAGTTGGTTTGAATACATACGACACTGTAGCATGTTCTGGAAACGGTCATGGTATTACTTCTGTTGACCAAAATGGACAATCAATCGCAGTCATCTGGGATCAGATTACTGTTAGATTATTAACTGCATCTGATGAACGAGATGAAATTGGTTCAACAGTTACTGTGTCCATTACACTTGAGTATGAACATGATGACTCTGATGTTACTGATGGACTAGTAATTATTAATTCCATCCCATTCACTTACACTGGTTCGAATGGTGTTTGGTTTACAGATAGATTGCAGAATTCCGTTACATCCGAAACCTACAACATAACTGTTGTTTCAGGAAATACTTTCGCAATTACTGAGGTGAATCAGAACGGGTTATCCCTTACAGTCATTTGGGACCGAATCTCAATTTTAACAACTACCGTAGATGATTCACGACTCAATACTGATGCCACTGCAAGAATCATGGTCACCGCAGAGCTTGAATATGATGGTCATCTGTTGGGAGCAGGCGACTCTTTAGTTCTAGATGGTTCTGCACTAACATGGGATGCTGGAAATAGTTGGTTCTATCTTGATGTAACTCAGTCCACTGTTGGTCTTTGGAATTACTATGTTAATACAACTGGTGCTCTCGAATCCGATTATGGTATATCTCAAATTACTGTAGCAGGTCAATCACAGAATGTGATTTGGGACCAATTGTCAATCACAGTAACTCCTGACGATACATCTGTGAATGATTATGATGTTGTAGTTTTTACTCTGGAGGTTTCTTACAGCTATGATTCGTCACCTTGTACATCCTACGTTATAGATATCAGTCGTAACGGCACCTACTGGCACACATTCACAATTGCAAACATTTCACAATTTGTAGATACGAACAATGCCTCTACATATCTATTCACAGCACTAAGTGTATCGAGTGAAACCACGTTTGGAATCACTGTATTCTCAAACAATACTGTTTCAGTTACATGGTCCACGCCAACAAACTTTGCTCCATTCAACAATGAAGCTCCAACATTGGAGAATCCAGATGATTCTGACAATATGTATGCAAGATTCACATTGTACACTATCAGATCTTCCATTGTGGATTACGATGGATATTCAGATGTTGACTATGTGGAACTTTCATTATGGGATAATTCGAGATGGTTTGAACTTTGGCGAGTTAGATATACATCTTCAACTCAAACCTTCTCTATAGAGGTTGGATCTGAGTATATCCAGTTATACGCTAGCAGTTCGAATCAATCGATTGGTTTTCTACTTAATATCACCTGGGCTCTAAAGATTGATTGGGATCACTTTGACATGCAGGATGTCGATGTGTATCAATATGTTATGGACTTGGATGCTGTTTCCGATAGTGATTGGTTTGAAGTAGATTGGGATGTCGAAACACAGCTTGATTACGATGTACAGCCATCACTATCTGATGATCGAGGAGATCTAGATACAAACGACCTACAGGCTTCAGGAACAGTTGTCTATTATGGGTCATCGCTTTCTCCAATGATTAATGAAACCGAAATCTGGGTGATCCACGATTTCTCAGGCTCTTGGTCTGGAAACATCGACATTGTTGGAGAGTTTACAGTTACAGGTATTGGTTCATCATCTAGTGTAAGATTGAATGTTTACACATTCAAGATTGTTGCAGCTGGTTTAGGTCCTGCAAGTGCTGATCTATACTATGATACTAGTCCCACAGCTAATTTCATTACTGATAGCATTGAATTCTATGCTTCTGGCACGTTAGATTCCCGAATCGATATCGACACTCAAGGGGATGTCTGGTTCATAG
>Ga0114923_10000459_pt1 | contig 32884 bp, 32 predicted proteins | sample SumtaG_FD_89578 | JGI IMG/M metagenome (GOLD analysis project Ga0114923, IMG submission 89578) | Deep subsurface microbial communities from Indian Ocean to uncover new lineages of life (NeLLi) - Sumatra_00157 metaG | ecosystem: Environmental > Aquatic > Marine > Oceanic > Sediment | place: near... | reverse complement strand
TTCTTGATTCTGCAGGAGCGGTTGTTGCTCATAAGGATCAGGATCCCAATGATGAGATAGCACTGATTGAAACACTTGAGTTTGGTAATGCAGGAAGTTCTGAAGCTACAGCTTTCAAAAACTTGGTGACCACTCAAGTTCTTGAGGAAGATTCGGGACTATTTGAGTATCAGAAGAATGGTCAGACCTGGCATCTATCATTTGTCAATATTCCGAACACAGACTATGTCTTACTTGTTGTTGTTCCAGATGCTGATGTCATTGCTCCAGCAACAGAAATCCTGAATCTTGTTGCAACAAGGACCCTGATTCTTACTGGTGTCCTTGCAGCCGTCCTTGTAGTAGTTGGAGCTGTTGTTTCAGTTGTTTCTTCCAGAAGAGGAGAGGCAGTTGTCGAACCGATTCGAGAGATGACTCGTCTAGTCAACAAGATGGCAAAACAAGACTTCACGCGAGGAGTTACAACAGCAGGGGCAATGTACGAAGAGGTAGGGACAACTGTAGACGCGTTATTGAGCTTCCAGGAAGCTTGTCGCTTCGGAAATCAAGCATTCATCAGAGGAGACCTCCGTCGAGCTCTTGCCAACTATCAGAACCTTCTGGAAATTAGTAGAAGCCTCCAGATAGAGGCAGGAGAGCAGACAATGCTCCTGAACATTGGCAATGTCTTCAGACAACGTGGGGACACTGCAAATGCGATGGATTACTACAATCAATCGCTGGCCATTTCAAACCGACTTCTGGAACAAGCAAAAGAAGACGGATCTGATGAGAAGGATGCTATGATGAGATTAGCATCAACCTATCATAACATGGCGCTTGTTGAAATGGACCTTAATAATACCGATAAAGCAATGAGCCTTCTAGAAGACGCAGAAGCAATCGATCTCACTATCAAGAACTCATATGGTCTTGCGAGACGATATGACGCAATGGGTCTTGTGCTCATGCGAGATGGAAGATACAGCCAAGCTCAATCCAGATTTGATGAAGCACAAAAAACTGCGAAATCTATAGGATATGATCGAAGCCTTGCATACATCCATTATCATGAAGGAGAGCTCTATCAAGTTCAAGGTAAATGGAGAAAGGCTGAAGACGAATACAATGATGCCATCAAATTCGCACAAGCTACTGATGAATTGTGGTTAGTTGTTTTTGCTATGCAAAGAGTTGCAGACGTACTTGATCAACTAAACAAACCAAGCCATGATATACGCAGAAAGGCTGAGAAACTCAAACGCTCAATTATGTTCAAGAAGAGCGTTACTTTCGTCATTGACTATTCCGGTAGCATGCAGGCACAGTCAAGAATCAAAGCAGCTGTTACAGGTGCAAAGGAAATATTGGCTAGTCAGGTCAATCCGCAAGATGCAGTATCAATCATCATCTTCAATTCATCCTATAGAGAGATTCTACCTCTAACTATCAAGGGTGATCGATCAGATGAGGATAGTCAGATCGTGAAAGCATTAGACTCTCTCAAATATCCAAACTATGCTACTGCATTCTATGATGGTTTGGGACGTGCATTGGAAGAGTTGAATAAAATAGAATCAAGCGAACATAGATGGATTATCGCCTTGACTGATGGTCAAGACAATAGTTCTGATACCTATTCATTGGATGCCCTTGAAGGAATATTCAGCGAGAAGGATCGGATAAAACGAAAGAGACCTCTCACCATTGAAGGTTTCATTCGTGACAACCATCTAGATGTGAACCTCATAGTCATTGGTGTCGGTCAAGAATTGGCGTCACCAGTGGATACCAGGAAGAGATTGCGATCTCCAAAGACTGGCCGAAAGATGACGACAGAAGAACTTCTAGAGTCAATCTGTGAAGCCATTCCACAAGGACAATATCTCTCAGTAGTTGATAGTTCAAATGTGAGGTTGGACATAGGGAAAGCCTTCGAGAAAATTGGAGTGCTGATGGCACAACTCGAAGTAGGAGGAACTACAGTAGATTACTAGGAGGAGATGAGAAAATGGCACAATCAACACAAACCAAGAAAAAGGGCAGTTTCAGAACAAACGTCATTGCTACATTCCTAGTGATTTCACTAGTTTCGCTGTCAGCAACCGGTTTCGTTTCCTTGACATTTGTGGACCTAATTGGAGGATTCACACTAGACCAAAGCTCACTAGCACTTCAGACCCAGATTGAAGACAATATGGAATCAACAGCAGAAAAGACTGCATTGGTAATCAATCAGAAACTGGCTAGTGCACAAGGAATGGTAGAAGCAGCTGCAGCTGAGTTAGAATCATTATTTGATTCTAGTTCCACGTACGCAAATAGAAACGTCTTCTTTCATGAGATTTTTGAAGATGATTCAATTGCGTCTCCGCCTGCAGATAGCCACTATGATGCCAGCTATGGGCTGAACGTTTCATGGACCTATAGTAGTTGGTACCATCGTGACTATGATGATCTGAATTACGCAACGTACGAAGCCGCAGAATCCGACAAACTTGGTACGGTATCGAATATTGACTACATCTTCAAATCAATTGAAGAACAGATTCAATTCAGATGGTTATACATTGCATTTGCGGATGATGGTCTCTTCATCAACTATCCAGGAAGTGAACTTGATATTCCAGACTATGACCCAAGGTTAGAATATTGGTACGAAACAATTGCTGATGGAAATGGTGATACAATGTTTGTAGATCCATACTATGACGAGATTGACAATGTTCTGCTAATATCAATAGGAAAACTAGTCTATAGTGGTGGAATCCCACTTGCTGTGGTTTCTGGAGATATTACCATTAGTGATATCCAAGACAAAGTCATCGACGTAAGTGTTCTAGAGAGTGGTTATGCATTCTTACTAAATTCATTTGGTGAAATTGTGGCACATCCGGAAGTATTAGATACAGACTACTTAGCGGGATTGCCATACCTGCTTGATATTGAAGAAGATACAAGCACAACCGATCCCCTCGATGAGGATGACATGGATGAAATCCTAGAAGCCTATCTTGGATCAGTATCTGTAAGGTATACCAGAGACGATAGCGAGCATATTTTGGTCGCCGCATCAGTGGGCAAAGGAGGATACATCTGTGTGATATCAGTACCCCTTGACGAAGTCCTAGAAGCACTTCCACCACTTGAAGCAAGAATTGCAGCAGCAAACGCAGAAGCGGCTCAATTCATTCTCTTTGTAACCGTCATAGGTATTGTGATTTCCGGGATTGTAGCAGTATCAGTTTCAAACACTGTTACTCGACCATTGCAATATTTGATGGATCTTGCAACGAGGAATGCTGCAGCTAGGATTCGAGATGAACCCTTGGATACTGCGGAACTGCAAGTGGACCAAACGTATATCTCAAAAGACGATGAGATAGGTGAATTAGCTAGAGCTTTCCAAGGAATGCTCGACACTATTAGAGAGGATGAAGAGTAACATCCTCCCTTCACCAATCAGAGGAAAAAATAATGACAGATGAAATGTGGTCAATTGACAAAGCAAAGACCGTCTTCGGAGTTGGTAGGAATGACCTACACTTCTTGGATATTTCAGAAGATGGTGAGCTTTGTATTAAGTTGCAAGATGAGCTGATCACAATCAAAGAAATAATCCAAGAAATGAAGACAGCAAATAGCAAGTCTCCAGGCTACGTTTCATCATTCACTCTTAGAATCCCACAACTCATCACATACCAGATTAAGAAACTCAGAACCACATTTGAGAAAGTGTTTGAAGAGGAAGAGTACGGTGGAGAGTTCATCGGTATCTACCCTGTGAAAGTGAACCAGAGAAGTGATTTTGTAACTTCTGTAATTCGTTCCGATTCTGAATATGGGTTGGAGGCCGGAACCAAAGCAGAACTGCTTCTAACCACTGCAGTGATTAAAAAGGAAAAACACCGACGAATCGTCTGCAATGGAGCCAAAGATCCAGATTATCTAAAACTCATCCGCAAATCCGTTGAAAAAGGATTTAGAGTAGCAATATCAATCGAATCGCTTCATGAAGCAAGAATGATTGTTGAGCTATTCGATCCTAAGAAAACGGAGTTAGTGTTCAGAATCAAACCGTATCTCAATGTAGAAGGACACTGGTCTCATTCCACGGGCAGAGATTCTAAATTCGGTTTGAGTATTCACGATCTCTTCAATGTTGTAGATTTACTCACACAGACAGGATTTGCTGAATCTGTCAGTACTATTCTTGGTCACGCAGGTTCTCAGATAACAGATCTCAAATCATTCAGTAGATTTGGTCAATTCCTCACAAGTCTTTATTCAGAACTACGAGATATGGGACTAACAAAATTGGAGAACATCGATTTTGGTGGAGGTTTGGCTATTGATTACACTGGCAAGCATCCAGCAGATTTAATGTATCAATATGCGAGGAATCTTGTTCAAGGAGTGAAGAATTTTCTCAAGGACAAAGGTGACAAATATCCAGCTCCTAACATAATGATTGAATCAGGACGTGGACTAACCGCTCACGCAGCTCTCGTGATCGTTGAAGCTCTTGAAGTCAGATCAGTGTTTCCCGCACCTGGTGGAAAATACAAGTCTGAAACTGCATTAGCTAAGGAAGAAGAATATCTTGACAGGATAGGCAAAATCACTACACTTGGAGAACTCGTGGATGTTTGGAACGAGTTTCATTCTCACTTTGGTGGAATGACATTAGATGGTCTTAGTACAATCTTTGAAAGAGAGATGATAGTGGGTATTCTTGAAAAGGCAACACGAGAGAAACTCACATCCTTAGGACTCCAATCTTTCTCTACAGATAAACAGATCAGAAACTTCTGGCATCCCGAGCATATCGCAGTAGGGAATTTCAGTATCTTCAACAGCATCGCAGACCATGTTCTTGTAGCACAGCACTTCCCAGTAATACCTATCTCCAATTTGCATGTTCATCCGGAAACTACCGTTAGGCTCGTAGACATCACCTGTGATTCTGATGGTGAGATTGCAAACTTCTATAGACAGAACACCGACAAAGTTTGGTACACCAAGGATAATCGTCCTCTCACCATGCCTGGTGGTAAGATGGGTGACGGAATTCCAGTTGGACTACTTGATCAACTTCCTGGCTCTCATTTCATTCTAGCCTTAGTAGGTGCATACCAAGATGCAATAGAGATGGATCACAATCTACTTGGAGACCTCCCTGATGTGGAATTACGACTCCGTGAGGATAACACCTGGGGAATCACTTGGATAACCGGTGCAGAATCAATCGAACATCTCCTCAAGGATGTCGGATATGCAGACATCGTGATTGATGAAGTTGATGAAGACCCATACATGAATAGCTAAGAGACCCTTCTGAAAGCTTAATACTATTCTAATTACTGAAAGCATTAAGCCATGAAAGACTCCACATTAGCAAAATTTGATGCAATCAAGAAAGACCTCACTGGGAAGAAGATTCTAGTTGCTTTCAGTGGAGGAGTAGATAGTACAGTCTTAGCAAGTATTGTATCTGAAGTGGCATCAGAAACTACACTTCTTTTGGTTTCCAGTCCAACAGTTCCAGAAAGTGAGTCAGATGGTGCAAAAGATATTGCCAAAGAATTGGGACTGAATTTGATTATCAAGATGTTCGATTGGCTTGGTGAAAAATCTCTGGCTTCTAATCCGATTGATAGATGTTTCAAATGCAAGCAAATTCTAGCTGATAGCTGGTTGAAAACTGCGGAAGAACTTGGTCTTGATATTGTAGTTGAAGGGACGACAGCAAGCGAAACCGAAGGCTATCGACCGGGAGCTAAGGCGCTAGAAGAATCTGGAGTCCAATCACCCTACCTTGTTGTTGATATAACGAAAGATGAGATACGTCAATACGCCCGTAGTAAAGAGCTCTCAGTTGCAGAGAAACCATCAGGGGCTTGTTTAGCAACAAGATTCCCATATGGCACAGAATTAACCCATGAACGATTGCAAATGGTTGAATCTGTAGAAAAGGCGGTAACAGCCATATTCAATGTGGAATGTGTTCGCGCAAGATATCATGGAGACCTGGTTCGAATTGAAGTTGGAGTGAATGAGCTACCCAAGATGTTTGATACAACCAAGATGAAGGAGCTTGAACAGCGAGCAAGTAATGCGGGTTTTGCCCATGTAACACTGGACCTTAAGGGATATCGAACTGGCGCAATGGATGAAGGTCTCAATCTCAGTTGATGCAGATAAGTTTCCTTTGTGGGTGTGAGAGAAATTCACATCCGTTCTTCGTAACCACAATATCTTCTTCGAGACTCATCTGACCGTAATCCTCTGTAGTAACATAGAATTCGAGTGTGAATAAATTACCAACTTCCACTGGTTGCTTCACAGTATCTCCATATCGTTCCCACTGTGGACCAAGTAAACCACCACCATCATGAGCATGTCTTCCAATCTGGTGTCCAAGAGCGTGTTGATACTCCTCATATCCAGCAGCTTTAACGAAATCACGAGCAACTGCATCCACTTCATATCCCAGTACACCTGGTTGAATGAATTCTGACGATGCAATTATCCCATCACGTACTGTTTCAAATGCGGTTTGAACTTGCTTGGGAATATCTTTTTCCTCACCAAAGAAGAACATCCGTTGGATGTCTGAACAATATCCTTTGTAACGAACTCCAAAATCAAAATGCAGAAGATGACCAGATTTGGTCTTGTTTTCAATTGGGCCAGCATGCCCGAATTGTTTGTTTGGGCCAGCATCTACTGCAGGATTGTGATCATCATTCCAAGCACTTGTGACACCATGCTTGTTCATTTCACGATGGAAGAGATCGTATATCTCAATCTCAGTCATGCCAGGTTTCACGAAACTTTCAGCAGCTTTGAATATCTCTTCAGTGATTTCTACCGCCTTCGTTACTCGTTTAATCTCTTCAGCAGATTTGCGACCGCGGAGTTTCATAATAAGATGCTCAGCTGATATTAGACGATCAACATAGGGGGTCTCTTTTAGATAATCTTTCAATATCATGTGCATACCCAATGTGAGACCATCAGCTGCGACATCGTTGGTACTATAGTTGATTGCAATCTTAGAGGGATCATTCTTCTCCAACTGGCGAATCAATTCATCCTTGATTCCTTGTGTATAGGGAATAACCAGGTCGAAGATACCTTGAGCCTTGATACCATCAGTATCGAAGTTACCAGCAATTACTAGTTTCTCACCTTGCTGTGTGAAGAGAAAAGCAGATTGCCAGACTACATCCCCTCCGTAAATTAATTCCAAGACGGGGTCGGATATCTGTGAGGTTTCTCGAACCCACACTAACCAGGCATCAATATCAAGTTCCTTCAATAGAGCACTAGCTTGTTCACATTTTGATTTTTCAAGATCGAACGACATATTTGAACCTCCATTTATTCACCGTGTGGTTGAATCACTGCTTTTAGTGAAGCAAAACTCTCCTGTGTTTCGAGTGCCTTTTGAGCATCATCTAGACTGAACTTGTGAGTGACTAAAGCTTCGAATGGGAATCGGTCATAATTTTCACCAATCGTTTTGACTCCACGATACACATGTAGGGTTTCTGAACCCCAAACAGTCTTGATATCGAGATGCTTGCGATTCATTAAGTGAGGATTGATCTCGATTGTACCACTATCGGTATATTGACCACAAATCGAGTATGCACCACCTTCACGGACTAACTCGATCCCCTCTGGAATCGCATTTGCACTTCCAGTTGCTTCATAGATAATATCTGGACCAGGACCGCTCGCAATATCCTTGAGTGCTTGCTTACGTTCCTCCAGTGTTGTTTCTCCAAGATTGAGTGTATGAGTTACACCGAACTTCTTTGCAATCTCTAGCCGATTCTTTGCCTGGTCAATCATTGTTACAGTTGAAGCACCGTTGATGAGCGCGAGTACAGCAATCATCAGGCCTACAGGCCCAGCGCCTTGAACTGCAACATTCACACCCCAAGTAAGAGGACTACGTAAAACGGTATGAACAGCTGTAGGCATAGCACATCCTGCAGCGCTTGCACCATCAAAACTGACGTGGTCGGGTATCTTGATGATGTGTGTTCCAGGAGAGAGATAGAGGTACTCACTGTACCCTCCGATAAGGTACGGGTGTTTTGTTGAATCCATCGTGATGCCGTATACGGTCCTATTCTTACACTTAGTTGGGGCTTTGGCAATCAGGCAATTCCAGCACTTGAAACAAGTATCGTAGACGTCATGAAACGTTACCCGATCTCCAACCTTCAGCTCATTACCATCCAAGTCTTTGACCGTTCGGGGACCAATTTCCTCGATAGTGCCACATACTTCATGGCCAGGAATAAGGGGATATGGAACCCCTGCTAATCGACCATGCCAAAGATGTACATCAGTGCCACAGACTCCCGCATTTGCCACCTTTAGTAGCGCGGCGCCAGGAGCTAGATCTGGTATCTCGTACTCCTCAATTTGCAAAGTTGCACTGGGTTCAGGGACCACAGCAGCCCGACTCTTTTTGACCATCATCTTCAACTTCAGTACGGTTTCATTTGGTTCTGATAAACCTCGTTAAAAATTCACTCTACAGAGTAGAATATTAGCTCAATCGATGAATAAAGTTATAAGCCAATAATTAACAATAGTTTATTGGAGATGCCTGTCCATGAGTGAACATCAACCAGTAGAAAGCTTGGATTGTGTAGGGCTTTATTGTCCTCAACCACTATTTCAAGCAAAACAAGCAATCGAGAGTATCGGACCAGGTGAAGTATTAGAAATCCTTGCTGATGATCCAGCAGCTGAGGAAGACATCAAACGCTTTGCAAAAAGAACTGGTCACACCTTCATCAGTGCGAAACGCTTACCTGACGGAACAAATAGAATACTGATCAAACGGAAAGAAAATTGATTAAAAACAAAGTGGTGTGAGGTAGGGGTATAATGAAAGAAATCTATCTTGATAATCAGAGTGCAAAACCAGTGGATTCTAGAGTAATCGAAGGAATGCTACCATATTTTGGAGAGAAGTACGGAAATCCTTCTGCACTCCATACAACTGGAGATATAGGAACAGACGCCCTTGAAGAAAGTAGAAAATCAATTGCAGAATTCATCAACGCAGATGAGGATGAGATTATTTTCACGTCAGGTGCAACTGAAGCGATAAACCTAGGAATAATTGGCTATGCATTGAAGAACAAGAAGAAAGGCAATCATATCATAATGTCTGAGATTGAACACATTTCTATTCATAATATTGCCAAACACTTGGACCGTTCAGGATTCGAAATATCAAAGGTTCCAGTGGATAAATTCGGTCGAGTAGATATGCGAAAACTTGAGCGGAGGATCACAGACCAGACTATTCTCATTTCAGTAGGTTATGCAAGTAATGAGATAGGTACAGTTCAACCAATTCAGGAAATTGGAAAACTAGCAGAAGAGAAAGGAATAGCATTTCATTCAGATGCCGTAGCGGCTGAAGGTCTTATTCCTATTGATGTTAAGCGAGATGGAGTACATCTAATGGCATTATCATCCAACGACCTTTACGGACCGAAAGGTGTTGGTGTACTGTATATGAGGAAGAAATACAGAGTCAATCCAATAATGATTGGCGGTGGCCAAGAGCGAGGTCTCAGGTCTGGAAGCGAAGACATTCCAGGAATCGTCGGAATGAAAATTGCTGCTGAGATTATGCAAAAGGAGATGTCTGGAGAAATCAAGCGGTTCACGGGATATCGAGATCGAATGATAAAACAGATTCTCGAAGAGATTCCTGATAGTTATCTCAATGGTCATCCTACTGAGCGACTTGCCAGTAACACACATGTCAGGTTTGACGGAATAGAGGGCGAGTCAATTCTATTGTCATTCAAGGATAAGGGAATAGCCATTTCTACTGGTTCAGCGTGTACTTCCAAAACTTTAGAACCATCACATACATTAATAGCTACAGGGCTCATGCATGAAGAGGCTCACGGGTCTCTACAGATTACAACTGGACGATTCAATATTGATCAAGACATAGATAATGTTCTCAATGCTGTGCCCGAAGTGGTTACAAGGCTGCGAGATCTATCACCAATTTACCAAACATAAAGGATGTAGAAAAGATGAAGTCTACAAAATATAGCGAGAAAGTTCTGGACCACTTTCGCAATCCGCGAAATGTAGGAACACTAGAAGGAGATGATGTTGTCGTAGGAAAGGTTGGAAACCCAACCTGCGGAGATATCATGGAGGTCTTCATCAGAGTTGATGGAGATAAGATCACTGAGGCAAAGTTCCGAACTTTTGGTTGTGGTTCAGCTATCGCAACCACAAGTATGACCACTGAGATGGTAGTTGGAATGACCCTAGATGAGGCAATGGCAATGACCCGAGATGATGTCGCAGAGGAACTGGATGGGTTGCCACCAGTCAAGATGCATTGTTCAAACTTAGCAGCAGATGCACTTCACGAAGCAATTGTCAATTACAGAAAAGGTAAAGGTGAAGTTATTCCAGAAGAGGATTCTAAGAAAGAAGAAGATCCTGGTTGTGTAATAGGTCAGGATGAATTCCTCAACAAAGGGGTTTGGTTTGTTGTTGATGATGTCAATGAATTCGAGGACCAGAGAACCCTAATACTGCATTCTGGAGATGAATCAGTCCAACAGGCTATCGAACTTACTGAAGTTAGTGACCGAATAATTCTACTTACCCCCGAGAAATCAGTAGTAACAACTGAGACGTTGGAAGAGCAGCTGAAAGAATCCAAGGTCAAGATACTCTATGAGTCCAGACTTCTTGAGATCCGTGGTGAGTATGAAGTTGAAAAAGTCCTGATTCGAAATCTCGATGAGGATGAAGATTACGAACTATTTGTCGATCAAGTGGTCATTATAGAGTAGACCGAGCATCAAGTACATATTGAAGGAGCTTCGCATCTAATATTGCAATGTTCGAGGTTAAGAAAGCAACAGATGCTGATAGAGTCCTACTTCAGAACATGTATCTGGAAGAGATTGAAGATCATGCGGAGAGGGCTGGAAAGTTTGCTGAAGACTTGATAGACCATTTCAAAACTATGTTAGCTCTGCAAGACGGTCAACTCTGCGGGACCTTGACTTGGGACAGAAGAGGTGGGTTTGATGATGGTGTTGCAGAAATCATCGGTCTCGGAGTCAATGAGAAATTTCAACGGCAAGGTGTTGCTAAGAAGCTAGTCAATTATTTCATTCAGGAGACCTCTAAGTTCTACTCAGATGAAGGATATTCCCTTAGAGTCATCTTACTATTCATGGAGGGTGGAAACGAAGTTGCTCGAAAATTCTATTCTAACCTTGGATTCAACGAAGTTGCCAGAATACCCAAACTCTACCCTCATGATGATGGTGTTATTTGGACCAATCACCTCTGACATTATAGAGTATTAGACAGGTAATAGAACAGTCAATAAGTAAACTATAGGGATTGTAAAGTATGAAGAATGGAGGAGGCATAGGTACTCTACAAGAGCGGTCACTCCATGCAAAAATCAAAGAGTTATACAATACACCAGGTTCAGAGGTGGAAGTAAAAGTCGATGGATATGTCATTGATGTGGTGAGAGGAAACCTGTTGATAGAGATACAGACAAGAAAATTCTCAGCTATCAAAGATAAACTGTTCAAACTCATGAAGAATCATCCAGTGCGACTTGTTTATCCTATTCCATTAGAGAAATGGATTGTCCGGCAGAGTAAGACTGGAGAAGTAATAGGTCGACGAAAGTCTCCAAAGAAAATGGGAATTCTACATATCTTCGAAGAGCTTGTTAGCATTCCAACTTTCATTATACACTCGAATTTTGAAGTAGAAGTTCTATTAACTCAGGAAGAAGAGATACGTGTCAACGATGGAAAAGGAAGTTGGAAAAGGAAAGGGTGGAGTAGTGTAGATCGCAGACTTGTCGATATAATTGATAGACAGTTATTCTCTACGCCTAAGGATTTCTTGCGTTTGATTCCGGACTCAATAGAAGAACCATTTACAACCAAAACGCTAGCAGAGGTTCTGAAGATTCCCCGACGTCTTGTTCAGAAAATGACGTACTGTATGCGGAAAATGGAAGTGTTGAAAATAGTCGGAAAAGAAGGGAATGCGCACTTGTATGAAAAAATCCGATGATTACCTAGGCTCAGCCATAATATCAGAAATGATTTCGAGGTATTCGGATATGGGAGTTTCCCAATTTTTAGTATCTCTATTGAAAAGATCATAGGGATGAGTTTTCTTGCCTCTTGTGAAATGATGCAGGATTTGAAATACACAGGATTTGAGATATGGTTTCATCAAATCAAGTCCTTGGAGGAACCCGTAGATATCTTCTGCAGGGAGTCCCATTCGAACTGACCAACGAGTTCGTGATTCCATTACAACTGAACCAAGATATGGATGAGTATAGAAATTATTGATAATTCGTGCAACAGGTTCTTCGATTTCGAAGAAGAGAGTGAAGTGAACCATTACACCTCCGGGGCTGAAGTTGGAACTATATCCATTGATTACTCCAGCATCCTCTAACCTGCGAATTTTCTTTGTGACTTGTGTTTCAGACAATGAGAATTTTTTGGCAAGGACTTTCTGCGTAACCATTCCATCATCAAAAATACTCCTCAGTAATTCATAGTCATTGATATCAAATTCTATAGTCGATGGATTCTCCTCACATTTCGTATTGATTTTCGTAGTTTTGGACTTGAGGTTCTTCTTGATCTTCTTGTGCCAAATAGTCCAATCGTATTTCCAACCAAGTTTTGGATCGAGATATTTGAAATCACCGTGCTTGTGTTCATAATCAGTATTTTCAAACAAATAGAACTCGGATATCAGACCTTCTTTTTGGAAAGCCTCTGCCAGTCTTCTTGGCACACTGGGGGTTGTAAGAGAATAGAGTGAATAGATAACATACCCATTATATCGCCCATATGTCGAAGACCAGAAATAGATAGCGCGAATTTCATCAAACATCTTTTCAAGAATTGAATTAGATCCAGGAGTTGTATGAACAATAATAAGACATTCTCCCATACCCATCTTTCGCTCATGTGTGAAGGCTCTAGGGGAGTGGAGCACCTTCGAATCGCGCATCTTCTGAAGGCGATACCTGACTGTTCGTGCAGGAATACCAGTTGCTTGACTGAGCTCATCTGTTGAGGTTTTACCTCCCAGTTTATCTAAAGCCCCTAGTATGTCAACATCCTTTTGATCAAGTGGACGAGCACGAGAACCAATCTTAGTCAGACTAACACCTTCTCTTCACAAATAGATTGGATTCCACAATTAAGCTTAACGTTGGCGCAATCACACATTACGCTGTTGACAAGGCTTATATTAAATGTTTGAACAATCAATTACAATTCTACTTCAAACGATATGTGATGATTGTGACACAATCGTGTTGATTAGTAGAAAATACACTGGTGATATGTATGAGTCCCTCCATTAATCTCACAAAGAGTACACTGGTTGTACTGGATAAATTGACCACTGAAGGTCCTATGTATCCTGCAGAGATTGCACAAAAGAGTGGACTCGCAATGAGAACTGTCACCCTAGCTCTCAAAACCTTGCAGTCCGGTCATCTCTGCAGAAAAGTACCTAATCTGATGGATATGCGGAAACCGATGTACCATATAGATCAAGAGAAAGTAGTTGAACTCCAGAGAAACAGGGAGATATGGCGAAGCATAGCCAATCTTCATGTACCAAGATAATTCATTCAACTGGAGATAAGAAGAGGATTGTTGCTGTAGACAAAATGATGTATTAATGACAGTCTGAGAAGCATCCATTCAAGACTGCATGCATAACTGCACCGCGAGCTGTATCCAGATCTGGTAATCCAGTAATTAGTTCTTGACAAATCCGTATCGCAGGTAATCCAACTGGAGGAGGAAGACTACAACCATCATCATCAGCATCATTCAAGACATCGACTTTTCTGATGACACTGGTAGGTAATCCGAAATCAGAAATAACAGAATATAGAATTTCTAGAGCGGCATCACATAGAACACATTTCTCACTACTATAAAGAATAATACAGCTGCACCTTCCGCAATCGGTTCTCGGTGACTCAATGGTGAGATGGGCTGATTCTGTTCTAACGGTCATGGCTTGTCAAGAGAAAGATACTGAAATCTGAATATAACGAGTGTCGCCAAGTACTCCTCCAATAAAATGCATTAGTAAGCCGAATTGAGGATTTCTAGAAGGGGTATGCATCTGTGACTCCAAGTTTTTCGGTTATGTTATTATCTTCAGTGAGGACCCCACTACCTCTTCAAAAGCCAACTTAACAAATGGCCATATATTCCCTGATAATACATCCTGAAATTATTAGCTTAATAATCAAAAAGAATGCGAAGGAATGGTACGAGGTGATTCAGGAAGATTGTAAAGATTTAACATCTAATCTAGAAAATCTAGACGAATGGATACTCTTGAAGCAATCCGTGCTCTACCAAAAGTGGAGTTGCATGTTCATATTTTGGGATCGATACAACCGGAAACATTGCTGTCGATCATAAGAGAGGATGGAATCAGCGCTCCGTATTCGAATGTGGAAGAGATTGGCAATCGATTCGAGTATACAGATTTCATGAATTTTATTCGAACCTATATGGAGATAGTTGAGTACATTACAGATGCTCGCCATTTTGAACGCATCACCTATGAGATGCTTGAAACTTGTTCTAAGAGCAATGTTCAGTATGTTGAAGCCAGTTTTTCCCCAAGAGACCACCTTCCAAATAATCTCGACTTCAAAGATATGGTGAATGCAATCAATCAAGGAATCCAAAGGGCACAACATGATTTCGATATAGAAACTAACATCAGGATTGACGTAGTGAGAACCTCTAGTTCTGAAGAGGCTACAGAAATTCTAGATTTAATTGAAAGGAATCCTGACAATATCATCTCAATCGATATTGGCGGAAATGAACGGGAATATCCACCTCAACCATTTGCTGAAATATACGAACGAGCAAGAGGTATGGGACTTCATTGTGTTGCACATGCAGGCGAAGCAGCAGGTCCTGAATCGATCTGGGGGGCACTACATCATCTTAAAGTTGAGAGAATAGGTCATGGGATCACAGCTCGAGGTAATCCTGATTTGATTGAACACCTCAAACAAAACAAGATAGCTATTGAGATGTGCCCGGTGAGTAATCTGCGAACTGGAGTGGTGCCTTCAATCAGTGAACATCCGATTCGTGAGTTCTTCGAAAAAGGATTACTTGTTACTGTCAATAGTGATGATCCTTCACTATTTCATACCAGCATGAACAATGAGTATGAACAAATACACAAACATCTCGACTTTTCATTGAAAGAGCTCTTTCAAATCTCTATGAATGGAGTTCAAACAGCCTTCATTAATGAAAGTGTGAAATCGGATCTAGTTCAACGTTTCACTAAAGAGTTCACAGAGATAGAATCTCAGGTATCAGGATAACACGGATCTATGGAAACACAAAGTCTTCCTCGAGAACACGCCATGCGAGGAAAGTTCCAACTGTTTCGAAGGGATGCCACTTCTCTGCGATTGCTATGACCTCTTTTGGTGTAGGAACTTCATCAAGACCATAAAGCACCATCACGCCCTTTCGGACTCCAAGATCCTTCTCTGATAGGATGTCAAGTCGGCCCATCGAGAAAATGAGGTACATCTCTACAGTCCACTCACCAACACCTTTGATTTCTCCAAACAAATTGACAATTTCTTCTGAGGACAATTCAGATAGAGATTCGATAGTTCGATACTTCCATAGGAATCCGCCCCTACGAAAGGCTTCAGCCACATTATGTAGATACGATGCCTTTTGCCTGGAAAGACCGACGCTTTTCAGTTCTTCCTGAGACTTCGCTAGAACCCTACTTGGAGTTAATTTTCCAACAAGTTTTAGCAGCCTATCATGAATGGTCTTTGCTGCTTTTCCCGATAATTGTTGATACACAATTGATCTGATGAGCATCTCAAAGGGAGGCATAAGAGTAGGTTCTAGTTTCAATGATAGATTCTCTACTACTTTCGTTAGTTCAGGAACCTGTTCCTTGAATTTAGTAAGAACCCTTTTGGTGAAGATATTGGACATCGTACGTTCTAGCATGAATCCACACTAATGACTGTAACGAATCGGATTGGATTCTTCATCATCAATCGCTAAAACTGTGATTCTGTTGGTTCAACGGGTGAGTGTAAAATCTCCGTTTCCCCAATTCCTAATTTCTTATGGATTATTTTACCGATGAATCCACTCAGAGCAGCAATTGCAAACGATGCCAGGTAAATCACTGGAGTCAGTACCAACCAAATGATGGTCAGTCCAGCAGCAACTGCGATTGCCTCGAATATTGAGCCCTCAAACTGATAATCAATGAACATTCCTCGAGTGGACCACATCATAATGATTAGTGGTAACAATGGAAGAAACATATCACCAGTCCAAAATTCAGCAAAGATAATCGGTGCAAGTAGACATCCAAGGAGAATCCCAATGAGCCAGGTAAGGAACGTAGCCCAAACAGCTTCAGCAATCCGTCCTGCGATAATTCCGACGATTACAGTTATGACAATGACCACAGAAATAGGACCTGTGAGCATGGTCATCCAGCTTAGCGCTAAATCGGAAACGAAAAGTACAACTCCAACAAGTGTTGCAATAAGCACCATTTTGGTGTTCACGAACTCAACCTCCAACTACTGGTATGCAGAGGTTTGCTATAAATCCAATAGTCGGTTGAAGAATTCCATATTCTTTTGAGAAAAGCATCAATCACAGAGCGAAAAAGAATAGGGATTAGAAACAGTATTCTTTCGTTTAAATTGATAGATGTTATTCCTCAGGTATAATGAATCCAATGATAATGTATCCTAAAAGCCCAATAACTGTAAGTGTAAACAGAAACATCAGAACTCGAACCACTGCAGAATCCATGTTATAGTATTCTGCAATTCCTCCACAAACACCCATAATCATACGATCATTTCTTGATCGATGTAAACCCTTTCCACCATATGAATAATCACGATTCCCTATATCCGCCATGCTACCACCATTTTCACTTAATTTATGAACGGTATTAAGCTTTTGCGGCCAATCAACAAGGAGCCAATGTAGAGCAGTTCTTACAAGACAGAATCTAGGGCAGTAAGCAAATCATGTAGTAAATCGGAGGGATCTTCGATTCCAATTGACAAGCGTACAGTTGATTCAGATATGTCCATCTCATTCATAGCCTTCTCACCAATCCCATAATGAGTTGTCAAGGCGGGAATACTTGCTAAACTCTCAACACCGCCCAAAGAAACCGCATTCAGGAATATTCGCAGAGAATCAACGAACTTGCTAGTTCCAGCTAAATCGGATTCTAGTTCAATTGATAACATACCTCCAAACCCATCCATCTGTTTCCGTGCAACATCATTGTGAGGATGACTGGAGAGACCTGGATAATGCACTTTTCTGATTCTTGAGTCTTTTTCGAGTTTTTCAGCGAGATATTTTGCGTTGAAATTGTGTCGTTCCATTCTAACACTCAGAGTCTTTATCCCACGATCAAGTAAGAAAGATGCAAAGGGATCCATTGTACCTCCAAGAAGTTTAGCTGCACTACGCACATTTGCCATCATTGTGTTCGAACCAGAAATAGTACCGGCAATGATGTCGCTATGCCCACCGAGATATTTGGTGGCACTATGCATCACAAGGTCAATACCTAACAAGTGAGGTCTCTGATTTATTGGAGAACCAAATGTACTGTCAATCATACTAATTGTTCCTGTTGCACGAGCTGCATCAACGACTTTCTTGATGTCAATAATCTTCAAGGTCGGATTCGTAGGAGTTTCGAAGAAGCATAGTTTGTAGTTGTCATGGGAGTCAGTTAACCGATCCACTAGCTCATCAGTATCGACAAAATCGACTTGAATCCCGTACTGCATCAGTATCTTGTTGAATAAATGAACAGTCCCTCCATAAATCGAATCACTTGATAGGATTCTCTCGCCACCTTTCACAACACCCATCACTGCAGAGGATATTGCAGCCATTCCAGACGCCAAGACATGAGTGTCCTCTGTCCCTTCAAGAGCACTGATCTTTTCCTCAACATTCTTGGTAGTTGGATTACTCCATCGAGTGTACACGTGTCCACCAGATTTACCTTGCACGGAGTCCAACATCTCTTGCTGATTCTCAAAGACAAAGGTAGAAGTTTGTACAATCGGGACAACTGCAGGTCCTGATGTTTGTGTATGTTTGCCCTGGACACACAATGTCGAGGGCTGTCGGTCTTCATTCTTCATTAGTATCTCTCCAAACAATATTAGAGAATTGTATTCTTTGAATCTTATAGATAAGCGGAAACATGCAAAGATTATCCACAGTGACGAGAACCGGTGTTCTTTCATCTATCGTGATTTCAAATATCCGAAAATGATCAGACCTAGTCCACCAAGCTCGCCAACGAAACCTTCAGTCAAAACGGGGATATAGATAATCCAACTCATCCATGCACCAATCCAAAGGAGAAGCCCTACAGCCATAATTCGAATTGCAGAGGGATTAGATACTTCTTTCCTTAGATCAGAGAGTCCCTTCACAACTGCAATTGCACCTAATATCTCTCCATAGTAGGTTAAATCGAAAATGGGGATGTAAAATATCCAAGAGTATAGTCCAAGACTAAATACAATGAATCCAATGAAGAAGACAAGTGCACCGGTTCTCTTTCTTGGTGGTGGTTGATATCTAGGAGTAGTCGAAACTTGAGGAGAGAATGGTTGCTCTGTCAGGACTTCTCTCGATGGCTCAATCTGGTCTTTTGTAAGGATAGTTCCACATTCTCTACATCTAACGGAAGCACCACTATGGATGTAATCAATCTCTTGTCCAGTGAGTCTTGTTCCACAGTACGGACAGCCTGGTTCTGAAGAATAATTCGACATAGTCTACTCTCTGTATTTCTGAAACCCTCCTAAATAGAGTTACTAAAAATCTACAAAGTGTACCTGTGTCCATCTAAAAACTCCTGCTTCTTTGCAGGATTATAACCACTCTAACATCATAGATGTTCGTTGGCGGCGTACTTCTTGTGTTCAAGATTTCTTCTTTAGAAACACGATGACAATGACTACTACTGCTACACCTCCGATTCCTGCTACCAGACCAAGTACAAGGAGCGGGTCCATTTCATCAACCGTCGTACTGGTAGTCGTGGTAGTGGTAGTAGTTGTTGTTGTATTGGTAGTCGTTGTTGTAGTTGTCGTAGTAGTTGTGGTGGTTGTAGTGGTTTCAGAAGTCACGTGGATTGTGATTACTTCTGATAGTTCGTTTCCGTAAGGATCCGCAACTGTGATTCTCAAATCATACGATCCTATGTCAAGAAGACCTAAGCTGGTAATGAGTCCTAATGTGTCTATCTCGAAGTTCGTGGTATCATCGATACTCCAGTGGTCAATACCTGAGAGATCATATGCAGATAGCTGATACTCGAAGGATTCGCCGTACTCTAGATATTGGTCAGTCATAGAAGTGAGCCACTCAGGAGGAGTTGTATCAACAACTTCAATGACTATACCAGCTATCAGTGTATTGTCATAGATATCACTAATGAAAATCTGAAGACCATATGTACCTACATCGAGTATTTCAAGAGAACGAATCCGACCTGTCCAGTCAATGGAAAACCTAGTGGTATCATCTACCAACCACTCGCCTATTCCTGATAGGTCAGTGAAATTCAAGTCATAGCTCAAGTACTCACCGTATTCCACAATCTGACCTACTGGTGTCTGAACCCAGCTTGGAGATGTTGTGTCTTCAACCGTAATTGTGATTTCACCACTCTGAATATAGCCCACGATATCGCTCACTGAGATCAATAGACTATAAGTTCCGACTACTAAATGAGTGGAATTCGTGATTGTCCCATCTTGGTCTATTGTGAAATAGGTCGTATCGTTCAGCCACCATGAATCAATACTTGATGCATCCGTCACATCTATGTCATAGACAAATCCCTCTCCAAATTCCACCACCTGGTCTATTAGAGCACTAGTCCATATAGGAGGTGAGGCAGCATGAACAGTCAATGTGAATACTCCCGTCAGCGTATTGCCTGATGTGTCATTCACCCATACCCTGCAGGGGTAAATCCCATCTGATAGTGGTGTAATGTTTGACACAACACCGAATTCATCTACTGCAAAATGGGCGGTGTCATTGATCCACCACAAATGTAACTCAGAGAGATCATAAGCATCCAATGCGTAGATGAAATGAGCGCCCTCTTCCATTTCCTGGTCCATGAGTCCAGTTACCCATGATGGTCCAGTTGTGTCTTCAAAAATCACATCGAAAGTTGCATCCAAGACATTGCCAAACGTATCGTTGACCCATACATGCAGTCCATAAGTTCCAACAGACAGAGATGTAGAATTGATAACAATACCACTCATGTCAATGACAAATTGCAGAGTGTCATTAATCCACCATGTATCTAGTCCTGAATCATCTGATGCATTTAGATTGTAATGAAAATCGGAACCAACCTCAAGAATTTGAGGGGTAGGCAATTCCAACCAGGCTGGGGGCGTCGAATCACCAATGGTAACAGTGAAGGTTCCTGAGAGTACATAGCCTGAAGTATCATTAACAGAAACAAGAAGTCCGTAATCGTCTATTGGCAAAGATGTGCTGTTTGTCACGACTCCAGATTGGTCGATAGCAAAATTCGTGGTGTCATTGATCCACCAATAATCCAGACCACCATAGACTGAGGCATTCAGGTCATATCCAAACGGTTCACCAATTTCTATCACCTGGTCAACAGGTAATTCCAGCCAAGAGAGTGGTGTACCTGGAGGAGTCATGAGTGGATGTTGATCTTGATTTCCGGGAAATGAATAAGACGTGTCACCAATCCCATTCCCATCAGCATCATAACCAGAATAGTCTGACCAGTAGTTGTAATCGAAGACATTAAGCATTCCTTGATCCACACCGTTCATCAATGAGTTAAATGCAAAGACATTCCACAAGATATCATTGCTGTGTGGATCTCCCTCAAAGTAGATGCCATAGCTGTTGTCATTGAAGGAGCAATTGGTCACAGTGTTGTCATCTCCTCTATTATTGAAAATCCCGTAAGTGTTGTTGCCGCAGGTGTTGTAGACAATTGTACTGTCGTCAGCAGATCTTAGAAAAATACCGTACATGTTGTTGTTGCAGGTGTTATTGGCAACGGTATTGCCATGAGCGTGTTCAAAGAACATACCCCGATCGTTGTTGTTATTGCAGGTGTTATTGGTCACAGTATTGATATTTGTGTATCCGATGTAGATGCCCCATTCGTTGTTCCTACAGTAGTTGTTAGTCACTTCATTGTTAGAGCTGCTAACATCGATGTAGATGCCATTGGTGTTGCTATTGCAGGTGTTGTTCGCCACTGTGTTGGAATTGGAAGAAATGAGGTAGATTCCATTGCTGTTGCTATTACAGGTGTTGTTCGCCACTATGTTGGAACTAGACCAACCGAGGTAGATACCAAATATGTTACTGGTGATGGTGTTGTTGATGAGCTCCCCATTCTGAACACCTGACAAGAAAATTCCAGAGCCAGCGTCTACATCTGCACCCATGAGGAAACAGTTTTTGATCACAAAGTTAACGAGAGTATTGCTGATATTGATGCAGTGACCAGCACCTCCAAAACGATCAATTACCAGGCTATCAATGATGAACGGAGTATCCGGTGAACCGTCACCAGGCCAACCTTCTGCAGATGCAGTAGCTGTGAAGTTTGCATCACTATCAATCACGATTGGATCATGTAGGTTTGATATGCTCACTGAAAATTCTTCGTTGAGAACGGCACCAGTTGTGTCATTCACAAGGACACGAACACCATATGTTCCTAGAGACAATTTTGTGGCGTTTGTTATTATACCATTTTGGTCAATTTGGAAATTCGTGGTATCATTCATCCACCAATAATCGACACCATAGAAGGATGATACATTCAAATCGTATCTGAAAGGTAGTCCATACTGAATATGTTGGTTGACAATAATCTCTGACCATCGAAATAGTAACAACCGAGGATGAGAATCCTGATTGACTGCGGTACCACTAATCGAATAAGGCGTGTCACCTACAAAATCATCATTGATGTCTTCACCAACATAGTCAGACCAATAGTTGTAGTCGAAGACATTGCCACCCCCAGAATCTTGAGCATTGACTACCGAGTTGTCTGAAAAAGAATTCCACAGAATGCTATTTCCACTCGCTCCACCAAAGAAGTAGATTCCCTGTCCGTTATCATTGCATGTGTTATTGGTGAAGACGTTGGAACCTGCGTTGTTCACGTGGATTCCATCATTGACATTGTTGATGAACGTGTTATTTTTCACTATATTTGCCGTGACCTGATAGAGAACAATTCCAAAGATATTGTCATTACTGGTGTTTTTGGTCACATTGTTATGATGCGAGCTACTCTCGAGATTAATTCCCCTGTTGGTGTTATTCGAACAGTCGTTGTCAGTAATGACATTGTAGGATGATCCTTGACGAAGACTGATACTATACACACTATTGGGACAGGTGTTATTCTTTACCAAAAGATAGTGACTAGACCAGATGTAGATGTTGAGATTATTGTTGTCGAAGATATTGTCCAATATCTTACCAAAGTAGACATTGTTTAGATAGATTCCATATGCTGGGGAACTGACTCCTGTGATATTGCAATTTTGAATTGTGAAATTTGCTAAAGTGTTGCTGATGCTGATACCGTGAACCGCCGTTCCACCAAGGTCGATATCAAGACCGTTGATTATATACGGATTTTGAGCCGTTCCATTCCCCGGCCACCCCTCTGCGAAAGCAGTATCATTGAAGTCTATGTCCCCATCTATTGCAATAGGGCCATGAGGCGTACCAGCATTCTGGTTTACCTTTTCATTACCCCTTATATCAGAAAATCCCGAATGATCTACTGAGCCCTCTAAATCAGCCGTAGAAGAAACACAACAAAGGAACAGGAACATTACTAATAGTACAAAATCCCACCGCACTCCATCCTTACCACGCATGAATACTCGCTCCTCCGCTGCGACGAACGCTGTCGAGGGCAGTTCATGCAAGTCCAGTTGGATGGTGTCGAAGTGGTTGTGTTGTAATCAATCTCCCTCGCAACACACCCCAAACTATAGCACTGCGTCCTTATTAATCAGTGCAGGCAGACCAAGCTCGGAGATTTCCACTATAAGCTTGTCACAGAGTGTACCTGTGCATATCAAGGAATTCCTGTTTCTTCGCAGGATTGAATGAAGAAAGTGATTGGAGATAACTTCACTTGATTAACGTATATTTAGCTAGATACTAGAAGAGAATAAATCTCTTTTACCACAATGTACGAATCTAGAAGGAGTTCTTCTTATGACTACAAATGAAGAGCAGAATCAAATGGATAGCCACGAGTCAAACACATCATGGAAAGCAATCATTCTGATCCAAATCATCGTCTTTACAACAATTATCGTTGTAGTTTCATTCACCTATCTGGGAGCATTCCCTTTTGATCAAGAACTAGGTATCTACAGATTGCTTCCTGGAGATATTCTTATTGACTTCATCTGGTTGTATATTTTTTCAGGAATCATCGGACTGATTCTTTACTTCATTTCACCAAGCATTTCCGGATTCCTATTGAAATTACACAGAACCTTTGTTGGGCGGAATTCCAGATATTATCTACAAGAGATAGAACCCATAGATAGTACAGGTAGTCAAATCCGAAGGATGTTAGTTCCTGCGTTTACAGCGTTAGGTCTTTCATATTCCATTTCAAACATTGCAAGTGTTGCAAATCTAATTGTTGTAACAGAGAGTTTCGCGGGCCTCGCCGTAGAAGCACAGACAATTCTTGTTAGTCTCTCACTACTGTTCATTCTCTTGTTGTTATCATGCTTCGTATTGATTTTCTTTGTGCCAATTTGGATAATGCAAGATATAGGACTGGTCCGAGAGTCTGAGAAGAAAAGTAACGCGATTTCTGAAACAGAGGGAGTTGGTAACTGGTATCTGAAAATACTGAAGGGATTCGCAGGTATCTCGACAGTTGTAGCATACTTCTTCACTATTCTACAGACTATTGAGTGGTACAACTTTGTTCTTCAATCCCCACCAGAAGGAGGATTCTCCATTCTAATCTTTCTAACTCCGGTTTTAGCAGTGATTGTCGCACCACTTCTAGCGTTGGGGCCAATTTCATTTGTCTATGTCCTCTACCAGAAATCCAGAACGAGAAACCTCTCTAGATTTAGAGTTCATGCGGAATGATCTATTCGATTATCACGTACTACAGAGTGTACCTGTGTCGATCCAGGAACTCCTGTTTCTTTGAAGGATTGAGTGACGAATTATTGAGAAGTACGAACACTCGGAAACCTAGAGTGAACATGATATTACTTGGCTATTCATGAAATCTGTCGGTGTTACATGATGAAATATGGAATTTACATATCCAACTGGGCATTTCAAGGAAACCCAAAGAAATTTGTTGAACTTGCAGTTGCCGCAGAAAAAGCAGGGTGGGATGGTTTCTTTATGTGGGACCACAACTATGCAGGTAAGGATAAATTGATTGCAGATCCGTGGATAACACTTGCAGCCATTGCAGCGCAAACTGAAATCATTAAAATTGGGACAACGGTAACTCCTCTACCACGACGGCGACCTGAGAAGGTTGCAAGAGAGGTCACAACCATTGACCACCTTTCAAATGGACGGTTCATACTGGGAGTTGGGTCAGGAGGTCATTCAAATTTTGATTTCGGATGGTTTGGTGAAGAGATAAGTGTAAAGGAGAGGGCGGAGCACCTAGACGAGTCTTTGGCTATTCTTGAGGGTCTTTGGTCGGGTAAACCATTTTCATCTTCTGGGAAGCACTACAATATTCATGAGGTCACATTCAATCCTCGCCCAATTCAGCAACCACGTGTACCAATATGGTGTGCAGGAACGTGGCCAATAAAAGCTCCATTCCGAAGAGCAGCAAGATACGAAGGTGTGTTTCCACTGGGGATAGATGGAAACATGGAACTGGATGACTACTCAGATGTAGCGAATTATGTCAAGAAGCATCGAAAATCCATGAAAGACTATGACATGGTCATTATTGGGCAATCTACTGGTGATCCTGAAAAAGACTCATGGATTGATGAATCCAAAGCTTGTGGTGTCACCTGGTATCTTGAAGTCAGGATGGGATATGATTTTGACAAGTACCTTGAAATAATCACAAAAGGTCCTCCTTGATTACATTCGGGATTATCAGATTCTGGAAATGTTTATGAATCCGATGAATTGTAGATAAGAAGGGAGCTGTTCATGAAACATTTCCTAGTCGACACAGATACTGCATCAGATGATGTTGCAGCATTGTTGATGATATTGAGGGAACCATCAATTAGAGTAGAAGCAATTACAGTGGTGGCGGGTAATTGCCGCTTAGAAATCGGTGTGAAGAATGCTTTGATCTCGGTTGAAAAGGCTGGAACATACGCCCCTCCTGTTTATGCTGGGATGCCAAAACCCATACTCCGGGAGCTATTGACCTCTGAACATGTACACGGTCAAGATGGTTTAGGAAATATGAATTTGCCATCTCCAACCTCAGTGAAACAATCAGGCCATGCAGTTGATGTAATTATTGAGATGGCTCGTAGTTTTCCAGGCGAGCTAGAGATTATTGCTCTTGGCCCTCTCACCAATTTGGCAATAGCCATTTTGAAAGAACCCACACTTCCCGACTTGATTAAAAGGATCTACATCATGGGCGGGTCTGGATTGGGACCCGGAAACATTACTCCTTTTGCGGAATATAATTTCTATGTAGATGCTGAAGCCGCTCACTTAGTTATTCAGTCAAAGCTAGCAAAAACGGTAATTGGATATGATGTTTGCCTAGCAGAACCGTTCATCAATCTCTCAGATATTACCTCTTTAAAATTACTGGGACCTTTGGGCGAGTTTGTTGTTCGATCAGCGAGCTCAGTGATAGAGTTCTATGAAACCATAGGGAAAGAGGGGTTTGGTCTCCCCGACCCTACTGCAGCTGCTGTCGCTTTATACCCAAATATTGTGACCAAGCAGTTCGATGCCCATGGATATGTGGAGTATAAGAACGAGGAGACCTATGGGCAATTTATCATTGACAAAACTCACACAGCTGATAAACCACATAATATGAACGCAGTAACAGAAATTGACGCAAAACAGTACAAAGAGAAATTATTCCAACTATTGTCATCATAGAGAATATCTGTGCCTGTCAAGGAACTCTTGCTTCTTCGCAGGATTGAATGACGAAAGCGACTGGAGGTGGTCGAGGGTCTAAGATATACTGAACAAACTTGTCAACCAAAACAAGAAGATGACGATGGATATTAAATATAGAACAATCGAAAAATTGAGTTTTGTTTCCTTTGATTCAATTTCATCAGAGATTCTAGCCCAAAATGCGAGAAGTAGAGAGAGAACTGATAATAAAATTTGCATACTAAAAGCTAGCAAACCATTTGGCGTTATGTAGTAAGTGACAACATCTCCATCTATAACCGTATCAAATCCTTTCGCCCAGAAGCTGACTGCAAAGAGGAATATAGGGATTGAAGCTATTACAACCGAGATGAAAGAATCCAGAAACTTGTCTACGTCTTTGACCATTGCTATTTCTCCTACTCCTGTTTGTTTTAATTGAGCATATGCACCATATAAATAATGTGTTCCACTCTTTGTTAAAGTGCATATCTGTGCCTGTCAAGGAACTCTTGCTTCTTAGCGGGATTGAATGACGAAAGCGACTGGAGATAGCTAAGTTTAGAAGTATCTAGTGTAAGTTTGATTTCAAGGGTGTTTCGAGATTGAGGATAGAAAATACAGAACTATTGTATCTCAATGCACTATGTGGAATGTTATTCGTTGTTTTTGTAACCCTGAAATTCAATTCATACCAAGTTGGTTTCGCATTCTTTGGTTGGTCAATGGTTTGGTTGATTTTAATCTATAGAGAAGAAAGATTGACAATGAAAATGCCAGACCTTACAAAACGAGTCCTATTTGATTTCAGAAGCCAGTCGAATAGATCAAACAGCTATGGAATAGCTATTTGCAATCTTGTTACTTACCCTGTGCTTTGGTTACTACCTATTATGGAAATGAGTCCTTTCGAGAATTATTGGATCTCTATTCCACCAATTTTATTCTTCGCACTTGTACTATATTGGGACTTTTCTCGGTTGGGTAGAATGATAGCACATAGAGGTCAGGACGAAGAGGCTACTGAGATAGTAGCTTCATAATGTGTACCTGTGTCTATCCAAGAACTCCTGCTTCTTAGCAGGGTTAAAAGATGAAAGGCTTTGTAAATATCTATATTCAGGATAGTGAGTTTAAAATTAGAGTCATTGCTTGAGTACTGGTTCTTAGTTGAGTTGGACATGGTTGAATGTGAGAAGTAGGTGTATATCTGGCAGTTTTTGCTCGATTATAAAGGCGCAGATAGGCTCTAAGTATTGGATTGCTTAGATATCGACCGATCTTTTCGTTTCTTTCAGAATGATTGTTGTTGTGAATTGGTGGTGTTTGTTGAGCGAAATGACACTCTACACAATGTAATGCCACATGGAACATTAGTATAATTTCCCAATCAGGAAATGATGATGAATTAGATATTACTGTAAGCATGTTTTGATTGTGAACTATCTTGTCTTTATGTTCAGTGTTACTACCCATCATATCACAACCGGAGTAAAATAGATTCTATAGACTTGGCATCACTTGAAATGCAATCTTCTAAAACCCTCCCCATTAAAGGTACAATAAGGAAATCAAGTTTCTGTTCTCTAAACACTCGATACATCTCACACTGAATATCAATAATCTCATCTTCGATTTCTTCCGTATAATTTTCAACTAAGATAATGAAATCCAATGACAAGTCTGTTTCAACAATGTAAGTTTCAATAATACTTTCAATGTCCTTTGAACGTTCAGAAAACAAAAGTATAGCACTATTATTAGGTTTAAAGAGTTCGTTGATTAATCTCTGAAGGTATGCAACTTCATTTCTCGCATCATCGCGTTCTTCCAAAACAATCCGTTTTTCATCTCTTAGGTTACCAAGCTCTTGATCCTTCATTTTAAGAGATGAACAGGATCCCTGCTGAAAACACATCTCACTGTCATCAATTGGAAGATTATCAATATATTCGGACATTATTCTATCCCTTGTTTTCCTCTATGAACAAATCAGCTGTGGAGATTGAGTGCATCAATGCATCAGCTAGAAGATTTGGTGTGGAAACTGATTTGTATTTCAGTGAAGTCCTCAAAGTGTAATTTTTGGGTTCATCTTCTATGTCAACAGAATACAAACCAATCGGCGAATCCTCGAAAGTCAAGCCAATTCCGGACATTGATGGAGTTCCAATCGATACAAATTGGTCACTACCGAAATCAAGCTTCCGAGGAAGTACAAGTCCACCTCCAAGTCTATATTTTTCTTTGGGAATATTGAATCTTGAACAAACTTGAATTCTACATTTCTTATTTGTAAATGAGAGAAGATTTACTAATTGTTTTATGAAATCATGATTTTCTAGGGTCTCAACTAGATTTACAGTCTTTTTTGGATTGACTATAACGTTGATTTCCATTGAAACAGAGTTATTCTTTTGATAGCCCTCTTTTTCAGCTTCTAACATCAACGTTTTGTATTCCTCAATGTTGGCGATTCCAATATCAGCTTTCTGACTTGACTCGAGATTGCTGCGTGTTTTCCCAGCGTGTTTTAAAAACAATTTAGCTGATGGATACCAATTAATCCCTCCTTGAATAGATACATTCTTTATATGTCTGGAAAATCTAATGGTAGCATATTTTATCCTAACAATCTTTTGAAAAGATTGGTTCATTTTCCCTCCTTCCACTAGCCCATATTCATGAGGTTCAAGATTACTTTTAATTAACTCTTCAGCAGATGCTTGAATTTTTCTGATAGCACTGAGGGATGCATCTGAATTGCCGCACGTACATAAGAATTTACACGTCCCTTCAAGTGATTTGGATTCATTCAAACTGAAGGCCCTCCATGACAATATTAATCGGATTTGATGCAGCTATTAAGTATTGTTATGATTAGCTATTTGCGCAACAGAATAGGAGATTTCAAAGAAACATTATAATAAAACGGATATTACTCCTTTACTGTAGTACAATATTGAGTTTTTTTCAAGAGCTTTCTTTTCAATATCTTCAACCAAATATGAGCACAAAAGGTCCGATATATAATGGATTTTGAGAGTTGACTCCATTTGCGACTTGAACTCTGATGTTCGTTCACATATACTTGGTATCTTCTCAATGATCACCGTCTCAATACTGAGCAGCAGGTAACTCCTGACTGCTCACCATAAGGTGTGTATATGAAGACCCGAATAAATCAATCAAAATCAGGAAATTCACTCCTGGTCACTTTCCATGAAGGATTCTCAACCTATACGATTACCGTACCAATGCCATATGCAATTCAGTTCTTTGTAGAAGGTCTTGTAACCTCTCTTGAAACACTAAAAGGAAATCCTGATGCACAAGAAAATCTTGATGGCACTCAAGGTCAGAAAGCACAGATTCAGGAATTTCTCAGGCAAGCAGTACTTCTCTATGACGAATTCATATCTACCAGAAAAGGGTGAAGTACACTGAATATCCGGACTCAATTACTTCGTGCAAAATTACTTCGACGATACTACAAGTCAGCTGTACTTGGATGGTCTATTCCACGAAGTTTTCACTGGTCCAAAATAGTAAATTCAGAGGGATTCTGGAGATGGACAAAAACACATCAAGGGATTAGAGGAAGGTTGGTGAAGAATCCTCCATTACATGTGTATCAAACAGTCTGCAAATTCAAAACTGAAGAACCACCACGAGGACAAGAATCAACAGGTTATTTTCTTGGAGGACCATTGATTTTCGATGCGGATCTAACAGGAAAAAAAGAACCATTCTCTCTTTGGCGATTGATGGATAGTGTCAATATGGTTCTGGAGCTTGTTGAAACCCTTGAAGACAGAGGGGAATATCAACTAAGACAAGTCTTGTTTAGTGGGATGAGAGGAATTCATGTGCTTGTCCAAGACACCTCTAGCCTGAGAGAAGCAATAAAACTCAGTAAGAGAAGAGGTAGAGATTTACGAAATCATATTCGAGAAAGACTACAGACAGCCCGTTCTATTGGAAAGTGGTGTAAGGGGTGGGACTGGAAAGTTAGTACAGACATCTGGAGAGTATCACGAGTACCATGGAGTATACATGGAACAAGCGCACTTCGGGCACTTCCTTTGAAGAAACCATTCACGGCAACTAGCTTTAGGGACCAGCTTCAAGCTGCAAGCCCATTCTCCAATGTCAGAAAAATCAGGATTCGAATGAAACAAAGTGTACCACTCTTCACGTTCATAGATGGAGAGACCTATGGTCCCTATCGAAAAGGATGGGCGACCAAACTACCTATTGCAGTAGCACTCCATCTCATCTGGCAAGATTTAGCAAAACCTAGAGAACAGGGTCCAACTCAAGCAGGAGCTTGGTTTGACCGAGGGTGGCAAATCCTTTTTCGAGGTGGTGCAGATATGAGGAATATAGCTTCATCACACAGAGGTATCTAGATGACACGTAGGTATAACTTAAGACGGAAAACCATGAATGGCATACCATTACCGAGTCAACAATTTCGTAGCAGATATTGAGATAACCTAGGGGAGTGGAATCTTGACGGATGAATCTAAACTATTTGAGCAAGTAGTTGCACACCTATTGAGAGCACAACATGATGTAAAAATGAAGTGCAAAGGTTCTAGTAAACCCCGACAGTTTGACGGTTATAGAGAGGAAATATCAGAAGATCTCGAAACAGTAACTAAGATCGCTATCGAGTGTAAAAGATGGCAATATAAAGTCCCTATAGATAGAGTTGAATCGTTCTCAACAAAATTGCAGATGTGTGGGATAAAATATGGGTACATCGTATCATTCAAGGGTTTTCAAATTGGGGCAATCGAATTGGCAAGGGAATTAAATATTGGACTATTTGAATTTAGACCCTGCACAGATGATGATGTTACGAAAGATACTAAGGCGGTTCAATTTGATCTTGTCGCACCAAATAACTGGCGGGCAGGACTGAAGTTCTTTTCAAAAACTCTTCCAGCTGATTCTGAAATGGAGAAAATCAATGATTCCATGAAAAGCATCTTCGATGTTATCATTTTCGATGAAGATGCTAAGGAAATTGGAATTGTTGGAAAGATTGTAGAGGATTTCATTGATAGAGAAATCATTGAATATGGTAGAAGAGAAGGGAAACATACGATTGATTGGTCGACTAAGAACTATCGAATTCAACCTTATCTGCTTGATAGAAGTTTGGGAGTTGCCAGTCTTGAAATTGAATACCAACTCCCATTTAAACAAATCATACCTTTGATTCCAAGTAATTGGTATATAATGAAAGATGTGATAGCAAATTCCACGAGGTTAATTCCCGCATCTAAGGTAAAAGAAATCGAATCAAAGTATCAATAAGTAACTTTATTCTAACGCCTAGCTAATTATGAAGCATGAAAAAATCCCTAGAATCTATTCGCTTTCAAATTGAAGTTCAAGATACACTGAACCATTAGTTTGCTTGTAAAATTTGAATGAGCCTCCAACCTTTCTGGATTTTTCCATCCTTTCTACCGCTCTGACGAGATCAGCAAATGGCCTACTTTTCGCCTCCGTGATATTTCTTGCAGTTGCTATATCCTTTGCTTCCAGTTTTATCTTCAAACTATTCAACTCCATCTTGGTGATTTTCTAGGTGCATGCTCTTCATACACATCTCTTGATGTTTCCTCTGAACCACATTCAGATTTGTCACATTGTAAATCCGTATTTGTATCTATGCACATAAAATACTGTTCTCACATCCCTGAGGTTTCTAGGAGGATATATTCTATGATTATGAATTAACAATATGAATATCGACAATGAAATCCAAGAATCACTAAAGACACTCATCACTGCATCACGTGATCAATCTAGAAAATTGATGAAGATTTTCAACAACCCAAAGGGACAAGATAGACTTCTTGAGTTATATGATGAGAATGGAATCATCGCTTCTTTGATTCATCAGATTCTTATGAATAAGGAAGTAGCTCATTCATTATGTACTACACTTGGCAGTGTAAAGAAATTTTGGGACAAAGAAGATGTTCAACTTGCATTTGCACAAGCTCTTAGAAATGGAGATACTCTTCTTATCGATGCAATATTCTACATCAGGCAATATAGAGATGTTCCAGTAATCCAAGATGCAATAGCCTACAATATTGCATCTTGCTCTAGTATGTTGTTTCAAATCAATATAGTCAGTGGAATAGGACTTGTCAACCATCCTTCGATAAAGCAAGCCATTCTTGAAAGAAAGAGGGACATCATCGACCAAATCAGGAACAACTGGCATGAAAGCGTCTGCTTGACGAGGACTCCATATTTGATTCATGATGAAGATGTAAGACAAGTTCTTTCTGAGGCAAGGCAGGATATGATACAAGACATCATCGAGGGGGATCACTTGGTTGATATTTCGTTTCTCATGAAGGAACTAGAGTGGTTGCGTCATGATACGAAGATCGTTGAAGCAGTTAGAGACCGAGTCAGTAATGCATCTGCGAGGTTTGATTATCTCTTTATGAAGACTCTCAAAGAGTGTGGCATGTTTCAGAAGTATCCCGAGTTAAAGGATGCATTGAGTTTACATGGTGATAATACGA
>Ga0114923_10000458_pt1 | contig 33068 bp, 35 predicted proteins | sample SumtaG_FD_89578 | JGI IMG/M metagenome (GOLD analysis project Ga0114923, IMG submission 89578) | Deep subsurface microbial communities from Indian Ocean to uncover new lineages of life (NeLLi) - Sumatra_00157 metaG | ecosystem: Environmental > Aquatic > Marine > Oceanic > Sediment | place: near... | reverse complement strand
TTAAGGTGTTTATTTGATGATGTAGAATATTTTATTTTTTCTTTTAAAATATGAGAAATTAAAAGCTTAAGGATTTCAGCTTGAGCGAACTTTAACATTTTAGAATAGTTAGCAATATTGATCCACAATACTTTTGCTTTTTCATCTTCCCAACCAAAGGAAATCGGAGTTTTAATATCATTATAAGTATGAAAACTTTGCCAATTTAGTAAATCACGATTCAACACCTGGAGTATCATCACCATCTCATCTAATGTACATTTAATGACTTTTCCTTCTCCAGATGTCGGTTTTTCCCATATTCCATCAGGTTTTCTTTTTATGCATCTAAAAAAAATAAATGATTCTTCTCTTGATGAGCTATAAATTATTAATCCTGTATTCTGTCCAAAAAAACTGTGGCTATGTGAATTCACCATTTTTATTATTTTTATACTATTTATTTATCATAAATTCATTTTAAGGTTAAAAAACGACACGAAAAATCAGAAAAAATTTAAAGAGAAGAATACTATAATGTTATATAAATTATTTAAAAAAACTCATAGGAATATATCCAAGCGGGGTGGGCTAGCCTGGTTTATGCCGCAGGGCTCATAACCCTGAGATCGTTCGTTCAAAAGTTTAAAAAAACTGGTTTCCAGCAAACTGAAAATCGAACCCCCGCTACCATTTTCCTTATTTATTAGATCTTTTTAATATTAATTTTAGAATAGAAATAGTAGAATATCAATTCAAATCCCTTCCATCAAAGGATATTTGGCACTTAATAGATATCTCTATATTGAAAAAATGATTTAATAAAAATTAATTAGTTTTAAGTAAATGGAATTAATAATATTACTAAGAGGTTAGTTATTGATGAGTGAAGCACAAAGATTTGAGAGATTTCCCGCCATACGTCTTTGGATAAAAAATATTTTACAAGGATCATACTCTAATGAGGATAATTCATTTTTTACAATATTTGGAAAAACTAAAAGAGTAAGAATTGTAGCAACAATTATAGAGAAAAGAGAAATTTTAAATCCTCAACCTACTTCTAACGAGATGACCATAGATGAGGATGAGGATTCTAATATCAGACTAGAATTTGATTTAGATGATGGGACAGGATTGATTCGAGCAATTTTATGGCGTGCAAATCCAGATCTATATAAGGATTTTGAAAAAGGCACTATTGTGGATGTTGTTGGACTTTTGAGGCGTTGGAAAGAATATACTTCACTATCTCCAGAAATAATTAGAAAAATAAAAGAACCAAATTTTATTTTATTAAGAAATGCAGAGATTATAAAAAAGATAAAATCTGGTGAAATTTACCGAATCCCAACACATTCGAAAGAGGAATCAGAAAAAGGGGACTCTTCAAATGAAATTGATATTGATGATCTCTTTGAAGGTGAGCAAGAGAATGAAATTGATGATATTAAAGAAAAAGTTTATAATTTAATAGAGAATCAATCTAAGAATGGAGATGGAATAAGTTTTATAAAATTACTAAAGATGCTGAACATCCCTGAAGAAGATCTAAGAAAATTTCTTAAAGATTTAGAAATGGAATCGAAAATTTATCAATCGGAAGCGAACATCTATCAGTCTTTTTAATATCAAGTTTGTTAAAAACACCCTAAAAAAGTAAAACTATTTTTCTTAAGAATTACTATATTATCTTAATTGGAATTATAATAATAAAGGATGTAATTATGGATTTATCTGAATACGATAAATTGTTAGAAAAAGCATACGAAAAGATACCAGAGAATGTCAAAAAATCCTCAAGATTCGAAATTCCTAAAGTATCTCTTCGCATTGAAAGTAAAAATAGCTTTATTATCAATTTCTCAAAGATTATGAACACTCTAAACAGAGATTCAAGACATTTTTTAGGGATCTTTCTAAAAAAAGCAGGTACAATGGGGGAAATACGTGGTCAACAATTATTTCTAAAAGGACGTTATAAGGAACAGGTATTGAATCGTCTAATTGGAGATTATACTAAAAACTATGTCTTATGTGATGTTTGCAATAAACCTGATACGGAAATCCAGAGAGAAAGTAAAAAACTGTTTTTAAAATGCGGTGCGTGCGGGGCAAGAATAGAAATAAAAGAGAAATAATTTAAAAAATAAATGCTAAGGTATTAAAAACTTATGAAAGTATTTCTAAAAATTCATCACAGAAATGAGATTGAAACTGTAGCATGTTGTGATGAGGATTTATTAAATAAAGTTTTTAAAGAAGGAAATTTACAAATCGAAATATCTGACTACTTTTTTGGTGGTAATTTAATTAATTTAGATGATGCGATTAGTATTTTAAAACAAGCGTCTTATTTTAATATAGTTGGAGATGTTATAATAAACAAAGCAATCGACAGTCAAGTTCTCCTTAAAGAAGCTGTACGTAAAATTAATGGCATCCCAATGGCAATGAAGATGATGTTTTAATGCCGCAACGGTTTTGTGCAATATGTGGAAAGGAGATAGATAAAACTGCTCCTCATTTTGGAATGTGTTTGAAATGCTACCTTATTGAACATCCTCTATTCGAATTATCAAAAGAATTTTCATTTAAAATTTGTCCAGACTGCGGAAGTTATTCTCCTAAAGAAGATTGGTTTAAATCTGAAAGCAATGATCTGTTCCATATTATTGAGAAAGCAACTTTCAATATCTTATTAAAACCATACACAAAAGAAGATAAGATTGATTTTTCGTTTACTTTTGATAAAAATAGTTTTATTTTTACCTCAAAAGATTTATTAAAATCAATGACTTTTACAATTGAGGGTAGAGTGAAGGAAGATATTAATCTAAAACATAGCCAAAATGTTAATTTGAATTTAAATTATGAATTATGTAGAAATTGTGTGAATTTGAGAGGGGGTACTTATTATCTCTCAATTACTCAGTTGCGAGTAAAGGATAAGAATTACTTTGAAACGATTAATGAAGCTTTAGATAACATTCAAAAATATGTGGAAAAATTATTTGAAAAGGATCAAAGACAGTATATCTCAAAAATCGAAGATCAAAAATTTGGGGTAGATCTTTATTTAAGCACGAATGAATTAATGAATAATATTATAAAATTCTTGAAGTTAAATTACCATTTTATATTGAAAAGATCGAAAAAATTAGTTGGAAGAGATACTCAGAAAGGAAGAAACCTATATAGGTTGAAGAGTTTAATAAAATTTTTACCAGTTGAGAAAAATGATGTAATATTGGTTGAAGATGGTAAATTTATAGTTGAGAGTTTATCTAAGAATAAAGTTATACTACGATCTGAGCAAGGGACGAAATTGATTAAAAATTTTGCTTATTTTTTTAATGAAAACTTAATTATAAATAGAGAATAGAGGCGATTTATTTAACAAATAAAAACTACTTTATTGAAAAGGATACTGAAGATAAATCCGATGATGATTTATTAGATGATAAGATAGACTCACAAATAGATGAATTAGAAAAAAAAAATATTGATTTTAAAAGAATAAAAAAATTTGATAACACAAAAAAAAGAGCGGCTACTGAATCTGTTTTTGATGAGCGGACATTTTTTCAGTTAAATAAACTGATAGACAATGGAACATTAAATTCAGTAGAAGGGATCATTTCAGCTGGAAAAGAAGCTAATGTTTATTTAGCGTATGATAAGGATAATAAAGAAGTTGCCATAAAAATATATAAAATTGATCGTAATACCTCAAAATGGATGCGTAATTATATCATAGGAGATCCACGTTTTAAGAAAATTCCTCATAATATTTCAAAAATTATTTTTTTATGGGCAAATAAAGAATTTAAAAATCTTAAAAGGGCTTTTAAAGCAGAATTAAATGTGCCTGAACCATTATATATAAAAAAGAACATCTTAGTAATGGAATATATAGGTATCGGTCCAAATCCTGCACCAAAACTAAAAGATATTAAAAACCTTAAAGATATTAAAAGTGTGTTTGAAGAACTTACAGATTTTATTAAAGATTTGTATCAAAAGGCTAAACTTGTTCACGGAGATTTAAGTGAATTTAATATATTATACCATAATCGTAAAGCTGTTGTAATAGATATATCTCAAGCAGTATCTATTCAACATCCTAAAGCGGAAGAGTTTTTAGTTAGAGATATAAAAAATCTTTTTAATTTTTTTGAAAAATTAGGTATAGAAACGCTTGATCCAACTCGTTTTTATTATGATATATTAGGTATAGATAAGGGATAAAATTGATAGTTTATTAATGAATAAACTGACGGATAATGAATATTTATGAAAATTGGAAAAGATAGAATAGCAATCATAATTGGTAAAAATGGGGAAACTAAAAAAGAAATTGAAGACGCTTTAGGCATAAAAATCGATTTAGACAGTAAAACAGGAGAATGTGCTATAAAACCTGTGTTACAGGATCCAAATTACAATCCATTAAATATGTTTACTGCTCAAAAAGTCCTTAATGCAATAAATAGAGGGTTTAATCCTACAAAATCTTTGAAACTTCTTGAGGATAACTATGAATTTGAGATGTTTAATCTCTTAACCATTTTAGGAAAATCAGAAAAACGAATTAAAAGAATAAAAGGAAGGCTTATTGGAAGAAATGGGGAAGTACGCAAGGCTATCGAAAGATATGCGGAATCATTTATATCGGTTTATGGAAAAACCGTATCCATTATAGCAGATTATGAGAATATGCAAATAGCTAGAAAAGCGGTAAGTATGCTAATAAATGGAATGCCACATCATGTTGTTCTAAAATTTCTAGAAAATAGATATAATGAAAAGAAGAAAGAAGCGTTTAGAAAAATATATAAACCTGACTTTTAGGTATATTATATCGATTATTCAAATTTCTCCTATGCCGAATATGTCATCAGACAAGCCTACTTTTGACGGTCTATAATTTTGATTTAAGTTTGATTGTGTCCCTGGATTATTGCCAAAGATTTGAGGAGATTGAATTCCCGTTATCAGAAGCATGACTCTCAAATAACCATTAAATTCATCAGAGACCCGTGCACCCCATATTACCATAGAATTATTGACATCCATTTTCCCATATATTTTTTGAGCTACCGAATTAGCTTCAGCGAGGGTCATGTCATTTCCTCCACAAACATGAATTAACGCCCCTTTAGCTCCCTCAATGTCAACATCTAGTAAGGGTAAATTCAGTGCATCATTAATCGCTTCCTCTACACGATGTTCCTTTCCATTTGACTCTCCAACGCCAACTATTGCAACGCCACCAGTACTTAAAATTGTTCTGACATCAGCAAAATCTAAATTAATTAGAGATGGAAGCGAGATTGTTTCAGTTATTCCCTTTACCATACTAGCTAATACTTCATCTGCAACACTAAAAGCTTCAATAATTGGTAAATCAGGAGCAATTTCTAATAATCGATTATTATCAATTACTACTAAAGTATCAGCATATTGTTTTAAAAGATTTAATCCTTCCTTAGCTTTTTCAATCCGTCCTATTTCAGTTTCAAATGGTATTGTAACTACTCCAACTACAATTGCTCCTTCGAGTTTAGCTATTTCAGCGACTATAGGTGCACTTCCTGTCCCTGTGCCTCCACCCTCTCCGCATGTAATGAACGCTAAATCAGTATCTTTTAGTACCTTAGTCAAATCTTCCCTTGATTCTTCGGCAGCAGCCCTACCTACCTCGGGATCCCCTCCTGCTCCAAGTCCTCTCGTTAGATTTTTCCCTATTAATATTTTTATATGGGAATCTATCATGTCAAGATGTTGACGATCGGTATTAATAGCGACACATTTAGCGCCTTTAATCCCTATTTTCATTAATCTATTTATAGTGTTATTACCAGCACCTCCACACCCAACAATTTTAATGTTAGCATAACCCATTTTTTCTTGTCTGGTTTGAATCACATCTCTTTTTCGAGCAGTTCTAATGAAGCTTTCCATTTTATTCACAATTTGTTACTCTTTTATGTTTAAAAAAATAATATTAATGAAAAATTAATATTAGAGTGATATCTACATAACACTTCTGTCTTGACACTTTTTATCAGAAGTTAAAAAATTGAAATATCATGATCACTGATAGAATCAAAAATTCGTCTAATTTTATCATCCTTCACTAAGAAAATATCAGGTAGAGAATATGGAAAGCGGTTTGAAAAAGTTAAAGTATAGGCTCCCACATTTGTAATTAAAACCTTATCTCCTTCATTCACATTCTGAGTAAAAAAATAATCCTTTGCTAATACATCTTGATCAGTAGGGACAATCCCTAATAGTGACAATTTGTATTTATGCGGTCTGTTAATCTGAGATATGTTATAAAATCTTAAAGAGCATCGAGCAAATTTAGGACATATATGATTTCCAATATTCAAAATTGCCCAACCTTCACCTACATTTATAACTTTTGAGATAAATATTCCAGCATCTCCAACAAAATACCTACCTGGTTCAATAAAAATATTTTTTGAGGTAAAATTGGATTCTTCAATTATATCTCCTATATCGGCAGCAATTTTCTTTAATTGCTCTTGAGGCATTATTGTTGCTTCAGGAAATCCTCCTCCGAGGTTGATATTTTGTATATCGATCCCATTTTCCTCTAATTTCCTTAAATTTTGAATAATAACAATTATATTGTTCTTGAACTGTTCAGTGCTGTTCATTTGGGTTGAAAAATGGGATAAGATCGTATTAACCTTAATGAAATTACAAGTGTTAATTATAGTTTTTAGCTTGGTTATATTCTTTTCATTTAAAATAATTCCCAATTTACTATTATATTTCTGAGAATTCACTCTTATGCAAATATTTTGAATATGATTATATTTTTCCGCAATTTTATTAATTTTATCTAAATCATTTAAGTTATAAACAATTAGCTCTCTTATCTTATTTTCAATACATTTTTCAATGAGGTTTTTTGGCAAGTATGGGCCACCTACCAGGATCTCATTGGGGGGAACTCCTATCTTTAAGGCTAATTTTAATTCAGGTAAGGATATTACCTCTGCACCAACACCCTCAGAACATATTATATTACAAATTTCTGTGAGATAATTTGCCTTAAAAGAATAGAAATATTTAATGTTATTAAATCTGGTGTTAAAAGCAGTTCTAAATGTATTAATGTTATCTCTAATCCTATTTTCTAATAATATCATAAGAGGTGTTCGAGATTTCTTTAGAATTATATTAATAGGGATTAAGTCAACGAAAAAATTATCGTTTTCTTTCTTTAAATAAGGATTACCCGCAATTTTCTTCATGTTTCATACTTATAATTTGCTTTTATCTATTAATTAAATTTTTATATATGCCATGGGTTTTCTTAGCAATGTTATCCCATGAATAATTTTCTTCGACCTTTAATTGACCCGCATTTCCCAATCTTCTCCTTAATTTCTTACTTCTTAACATAGATACCACTTTTTCAGCGATATCTTTAGGATTATCGTATTCCACTAAAACTCCATCAATATTGTTTCTTATTACTTCAGAAGTAGCCCCAATATTCGCACCAATAACAGGTTTTCCCGCTGCCCATGCTTCTAAAAAAGCAATCCCAAAGGCATCCGTCCGACTTGGCATTAAAAAAAGGTCTGTCTCTTTAAAAGCCGCGATTTTTTTTTTATCAAAATAACCCGTTAAATTTTCTGGAGTAAAATTGATGATTCGAGCGTTTTTTAGCTTTCGAACTTTTGATAATTCTCTATTATAAGCCAAAGTGGAAGGGCCAATAAGCACGAAATATACCTTCTTAATTTTGTTAAGAATTATAGGAATTGATTGTAGAATTGAGATTGCTCCCTTTTCATAATTCTTATAACCGCAAAATAATACTATTTTAAATTTTTTCTCATTTTCCCTTAGAAATTTATTTCTAAAGTAATAATCTTTAGATCTTATCCTTTTTTTAGTTTTAAATATCTTATAATCGACACCCATCGGAATTACTTCAATCTTGTGCTCTGATAAATTTAAAACTTCAATCAAATATTTTTTTTCCAGATTCGTACAGGCAACAATTAAATCAAAATGTGTTAATATTTCTGATATTACTGATTTTGAATATCTAGGATTTGCAAAATGGAAAAATGGCGTACATACTGTGGGTTTGTTTAATAACTTTCCTATAATTAAACTGATAATAAGATTAAAATATGGAAAAAAGGTAGCATGGATTAAATCGTATTGAATTATGTTTTTTTTTAAAAAATGATCAATTAAATCAGGTAAAAATGGTCCATTTTCTATAAAATGTTCTAAACATTCATCAGAGATATCTAGTAAAGAATAGGGTTCTAAATCTTTGATATACTTGAATCTATCCTTGAGTGGCGCTTTATAGTCTATTGAGAACCTATTTATCTTCAAGTTATTCACTGTATTAAAATACTTATGATTTTTATCTATAATCTTTCCTTTTGGGTCCCTTAGAGCTTTAAAATCTATTGCATTAGATGTAAATATATCAACCTTATAAGTATCATTAAATTTCGAATTAAATATTTCTGCAAGTCGTTGAAAATAAAATTCTGCACCTGAAATAGATGGAAAATATCTGGTAGGTATATATAAGATGTTATTCAAATTAATGATCCTTTTTATCTATTAATTACAATATATATTTGAATGCAATCATCAAAAGATTTATTATCAGAAATTTATTCTAAAATTAAAAATAAGGGCTTAATTGATGAAGATTTTATTAATTATATTGAATCAATTTTCCCAGATAAATCCCCAAATATTTTAAAAGTAATTAAGCGAGGAATTACCAAACATACGTTTAAACCATCAGGTAAAATTGTTTGGACTGCCATGGGACAAAATAATGAATATCTATTATATCCTAAAGTATATTGTGGTTGTATTGATTTCTATAAAAATGTGGTTATAAAAAGAATTAGAGGATTTTGTAAGCATATTATTGCCCAGGTAATATGCGAAGCATTAAATAATTACCAAATAACTATAATAGAAGATGATAAATTTGCTAATTTTATGGAGCATTTTAAATTAGAACGTTAATATTTCGGCGTTTTTAAGCGATGTTTCTATTAAATCATTAATATTGATAATTGATTCTTCTTTACTTACTTCAAAGGATTTTGCATTAGTTTCTGGATATTGTGGATTAAACTGACAACCAGCTGAACTTTTAGACACTATATCATATAATCCTATCGATTCATTTAATTTAATAACATTTAATTTGTCACAGCCAATAAGAGGTCGAACTATTATGAAATCTTTAATTAAATTATTGTATGCAAACAAATTACCAATAGTTTGACTGGCCTGTTCGCCTAAAATATCTCCAGTTACTATGATATTAGTATTTTCCTTCTTCCCTATTTCCTTCGCTATTCTTATCATTAATCTTTTACATAAAATACAAGTTAATTTTCTCTCACAACAATCTTTGAATAGTTCTAAGTTAGGATCATGATTAATGAGATATAGTTTGGTACTAGAATTAGTAATATGAGATAAATGTTTCACAATTCTAATGATTTTATTTTTCATTGAACAATCCTCATCATCCGAAGTTAAAAAAGATAGAAAAATTGGCTTAAATTCCTTTTTTATCATAAGATATGATGCGACAGGACTGTCCAATCCCCCTGAAAGTAGTGATATAAATTTTTTCATGTGATAATTTCCTCCCTCCCCCATTCTTTTAGCGCTTTATTAAAATTTTCTAAGGATAATTGGCGGATAATTTTTATTTTTTTTTCCGCTTCTAATCTTTTAATTTTAAACATCAAGTTCTTATTTTTTTGATAAAACTTTTCAGCTTTAGGATATTCGTCTTTAAAAATTTCTTTTACTTCCTCTGAATTGATATTTTTTAATGAATCGTAATTTGAAATCGTCCACTTGCATAATGGATCAATAGATATCTGGAAATTAAAAGCGTCTATTTGTCTAAGTGCTAACGGATAAGCACTACAAGCTAACGGTTTTGTGTCTTGGATAGTACAACCTTTATTCTTATCATAAAATGGACAATGACCATTGGAGCTCAGTATAATTTTATATGTTAAAACGATTATCTTATGATTAAGGATGTCGGGAAATACTAAATCTTCAATAACATTGAAATTTAAATTTTTTTCTTTAGCTTTTTCAATTAATCTATTCACTTCTTCAGGATATAGAGGGATTCTTTTTGTTTCTGGACCCTCAATCTCAAAACAACAAATCCCACATTTCATACAATTATAATGTAAATCTTTCATCCTACTACTTTTTGATGTTTAATATTTCGATAAATCTTCGGTCTAGCTGTATGTAATTATATTTCTAAGATTTTTTTAAGTATTCGCTTAAAATTAATAAGATTTAATTGAACAACGATTTTAATATTTTTTCAAATCTTTACAATAAATTCAATCTGGATGAATGGACATCTTAATAAATGCTAATGAATCGAAAATATATTATCCATATTATCTTAATATTACTAAAACATACTATAAATTACTAATTCTTATGTCTATATGGATAACACATTATTATTTATGAGTTATCTGATAATTAAATTTTATGAGAACACCATCATATAAACGATATAGTCTAGATAAAGATGGCATAAATATTATAGAACATATGGATAGTTCTAATTTAGACTTTATAGATCCGGTTGTTTTTGTTGGATGTCCCGGGATTGCCGATGTGGGCAAATTTGCGATTGATTCGTTGATTGGACAATTAAAGGCTTCCTTGTTTATGGAATTAATATTTGATGATTATCCAGCTGGAGCTATAATAGACAATAGTCTTTTAGCGGCCCCAAAGGCTGAGATTTTAATTTGGAAAGATCCAAATAAAATAAGGGATCTAATTCTAATAACTGCTGATGCACAAAGTCTCTCACCACGTGGGATCTACAGGATTTCTAACACGCTCACAGAAATCATTTTCAATTTTGGAGCAAAACTAATTGTGGCTTTAGGGGCTTATCCCGTGAGTAGTCGAAAAATCAGTTCTAAAGATCCTAAAATATTTATCACTTCGACAAATCAAGATTTATTAGATAATTTTTTAAAAAATCAAAGTTGCCATAAGATTAGCAAAGGAGTGATAATTGGAGCAAATGGGTTAATTCCGTGTTTAGCTAAGGCACGATTCAATATAGATGGATTAGTATTTCTAGCCGAAACTGATAATCTAGCAATGATCAACGAGGATATTACCGATCTAAAGGCCTCAATTTTACTTTTAAATATGATAAAGAATTCTTTTTCATTGCCGATTAAAAAGAAATATTCCTTAGAAAACATCGATGATATTACAAAGAGTTTGCAAAGTAAAAGAGACCAATTAGAAAAAGATCTTGATACTTTCCAATTCACAGATACCGAGGATAAACGAAAGTCTTTGTATATTTGAAATCTTCAATTTTTTTTTGTTTGTCTTTATTTTTTAGATTTATAATACTTTTAGCGAAAAATATTTTAATTATTGTTGATTATAAATATTGTTATGAATTATATGTGCGCCAGAAAAAGTTGTGGGAAGGCAGTAAGTAAAAAAGAATTAAGTGCCCTTCCAGGTATTAAGTGTAGCCACTGTGGATTTCGTATCCTTTATAAAAAAAGACCTGATGTTATCAAACGAATCAAAGTTCGTTGATTTTTTAGAAATTTTTATATAATTCTTATCCAATAATCTATAATATTATCTGATTTTGCATTTTTAAATGATTTACAAGTTCTTTATAACGATTTCGGATAGTTGCTTCAGTAACTCCCGCAGCTAAAGAGATTTCTCTCTGTGTACGGCGCTCTCCTTCCTGTATTGCTGCAACATATAGCGCTGCTCCAGCAAGACCTGTAGGGGCTTTACCGGCAGTTATCCGAAATTTTTTAGCTAACTTTAATATTTCAGCTGCCCGATTTTGCGTACTTCCCGATAAATTTAGTTCAGCGCAGAATCTTGGAATAAAATTTATGGGAGAGGAAACCTTTATACTTATTTTTAATTCACTAAGAATAAGACGATAACAACGGGCTATCTTTTTTTTATCTACTGAAGCAAATTCAATAAAATCATCTATAGTTTTAGGTATACAATTTATCCTACAGGCAGCATATATGGATGCAATAAGCATAGCTTCAATTGATCTTCCCCTTATGAGATTTTTTAATACCATCTTTCTATAGATATGGGCTGCAGACTCTTTTAACTCTCTTGACAAGTTCAACTGAGAAGAAAAACGATCTAACTCATTCATCGCATAAGCTAAATTTCTATCAATAGATTTATTTGTTCTTGTTCTTACATGCCACTTTCGCAAACGATATACATCAGCTTTCATTTTAGGAGTAATATTTTTTCCGAAGGCATCTTTATTTCTCCAGCCTATCATTGTACTTAATCCTTTATCATGCAAAGTTAAAGTTGTCGGTGCGCCCACTCTTGCTTTTTTGTTCGCCTCTTCAGAGGAAAATGCACGCCATTCAGGTCCGGAATCAATGATTCTTTGCTTTAAAACTAAACCACAAAAATTACAGCTGATTTCCCCTCTAGAATCGTCTGAAATTAAATTATTATTGCCACATTCTGGGCAAAGATTTGAAAAATTTTCCGCCATAAATATGTTAACCTTCTATAAAATTCACTTCTTTAATTTCTATAATTAATCTTGTACATTTAAATGTTTGCGTTTTAAAGAATTATCAGTTAATAAAATCAATGAAATTTAATTTGTTAATTTGTAATTTTAAGATAACAATTTCATATAATATTTTTGTCGGATGAAAAGAAAGTGAAATTGAGAAGTAAATTTCTTTAAAAAAGTTGTAAGTTAGAAATTTTAAATATAATATACCGTCTTATTTTTTTTTGTTGAATTTTACTAGAGAATAATGTTTTTAATCAAAATATTTTAATATCTACCTATTTTCTCTTCAATTGATGCGTTTATTTTATAGATCTCACGGTAAACACTGTCGCTTACGATCCTTTCAAACTACTTGTCCAAGATGCGGAGAAGATGTACTTTATTGGGAGTGCACTCATGGATCTAAGATTTTTTTTCAGTACCCTCCATACGGAAAATTACTAAGACATCTTTGTAAAAAATATAAAGAAAAAGGAAGAAACAAATATCCAGTAATTGTAAAAACCCCAAAAAAACTCTTGGAGAATCCATCTCCAAACTGTCCAACGTGCGGAAAATTATTCAAGACTGAAACAAATTTAGAGAGTCATTTGAAACAATCAAGGAAGAGTGATCCTCTCCATAGACAATATTACAAAAATAAAATCATAATTGAAGATAAATCAACGCATAAACATTATGATAAGGCTAAAGTCCATTATAAACCAAAATTTGGAGCAATTAACATAAGAAAAAGAAATAAATAGAGAGACCTCAATAAATTTATAATAGTTACCTCTATTTTTTGTTTATACTAAACTTTATATCTAACTTTTTTATTAATAATGTATATAATATTCTAAAATATGGAAGTAATAAAATGCCAATAGATCCCCAAACTGCTGTATATAATTTGATGCAGGATGATCCACATATGATTGCTGCGGCGGTCCTTAAGGGTAAAGAAATAGTCTATTCTACAGATAATTGGGATATAAGCGCAGATATAGGAAGAGTAATTTCAAGCTGGATCGGTCAAAGTGCTCAATTCATTATGATGTCAGGAGTTAAATATTCTGTATTACAATGTGAGCCTGAAAGACTGATTGCAACAAACCTTCGTGGAGAAGGAAGTATCGTTTGCGCAAAAGATGAAGAATTTAAAATAATTGTCTATCTTGAACCAGACGGTTATGCACCTGGTGCGGCAATGGATGTTCAAAGAGCCTTAGGAACTATGAGTTCTAAAGGGGCCTATATAGCTGGAGATGCTCAAATGGGCCAAAAAGCTCAAAATATGGGAGGGGCAGCCACAGCTTCAGCTGGTGTAAGTACAGTAAGCGTCGATCCCCAGTTAAAAGGCGAAATACAAGCATTTTTAGATTGGATTAAAGATGCAGAAGGTCTTGCTGGTTATATTAGTTATTATTTACAGCAAAACAACACACAAATTATCGCTGAACTTTCGAAAATCTATCAAGAACTTCGTACTATCTTTGGTGTTTAAGAGCAGAGACATAAACATTTAATCTCTCTTATAATTATCAATAAGAGTCTGTTCTTTTGTTTTTTTTACAAAATAGTATTCAAGAGTTGTTTTATCTGGAACATATTTTAATAGATTACTTGGTAAGTTATTTATTGGATTATTAACTTATTAAATAATTTTTAAATAATTTGAATAAACTATTATATTAAAGATCTGAAAATTTTAACGCTTACATGGTGAGATTCCTTTGAAAGTAAGTAAAATATTAAAAACAAAAAAAAAAAAATTAAATAATACAAAGAATCTTACTTCAAAACCTATTTTACCTGATTCACAGAAGCCAGAGATAAAAATAAAACCTAAGAAAAGGGAAATGACTGAAAAAAAGAAATCACTCAATGATCCATTAAAAGGTTCAGATGGTGTAAAATATTTATCAGAGGAAGACATTGAATTAGATATTCCTGAGCTACCTGAAGCACCTAAGAAGAAGGAAAAAATTACTTTAAAATCACCTGGTATATCTCCTGAGATCATAGATGGAATGAAAACGATGAAATCAAAAGAGATTGAGGTAGTTTTGGTTAATTGTGAGAGATGTGGGAATATTATCCCTGTTCCAATTCCAAAAAAAATAGTGTTAAACTCTGAATTGCCCGTAGTACCTATAAGTTATGTGCATAAAAATAAGGAAAATAAAGATCAACATTGTATTACTATTCATATTGATCACGATTTTGATATTAGACGACAGAGAATTTCAGATGTAATTCTTTCTTAATTACTTCTAAATTTAATTATATCGACAAATTTATAATTTTTCTAAAATTATTTAAGAATATGGAAGTTGGTGTTGTTGCCGCTAGCGGTTATGCGGGAAGTGAAGCTGTTAGATTATTAATTTCTCATCCAAATGTTAAATTAAATTATATAACTTCGCGTAGATTAATTTCAAAATATTTTTATTCTATATATCCGAATTTACGGAAGATTAATGATTTAAAATTTGAATCATATAATTTAGAGACAGCAAAAGAAAAGTGTGATATAATTTTCTTAGCCGTCCCCCATAAAATTTCTCAGGATATGGTCCCTGAATTATTAGAAGTTGGATTAAAAGTTATTGATTTAAGTGCAGATTTTAGACTAAAGGATATCAAAGCATATCATAAATATTATAAAAAAGAGCATTCACATCCAGAAATAATTGAAAAAGCGGTCTATGGATTACCAGAACTACATCGTGAAGAAATTAAAAATGCCCAGTTAATAGCTGTTGCTGGGTGTCATGCATCAAGTGCGATATATGGGTTATATCCTTTAGTTAAAGAGGGGCTAATTCAAGTCACTAATATAATAGTTGATTCTAAAACGGGCTCTTCTGGATCTGGAGCAGAATTTAACGAGGCTACTCATCATCCTATTAGAGCTAATAGTATTCGACCTTATAAGATGACAGGTCATAGACATACTGCAGAAATTGAGCAAGAATTAACATTAATTTTGAACGCGTATACCAATTCATCCTCATCAGTAAAAGTTGGTTTTTCAGCTCACGCAGTTAATCTTGTTAGGGGAATTTTGTCAACTTCTCATGTATTTTTTGATGAATCAAAAGAGATTAGCGAAAAAATTCTATATAAAGCATATAGATCAGCCTATCATAATGAGCCCTTCATTCGTTTGATTAAACAAAAAACAGGAGTATTTAGACTCCCTGATCCTAAAATAGTAATAGGTACAAATTATTGTGATGTTGGATTCCAGATAGATGACCATATGAATAGAATCGTTGTGATGTGCGCCTTAGATAATTTAGTCAAAGGAACTGCTGGTAACGCCATCCAATGCATGAATATAATGTGCGGATACCCTGAAACTTCTGGTCTTGAATTCCCAGGATATTTTCCATCATAAATTTCGTTGATGAACCTAGTTATTATCAATTAATTTTCTTATATTAGATAATAAAATGCACCTATCTAAAAGATATGCTAATTGCAATAACTATCAAAATAGGAATTAAACATAATAAGCAAAGACAAATAGAAAAACTATTTCTCCAATGGACATAACTATTAGGAGCCAAAATAATTCCGCAATTGGGACACTTCTTTAGTTGGAAATCTTCTATCTCCGTTTCACAATTATAACATCGGAAAGCTTTATTTTGGTTATTTGTCGTTAAATTTGACATTTTAAGATTTCCCAAAATTGAAATTTTAGTATATATTATACTATTATAATGTAGTATATAATTTTAAAAGAATTGTTAAAAATAGGTGTGAATTTTAAAAATGTCTGGTTATATCGGTAAAAGTATTAGAATGGAAAGAATTATGAATAGAGAAAATGGAAAATCAATTATCGTCCCATGGATCATGGCTTAACCGTTGGACCCATTAAGGGAATTGCTGATAATTTAGGAGATATGGTAAATAAAATTGCGATCGGAGGAGCGAATGCCGTTTTAGGACATATAGGAATTCCATTATATGCTCATAGAGGATACGGCCCTGATATTGGTTTAATATTGCATTTATCAGGTTCGACATCATTAAGCCCAGTAACAAATTACAAGGTTTTAGTAAATACTGTTTTAGAAGCAGTTAAATTGGGTGCCGATGGAGTTTCGCTACATATAAATATAGGAACAAGTTCTGATCCTGAAATGCTTGAAATTCTAGGCAAAGTTTCGAGAGAATGTCGAGAATTGGGAATGCCTCTTGTGGCCATGATGTATCCAAGAGGTGAAAATATAAAAGATGAATATGATGTTGAGGTTGTTAAGATAGCTGCCAGAGTTGCAGCAGAGTTGGGTGCTGACATCGTGAAAACTAACTGGACAGGTGATCCAGATTCTTTTAAAGAGGTTGTAAAGGGTTGTATGGCCCCTGTAATAATTGCAGGTGGTGAAAAATCAGGTATTAAGGGAATTTTAGAAATAACTAAACAATCCATTGAAGTTGGAGGCTCTGGTGTAGCATTTGGTAGGAATGTTTTTCAAGCTGACGATCCTATTAAAGTAGTAAGAGCACTCTATTTAATTGTTAATGAAAATTATAATGTAGACGAAGCTATGAGAGAAGTAAAGCTTTAGATTTTGTTATTCATATAATTACTTGTAAAAAAAAAATTTAAAAGAAATGAAGTGCCTAGTGGAAAAAATTTTTGTCTTTGATGAAATAACATTCTATTTCTCTCTTTTTAAAATGCATAAAAGCTATCTTTTATTAATTTCTGATCAAGAAGAGATGGGTATTGGAAGTGTTACTTTAGGTAGTCCCCCTTTAATTGATGGTCTAAAATCTGCAACATCTTCCTACAACTTATTTGGAGTTAATAAAAAATTACTTAGTACAATATTATCAGAAAAAGCTTCGCATTTATTAAAATCCCCAGTCTTATTATTACTCTTTTTAAAAATTAAAAAAACTGAAGAAGAATTAGCTAAACCTCTAGTGAATTTTTTAAATGAAATTTTAACTGGATTAGAAAGTTAAGGTAACTCATACTAGGTACTTGCTATAAGCTTCAGATATGCTTTCTAATTAAATACTTTGCCAATTAAAAAAATGCAGAGAGTGGGATTTTCGAATATTCGAACGCTCGCATTATTTTTCGAACCCACGTACTGCTATCAGACCGGATTACTTATTCGTTAAGAGATCTTGAGTCCGGCACCGCTAATCGTGATTTTTTCAGAAATTTCTGAAGATTTCACACATTGACCAGGCTTGGTTATCTCTGCATTTTATGGAATTAAAAAGCTCTCTATTATCTAAAGCCTAAACACGAAAAACATCATAAAAAACATTACTCCCATCATTCCCAAAAGGAATAGCATTTGAAATCTGCCTTTCTTTTTTTGTTTAGTTTCATAGCCGAGGAATTTATCTCTACAACTTTGACCACAAAACTTTTTATCTGGTGGAACTGCCTTACCACATATTGTACAATGAGCGTGAGGTCCCCATTTTTTTTTAATTTGTTCTTTCCAAGAAGTTTGAGACATCTTTATATTTTCCTTAAATGGTAATTTATAATAAGATAATTAAATAACAAATATTAAAATAATTATTTATAATATTAATTCGAAATAACTGTTCCCAATATATCTGTTTTGCCCTCCCAAAACTTCTTAAATTCACTTAATTCTTTTCCAGAAATTATTAAGGTCTTTATTTTACTTCTTTTTAAGATCTGTAAAGACACAGTATCGAATATACGATATTCTCCTGCTGCAGCTTGGTTAGCTTCCGAGACTTTTATAATAATTTTCTGCAAGTCTTCATAATTTAGCTGATCAAATCGCTTTGCATCTTTAAATTTTTTTGGATCTTTATCATAAATACCGTCAACATCAGTAAGAATTACTAACTCATCTGCTCTTATGAATTCAGCAACTTCAAGAGCGACTGAGGTTGTAGACTGACCTGGTTGCAAACCTCCCATTAATACAATCTTATCAAATAAAATTGCTACAGAAAGCTCCTCCATAGATTTTGGAACTTGGGGATAAGCTGCATCAGAAAAGTTAGAAATAATTAATTTGGCATTAATTCGAGACAGTTCAATTCCAAAAATATCGCATAATGCTTCAGATCCTTTAAATGATCTAACAGCACTAATATAATCTCTTGCAATTATTCCTCCACCACATATAATAACAGGTCTATCAAAAAAATTGCTACTTCCAATAATATTGCAAAATTCAGAGATTTTTTTCGAATTAATTTTCTTATCTTCAGTAAATAGAAGTGAACCACCAATTTTTATTACTATTTTCTTTTCTTTGCCAGTCATAATCTTTTCATTCTATTTTTCTTTGTAATAAATTATAGTTGTTTAGATAAATTAAGTTACGTACGATTTATGGCTGTTAGTAAGAAAAAAATAATAGTTGAAGTGCCGCATAGAATATCCGGATTTTTCGAAATCGTTGATGAAATCAACGGGGTTATGATTGAAGATCCTCAAAAGATTGGTTCTCGAGGAGCAGGTTTTTGTTTAAGTGCGGTAGGAAAGACGAAAATAGAAATTGAATCTCTTAAAAAAGAGGACGATTTTGAAATAGAGGTTTGTATAAATGGCGAAAGAATCGATAAAAAAGCAGAAACTACATATTATATAATTGAATACCTTATAAATTATCTCAATAAACCTTTTAGAATTAAGGTGAATCACTTTTTTGATTTACCAGTGGGATGTGGGTTTGGTGCTAGTGGTTCTGGAGCTTTAGGGGCAACATTTGGATTGAATTATTTATTAAATCTAAATTTATCTTATTATGAAAGAGGTAGAATTTCACACATAGCAGAAGTTATGAATAAAACGGGGCTCGGTACTGTGTGTGGGCAATTAGGTAGAGGATTATGTATGCTAAAAGAGCCTGGCTATCCATGTGTTATTGAACGTATAAATATACCTGCAGGAGTAAAGATAATATGTGGTACATTTGGAATGATTCATACAAAAACCATATTAAATTCTGAAAGCTTAAGTACAAAAATTAAAATCGCAGGAAAAAAGGCGTTGCAAAAATTAATGGCAGATAAAAGTATTAATACCTTTACAAAAGCTTCTATCGATTTCGTAAAGGAGACCGATATCCTTTCAGTATTAAACTTAACTAACACAAAACTTTTAATGGAAGATCTTAATAAATTGGATATTATCGGTGCTAGTATGAATCAATTGGGACGTTCCGTATATGCTATAGGATATGAGAAAAAGGTTAAAGAAATAATTGAAGTATTTGAAACTTATAAACCTAAAATTGAAATTTTTAATCTCTCAATCGATAATAATTATCCGCGAATTTTAAAATTTAAATGAAGAAACAACACTTATTTCATAGATTTTGATTTTAAAGTAGCTGCTTCTACTGCGCTAATTAATGTTGCTCTTAATTTTCCTTTTTCTATTTCGTGTAGAGCAGTGATTGTGGTACCCCCAGGAGAAGCTACCATATCTTTTAATTCTCCTGGATGCATTCCCGTTTCAATAACCATTTTTGCCGATCCTAAAACGGTTTGTGCCGCTAATTTGAGAGCAATGTTTCTTGGTAGACCCATTTTAACACCCCCATCTGCTAGAGCTTCGATAATAATAAATACATAAGCTGGACCACTTCCAGATAATCCAGTGACCGCATCAATATGCTTTTCTTCTAACTCTACCACTTTCCCTACAGAATTCAAAATTTTTTTAACATATTTTAAGTCATTCTCGGTAATGTTCTTATTATGAGCAATAGCAGAAGCACCTTCTCCTACTAACGCAGGGGTATTAGGCATAACCCGAACTAATCCGATGTTTTTACTAATAAATTTTTTTATATAGTCAAGCGTTACTCCGGCAGCTATTGAGATTAATATTTGATCCTCTGATAATTTTGGTCCAATTTCTTCTAAAACAGAATCTATATTTTGTGGCTTTACCGCAATTATAATAAATTTTACTTGTTGAACCAATTCCGTATTAGAACTTACAGCTTTTACATTGAATTCTTGTATACGATTTTTAATTACATCTTCTCTAACATCATAGATTATAGTCTTTTCTTTATCTATAGTATTTGAACTTAAAACGCCTTTAAGCAGAGCAGTACCCATGTTTCCAACTCCAATCAAACCCAATTCCTTATCATACATAATTATCAATAATCTCTTCTATTAAAATAAGTTTTATTATTCTTAACAATTTGAACTTTATCAAGGTTTACATTCTAAAGATGAATTGTACCAGTTACTCATATAATTTCTTTTTTAATATTTCAATCAGTTCTATTTTTATCTCACCGTTATCTCTATCAAAGCCTTCACAAATCATACTTCTAACTCCAATTATATCGGGTTCAATTTTTCTTAATTTTGGAATGTCATTATTTTTTAATTTTCCTGCAAACGCAACTTTCAGATTTAATTCTTTTGCTAATTCTTTAAATTGAAGTAATCTTTCTATGCTTAAGAAATCAAAAAGGCCCTTATCATCTTTAATATATGTGTCAAGCATCGCAAAATCTGCACCAGATTGGGCGGCTATGCTTGGAATCTCTAAAAATTTTGGTGAACCTTTCATTCTTGATTGATCAGCATATCCAGCAGCTACAACCTTAATATCTGAATTATAGTTCTTTACAGCTCTTACAACATTTTTCATGAGATTTATTCCTTGCTGTTCATTTTTTGGTCCTTTTAATCCTACTTTTATTATATCAGCACCTGAAACAGCAGCTCCTAAAGCCGCTAATGCGGCACTTCCGGGTAAATAGGGGAAATCTCCAATTGTAGCACTTAAAAGTTGACTACTACCATATGGTATTAATTCCTTCATAGATTTAATAATCCAAGGGAAATTCGCTCCTAAAGATCCCTCAGTAGGATTTTTGCAATCAATATATTCAACGTGAGAGGCTATAACTACCTTTGCTTCTTCGATATTTTTTGGACTTATCAATAATTTAATTTTATTTGGCATACCTAATCTTAGATAATATAGAAAAATTAAAAATTCTTATTACTTGAAAATAATAACAAGAATTATAATAATTAAATAATGGATCCTTTAAGAAGCTCACAGAACTAATAAAATGTGCTTTTTCATAAAAGGAACCTCCCCTAAAAAGAAAAAAAATCAAAAAATGATTTAATTCTGTTAAGATAAAGTCTTGAAATCTAAAGTTCTTTATTATATCATCATCCTTTCTATAGATTTTTACATTATAGCGAATTGAGTTTATATAAGAAAATTTAAAAATAATTTAGGGTATTATAAAAATAAATATAAATATAAAAAACAGTATGATAATAATATGTCACCAAAACAAATAACAAAAATAGACATCACTGAATCAGTATTTAAAGAACCAATAGAAGTTATTAAAAAAATTACATCTAACTTAGAAGATGATATAAAATATACAAAAGTAATTCAAACATACGTCATGGAAGAACGAAGACTAGATCTAGTATTAGAAAAAGAAGGTTCTGCTTTTTTTAAAGGAAAAATTGTATGGATTGGAAATAAAAAAGATGACACCGAAGGTACCTTATTCTGTGTGGATAATGGCTCAGAATTGAAACAGATCAATCCTACAGCAGAAAATACAGAAACAGTAATATTCGACATTAAAAAAGAAACTGTAAGAGTGTCTACTGTTTCAAAATCTAAGTGTACTGTATGTGGAAAAGACATAGAAATCTTTGATGAAATCTCGGGATGTCCAATATGTCAAGCTAAAGCACATCGAGAACATTTTGTTGATTGGGTTAAAGTGAAAAAATCTTGTCCCGTTTGTAAGAAATCGTTAAATATCTCATCAACTGGAGCAATTGTTATTGGATAAATTCTAAGACTTATTTAAAATTTTTAATTTTTCAATGTTTATTGAACCATCATATAATGCAGTTGCTAATAACACTCCTGAGAAGCTGTTTCTATAATAGTTTTGTAGATCATCAAAATTTTTAATGCCACCCCCCACTAAAATATCTCCATCGAAAACTTCTCGAATGTTTAAATATAATGGAGGAATCCCCCCTAATTTTTGCCCTACTCTAAATAAATCCAAAAGAATTAATTCTCTTACTCCTAAATTCTTTAGCTTTAATATTGTATCTAAAAGGGATTTATTCTTCAGATCCCTTATTTTTGTTATAATTTTACCCTTAAACATATCAACACTTATCACTATTTCACCGATACCAAAAATTTTTAAACTATCTCTAATAACTTCAAAGCTATTTATAGTTTCTAAACCTAAAATTAATTTTTTGATATTAAGTCTTGAAAAATTTAGGATATCTTCACTTTTCACGATCCCAGGATCGAGAATTATTTTTAAATTTTTAAATTTTGAAATTTTTGAAATGATCTCATAATTAGGTTTTCTTTTAATAATCGCGTCTAGGTCTGCTAAATATATTTCTTTGAAATTATATTTATGATTAAGAATTTTTATTATTTCTATTGGATCTGATGATTGAAATAACTCAGATATTAATGGTTTATACTTAGTTCTTTCACCTTTTATGGCATGCACTGCCTTAGAATTTAATATGTCGATTACAGGTATAATTCTAAAAACACACATGATTAACATTTTGATTTTTATGAGTTCATTAATGTGTATAAATATAAATATTCCATCATAATTCACTACATTTTCAAATACTCCTATTAAAACGAGTTTGTCTCTTTTCTAATATCTTTTCTTTAAAAAATGATTAATTGATAATACTCTTTTTTTTTAAAAAGGATACAACTTAATTAACATATAATAATTTAATTTTTAAATATTAATTTCTAAATTACTTTAAAATGCCAGAATATTATTTAAAAATTTAGTGATAAATATGAAAACTGAAATGTATATAAGTAAAATCATAGAAGAAACGGGTTTAACTAAAATAGAAATTCAAAATATGGTTGAAGAAAAGAAAAATGAATTAAAGGGTTTAATTTCAGATGAGGGAGCTTTATTTATAATAGCAAAAGAACTAGGTGTTGATGTAAAGGATCAAAATAAAGAATTATTAAAAGAAATCGAAATAAATATCTCTGATATTACAGCAAATATGAAAAATATAACGATTCTTGGTAGAATTAAAGAGATATACCGAGTTCATGAATTTAATAGAAATGACGGGAATAAAGGATTAGTTGGATCATTTCTATTGCACGACAATTCCGGTGATATAAGAATTACATTATGGGATGACCAAATTAATATATTTAAAGACGATAATTTTAATATGAATGAATTGGTAAAAATCTTAAACGGATATGCTAAAATGGGAAGAAATGGCGAACCCGAAATACATGTTGGAAGAATGGGGAAAGTGATCTTATCGCCTGATGATGCTGATTATAAAAATTATCCAAAAATTAAAAGTGAATTAGTTTCTATTAATAACATCAATTCTAATATGAAATCCATTTCTGTAGAAGGATCTATCATCCAAATTTTTCCACTTAGGGAATTTACAAGAAAAGATGGAGAATTAGGAAAAGTAAGATCACTTCACTTATTAGATTCTTCAGGAGAATCTATAAGAGTAACTTTTTGGAACGAAAATACAGAAAATACAATAGATCTAAAAACGGGGGAATATCTTTCGTTAACTAACTTAAATCCGAGAATTAGTAGTCTAGATTCTAAAACAATTGAGTTACATGCTAATGATTCTACTACTTTAGTAAAGAAAGAAAAGAAGATAAAGTTTGAGGGAACTTTTGTAGATAAAATAGAACTTCTTCAAAATAAAAAAGGAGTAGTATCATTCCAGGGTATAATTTCTTCGGTTGATAATTTAAAGAGAATAACTTCAAAAACAGGAGAGGAAATTTCATTATTAGGGTTTGTAGTAAGTGATAATTCAGATGGTATTAGATTAACTCTATGGAGGGAAAAAGCAGAAGAATTTGCGGAGCGCCTAAAAGTTGGGACCGGAATAGCTCTAAAAAATGTTATGGTTAAATATAGTAGTTTCTCTGGAAGAAATGAAATTTCACTTTTAAACGATTCAAAAATGGATTTTATTGACCTAGATATAGCCAATATTAAGGAGATAGCCCCTCGTACAGAAGAGAGAACTTCAAAATTTTCTGGAAATTATATGAAAATTAGTGAAATCAAAACTCCCGGTAACTTTGAAATTAAAGGATTTATCGCTAAAGAACTAAATAATATAACTATTTACGAAGCTTGTTCAAAATGTTATAAAAAAATTGATAACTGTACTTGTGAAGAGAAAGGGAATCCAGAATATAGAATGATATTTAATCTTATTATTGATGATGGGAGCGGAACGATAAGAGCAACTGTTATAGGTGATAAAGCTGAAGAGTTAATTGGAGAAAAAACGGGTGATATCTTAAAAATTAAGGAAACTCCTGATTTTGAAGGTTTTTTGCAAAAAAGATCTAAAGATTTATTGGGAAAGGATATAGTTATTAAAGGTAGAGTAAGATTTAGTGACTATTCTAATTCCTATGAAATCTCGGCTTATGAATTTCAAGATGTTAATACAAATGAAGAATTAGAGAAAGTGATTAAAGAAATAGAAACATGATTTCATTCTTTTTATATAATTATAATTCCAAATTTTGTTTATTATAGCCTAATACTATTTTTTACCTATTGATTAAAAAATCATAATAATTAAATAAAAGAATTTCAACTATTATTACAATTATAGTTTATTTTAATTATAAAAATGTCCAACAAATCAGATAAAATGGAAGATATTAAGCTAGTTATCTCAGGCTTAGATAATGCTGGAAAAACTAGTTTCTTAATTGCTTTAAGACAAAAATATAATTTCCACGAAATTGTAAAGAACTTAAAACCTACCATAAAAATAGATTATAATTCATTTAATTTTTTAAATCGCTGGACAATAAATTTTTGGGATATGGGGGGTCAGGCTAAATATCGTAAAATTTACATCAATAATCCAATTTATTTTACAGAAACAAATTATCTTTACTATATTATCGATATTCAAGATGAGCTAAAAATAGAAGAATCAATTCATTACCTGAGTGAGCTTATAAATATTTATAGAACTCTGGATTATTCAAATGAAATTATCATATGTTTTAATAAATATGATCCAAAATATGTAAACAACGAGGAGTTTTCCGATCGTGTTGAAATGATTAAAAATTTAATTTTTTCACAGATTAAAGATATAAAATTTCAATTTTTTAAAACATCATATTATGATATTTCCTCTCTTTCGAAGGCAATTTCGTTCTCATTGAATAAGTTATTAAATTTAGAGAATTTGAATGATAAAATAAAAAGTATTGTAGATGATTTTGGATGTAATCATGCCATATTTTATACAAATACGGGATTAATAATATCAGATTATTATAAAGAGTCTATGGATACAAGAGATTTTGAAGAAATGATTACTAGTAAAATAAATGACAATCTAGAGTTTTTTCAGAGGTTAGTTGATAACCAGGTTGATATGGATGAGAGATTATCATTTTTTAAAAACAACATGGAATATGTAAAAAAATTTAATATTGATCTCGCAGATGGAACAAATACATTTTATCTGGGGCTATCTGTCCCTATAAAAAATATTAAGGGGATTAAGGTAGAGTTAGAAAAATTTCACACATATCTACAATCTACCCTTACTTGAATTAAAAAGAAAAATTAAAATTTAATAGCTGTTTTTATCTTATTACTTAAAACATTTCCATATTTGCCAGAGTCGCTTAGCCCGGTTGAGTTTTTTTAAAAAAAAATGCCGATAGCGTCAGCCTGCAGAGTTGATATGCGAGAGTTCAAATCTCTTGAAATATTCGAGAGAGAATACATCTCTCCTCTGGCTCCATTTTTATATCTTACTATAAATTTCAAAAAGTTTTTGAGATAAAAATATGTTAGTTTTAATTATGTCATTACAAAAAATCACAACACAAAAAATAATTGAAAAGAAGCAAAATCAAGAAAAAATAATATCAATAACATCATATGATTATGCATTTGCGAAAATTGTAGATGAGTGTGGTATCGATTTTATTTTAGTTGGAGATTCGCTTTCTATGGTAATGCTTGGTTTTGACAACACACTATCGGTTACGATGGATGATATGATACATCATACTAAAGCAGTTAGCCGTGGTGTATCAAATGCATTGGTTGTGGGAGATATGCCTTTTCTATCTTATAAGATTGATATTATAGAAGCTGTTAAAAATGCCGGTAGATTTATACAAGAAGGTGGTGCTGAAGCAGTAAAAGTTGAAGGTGGTACAGAAATCTGTTCTACTATAAAAGCAATAATAGATGCTGATATCCAAGTCATGGGGCATATCGGATTAACACCTCAGGCGGTATATAAATTTGGGGGCTTTCTTGTTCAAGGGAAAACAATGGATGCTGCAAAAAAATTAATCTTAGATGCTAAAAATTTAGAAAAAACAGGAGTTTTTGCTATAGTCTTGGAAAGCATTCCATGGCAGATCTCAAAAATTATAACTAGCACAGTTAATGTCCCTACAATAGGTATTGGTGCAGGACCATATTGTGATGGACAAATTCTCGTTATTCACGATATGTTAGGTATATACACAGATTTTAAACCTAAATTTCTAAAATATTTTGGTAAGATAGGAGAATCAATTCGAAATGCGCTGAAAAGTTATAAAAGTGAAGTAGAAAATAAAATTTATCCAAGTAAAGAATATGCTTATGAATATCCCTCAACAGATTTAAGTGAAATTAATAAATGGATTGAAAGTATAGATATTGATGAGGAAGCTCAAAAATTTAGAAAACATCTGAAATAATTTTCGAATTAAACTTGTTCTCTTTAAAATTTCATTATTTTTCATATTACTCCACCACCTATAAATACAATATTACTATATTGAAAATTCTCAATTAGCATCAATTATATTATATCTAGATTATTTAAATCAATTCTGTCTAATTTCAACTTAAAGGTATAAATGTGACCAATATTTTTATCGTTATCAATAAAATTATAAATTTATTTTTATATAGATATAACATAGTAGAATTATTGTTAAAAGTAAAAATAATTTTTTTTATTAATAAAATTTAGTGGACTCAAATGAGCGATGAATACGATTTCCTTTTTAAATCAATTGTTGTAGGTGATGGAGGTGTAGGTAAAACTGCCTTAACTCTCAGATTCTCAAAAGGATTCTTTACTGAAGATTATAAAATGACAATCGGCGTAGATTTCCATGTTAAAACTATTATGATTGAAACTGAAGATGAGGGATCATTACGTGTAAAACTACAAATTTGGGATACAGGCGGGCAAGAAAGATTTAGTTCAATAAGACCAATGTATTATAGAGGATCACTTGGTGCTTTATTAATCTTTGATTTAACATCATATGAAAGTTTTGAGCATTTACCACAATGGATTGAAGAAGTAAGGTCAAATATAAAGAATGATGTGCCATTCCTTCTCGTAGGGAATAAAAGCGACCTCCTTAATGAACGAGCTATATCCCCCGAGGAAATCAATAGTTTTACTGAAAAATTTAATCTCTATTATATGGAAACTTCAGCTAAGACGGGAGAGGGTGTAGGAGATTGTTTTTATATTCTTGCATGTCTAATGGTCGGTTCTGGAGTTCCAAATCAACTTCTATCAAATGGAACTGTGTTTACTCCAGGAAACATTCTCATTACATCACCTAGCACTTCTACTGAAATGACACCTCAAACAATTTTATCTCCTAATTTAGAATCAGAACCAAATATTGATTTTATGGCTCCATCCGCCCCAGAACCTGCCTTCGAGAAAACTTCAAAACCAACATCGATATTAGAACCTGAAATTGAATTTTCAGCACCCCCTGTTCCAGAACCTGCCTTTGAGAGAAAAACCGAACCAACACCAATATTAGAACCTGAACCTGAAATTGCATTTACAACGCCTCCTGCTCCAAAACCAGATGTTGCTAAATCGATTAGAACTGATACGATTGAACCTAAAATACCTATTCCTGAACCAATATCTCAAACTCCTACTGAACAACATAAAGATTTTGAATTCAAAACCCCTGATGAAATATTATCACATGAAATTAAAAACATAAAACAACCCAGCTTAACTGAATCATTGATTTCATCAGAAGCTCCCGTTTATAAACCAAAAACGATTCCTTTTTCATCAAATATTCCAACACCAACAACTCCTCCTGAAGAATTCCAAACACTGGAACCAAAATCCGAATCATTAGTAGACTATATGCCCCAAACCATAATTTCGAAAAAGGAAAAAAAAAAATTAGAGAAACAAAGAAAGAAAGAAGAAAAAGAAGAAGAAAAGTTGGATAAAGAGAAAAAACTTCAAGAGAGAAAAGAAAAAGCAGCAAATTTAAAAGCTGAAATGCAGGCTGTGGGAAAAGAGAAAAAAGTTAAACAGAAAAAGGAAAAGAAAGAAGAAATTATTAGCACTCCAGAGATTTCTACTAAATCTAAATCTTCAAAGGTAATAGAGGATGAAAGACCATCACTATTTCAAGCATTAAGTGAAAAAACCAGTGAAACTACTCAAACTCAAAGTGGTCCATTTGTCCCTTTTTCTGCACTCGATGATAACGTAAGAACAGAACCTTCCACTCTTCGAATTATTCCAAATGTAGCTGATTTAAACAATGAATCATTTAAAACTCAAGAAATATCGAATGAACCCACTATTCCAACATTTACATCAAAGACGAAAATTCGTGAACAGCCAGGAAAAAGTGATCTTACAAAATGTTCCTATTGTGGTTCCATGCTCTCTTCAGATTATGCTTTTTGTAATAAATGCGGAGCTAAATTATAAATAAATATTACACCTTGCCACCACAAAAAGGACAGGCACTCCACATTTTCTTTATTTTTGAATTACAATGAGGACAAACTCGTAAATCAGGATCAATTTCAGTTTGGGGTTTGCCAAATATAGTCATATCATTATTTTCTTGACTTTGATTTTCTGGAATGATTTTTTCAGGTATCTTGTAATCTTGGGGAATTGGAGTAACCTTTTCTATATTCTCTTGGATGATTTTTGAATCTGACTCTGGTGGAATTTCCTCAGTTTCTTCAGTTAAAGCACCAACTTTGTAATAAAAATACTTACCTTCATTATTTTCAATAAACTTTTCACCATCAGCTAAGTCTACTTCAATATAATAAATTATTAAAGAACCGACTGGAACATCCATGATTTCAGCTGAAAAATAATCTGTTGTAAAATCCATAATTGTTTGATACCAAGATTTTCCTTTATCAGCGCTAAAAATTAGCTTAACATTACTAATCGCTTCATTGAAATCTTCCTTAGTAATCTTTACTAGTATTTTAATAGTTTTTTTTAATTTTTCATGTGCCTTCCCTAATTCTTTTGAAGTTTCATCCCAAGAAGTTCCACAACTAGGACAATTTGTAAACCAGTTTGGATATTCAGATCCACATTTAGCGCAATGCTTTGTAAAATATCTTGAAGTTTTAATTCCTAACTTCTTCTTTTTTTCTTTTCCCATTTTAAATTCAAAAAAATTTTAAAAAATTTGTCTCTAATAAATCTTTCCTAATTATTAATTTAATTTTTTCTTTAAATATATTTTTTTATTATTTTACCTTATTTATGATAATAAAAAGCAATACTTAAAGTGGTTATTAAAATTAAATCGGAAGAAGTTAAATCTATTCTAGCTGCTATAGATGATTTAATTGAAATCAAGATTTTAATTAGGAAAATTACTCCTGATTACAACCTAAACGATACTTTAAACAAATTTTTTATAGAAAAGTTAGTAGATTTACATAAAAATCTCCAGCCCCTATTTTCTAAATATTTGAAAGAAGAATTTATTCTAAAAACTAAAAAATCAATTAATCAACTTAAAGAGGATATCCAGGATATCATTAAAAATGGTAATTTCGCTTTAGTTTCTGCAAATTCATCTAAGAAGAAACTAAAAACTATTGGATTCGATCCTCGACTTTTGATAGTCACAGGAGGCCCTCTATTTTCCGAAGATTACAACAAAATTAATCAAAACATTTCAGATAATGCTATAATAAGTATAAAAAAGAAATGTGAAAGAATTTTAACCCAAATCGAGACTATAAATTGGAATCATAAAGATTTAGTCTTTATATATGATAGTAATAATGCTACAGATAAATTGATATTAAAAAGAATTGATGCTCTATCAAAATTAATAGGTAAAAAAGTTAAAACCTTGGAAATAACATCATGGAATGTTTTAGACAAATTTTAATTAGAGTTAGGTAATTTTTAACTTTCTCAATATTTCTTCTAGATCGTCAATGAAATCTGATAAATGCTCCTGTTTAACATGTGGCATTAGTACTATTCGTATTAAATTGAAATTAATGAATTTCCCAAGCATCCAATTTCTTTTTCTTAACTCCTCTTCTAATTTACTTATATTCTCTCTATTTTCTAAAGTTAAACCTACTATATTCATAAGGGGTTCTGTAGCTAATTTAATCCCATTAATTTCAGCAATACGTTTCCGTAAGTAGTATGTATTCTCCATACAATCTTTGATAATACTTTCAAATCCATTGATTCCCAAATATTTGAGTATTGCCCAAAATGCAATTACCGTTCCACCTGGTCTTGTTCCAATAATATGAAAATGTTTTTTATTCTCTCCTGCCAAATATGGTATTTCAAAGCCTATATTATTTAAAATTGAACGATCTCTTAAAAGTAAACCCCCCGTAGGAATAATTCCTAATCCCATTTTATGGGGATCAGCAGTTATAGAATTAACACTTTTTATGGAGAAATCCCATTCAGGAATCTGATAACCTAATTTTTGCAAGAAAGGTAGGACAAAACCTCCAAATGCAGCGTCAACATGAAAAAAAATATTCTTGTTTTCAATAAATTCTCCAATTTCTTTTATTGGATCGACTAATCCTAAAGAAGTTGTTCCCGCAATACCAACTACCCCACATGTATTACTATTAATTAAAGCTTTGAAATGATCAAGATCTAAGCTATAATCTTCCCTTAATTTAGCTTTTCGAAGTTTAATTCCTAAAAGATCTGCCCCTTTATCAAAAGATGCATGGGCAGAAACTGGAACGACAATTTCGGGATCTTTAATATCCATTCTTAATTTTTTAGCTATCCGCATAGCAATTATGTTAGATTCTGAACCACCGGATGTAAATGTTCCAGTTATATTATCCTTGCTTCCAAAAAGCTCACCTAACTCATTTATTAATTCATTTTCTAAATCATACGTTCCTTGAAATAATCCTGGATCTCCTAAATTTTTGTTCATATATTTAATATATACTTCTTTTCCAAAGTCTAGAGGAGTTGTGCACATAGATCCTAAAATAAATCCCCGGTCATATGAATAATCACTAGAGAGTTTCTTTTCTAATAGTTCCAGAATTTCACGTTTCTCTAGTCCTTTTAATATCATTTTAAAATTTTAATATCGATTCTAAATAATTCATAAATATAATTAAGTAAGTAATTAAAATTTTACAATCCTTAAAGGTATTAGTGCTTATGATGAGTAAATCTAATTGGTATGATTATATTTTTATAATTTCTTCAAGGGTTAAATCTCTTTGCATCTCTTTTAGAATATTTCTCCAAAATTTCGCAAAATTTCTTACTTAAATTAATTTTATAGTAATTAGCTAAACATATAATTGAAAAAAATAGATCTCCTAATTCTTCTCCTACATTTGAAACCCTATTTCCTTTTTTAGGTTTGAATCCTTCAAGATGATTTATTTCTCTGGCTAATTCACCAACTTCTTCCGTAACAGCAGAAAGCATTGCTAGTGGTGACCAATATCCTCCATGATTTAAAATCCACTCTTGAACTTTTTTCTGAATCTCTTTAAGAGAATTTTCCTCTCTCATAATATTAGAAGTCTTCAATAATATTTAATTAACAATTTAATAAATTGAGTAATTAGCAATTCAAATAGTTATATCAAAAAATAGCTTTATGCTCAGATTAATTAAATAAATCATTTAAACTACAATATCCTACAACATTATCTCTTAAATAAATTTCAAATGGTAATTCTAAAAATTTATATGGTTTAAGAATATTTAATAGAAGATCATGAGTAGGAGTTCGAAATTTATCTTTACATTCAATACCAACTCCATTGGAATATTGATATTGTTGTAGGGCATAAATACCTCTAAAATTATTTTTTCTAAGAAAGTTGATAATTTCTTCTATATCTTTTAGAGTAAATAGATTTTCTAAATAAGTAGTTCGAATTTCAAACTGGATTTTAACACATTGATTTAATATGTTATAAGTCTCTATAATTAATTCTGGATTTATTCTAAATCCTACAACTCTCTCAAGTTTGTTACTTTTTAAAGGTGCCTTTAAGTCTAATGCGACTCTATTAATATAAGGAATTAAGAATTT